>Ga0214919_10000133_pt1 | contig 117779 bp, 181 predicted proteins | sample LL1503_MetaG_FD_177994 | JGI IMG/M metagenome (GOLD analysis project Ga0214919, IMG submission 177994) | Freshwater microbial communities from Lake Lanier, Atlanta, Georgia, United States - LL-1503 | ecosystem: Environmental > Aquatic > Freshwater > Lake | place: USA: Georgia | collected...
TTGATCATACCTATCTTATTGCTGAAGATGATCCTTTCCTCCCAAAAGCAATGGAAATGTTTTGGACAGGTATAGTCCAACTAAGAGTAATACCAGCTACAGGAGCAGAACAATTTGCTAAATTTATTTACGAAAAAGTATCTGAATTTATTAAAATAGAAACAGAAGGAAGAGTAAGAGTAGTGAGCGTAGAATTTAGAGAACACGGTAAAAACTCAGCGATATATACAGAATAATATGAAAAAAGTAATTAGATACACAGCATCATGGTGTGGACCATGTAAAGTATTTGCTCCTACATTTGATAAAGTAGCAGCAGAAACACCAGGAATACAATTTGAAACAGTTGATGTAGATTCAGGACATCAATCAATTACAGAATATGGTATTAGAAATGTACCTACAACTGTTGTAGTTGAAATAGATGGCACTATAAGAAAACAAAGTGGAAACATGAGTGCAGACGCATTAAAAACATTTATTGGATAATGAAGATATCTCACGAATTACCACTTAGCCTACTAGAATATAGTATGGGTTGGAATGATTATGAATATTGTTTACCCCACTTGCTGGACAAACATGCCGACTATAGACAGTATTTCTTAGACTCTAGAGAACGAGAGAGATTTATTATCATGGATAATGGATTATTTGAAGGAGTAACACATACTACTCAAGATTTATTAGACAAAATCAACCTTATCCAACCAGATATCTTTATTGTTCCGGATGAGTGGAATAACAAAGCAATAACTGCTAAAAATGCTAAACATTGGTTACAATATGAGTTACCTGAACGTACTAATTTAATGGTAGTAATGCAAGGTACAACTATAAGTGAGATGCATCAATTATATCAACAGTGTATCGATCTAGGTTATACCCACTTTGCATTCAATCACTCTTCAGTATTATACCATGAACTATGCCCTACAGAAAATTTAACAGCAAATCAAGCTGTTGGTAGAGTATTGCTTTTAGAGAATATGAAGAATGAAAATTTAATCAAATCACACCACTACATCCACCTACTGGGATGTTCAGTACCTCAGGAATTTACTCATTATAGAGATAACTGGGAACCTGGAATAATTGATTCAGTCGATACTTCAAACCCAATTATATGTGGTGCTTTAGGTATTAAATATGGTGAGATTGGATTGCTAGAAAAACCATCAAATAAAATTGAAGAATTTATGGAAAAAGATTTGGAAAAGCAATTAGAAGATATTAAATTTAATGTAGAGAGATTTAAAAGATTTTGCAACAAATAAAAACAAAAATAAAGTTATGAGTAAAACATCTTCAAAAAGTAAGTACGAGCAACTAATGGTATGGTTACCCACATTAGGACAATCTAAAAATTCTAAAGTAGAAAAACAGTCTACTAAATTCTCTAAAGGAGATTATTATAAACAACAAGGAGTAAAGTAATCATGTTTGAAATCATAAAACATAGTTTAGGACTGTGTGGTGAAGGTCATATTAGTCTTTTAAATTGTTCTCCGTTTGTTGTTGGAGGAGTAGGATATTTTACGTATATTAAATCAAAATTAAAATTATGGAAAACCAAGAATTAAAACCATACATGATGTCACTTTATGAGTATTTAGGTTATGCTGCTGGTACTGAAACGGGTAAAGAAGTGTATGATACAGCAAATAAATTACGCGAAACTATTAAAACTCAAAATGTTTCTAACCCTAAATATACTGGGAAAGTAATGTTATATCGTAGAGAATTCTTAGATGAATATTTTGGAAATAAAGTATACGAAGGAGAGAAAAAATAATAACGTTTGCCTATACGTTTTAAATACCTGGCACAAATTAAATTATAAATTATGTCTAAAAAACATGTTGTAGTATCCTTAAGTGGAGGAATGGACAGTAGCACACTATTGCTTAGATGTCTAAAAGAGTATGATAGTGTAACAGCTATTTCATTTGACTATGGTCAAAAGCACAGAGTAGAGCTAGAAAGAGCTCAATCATTAGTAAATTACTTGAATGGTAATGTTGAAAAAACAGAACAAGATCAATTAGGTACAATCACAGTAGTAGGAAAAAACTACAATGAAATTAATTATCGTCAAATCCAATTAAACGGATTAGTTGATCTATTAGATTCAGCTTTAGTAACAGGAGGTGAAGATGTACCTGAAGGTCACTATGCAGAAGATAATATGAAAGCAACAGTTGTTCCTAACAGAAACAAAATATTTGCTTCCATTACTCAAGCAGTAGCTTTATCAGTTGCAAATCGTACAGGAGAGACTTGTGATATTGCTTTAGGCATTCATGCTGGGGATCATGCTATTTATCCGGACTGCAGACAAGAATTTAGAGATGCAGATGATGCAGCTTTTAGAATTGGAAACTGGGAAGCAGAAAGAGTAGGATACTTTACACCTTACTTAGAAGGAGATAAATTTACTATCTTACAAGACGGAGAAGTATTATGTGAAGAATTAGGATTAGATTTTGATGAAGTTTACAGAAGAACTAATACTTCTTACAAACCAATTCAACTACTAGTAGAGGGAGTTAACAAAGTGAAGATAAACGATAAGGAAACTCGTTATGAACCTAAATTTGAATGGTTCTCAGATTATAAATCAGCTTCATCAGTTGAGAGAGTAGAAGCATTTATCAAGTTAGGAAGAAAAGATCCAGCTCCTTATGCAGACGAAACAGGACCAGTAACATGGGAACATGTAGTAACAGAAGTAACAAAAGTATTAGAAAACCATAACAAATAAAAGCATGAACGAAACAACAACATTCTTAGGAACAACAGGAACAACAGTAGGCTACTCAGGAACTTATGGAGGAGGATTTGCAACACCACTTAACGGAGGTAGTGGTACAACCATTTACACAGACAATACAATTTTAAGTACAGGAGTAACATTATCACAAGCAATAACAAATTCAAATAACATGAGCAAACAAGTAAAAGTAGCTGTATTTACAGTAGAAAGAAACGACAAAAATGAAGTAACATCTTCTAAATTTGTAAAAGAATTTTGGGTAGAACAAAAGAACGGAGGTTCAGTTGTATTAGCAGCAGCTAAACAATTAGATAAAGACTTCGATCCAGACACGATTATGATTAGAGAAGTACAAGTAGTACAGTTCTAAAAATAAAACACCTCCCAGTAGATAGGTCCGCCAAGAAAGTCTTTAAACAACGTGGGAACTGCGGCTCTCCCAATGTGGCTGGAATGTTTTATAAAAAAGTAACCCTAGTTATAAGGTCTTAAGTGGATAGGAAGCCCAGAGAAAATCGAAAGTGGATAGAATAATTTAAGAAGCTAAGTAATAGGGTACAAAATAAAAACTACTTGAGTAAGTGGGAGTGGTCAATCAACAACCCAAAGAAGTTCCAGGTAAATCAATATGATATGGGATAGGCGAGCCTAAATCAGTAAGTAGCAAGTTAGTGTGTTTTTTCAAGGATTGAATAGTTTTTAACATTAGCGAAAAATAGTCAGGTGGTGTAATGGTAGCAGTTCCAACGTCCACAAAACTAGGAAGAGTACAGGTTCGAATCCTGTCCTGATTACAATGAGTTGATTACTCAGACAGCTATGTCTAGCTAGAAAGACATCGACATACTCTTGGGCGCAGACAAGAGCGGGTTTTGAAATCTATTTTCGCCGTTACGGAAACTAGGCTCGGAAGGCAACATATTTCGTGAGGTCTAATCAACCATAATTGCAAACAGTCAGGTGGCGGAATGGTAGACGCTAAAGAGTCAAAGAGTCGTGCTTCTAAACTCTGAGGTAACACCATACAGGTTCGAATCCTGTCCTGACTACTATTTATACAAAACGGGGATGACTGGTTTTGACAAGTTATAAGTAATTAATACAATTCAGCCCAGAGAGAGAACTGGTAAAAACTAAGGTGAAATTAATAAATGGCAAAAACAATTCTCGTGTAGTGGCTCTAGGAGCAAACGCACAAATCGAAGCTAACATGAACAAAGTATTCTCTTTAATCGGAGAAGAAGTTGCTGTAGCAGCCTAAATTAAACAAGATTTCTTAGTTAGATTAAACTGAGTGGTGGTTTCGCTGGCTTAATTGTCGGCCCTAGAGTGCGCCTGTAGACTCTTTAAATAAGTATGGGGACAAAAGCTGTATAAAGTTGTATTGAAGAACATGGTTTGGACGCGGGTTCGACTCCCGCCATCTCCACTATTTTTAATTTTTAATTTAATCGTTATGGCAAAGACCAAACTAAACCGCACTGCAAAGTTAGCATTTTACAATGCTCGCGAGCGTAAAGACGACACAAATCGTTTAGCAGAAACTACAGGTTATACACCTCGTTTCATCAATTATGTAAAAAATGGTGAAAGAAAAGTAAATGATCCATTAGCAGACGCTATGTACAATCTTGCTCGAAGACGTGCAAAAAACAGCGCAGTATCTGCGAGTTAATCAATTCAAATATGCCCCTTATAGGAGGGGCTATATTTATTAAAACTATTAAAGTATGGATGAATTTTTAAAATTTCCTGAATTAACAGATGAAGAATTAGATCAAATAATGATTGAATTTTTTGAATGGGATGCATTACAAGATTATGATTTGGTAAATGAATTTGATGATTTTATTTATATCTCATATGATGAAGTTTTAAATAACCCAAATGATATTGAATTAGGTGCCTTAGTTAGAAAACGGTACATAGAAACTCAAGATAAATTAAAAGAAAGTTCCTTATTGTAGGAACTTTTAATATTTATACTAAATAAGTTCTGTAATTAATGTTTTATAATTAGGTTATACTTTAATCAATTTAAAAACATATTATTATGGGATTTTTTAGTATTTTTAAGAAATCAAATGATTATAACGAAAAAGTTATAATAGGATTTCTATCATTTATGATAATGGTCATTGCAATCGCAGTAGACTTAATTACAGGCTACATGGGTAAGGCACTTGAGTTAAATGAATACATCTTCGACGCATTCATGTATATCACATTAGGTAGCTTTCTTCCTGACGTAATTGAAAAGTTTGCTGGTTTTAGAGGAGGAAATAAATCTGAATAAAACCAAAAATCTTGAAGAACTTAAATGAATTTATACCTGCATTTTTAAATGGAGGGTGGGTAGTATTACTAATCGGAGCAGCAGGAATGATTGCCCGATTGGTTACCTCTAACTCTCCAGAGGAAACTAGCGCTAATAATATTATAAAAAATATTTTGGCGGCTATGATCACTTCTCTATTAGCTTGGTTTATTTTAGAGCAATTTGAGATTGATTCTCTATACAAGGCTCTAATATACGGCTTAGGGGGTTTAAATTCGCCTGAAATTTTAGGAGGTATCCTAAAAATATCCACATCATTCTCAAACAATCCAGGTGAATTCCTATCAAATATAAAATCAGGTAAGATACAAACTCCACCTAAAAGAGCAACAAGAGCTACAAAAAAACCAGTTAAAAGAAAATAGTCATATGAACAATCAAAAAACATTTATGTTAGTTTTAACCTCAATCGTTTTACTTATTGCAGGTTATGGAATTTATGTAGAGAAGAATATAAAAGCTTCTGCTACTACAATATTGGAGGATAGATTAAAACCTGTACCTCTTATCTCTCACAGATTTGATTATTACGGAACTACCATTCAGGATAACTTCTCAAGTAATGTTGTGAACTATGAACAGTTATTAGCTAATAGAGGAGAAATACAAAAAGTTAAAAAAGAAACTGAAGAAGGGTGGGAGACTTATAAAGCAACATATTTAACTCCTGAAGAAGCAAAACTTGTAGATCATGCACAAGAAGGAATGGATGAGGTTGATGCTTTAGTTAGTATGTTACTTGAAAAAGCAGTTACTAATAGAAAAGCAGTAGATAGTATACTTAAGACAGGAATACTAAATGAAAAGATTACTCCTGTACTTGATGATACAAATGCTTTAATGGATTTACAAACAGAGGTAGGTAAGCAAGAAACTATAAAAATGATTGACTTACTTAAGAACTTCTCAAACTTTATGATGGGGGCTTTAGCTCTAGCCATTGTACTGTTAGGTTCTATTATATATCCAATGATAAAGAAACCAGCAGAACAACCAAAAACAAGAAGAAAAACTCCAATTAAAAAACCTGCAGCTAAAAAAACAACAACAACTAGAAGAACAGTTAAAAAATAATGAAGAAACTTTTTATTTTTATTATATTACTTGTGTCTATGATGAGTTATTCTCAAACTAAGCACTATGTATGTTTTGCACCAAATATAGCTTTTAATTCAACCGTTAAAGATGTAAATAATTTATTGGGATGTACTGTAGAAGTAGGAAAGTATATAGGAGATAGTGCAATAGGAATTACCACAGGATTTTATTCCTTACAAAGCAATTCATTATACTCAGAGTTAATTGTAACTGTTCCTATTAGTAAAGAACTTCCAATTACAGTATCAGCAGGAATAGGATGGTTCTATTTTCAAAAAGATATTACAATGGAATATGATATTAATTATGCCTTTCGGCTTAGGGACGATCTATCGCTTATAGTAACCTATAATGCTCAAAGTGCTTTTGGAACGACTGTGCAAGCTTTTTGTATAGGATTAAATAAGGATTTCTAATTAAATATTTATTATAAATAAAATAGTATGAGTCTAAAATCACTACAAACTAAAATTGGAGTAACGGCAGACGGAGTATTTGGTCCAGGTACAATGAAAAAAGCAATGGAGTTTTATAAACTAACTCCAGTTAGAGCAGCACATTTCTTTGCTCAAACAGCACACGAAACAGGAGGGTTTAAAGCATTTGCAGAAAATTTAAACTACTCAGCAGAAGGATTACAAGGTATCTTTGGAAAATATTTCCCAGGTAATTTAGAAGAATCTTACGCTAGAAATCCTGAAAAAATTGCTAACAGAGTTTATGCATCAAGAATGGGTAATGGAGCAGAAGCTTCAGGAGATGGATGGAAATTTAGAGGAAGAGGTGCTCTTCAATTAACTGGAAAAGACAACTATACAGCTTTTGCCCAGTATTTACAAAAACCGGAGATCATGACTACCCCAGATCTAGTAGCAACTACTTACTCATTTGAATCAGCAATGTTTTTCTTTGATAAAAATAAATTGTGGTCAATATGTGACCAAGGAATCAATGATGCCGCTATCTTAGCTCTTACAAAAAGAATTAACGGTGGTACTCATGGGTTAGCAGATCGCTCAGAGAAAACTAAAAAATATTACGAATATATTAAATAAGTTGCCATAAGATGAAAACATCACTATTAATTACATTATCATTGACAACAGCATTAGCATTTATTGGTACATATTTTATGCACCTAACAGCAGATAACATCGAACAATTCTTAGCAGTTGGGTTGGTTGTCTTTGCTGATGGTTTCTTTGGTATATGGGCAGGAGTTAAAAGAGAAGGTTTTCAAACTTGTAAAGCATTAAAGGTATTAAAGACATTTGGATTTTGGATGGTAATGTTGGCTTGTATTCTTTCAATTGAAAAAGGATTTACAGGAACAAGTTGGTTAAGTGAAACTATCATAGCACCATTTATGGTATTCCAACTAATATCAATACTAAAAAATGCTTCAATGGTAGGAGTTGTTAAGAATGAATTACTAACTCAAATATTAGACAGACTAGACAAACATAAAGGAGAAAGAAATACCTAAAATAAACAAAATTTTATTAAGCTTGGTTGGATATTGTCCAACCTTTTCTTATCTTTACAAAAATTAATAATAAATGAAAAGAATAGAAGATTATAATAAAACACTTCCCGTTGTAGAGCTTTATACAGCTGTACAATCAGAAGGAAGTAGAGCAGGTTATCCAACAGTAGTAATCAGAACAACAGGGTGTACTCACAGATGTTGGTTTGGTGAAGGTGGATGGTGCGATTCTTGGTACACAAGTATCCATCCTGAGAAAGGGCATATTAGTTTCCAAGACATTATTAACATGTACGATGCAAATCCTCACATCACAGAGATGATGTTAACAGGAGGATCACCAACTATGCACCCAGCATTAGTAAACGAACTAACACATTTTGCACATGAAAGAAAAATATTTATCACTATTGAAACTGAAGGAAGTCATTTTCTGGAGACTGACTATCCTATTAATTTACTTTCCATATCACCTAAGTTTAGTAATTCGGTTCCTAAAATCGGAGTACTTACTCCTCAAGGAGCGGTTACGGATGAGAAAATGATTACTCAACACAACAAGTTAAGACTTAATTATGATGCCATTTCAAAATCAATCTCTTACCATTCTGATTATCACTTAAAACCAGTATGGGATGGAGAGGATCAAGAAGCATTAGCTGAAATTATGGCTTGCATTAAAATGTTAGACATTCCAGAAGACAAAGTATGGTTCATGCCAGCAGGAGATTCAAGAGAAGCTTTATTCAAATCATATCCAAAAATGTTTGATTGGGTAAGAGATAATGGTTATAGATTGACCTGGAGACCTCACATCATTGCATTTGAAGATCAAAGAGAAGTATAATGAGATTAAAAGAAGCACATATGACAGAATTTGATTTACTAAATTCACTTTGGTGGTTATGGTGTAATCAAAAAATTAGTATAGGTGATGTAAAATTCTATGTAAAAGATTTGGATCTTGAATTAGACTTTATTACATTAGACGGATATAAATTTATAAGTACAGATAAAAAAACAACTTATTCTTATGACAGAAAACAGAAAAAAGATTCATAACGATTTAGAAATCGTTCCTGTAGGTTATGCAAACGGTGTAGCACCAGGTTTTCCATTTACCGAAAAAGAAAAACAATCTATGATTGAAGACGCTGCTAAGGCATATGGTAAATTCTTAGATGCATTAGGGTGTGATTGGAAAAACGATCCTAATAGTGATAACACTCCAATGAGAGTAGCTAAAGCCTATGTTAATGACTTATGGAAAGGTAGATATACAGCAATGTCTGAAATTACTTCATTTCCTTCTGATGGTTATGATGGAATCGTAATTGAAAGAAACATTCCATTAACTTCAATGTGTTCACATCACCATCAAACCATTGGAGGAGTAGTTCATATTGGTTATGTAGTAGGTGAAAATGGTAGAGTAATTGGTTTATCCAAATTAAACAGAATAGTGGAACTATTTGGTAGAAGAGGAGCAATACAAGAACAATTAACTTCTGCTATTCATAATGCAGTAGATAAAATTTGTGAAAACAATAGAGGTGTAATTGTAACTGTAGTAGGTACTCACAACTGTGTTTCATGTAGAGGAGTTAGACATCAAGGTGCTTCAATGGTTACAACTAAAGCAGCAGGTGTGTTTATGGAAAATGGGAATTTAGCTCGTGAAGAGTTTTTTGATTCAATCAAAATTAATAACGGAACACACCCAGTATAATGGCTCTAACAATAAATAATAAAATCTATTTAGATTGGGATGATGTTAATGATTTAGTTAATACTCTTTGTGAAAAAATCATCATTGATCTTCCTAATATTGATTCAATTTATGGTATTAAACGAGGTGGGTTAATCCCCGCCGTATTAATATCGCATAAATTAGGTTTACCATGGTCTGACGTGATGTTACCTAATACATTAGTTATAGATGATATTGCTGATACCGGAGAAACATTAAAGAATACAATAGGTTGCTATACAGCAGTATTGCATTATAAACCCCATACATCATGTTATATGCCTAATTTATGGGCGTATGTGCATGAAGGAGATGAATGGATTATTTATCCATGGGAACGAAAAGATTCACAACCAATACAAGATTATTTAAACAAATAAATTATGATTACAAATCCAAAAGTACCTTTTATTGACGAGGTAGAAGAATTTAACACCGTAATGGGTAAACCAAACAACTATGAATCAACAATCCCCGAAAGAAAAGAATGGGAATTTGTATACAATTTCATCCTTGAGGAATTGGAAGAATATAGAGAAGCTTGCGAAAGAGGAGACATCGTTGAGGTTCTGGATGCTTTGTGCGATATTACTTATGTTTCCCTTGGGAACGGTGCTATGTTACATGGCCTTAAGGATAAGATATGGCCAGCATATCAAGAGGTACAAGCATCAAATATGTCAAAAGCTTGCAAAACAGAAGACGAAGCTTTACAAACTGTCATTAAGAGAACGGTCGAACAAAATGAAGCATGTCATCATGAAAAAGTTGGAGACTATTATATCGTCTATAGAACAAGAGATAGAAAAGTAATGAAAAATATCAATTACTTTAGACCAAATTTAAAACAATTTTTTACAGACAAAGAAATTCAAAAATCACATTTAAAACAATTAACAGGAATCTAATTTAAAAACAAAAAACATGACAACAGCAGTATTAATTTTAGTAGGAATAATAGCAATCGCAGCCTATCTAACACACACCCTTGACAAAAACAACGAATTACCAACAGTACAGCCTTATACAAAAGAGGAACTAGAAAACATTAAACTTGCCGAAGAATTATACGACAAGGATTTAAGACCAGTAGTAGCTAAGAAAACCAAACCAAAACCAGCACCAGAACTTAAAGCAGTTGAACCGGAATTTATACCAAAGGAAGCTAAATCTGAGTTCCCAATTGATAAGCCAGCAAAGAAAAAAAGAAAATATTATCCTAAAAAGAAAAAACAATAATATTTATAAAATATAAATAAACGTTATGTCTGTTAAAAAGGTTTCGAAGGAACTAATATTTGTTCAAATAGCATCATATAGAGATCCTGAATTATTACCCACTATTAAAGATTGTTTAGCCAATGCTAAATATCCTGAAAATCTACGCATTTGTATTGCTTGGCAACACGCTGAAGAAGATACATGGGATAATTTAGATGATTATAAAAACGATCCACGTTTTAAAATAATGGACATCCATTATAAAGATGCTAAAGGAGTATGTTGGGCTAGAAATAGATTACAAAGACACTATAACGGAGAAAAATACACATTACATTTAGATTCTCATCACCGGTTCTCTAAGGACTGGGATGAGACCCTAATTAATATGCTAAAAAATCTCCAAAAGAAAGGTCATAAAAAACCACTACTTACTGCCTATCTACCAGGATATTTCCCTAATAATGATCCTGAAGGGCGTAATAATGAAGTATGGTTTACCAATTGTGATAGATATATGCCTGAAGGGCCTATCTTTATTGCCCCTGGTCATGTACAAGATTGGGAAACTTTTAAAGAACCAATACCCGCTAGATTTTATTCAGGACATTTTGGGTTTACTTTAGGTGAATTTACTCACGATGTACCTCACGACCCAGAACTTTATTTTCATGGGGAAGAAACATCTATATCTGCTCGAGCATTTACTCACGGATATGATTTATTTCACCCTCACATTCCTGTTATTTGGCATGAATACACTAGAGATGGAAAAAAACGCCATTGGGACGATCATCAATTTTCTCCATTAGATAAAGCTTCATTTAAAAAGTATAGAGCATTATTTGGTATAGACGGTGAAAGTAGAGAAGGTATGGATTTTGTCGGGTTTGATCTAGGAAAAGAACGTACATTAGCCGAATTTGAACGTTATATCGGAGTAGATTTTAAAGGTAAACGAATTCAAAAGCACACATCTGAACAAAAAATGCTTCCTATACCTGAAATGACAGAAGAAGAATGGGAATCAAATTTTGTAAATCGTTTTAAATATTGTATTGATCTTTATAAACCCTCTGTACCTGATGAAGATTATGATTGTTGGGTAATAGCATTTAAAGATAAAGACGGTGTTGAGATAGCTAGAATGGATGCTGATATAAATGAAATCGCTCAAATTAAACAATCTAATCCTGGTGGTCACTTCTACAACATATGGAGAGAATTTGACTGTTTAGAACACCCTAAAAGCTGGTTATTATGGCCACACAGCCCATCTAAAGAATGGGATCATGAAATTATACAAAATGAAATACCTTACTAATGAAAAAACCAAATAGTAGAAAAATATTTATTCATTTACCAGCATATAGAGAACCAGAATTAATTCCAACAATTAAATCGGCTTTAGAAAATGCTAAGTATCCAAAACGTTTAGTATTTGGTATTTGTAGACAATTTAATCCTGAAGATGGGTTTGACAATATTGATGAGTATAGAGATGATAAACGTTTTAAAATTATAGATATACCTTACGAGCAAGCTAAGGGATTACCTTATGCTCGTTATCAAATTAACACATTGTTAACTGATGAAGAATATATTTGTCAATTAGATTCACATCATAGATTTGCACAAGATTGGGACGTTACATTAATTGAAATGCACGATCAATTAAAAGCTAAAGGACATAAAAAACCTATATTAGCTGCTTATTTACCTTACTACAATCCATTTAACGATCCTGCTGAACGTACTATGGAACCATGGCAACAAACATTTGCTTGTTTCTACCCTCACGGTACTATATTTATCCAACCTTCATTATTACACGGATGGGAAAATATGACTGAACCACCACCATCAAGATTCTTATCAGGGCATTTTAGCTTTGCTGATGGACATTGGGCTAAAACAGTTTTACATGATGCTGATATCTTCTTTAGCGGTGAGGAATTAAATTTAACTGTACGTTCTTATACTCACGGTTATGATATGTTCCACCCTCATAAATTAGTTATATGGCATGCTACTATGAGAGAAGAACGTAGTGGTAAATTAGTGTGGGACGACCAATCTAAACGAGGTGAAGATTGGTGGACTCAACAAGATATCGCTAGATCTAAAATTAGACAGTTACTTCAAACCGAAGACAATGGGTTTGATTTAGGTGAATATGGTTTAGGAACAGAACGTACTTTAAGAGATTACGAAAAATATGCTGGTATACACTTTAAAAATAGATCAGTACAAAAATATACTTTAGACCATAATTATCCTCCTAACCCATATTATTTAGATGATCAAGAATGGGAAAATTCATTTATGTTTTCCTTTTATCACTTAATCCAATTTAGTAAAGCTACATTTAAACATGATGATTATGATTTTTGGATTTGTGCCTTTGATGATGAAAATGGAGAGCCTATTTGGAGAGAAGATTACCAAGAACATCAAATCAGAAACATACTAAGTTCCCCAGGTGATTGGTATAGTGAAGAAAAATTCTTCCTAACTGAAAAAATTCCTACTCGTTGGGTAGTTTGGGCACATAGTAAATCTCAGGGGTGGGTAGAGCGAATTGAAGAACAAGTTAATTATAAAAAATAAATAATGGATCTAAATATATTAAAACCAAAAAATACTAATCATAAAAAAATTAGACTAGGTCCCCCAGAGGATGGGGGGTATGTAATGCCCGAAATTGTACTTGAAACTTGTACTGCTTTATTTACATACGGAGTAGGAAATGAAATTCGATATGAATTAGAATTTGCTCAAAAATATAATAAACCTGTCCATATGTTTGATCATACAATAGGTAGAGAAAACTATTCAATAAATGAACTTATACATTTCTATGCTGAAGGTTTAGGGTTTGAAGAAAAATGTAAAGATGTAATTGAACATTATGATGAATTAAAAATAGAAGGTGATATTTTTTTAAAAATTGATATTGAGGGCGCTGAATATGATTATTTGTTGCAAATTAATATTAAAAAAATAGCATCTTTTACAAATGGTATTAATTTAGAAATCCATTGGATAGATGATATTAATAATAGAAACAAACTTATTCAAGTATTGGATAGTTTAGCTCCTTATTTTACATTATGTCATATTCATGGAAATAACTGGGGGGGTTTATGGCAATATAAAGGATTTGATATACCAAAAGTACTTGAATTATCCTTTATAAATAAAAAATTAGTAGAATTAGAAGAAGAAGATAAACAAACTTACCCAATTAATGGGTTAGATGTAGCTAATAATCCTAATGTTCCTGATTATTTATTAACTTATATAAATTAATATTAATAAACTATAAAAATTATGAATCAAGTCGTAATAACACTTACCACTATCCCCTCTCGATTAATCCCTGAAGCTCTTGAACATGGAATTATAAGCAACATTAATTCATTGTTAAATCAAGATTATGAAAATGAATATGAAATACATCTTAATGTACCTTCTATATTAAAACATACTGGTGAACCTTATATTATACCTGAAGAGATAAGAGAAATTGCAAATAATAATCCTAAATTTAAAATATTTGATAATCTAGAAGATTTAGGTCCTGTTACTAAATTAGCTCATACCTTAAAACGTATAACCAATCCCGAAACAATTATAATTGTATGCGATGATGATCTAATCTACCATCCAGGTATGATAGCAGAACAAGTAAACAATCAACATAAATATCCTAATACCGCTGTAGGGTATGATGGTTGTGGTGCCTTAGATCCTACTGTATTTGACGATGTAAGAAATCACTACGTAGTATCAATATTTAAAGATATAGAAGTAAATATGCTACAACATTATAAAACTATATCATACAGACGTAGATTTTTTGAAGATGACTTCTTTACAGATTTTGCTCCTCACTCTTGGAATGATGATATAGCAGTATCAGCATATATGGGTAAACAAGGGATTAAAAAATTAGTTACTCATTATACACATGAAGAGCCTTTATATACTATTGAAGAATGGAGAGCAAAAGGTGGTGTTACTACATTTCCTGTACTAGGACATACTTCTCATATTCGTGAAGAAGGATGTACATTGTATAGAGATAACCAAATAGATGACAATTACATGTACTTTCATAGAGCAGGATATATAAGATAATATATAAAATGGGTATAATTATAAAAACAGAAGATACTGCTTTTAATTTAGAAAATATTAAATCTCAATTAAATAATCTAAACGCAGATGAAAAAAATACTTTAATAGAGTATTTGTCTACTTCACAGTTAAACATAACAAATAATGATATAACATTAGTTACTGGACTTTGGGATATAGGTCGAGTAGGTAGAGATTTTAATCATTATATTGAACATTTTAAAAACTTCTTAGATATTCCTATGAAAATGTTTATATATGTTCCTAAAGATTTAGAGTATCTAGTTTGGGAAAAACGTTCCCGAGAAAATACACATGTTAGAATATTTGAATTAGAAGATATTAAAAATAACTTTTATGCTCCATTCTGGGATAAAACTCAAGAAATTAGAACTAGCCCGGAATGGTTGGATCAAACTGGAGAACATGGGTGGTTACCTAATAGTCCTCAAGCATCCAATGAGTGGTATAATCCGATTGTGCAGTCAAAAATGTTTATGGTCCATGATGCTAAAGTTATGAATATATTTGATACTGACTATTTCTTATGGTTAGACGCGGGAATCAGCAATACAGTATATGACAAATATTTTAGTGATAATAAATGTTTAGATAAAATTACTCCATATTTAAGTACATTTTTATTTTTAAGTTATCCTTATCAAGCAAATGATGAAATCCATGGGTTTGATTTTAAAGCAATAAATAAATATGCTAGAGAAGAAGTAAAATATGTTTGTAGAGGTGGATTATTTGGAGGACATAAAGATTTCCTTTCCCAAGCCAATGGAACCTACTACACATTACTCCAAGACACATTAAATTCAGGTTACATGGGTACTGAAGAGAGTATTTTTAGTATAATGGCACATTTAGAACCTCACATTTATAGACGTTATGCTTTAGATGATAATGGTTTAATTGTAAAATTTATTCAAGCATTGTTAGATGATGAAGTAAAATTAGAAAATAGTAGTACCCGTGCTCATGTTTTACCTAAAGGAACTTATACTCCACACAAAACCAAAACATCACTATATATGCTTACATTTAACTTCCCAGAACAAATAGAACATACTCTGAAAACATGGGAAGAAAATTCAATGGATTGGCTTGAAAAACCCAGACTAATATTATTAGATAATTCAACGGATGAAGCTGCAAAAGAAGATAATAAATTAGTTGCTCACCAATACGGGTTTGAATACATTTCATTAGAAGGAAACACAGGAATAAATGGTGGAAGATTATTTGCGGCTAAACATTTTGATGAATCTGATAGTGATTATTATTTTTTCTTTGAAGACGATATGGGGTTAAACCCGGCAAGTGATTCGGGCTCATGTAGAAACGGATTTAAAAATCATATTCCTAATCTATATAGATACGTTCATGAAATAATGGCTCGAGAAGATTTTGATTTTTTAAAATTATCATTTACAGAAGTATACATGGATAATAATATCCAAGTATCATGGTATAATGTACCTCAAGAATTTAGAAGTTTCCTTTGGCCCGATTATGATCAACTACCAGTTTCTGGTCTAGACCCATATGCTCCGAGAACCAAATTTGATAAGATAGAAGTCTACAATGGGGTATCGTATATTTCGGGAGAAATTTATTATTGTAACTGGCCTATGATTGTAAGCAGAGCAGGTAATAAAAAAATGTTTTTAGATGTAGAATGGGCACACCCATATGAACAAACATGGATGAGCTACATGTTCCAAGAAACAGTTAAAGGCAACATCAAACCAGCAGTATTATTAGCTTCTCCTGTATGGCATAATAGAATAGTTTATTATAAACCTGAAGAAAGACGTGAGAATTAAAGAAAGAAATCGTATATTTAAAAGGTTATGTATCAAAGTATTTATTACAATAGAAGCGCAAAGCAATATCATTTAAGAGATGACAAGAAAGGATGGATTGAATTCCAATACCGTCCTACTTGTTATATTGCTAACGAAGGAGGTGAATATGAGACCTTAGAAGGCTCTAGAGTAACTCCAACTAAACAGTATAGTTATAAAGATCCTAATGCTTATGAAAGCGATGTGGATAAATTTACACGGATCCTAGTAGATACCTACTACGACTCAGATGACACACCATCTTATCAAAATATAGTTTATTTAGATATTGAGTGTGAAATAGCAGGAGCCCTTACCCAAGATAGTGTTCGAAACCCTCAAGGTAAAATAACTGCTATTGCTGTGTATGATAATAATTCTACAACTTACTACTGTTATATTTTAGATGAAGCGCAAGCTATGACTCCATCTGAAACAGAAGGCAGAAGCATTATACCCTGCCCATCAGAAAAAGACTTATTAGCTCGATTCCTCAATAAATGGGAAGAATTAGACCCAACAATAATATCAGGTTGGAACAGTGAATTCTTCGATATACCGTACTTATATCACCGAATGGCCAAGGTATTGGGAAAAGAAGAGGCCGCGCGTATATCGCCGTTAAATCAAGTAGATGACACCGAATTCTTAGGAGTTAAAACCACTACTATAGCAGGTTTAAACCATCTTGATTATATGTTATTATTTAAAAAATATGTAACAACTCAAGAACCATCTTATGCTTTAGGTAATATAGGTGAAAAATATGTTAAATTAGGTAAACTTGAATATTTAGGATCTTTAGATAAGTTATTTAAAGATGATATTCAAAAATTTATAGATTACAACATTCGAGATGTTGAAATTATCATTGAACTAGAAAAGAAACTTAAATTTATTGATTTAACTGTTACGGTATGTCATTTATGTCATGTCCCTTATGACCAGATTTACATGTCGACTATGTTAAATGAAGGTGCTATTTTAACTTATTTAAAACGTAAAGGAATAGTTTCACCAAACAAACCTACAACATATAATCCTTCATTACGAGATATTAAAGAAGAATACGCTGGTGGTTATTTAAAAGATCCTACTCCGGGATTATATGAATGGGTTATTGATTTGGACTTTACATCACTATATCCATCAATTATCCGTTCATTAAACATAGGTATTGAAACTTTAGTAGGACGTATTGTAAATAGAGACAAATATGATAATCAATGGTCTCTTAAAGAACTTAAAACACTTAATCCTGAAACTGAAGTTACTATTGAACGAATTAATACTAATCGAGGAGTAGTTCGATCTACAGTAAAAATAGAAAAACTAATTAATCTAATCGAACAAGAAAACTGGATTATATCAGCTCCTGGGGTTATATTTAGAAAAGATAAGGAAAGTGTAGTATGTGAAATATTAACAGATTGGTTTAATAAAAGAAGTGAATATAAGGCGTTAATGAAAGATGCCTTTAAAGTTAAAAAAGATCCAATATTAGGAGACTTTTATAATAGACGCCAACATGCTTATAAAATTAAATTAAATGACGTTTATGGGTGTTACGCTATTAATGGGTGGAGATACACTGACGGGCATAAATTTATATCTAAAGCCATTACTTTAACAGGACAACGCTTAATTCAAGAATCTATTAAACATGTGAATAAATGGATGAACAATCAAATCAATACAGAAGGTATTGATTACATTGTAACTTCAGATACTGATTCACTTTTTATTCAAGTTAAAGATTTGTTAAGACAAAGATATCCTGACTTAGATTTAAACAATAGAGAAGAAACAGTTAAATATGTTTTAGAAATTGCTACAGAAGTGCAAAAAATAGCGAATGATAATTTGCATGGTTTAGTAGTTGAATTATTTAATCTACATGATAGAGAACATTATTTTGATTTAAAACAAGAAGTTGTACTTGAACGAGGTTATTTCGCTGGTAAAAGACGTTATGCTCAGTTTATAGTAAATAAGGAGGGAGTTCCTGTAGAAGAATTAGATATTAAGGGATTAGATTTAATGAAATCAAATTTTCCACCTTATTTTAGAGATTTTTCAAAACAATTACTTCAAGACATTATGTTTGGTAAATCTAAACCTGAAATAGATAAACAAATAATAACCTTTAGAGAGAGTATAGACACTGTAGATTGGAAACTTTTATTAAAACCTACTGGATTGAAAAATGTAAGTGAATATATTGCATCATCTCCTAGATCTGGTGAAATATTTTCCAAATTAGAATTAAAATGCCCTATCAATACTAAATCGGCTATATACTACAATGATTTACTTAGATTCAAAAAATTAGATAAACAATACAATACATTCCAAATTGGAGATAAAATGTTTATTGCTTATTTAAAAGATAATCCTTATAAAATAGAAGTAATAGGTTTTAATGGATATAACGATCCTCCCTTCATTACAGAGTTTATAGAAAAATACTTAGATAAAACTAAAATTTTTGATTCTGTTATAAAAAACAAATTAGAAACTATTTATGAGGATTTAAAATGGGGTAAACCTATATTCAATAATAACATAAATAAATTCTTTAAATTTGGATAACCAAAAAACCATTATTATATTTACAATATGATTAAAAAATTAGACTTAGTAGAAAATATTGAAAAATACTACCTTGGTGGTATTGTTGAAGGTGTTAAATGGAATATATCCAATAAAAAACTTCATATTAACTTTGTATCTCCTCATCAAGACTTAGTAGGTCATATTGAGTGTGATGTTGATTTAACTGATGGAATATTAGGAATATTCAACACTAGTGCTTTATTAAAATTGTTAAGTATTTTAGATATGGATATTCTAATTACTGTTGAACAACAATTTAAAACACCCGTAAAACTATTGATTGAAGATTCTAATTTTTCACTTCAATACTCATTAGCTGATCCTTACGTTATTGCTCCCTCCCCTTCAATAGATGAACCGGAGTATGAAACTACATTTATTATTGATGCTGAATTTATAACTAGATTTTCTAAAGCAAAGAGTGCATTAGGATCAAATACTAAAGACATATGCCGACTATCTAATACAGTACATGAAGATGGAAACAAACAAATAAAATTTGTATTAGGAGAACCAACATCACATTCTAATAAAATAGAATTTACTTGTGATGCTTCATATGAAACAAACCATTCTAATATCCTCCCCTTTAATTCAGCACATATTAAAGAAATTCTTAATGCTAATAAAAATGATATTACCGAAGCTAAGGGATCAATCAGTATGAAAGGACTGCTTAAACTAGAATTTACTACAGAAACCGGAAAATCAATTTATTACTTACCTGAATTAAGAACTACATAATGGAACAGATAATTAGAGTAAATGATGATTTATTTTTAATAAAAAGAACAACTAATGAATTATATGAACGTTTTGCAAGTTTATGGAATGAAACATCTATAAACCATAAAACATTTAAAAAAGATGGCCGAATGTACTTCTGTGAACTTATAGAAGAGGCCCAAATTATAGAAGATAATATTAACCAAAAACAAGAAAACAATGATTAAAGCAGTATGGGATGCCATAATTGTACAGGCAGACGAAAAAAATGATCGTATGCATGGAAAATTTATTATTCCCGATTTAACGCAAGAAAAAGCAATAATTGGAACAATTATTGACGTAGGACCAGGAAAATGGAATGCAGCTGGAACTGAAAGAGTTCCTATGTCTTTTAAAGTAGGAGACAGAGTATTACTACCTCAAGTAGGATTAACTAAATTAGAATGGGACGGAATAGAATACTTAGCAACATCTGAGGCTACAGTATTAGGATTAATTGAAGAACAAAACTAAATATGAAAACAGCCTTTAATCAAGACGCTAAAGAGAAATTAGCAAAGGGTATTAAAACCGTAGCAGACGCTGTAGGTTCTACCTTAGGTCCATATGGACGAAATGTATTATTCCTTGACGAATATGGGAGTGTACGTAGTACAAAAGATGGTGTAACTGTAGCTAAAGAGCTTAAAAAACTTGAAGACCCTATTGAAAATATGGGAGCACAAACAGTAAAACAAGCATCTATTAAAACTGCTGATAAAGCAGGAGACGGTACTACTACATCAACTGTATTAGCTAATGAATTAATTCAAAAAGCATTTAATAGTATCAACGCCAATACTAATGTTGTATTAGTAAAAAAAGGTATTGAAGCAGGAGCTGCTGAAGTATTAACAGGTTTAAAACAAATTAAACGTGAAATTACTTCTCCGGAGCAAATTAAGCAAGTAGCCACTATCTCTGCTAACAACGACGACGAAATTGGAGCATTAGTTGCTGAAGCTATGGAATTAGTAGGACAAGATGGTGTTGTAACTGTTGAAGAATCTAAAACAGGAGAAACATCATTAGAAACAGTTGAAGGTATTCAATTTGACAGAGGATATAAATCAATGTACTTTGTAACAGATAACAATTCAATGTCCGCCACATTACAAGACCCAGTAATCTTAATTTATAATGGGCGTTTAGTATCAGTTAAAGAATTACTTCCAATTCTTGAAGGTGCTTCTCAAACAGATAGTTCATTGTTAATCATTGCTGAAGACATTGATGGTGAAGCTTTATCTACGTTAATCGTAAATAAAATGAGAGGTATGTTAAAAGTAGTAGCGGTTAAAGCTCCTGACTTTGGAGATAGACGTGCTGCCGTTTTAGAAGATATTGCTACTGTAACGGGTGGAACTGTAGTGTCACCTGAAAAAGGTATGAAATTAGATAGATTTAATTCTGATTGGTTTGGTACTTCTAGAGTTGTAACTGTAACTAAAGATACTACTACAATTGTAGATGGTAGAGGTGAAGAAACTGCTGTTCAAGAACGTGTAGGTGAATTAAAAGAACACATAGGAAAAGCCACCTCAGCATTTGAAAAAGAACATTTACAAGAACGTTTAGGTAAATTAGTAGGTGGTGTAGCTGTAATCAATATTGGTGGTGCTACTGAAACTGAAATTAAAGAGAAAAAAGATCGTATCGATGATGCTCTTCAAGCAACAAAAGCTGCTTTAGAAGAAGGATTATTACCTGGTGGCGGTATTGCTTTGTTAGAAGCTAGAGAAGGAATTACTCAAAATAAAACAGACGGAGGTGACTTTAACTTAGGTAAAAGAATTGCTCATGCTGCTTGTGGAGCTCCATTCTTAAAAATTCTTACAAATGCTGGTATTGAAACTACAAGTGAAATTATTTTCGCTCTTCGTAAAGCTAGAGAGGATAACCCAGAAAAAGGTCGTACATTTGGATATGATATAAAAACAGAAACAGTAACAGATATGTTTGAAGCTGGTATTATAGATCCAATGAAAGTAGTACGCACAGCGTTAGCAAATGCTGTATCCGTTGCCGGAACTATACTGTTAACAGAGTGTGTAATTTATGATGAACCTAAAAAAGATAAAGATGATCAACAACAGCTTATGGGTTGAGAAATATAGATCACAAACTTTAGAACAATACGTTGGAAATGAGGGTATAAAAGCCTTCATTTCTAAGTGTATTACTAATAATGATATCCCTCACCTATTATTTTATGGTAAAGCAGGTACAGGTAAAACTACCTTAGCTAAACTAATTACTAAAAATATTAAATGTGATTTGATGTATATTAATGCATCTGATGAGAGAGGTATAGATACTATTAGAGAAAAGATTGTTGATTTTGCTTCTGTAAATAGTTTTAATCCTATAAAAATTGTTATTCTAGATGAAGCTGATTATATTACGCCTCAAGCACAAGCTGCTTTGCGTAATGTTATGGAAACCTATTCTGATAAAACTAGATTTATATTAACCGCAAACTATGCTGAGCGTATAATTGATCCGTTAAAAAGTAGATGTCAAACATTTCACATTGAACCACCTACAAAAGGGGAAGTAGCTAAACATGTAGCGGGTATTCTAGACCAGGAAGAAGTAACATATGAACTACCTATATTAGCGGGTATAATCAAAACATACTACCCAGATATTAGAAAAATCATCAATGTTGCTCAACAATCTATAGATGATAACAACACATTAAATCCTGGAGCATTAATTGCTAATGTAGAAGATGTATTAAATACCATTATACTGTTATTAAAAGCACGACCTAAAAGTGTTTGGACAGATATACGACAAGCAATAGTCGATGAAGATATCAACGATTTTATACCGTTATTTACAGGGTTATATGAGCGAGCAACAGAATATACTTCATCTCCTCCTGATGTAGTAATACATTCAGCTCAATACATGTGGCAAAACAATTCAATAGCTGATAAAGAATTAAATTTTATGGCTTTTATATCTCAAATATTAAAAATTAAATAAAAATGAATCAAAAAGAATTAAACATGAATGTGGCTTTGAAAGACACAACAGCTATTGCCTGCGAAGAATGTGGACATAATGTATTTCAAGAAGGAGTATTACTTCGTAAAATATCTAGATTTGTAACAGGAACCGCTCAAGATGCTCTTATGCCTATCCCAGTATTTTCATGTTCTAAATGTGGACATGTAAACGAAGAATTTATGCCTAAAGATAAATAAAAATGACAATATTTGATTGGATGAAACAGGTAACCTATATAAGGGACCCATGGCATACCTTTAGTGATGAAGATAAAGAAAGTTTTAATACCTACATGCTTCACAAAGTTATATCAATGCATGAACCTTATATTGAATTAGCTAATTATTTACAAAAGCTATGGTTATTAACACCTGAGCAAATTTATAATATATATTGCGGTTATTTACCTGAAAATAAAATATTTGCTAAATACATTAAATCAAGTAAAATTAAAGTAAATAATGATCTAGTTAATATATTAGCTAATCATTATCAAGTATCAACAAGGGAGATAAAATCTTATCTACACATATTAAGTGAAGATGAAATAAAAAATGTCTTAATTAGTAGAGGAATAAATGATGATGAAATACAAAAACTATTAAATGAAAAAGGTACCAAAGCATCTAAAACCTCTACTGGAGTATAAAGCCGAAGAGATTAATTGGGAAACGGATAAAATTGTATCTTATTCCCAATTCTCAACTTGGAAACAATGTCCTCATAAGTGGAAACTTCAAAATGTAGATAAACTTAAAAACCCACCTAGTATCCATTTAATCTTCGGTACAGCAATACACACTGCTATACAACATTATTTAAAAGTAATGTATGAACAAAGTGGAGCAGCTGCCGATAGAGAAGATATAATTCAATTGTTTGAAAATAGTCTTAGAGAAGAATATAAAAAAGGTTTTGAACAAAATAAACAGAATCATTTTTCAAACGCTGAGGAAATGACTGAGTTTTTTGAAGATGGTAAAATTATATTAGAATACTTTAAAAGAAAAAAAGGTGGATACTTTTCAACTCGTAAAACACATCTTGTAGGAATAGAATTTCCTTTATCTTATGCACCACATGAAAATTATCCTAATGTAAAATTTAAAGGATTTATTGATCTTATATTCTACAATGAAAACACAGAAAAGTTATATATTTACGACATAAAAACTTCAACTCGTGGATGGAAAGATCAAGATAAAAAAGATGAAACAAAAACATCTCAAATCCTACTTTACAAATCCTACTTTAGTAAAATATTTAATTGGGATGTAGATAAAATAGATGTTGAATTTTTTATTGTAAAAAGAAAAATATGGGAGGACAGTGATTATCCTATTCCTAGAATTCAAGAATTCATCCCCCCGTCAGGAACTCGAAAACGTTTGAATGCCACAGAAGCCTTTCGTACATTTATTGAAGATTGCTTTACCACAGAAGGTAAACCTCAAGAAAAAGAATTTATAAAAAATATGAGTCCGTTATGTAAATGGTGTCAATTTAATGATGATTCTTCTTTATGTAACAAAGTTAATTCTTTATAAATTCACATATATTTATATCCAAATATATAATATTATGGCAAGTAAAAACGAAAAATTAATTTTAACTAGTGTAAAAGTACACGAAGAGCTATTTGATGAATTCAAAGTAGCTAGTATTAAAAACAAATTTAATTTACAAAAACTTACAAATCGCGCAATGCATCTTTATTTAAACAATGATGAATTTCGCAAACAATTACACAATCACACTGAATTAGTGTTAAGTGGTAGTCTTTAATATCTTTTAAAATCTGTTATGAAAGAAAATTACATCCCGCAGGGACAACGAAAAAAAATCCTGTTATTATCTGATGACATCCGCACAACATCAGGAATAGCAACTATGGCTAGAGAAATTGTATTGGGAACATGTCATCACTACAATTGGGTAAATCTGGGAGCTACAATTCAAAACCCCGATGAAGGTAAAAAATTAGACTTAAGTGAAGACTCTAACAGTTTTGCTCAAATTACTGATGCAAATGTTACACTCTATCCTTCTTCAGGATATGGTACCATTGAAAGAATCAGAGATCTAATCCAGACAGAAAAACCAGACGCTATTATGTTATTTACGGATCCTCGTTATTGGGAGTGGTTATGGATGCATGAACGAGAAATACGCTCGCAAATTCCTATTTTATATCTTAACATTTGGGATTCTTTACCTTATCCACTTTATAATAGAGGTTACTATGAATCGTGTGATTTATTAATGGCTATCTCAAAACAAACCGAAAATATTAATAGATCAGTATTAGGTAAAGCAGCTAATAGTAAAGTAATAGGATATGTTCCTCATGGTATTAATGAAGATGTATTTTTCCCTATCACTGAGGGAAATATAGGATGGAACGAGCTTCAAGAATTTAAAAAGAACTTATTTGGGGATAAAGAATATGAATTTGTACTAATGTTTAACTCTAGAAACATCAGACGTAAATCTTTTCCAGATACATTACTAGCTTGGAAATTATTTGTTGATAATCTCCCTGAAGATAAAAAAGATAAAGTAGCATTTATAGCTCATACTCAACCTATAGATGAAAATGGGACAGATATACCAGCAGTGATTGAAATGATTTGGGGTAAAACACCACCAAATGTGTTTATTACTGGATTAAATAGGTTTATTCCTGAACAAATGAATTTATTATATAACTGTGCTGATGCTAGTATATTAATATCTTCAAATGAAGGGTGGGGGTTATCTTTAACAGAAGCAATGATGTGTGGTAAACCTATTATTGCAAACGTAACTGGAGGTATGCAAGATCAAATGCGTTTTGAAGATGAAAATGGTGATTGGATTAAATTCACAGAAGAATTTGGATCAAATCATTTTGGAAAATACAAAAAATGTGGCGAATGGGCATTCCCCGTATTTCCTAATAATATGAGTCTAATCGGCTCAGTACCAACACCTTATATATTTGATGATAGAGCAGATTTTAGAGACGCTGCTACTCAAATTCAAGCAATTTATGATTTAGATTCTAAAGAACGCAAACGTCTAGGAGAATCAGCACGTAAATGGACTTTATCGGATGAAGCTATGATGACTTCAACCAATATGGGTAAAAATGTTATTAAATATATTGATCAAACATTTGATACTTGGATACCAAGAAAATCCCATGACTTTATTAAAATAGAAGAATTATCTGCAAAACAAAATAAAACTATAATTTCGTTATGAGTAAACCAATTTGTATAGTAAGCTGTCCTATTGACACATTTAGTGGATACGGAGCTAGATCACGTGATTTTGTAAAGTCACTTATTGCCTCTAAAGGTGAGGAATGGGATATTAAAATATTATCCCAAAGATGGGGACAAACCCCGTTTGGAGCATTAGATGAAAATATTCCTGAAGAAAAAGATTTAAAAGATAGAATAGTAGGGGCTTTAACTATGAATCTTTCCCAACAACCTGAAGTTTGGATTCAAATCACAGTACCAAATGAATTCCAACCAGTAGGAAAATTTAATATAGGAGTAACAGCAGGTATAGAAACTACAGTTTGTGATCCTAGTTGGATTGAAGGATGCAATAGAATGAATTTAACGCTAACATCATCAGATCACTCTAAAAAAGTATTCCAAGCTAGTCGATTTGAACAACGAAACCAAACGGGACAAGTTATTGGAGCCATTGAATTAAAAACCCCGGTTGAAATTTTATTTGAAGGAGCAGATTTAAGTAAGTATTTTAAAACTACAGAAAAATTAGATTATGATGTGTGTAAAGATTTAGATACAATTCCTGAAAATTTCTGTTATCTGTTTGTAGGACATTGGCTTCAAGGTGAATTTGGAGAAGATAGAAAAAATGTTGGTTACACTATAAAAGCATTTTTAGAAGTATTTAAAAATAAGAAAAATAAACCTGCTTTAATATTAAAAGTATCTCACGGTGCTACTTCTATTCTGGATAGAGATAAAATTTTAAAAAGAATAGATGATGTTAGAAAAACAGTATCCGGTAAAAATTTACCTAATATTTACGTAATACACGGCGATTTAAGCGACAATGAAATAAATGCCATATACAATCATTCAAAAGTAAAGGCAATGGTTAATCTCACAAAAGGTGAAGGATTTGGAAGACCTTTATTAGAATTTAGTATTGTTGGAAAACCTATTATTGCTTCTGGTTGGAGTGGTCATATTGATTTCTTACCTTTAGAATTCACAGGTTTGGTTGGTGGTACATTAAATAATATACATCCAAGTGCTCATGTCCCTAATGTAATATTAAAAGAAAGTCAATGGTTTAAACCGGATGACAATCAAGTAGGACATGCTTTTACTGATATGTTTGAAAAATATAAAGATTATCAAGAAAAAGCAAAACGTCTTGCATTTAGAAACAAACAAAATTTCTCACTAGATAAAATGACTGAAACTCTAAATAAATTACTAGCACAACACACCCCAGAATTCCCAAAACATGTTGAACTTAAATTACCAAAATTAAATAAAATTAAATAACATGAATGATAATTTAATAAAATGTCCTCATTGTGAGGCTGAAATGTGTTATGAATACCATAATCCCCAATACATCCAATGGATGTGTTTTAATTGTGGTTATGGAAGTACTTCACATATGGTTAAAGATAGTGATTTTGTAAAATCATCTAGAGATGTATTACCTGAACTAATCAAAGATTTAGAATTTACTGATGAAAATAATTTTGTTTGGTACCCAAGTACAATTAATATTCCTGAAAAAGGTATATTATTTCCTAATGGGACAGGTAAAGATACCTGGGGGTGGTCAGTTGCACCTTTAATTTTAATTAAAAAGGAAGAAAAATCTAAATTTCCTAAAAATCAAACACATAAAGTTAATTTAGCAGGTATGGAAAATTTTCCAAAAGAGTCATATGCTGCTGCTGTTACAAGATTAAATGCATTATAAATAATGAAAATAAGTTATGCAATAACAGTTTGTAATGAATTGGAGGAAGTAAAAAGACTAGTCAACTTCCTCCTTTCTAACAAACGAGAACAGGATGAAATAGTCATCTTGTTTGATGATAAAGGCACTAAAGAAGTTTGGAATTATCTGCTTAAAATAGAAAATCAAATAACCTTACTACATAGAGCATTATTTAATAATGACTTTAGCCAATGGAAAAACCTACTAACAAAATTATGTACCGGATGCTACATCTTCCAGATAGATGCTGATGAGATTCCTCACATTAATTTAATCCAAAATCTGCCTACATTGTTAGAAGGCAATTACGTTGATATGGTTAGGATTCCTAGAGTAAATACTGTGGAAGGATTAACTAAGGAACACATCCAGAAGTGGGGTTGGAATGTAAATGAGAAAGGATGGATTAACTGGGCTGACTGGCAAATGAGAATCTATAAGAATGCGCCACACATAAAGTGGGTTAACAAAGTACATGAGGTATTGGATGGATTTAAAACACATGGAATGCTCCCCCCAGAAGAGGAGTGGGCTTTATATCATCCTAAGACAATCGAAAGACAAGAAAGACAAAATAATTATTACAATACTTTATGAAAGCATTAATACCATGTGCCGGTTTTGGTACTAGAATGAGAATGGCACCTCATCAAGCTAAAGAATTACTTCCGGATGAGACCGGAGCCCCAACAATTGAATGGTCTTTAAATATATGTAAAGAAAACAATATAGACCCTATTATCATTACTCGTCCTGAAAAAGAAGAATTTAACAAATATCTAGATAAAAATAATATTACTTATGTATTTGATGATGGAAATTCAGTAGGAGAATCATTATTAAAAACTCAACCTTATTGGGATGCTACTAATATAGTAATATTACCTGATACTCGTTTTGATTACCCTAAAAATTTCTTTTTAGATACCGATAAATGTATGAAAGCAGGTAATAATTATGTGTTTGGATTATTTGAGGTATTTGATTATCATAATTGGGGTATTATTTGTAATAATGTGTTTTTTGAAAAACCTAAACATAAATTTACAGAATATGATTATGCATATGCCTGGGGAACAATAGCGTTTAAAAAATCAAAAGGAGAAGCATTGCTAAATAGTTACAATTTAGTATCAAAGCCTTTTGAGTTAAAAAATGCAGGATATTTGTTTATTGATAATTTTAGAGATATAAGTAGAAAATACGTGTAGATATGGCAAATGGAATATATAAAATAACAGAGGATTTTGAAAAAGCATTAGCTGACTATACAGGAGCAAAATATGTAGTTACTTTAGATAATATGAGTAATGCATTGTTTTTAGCATTATATTATGAACATTATATAAAAAAAAGCATAACATCTCCAACAATAAAAATCCCTAACAGAACCTACCCCTCAGTACCCTGCGAAATTATCCATGCTGGTTTAAAGGTAGAATTTGAGATTGTTAATGGAAAAACTATAAGAGGAGCCTATAATTTAAAGGGAAGTAACGTTTGGGACTCTGCTTTATCTTTTACAGCAGATATGCACAAACCAAATACGCATATGTGTGTTTCATTTACTGGTCCTTATAAGCATTTTAAATTATCAAAAGGAGGAGCAATATTAACAGATGATTATGATGCTTATCTTTGGTTTAAAAGAGCAAGGTATAGCGGAAGACGTGAATGTTCATATCATGATGATAATCTAGATATGCTAGGATGGAATTTTTACATGATGCCTGAATTAGCAGCTCGAGGAATACTATTAATGAACCAATTTTATAACATAGACGGAAGTAAAAAACATAACCCCGATCTAGAATTACCCTACCCCGATTTATCTAAATTTAAAATATATACTAACTCTAATTAATTATGAAAAACTTATTTGAATGGCCAAACCAAAAACCCAATGTACCTCAGAGTGGCCACCATTGGTGTCATGAAACCAATGCAACTGTTTTACAACAGATGATAGCTCATATGAATCCTAAATTTATCCTAGAATTAGGTAGTTGGACGGGTGCTGGTTCTACAACACTTATAGCAAATAATGCACCTAATGCTCAAATTATTTGTGTAGATCATTGGAGTAAAGATCTAAATGATTTTGTTCAAGATGAATGTGGTTTAGAACAATTAAAAGAATTTGAACCCCAAATTGAAGTATTATGGGAAACTTTTTTAGTTAATATGTGGGAACACAAACACCATGTTACTCCACTCAGAGCTACAACTAAAGAAGGTTTAAAAACTCTTAGTACTTTAAATATACCTTTTGATATAATATATATCGATGCTCACCACGATTATGCTCCCGTAAAACTAGATATAGAAATGTCCCATAAAAATTGGCCAAACGCTACTATTATAGGAGATGATTATAGTTGGAAAACTGTAAGTAAAGCTGTTCATGATTATGCTGATGAAAATAATTTAAAAGTAGAAACTCATGGGAACTGTTGGTGGTATTTAATTAATTAAAATGAAAAGAGCATTAATAGGTTATGGAGGTCATGCTCGAGAAGTATTGGCCCAAATGGGAGAAAACATTCCCTGCTTTGTAGATGATCAGTATATAACAAAAGATACTTTTTCCTTATCTTCTTTTGATCCTACAGAATATGAAGTATTAGTAGCAGTTGGATCTTCCAAAGATAGATATGATATTGTACAAAAACTTCCTAAAGAAACTAAATACTTTACTTTTATACACCCCACAGCACTTATAGCAGGTGATGTTGAAATAGGAGAAGGCAGTTTTATAGGAGCTTATTCAATATTAACTACTAATATTAAAATAGGTAAACATACTTTACTAAACAGAGGAAATCAAATTGGACATGACACTACAATAGGAGACTACTTCAGCGCTATGCCCGGAGCTATCGTATCTGGAAATGTAACAATATATGATTTAGTGTATATGGGTACTAATTCATCAATAAAAGAAAAAATATCAATCCATAGTTTATCTACAATTGGTTCTAATGCTGCTGTAGTAAAACATATTAAGGAATCAGGTACATATGTTGGTGTACCTGCTAAAAAAATAACATGATACATATAATATATAGACACACAAGTAATGCTAGTGGTTTAGGAAAAAATAGACCACATTGGTTCTCCTATGATAAAAGTTTAAATAACATATTATCAACAATTGAAGGAATAGACTTTGTTAAATTCCATTTAGTATATGATGGTGAATACAAAGGAAATGATCCTCGGATACACCACATAGAAAATTTTCAAGGTGGGTCAGATTGGATATCATATGTTTATGCTTGGAATTATGCTAAAAAATTAATTTTAGAAGATAATGATTTAATTTACTTTGTAGAAAATGATTATGCTTTTACTCCTAACTGGTCTTATAAAATCCAAGAACTCTTTAATACCTATGATGAATTAGATTACGTCACCCCATATGACCACCCTGACTTCTATAATCCTAACAACTACCCAGGATTAATGGCTTATATGTTTACAACGAAAACCCATCATTGGAAAACGGTTCCAAGTTCAACAGGTAGTATAATTGTAACTAAAAGAATATTAAATGAAGACTTTGATGTTCATACTACAACACCGAGTGATAGAGGAAGATTTGAATTTTTACAAGCTAGTAAAGGGAGAAATGTATTAGCACCTATACCAAGTTTAACAACTCATTGTGAAGTCGAATGGTTAGCTCCTACCATTGATTGGGAAACAATTTATAAAAACTATTAATATGAAAACACTAGTAGCAATACTCCAATACAACACATTTGAACTAACAGATAGTTTATATGAAACTTTAAAACCATATGAACAAGATATTTATGATCTTATAGTAGTTGATAATGGTTCTCATACAGACAAAATTAGTAAATATACAACTCATGCACTAAATGAAAATGTTTTTTATGGTGGTGGTGTAAGTGTTATTTTAGATTTATTTTTAGAATCTTCTCAATATGATTCCGTTATTATTTTAAATAATGATTTACATCTACATGGTTTTAATTATATTAAAACTTTAAGAGAAGAAATGATAAAAGGAGATTTTAAACTGATATCTCCTTGTGTTTTAGAACCTCATACCGGGGAACAATCATGTTGGAGATCTATGAGACCTTGGCATACTGGGACTACTAGAGAAGTACCTTATATTGACTATCAAGCTCCTATGTTTAGTAGAGAATTAGCAAAAAAAATGCATCCGATTCCTCAAGAATTATTTTATGGTTGGGGGATAGATATTCTTTCTAGTATAATATGTGAAGAAAATAATTGGAAAATAGGAGTATGTGATAAAACACCTACTATACATTTAGTAAGTCAAACATTAAAGTTAAATCCTAATGAATTATCCAACGTTAATAATTTAGCTGAGAGAAATATGTTTTCTTATTTTGAAACCTCAGGAAAATTTAGTAAATTCATAGAAATAAGAAATAAAGCTTTTAATTATGAAATATAATTTTTTGTGTACTTTGCATATAATGTGGTATGAGAGTGAAATGATAAATGAAACTCTTGATTCTCTTCAACAAGCAATATCAAATGCCACTACTCCTATACAATTAATCATTTGTTTAAATTCACAAACATATATGGAACAACCAGATGAAAGTTTTATTCCTGAACAAATGTTTAATATATTCTTAAATCATCCTGTATTAGAGAATGCTATTATAATTAAAAAAACAGACAACGATCCTTTTTATAATATTGGAGACTGGGCAAGGGAAATTTATGGATCTGAATATGAAGCAAAGTATACAGTATGGTTAGAAAGTGATTGTTTAGTGCCTAATGATTATTTCTTCCTATTAGAGAATATTGAAATTGATCACCCACATACTATCTCACTAGCAAATCGAAAAATGTGGGATAATACCTGGGATGAATTAGAGCACCCTGTCGTACAACAAATTCCTCGAACTGGCCCTCCAGAAGAACCCCAGCAAAATGCCCCAGAACCTTTAGGTGTAGGTCATTATATAAGTCAAAAAGATTTAAACGAATTTAATGATAAATTTGAACCTAAATTAATTAAATTATCTCAACCTAAGGTAGATGGTGCTATGACTGCTGTTTCAAGCAATTTTCCTTATCCTTTTATAGCAGAAGGTGTTCATTTAGGGGGTCATGATTATTATATGGAAATGTTTATGAAAAAACATAATATTCCTCAATACCATATATCTACTAGATTAAAAGGACATAATTGTGCTCATCCTAAAAAACGATTAGGAACAAGTACACCAAGAGGAGGAGAATTTTATAAAAAATGTGAAAAACAATGTAATGAACTAATTTATAAATTAATCAATGGATAAAAATTCTAAAATACTAGTAACAGGATCAACAGGAATGGTAGGATCGGCTGTTGTTAAAATATTAAAAGAGATGGGTTATACCAATTTATTAACCCCCCCTCGAAAAGAACTTAACCTAACTAACCCTCAAGAAGTTAATACATATTTTGCTTCTAATAAACCAGAATATGTTTTTCTTATAGCTGCTAAAGTAGGAGGAATTCACGCTAACATGACTTATCGAGCAGATTTTATCTTTGATAATCTAATGATGCAGAGTAACACAATAAATGCTAGTAAAGAAAATAATGTTAAAAAAATATTATTTGTTAGTAGTGGATGTGTTTACCCAAAATGGGCAGATAATCCAATTGTTGAAGATGCTATGTTAACTGGGAAATTAGAACCTTCCAATGAACATTATTCTATAGCTAAAATAGCAGGAATCAAGATGTGTGAAGCTTATCATTTGCAGTATGGATTAGATTATGCTGTTGTTATTCCTAATAACATTTATGGTCCTGGAGATAATTATCATCCTGAAAATTCTCATGTAATGGCTTCTTTAATTAAAAAATTTCATGAAGCTATTCAAAATAAAACTGATGTTGAAATATGGGGAAGTGGAAAACAAATGAGAGAATTTGTATATGTTACTGATGTTGCAAAAGCATGTGTTTCTCTAATGGATAGTTCGTATATTGGATCTTATAATTGTAGTAGTGAATATGAAATTACTATAAAAGATTTAGCTGAATTAATAGCAGAAATCTTAGAGTTTAAAGGTAATATTGTATATAATACGGATAAACCTGAAGGGCATCCAAGAAAAGGATTTTCTTGTGATAAATTAAAAAAAACCGGGTGGGGAGCATCAACTTCATTAAAAGAAGGTATTCAATTAGCCTATAAATGGTATAAACAAACTTTAACTCAATAATATGATAACATATACATTATCTACCTTTAACACATTAAACTACTTAAAACTTGCAATTCATTCAGCTAGAGAAAATGGTTATTATAAAGACGCTCCATTTATTATACATGCTGAAAATTGTACTGATGGTACTGATGAATGGTTAGAAGAAAATAAAGAAAGATATAATTTAGAAGTCTATATTGAAAAAAATGAAACCCCTCGAGGAATAGGTGGAGGAATGAATTTTTGCGCTAGTAAAGTTAAAACCAAATACATTGGGTTTCTATCCTCGGACTTTTATATGTCTCGAAATTGGGATAAAGAATTAGTAGAATTGTGTGAAAATAACCCTCAAGATAAACTATGGACCTTTTGTTATAGAGTAGAACCAGATATTTTTAATGATCCACATAGCAGACCCGGAGTTATTAAAGTATCAGAAGATACTTTTGGAGAATATTATCATAACTTTAAAGCTGATTTGTTTGAAGAATGGGCTGATGAATTTACCACATTAAATGATATCCAATACAATCTACCTCAGGGAGTAAGTGGTGTGATCAAAAAAGAAGATTGGGACTATATAGGAGGTAATGATGATAGATTTGCTCCAATGTATTGGGAAGATGCTGATATATTTACTAGGATGTTAAATGAAGGTTTTAAATTTATTACAACAAGTAAAACATTATTATATCATTTTGCCTCCAGAACTAGCAGATTCCCAGATGATAATTTAAAACAAAGACCAGCTCATTTAGCCGAGTATGAGCAAAGAAGTTTACGTAGATTTATAGAAAAGTATGGGAAATTACCACAACATGGTCCTTTAGGAGAATATTATCCTATGCCTATTGTAGATGGTTCACCAAATAGAATAAACCAAAATAACTAATATGAGTAAAACAGCATTAATAACCGGGATAAACGGAATGGATGGAAGTCACTTAGCAGATTTCCTATTAGAAAAAGGATATATTGTTTACGGTTTGGAGAGACGCAGCTCAGGTGAAACTAGAGCAAATATTCTTCACCTTCAAGATAGAATAAAATTCATCAAAGGAGACTTAACAGACCAAAATTCATTGCTTCGAGCTCTTAAAGAATCTCAGCCAGATGAAGTATATAACTTAGCTGCTCAATCCTTTGTAGGTGAAAGTTGGAATACACCTGAACAAACTAGTGATGTAACAGGATTAGGAGTACTTAGGATGCTAGAAGCCATTCGTGAATACGGCTCAGATAAAATCAAATTTTATCAAGCATCATCTTCAGAAATGTTTGGACGTATGGTTGAAAACCCAGCAAATGAAAACACCCCATTTTATCCTCGTTCACCTTATGGTGTTGCTAAATTATATGGACATTGGATAACCAAAAACTACAGAGAATCTTATAATATGTTTGCCTGCTCAGGTATATTATTTAACCATGAATCCGAAAGACGTGGTTTGGAATTTGTAACTAGAAAAATAACTAATGGTGTAGCTAAAATACATTTAGAATTAGCAGATCACATTTCATTAGGTAATTTAGATGCTCAACGTGACTGGGGATATGCTCCTGATTATGTTGAAGCAATGTGGTTAATGTTACAGCAAGATACTCCTGATGACTATGTTATTGCTACTAATTGTACTTATTCTATTAAAGATTTCTTAGATGAAGCCTTTATAGCAATTGGGATTGCAGATTGGGAACCATATGTTAAAATAGATCCCAAATTTATCCGCCCAGCTGAAGTTGATATTCTTAGGGGAAATTGTACAAAAGCAGAACAAAATTTAAGATGGGCACCCAAAACTAGTTTTAAAGAAATGGTACACTTAATGGTACAAAATGATATAAAATTATTAAGTAAATGATATCACTAATAATACCTGTTACAACATCTAATTTAAACTATACAAATAATATAGTTCGTAATATTAGAGATTTATACCCTAATGAAGAAGAAGTTGAAATTATTCTAGAAACTAACGATAATGTCAGTTTGGGAATTAATTACAATAACGCTGTTGCTCGTGCTAAAGGTGAAAAAATAATATTATTACATAACGATATGGTTTTATCTAAAGGTTTTATAGAAACCATGGATAAACATATAAGTAAACGCACAATAACGACGTATACTCGCATAGAACCTCCCATTTACCCAGATATATATCCTGGTAAAGTTATTAAAGATTGTGGCTCGGACTTAGGTACATTTGATGAAAACCTATTTAATCAAATTCAATTAGAAGAAAGTTTAATCGATGGGGGTTCTCAATTATTCTTTGGATGTTATAAAGAAGATTATATTGGGATTGATGGGTATACATTTAAAAAATTTTGTGAAGATGATGATCTTCACTTAAGATATCAACTAGCCGGATTCGAACATAAAGTAAGTTCAGCTTATGTTTATCATTTTGTAAGCAAAACATCACGTGTAGGAGACTATAATCATATAGAAAAAAATTCAAATCGTGATTTTATTCGTAAATGGGGTTCAAGAAAACCATCTGTAAAATATAATATTGCTTATGTTGTTAAAAATTGTCAATTACCTGTTTTAGATACCTTTGAATTATTTTGTGATAGAATATATGTAAATGAACGATTATCTATTGGTAGATTGTGGGATTACGTTGAATTAGAACAGGAAAATACTTCATTTGATCTATCAAAGAGAGTATATACTATAGAACATAATGATCCAATACTAGAAAACGATATTGTAGTTGAATTTGATTATCTAAAATTTTCTCCTGAAGCTTGGGAAATATTACAACAATTACCTAATATAATTAAAGAAAATGGTGAAGTAGGTACATTTGAGTTGGATATATTTACAATTACTATTAATTCACTGCCTGAATACCAAAACGATTTAATATTTATATCAAAACAACATAATGAAACCAGTTAGTATATTAGAAGAATTACAATTATTTCTTGAAGCTGAAGGAGCAGCCGACATCACACCAGAAGATGCTGCTATAGAATCAGATATGGAAAATCCTAAAACACCTAAATTAAAATTAGATGTAAACCCAAACCCAACTAAAAAAGGTATTAAAGTACAATTTATATTACCTAGAGGGTATTCTACAAACCAAAAAGAAGATTTAACTCAAAAATTAAAAACTAAATTAAATGCTGGATTAGCTCCTCATATGTTAAGTGTAGATGTTGATTTAGATGTTCCTTATGAAAATGTAATTGGATTTTTAATTAGACTAAGCAATATCAAAATGCTAGTTAAATCTGCTCTAGAAGGCGGAACAACATCTCCAAATACAGGAGAAAACATACCTCAAGTATAATATAAATAAATCAGTTATGGAAGAACAAGACCCACTCAAAAACCTCCAGGCCCAGATGAAAAAATTAATTGGGACTGAGAGTACTGTTAAGCGTCGTAAAAAAACTAAAGAAGAGGCACAACATGAGATGTTTTTAACTACTATATCGTTATTAGAACATATCCTCAATCGAGGTATAATGTTAGAAAGCGATTATGGTTTTAATACTATTAAATATGATGAACCTTTTTACCAAATTATTGATAGCTTAATATACCTGCACTTTGATGAAGATGCAGCTGATTTAATCATGTTTTATCTGTATGAGCGAATAAATCCTGATGGAACGCTAAATCCTATTATTGATATAACAGGAGCGGAAGTTTCTTTGGAGGACGCAGAAGACCTTTGGATATTGGTACAACAAATAACAGAAGAAAACAAAAAACCTGATGCCAGCAGCTAAACCATTAAGCAAAGAGGATATATTGCGAGCAATGCGATTTACAAAATCAAATCGTGCGGCCGCCCGTTATTTAGGAGTATCTTACCAACATTATAAACCTTGGGCTAAACAATATAAAATAAATGATGGGGATATAGATACTCCAACATTGTTTGATATTCATAAAAACCAATCAGGTAAAGGTATTCCTAAATTTCTTCCTAATAAACGAAAAGATCCTAATGTTAAGGGAATAGTTGAAACAGGAACAGGGTGGGAATCGTTTACACCTGAAAAAATTAAATCAAGACTAATAGCCGAGGCATATTTAAAAGATGAATGTTATCAATGCGGGTTTAATGAACGTAGAGTAACAGATTATAAAACTCCATTATTACTTCATTTTAAAGATGGGAATAAATGTAATTATCTATTAGAAAATTTAGATCTTCAATGTTATAATTGCTATTTTCTATATGTAGCAGATCCCTTAACACCAGATCAAGTTAGACATATTGAAGATAACACCGAAGTAAAAGCAGTAGCTTATGAATGGGATTTAACTCCTGAACAAATAGTTGCTATAAAAGAATCAGGTTTATGGGATGAAGACGATGATGATGAAGATGAGCCCGGATCTGAATTTATATCTTATATAAAGTAAATATTTATAAACAACCAAATAAAGATTATGAACGAAAACAAGTATTACATCGTTAAAGTTGAATTTCAGTCAATTGACGATAAAGGAAAAACAAAAAGACAAAAATTAGATTATTTAGTAGATGCTGTATCTGTAACAGAAGCAGAAGTTAAAATAACTAGATGGTTAACAGATAATGGTGAGCGTAATTTTGAGATCAAAGCAGCAATCGCCTCACCTATTGTAGAAGTAATAGAATAATGAAAGAACCAGAAATTTGCCCAAATTGTGGAGCTGTATTATCATGTGGTTGTCAAAAAAGAGTAGCTAGTGATGGTTCCTTATGTTGCGATAATTGTATTCAAATCTATGAGCAACACCTTGTAGCAATTAAAGTAATAACAACAAATGGCTAAAAAACATAATATATTTACTCCTTTACTTCTCCAAGTAGATAACCCCTCAGATATTTTTAATAACTACAGATTGGAATTATCAAAGTCAGCAGTGGAGGCCGTATTGTATTGTGTTAATAATAAATTAACTAATATTGTATTTGTTGAAATCGAAACTGTGCCTTCGTTTTCAACTTTACAATTAAGAGTTGATCAACAATCTTTCCTAGATATTTTAGATAAAAATTTAGACACTTTAGAGAAATTTGAAGAATATGAATTGTGTGCTAAGATGGTAAAATTAAAAGAAAAAATTATTAAAGATCAAGCTAAAAAACCTCGTACTCAAAGAAAAAATAGATCTATAGACGATTTAATTAAGACTATAAAAGATCTATAAAAAGACTTGGCTGTCTAAAATAAATTTCATACATTTATATTGTTGAATTACCGTTCGTAAAAACAAATAAAATTATGGAACAATTATTAGCATTTATTTTAGGGGTAGGTACAGCTCTCATAGTATGGGGAGTTGTGGTAGCGTTTAGAACAGCAAAGCAAGTAAAATTATTACAAGTAAATATAACTGATATTCATCAAGTTATAAATCAAAATGAAGAAATGCTCAATCGTAGAATTGATCAGGAAATTAACAGAGTAGATGAAATCTACAGAGACTGCATCAGACATACAGACTCTAGAGTAGATAAATTAGAATTAAAGATTACAACAAAAGAAATTTTAAAAGGATAAATTAAATAGAACGGTAATTTAATTTTTCCATAATTTATATATATTTATAGACATAAAATAATAAAATGCAAGCACTTCAAAACATACATCAACAACTGAGCATAGCGTCAAGAGCCATTAGTCAATGGTCGGATTCGTTATGTGGGGATGTCATTGTAGGCTTTACGTATAATAACGAACCGAAAACAACTAAAACCGGGATATGATATAATTAAATTATAACATATAAATTCTAATAAGAACCCGGATCAAAAAAGATTCGGGTTTTTTTTTAAAATAAATTTGGATACCGTAAAAAGGATTCGTATATTTAAGTATAATAAAAAGGGGGAGTGGTAAATGGTAAAGCGCTCAAGGCATTGAGAGATGAGGTTCGAATCCTCCAAGTAGCAGGCATGTGAAAAAATATGGTATTATTGCAGGTTCGAATCCTGTCTGCCCCACAACAAGAGTTCATTGACATATTGGATAAGATTAAGGAGGATTAAGCCGAAAGATTCTGGGTACCGGCAGCGCACTTGAAATGCGTCGATCATTAAAATGGTGTATGGGTTCGAATCCTATATCCTCCGCAACATTGGCTTATAGTGTAATGGTTAGCACAAAACACTTTGACTGTTTTAGTCTAGGTTCGAGTCCTAGTAAGCCAACTTTAATTTCTAGTAGCGAAGCCCGGTTTCATGCCTCACTTGGACTGAGGAGTACGTAGGTTCGAATCCTGCCTATTAGACCACCACAAATAGAGCCGACGGCCGTGTAAAGGTGCCGCCTATCGTGAATTTCGGCAATATTCCCTTGAAGCTCATGTGGACGGGCACTCCGCTTTTAACGGAGGGGTAGATGGTTCGAGGCCATCCGGGGGAACAAACACAGTTTACTTCGGCAACGTTCTGTATGGTGCACATAAAAATCGGAGCCGACCAGCCTCGATGGCGTAATGGAAGCGTATTTGTTTTACATGCAAATGGCAGTGGTTCGATTCCACTTCGAGGTACAAAAATTGGGTAGCAAAAGTCGTTCGGATACGGCAGCCAGACTGTAAATTTGGTCCTCACGGGAGTGGTTCGAGTCCACTGCTGCCCACAAAGTGTTGACTTCAGGTTCCCAGTAGGGAAGTACACTTAAATAAAACAAGCACGGGGAAAGTGTCGACTTAAGAAACGGCAAGTACCAACGAAGGGAGTACGGGTCTTTTGTATAGCTGGTGCGTACGCTAGTCTGAAGAACTAGAGGAGCAGGTTCGATTCCTGTAGGACCCACTGTATTAACCTTGGACTTGTAGCTCAGAGGAAGAGCGTTTGCCTGTTAAGCAAAGGGTCGGGATTTCGAAATTCCCCAAGTCCGCAATAAATTGCTCCTATAGTAGAATGGTTAGCACACATCTCTGATAAGGATGAAATGGAGGTTCAATTCCTTCTAGGAGTACAAAGTAGAATAAGCTAGTGTTGGGCCTACAGGAATGATATCTTCCACAACACTCTTTGGAGAATAGTCTAATATTGGTTCGTAGTGGCATCCTGCTAAGATGTTCCTGGTAAAACAGGTGAGAGTTCGATTCTCTTGTTCTCCGCAAAAAAACCTCCTCACCGTCCTCACAACGCATCTAAGGAATGCAGGAGATGAAAGTACGAACGGGGCACTAGTGGTAGGACACTTGATCAAAAAATCTATAGTACAACGATAGGGTAAGAGGTTCCCTATCAACTACCGAGTGAGCTTGGGATCAAGGATGGCTCATATCCGCCCTTAGGTTGGTTCGAATCCAACACTCGGTACAAAATTAGAAAATGAAGATTAAACCAAACTCATGCCGGATGAGCTTCTTATTGGTTGTCTAATTTTACATGGTGATTGTAGCTGAATTGGTAAAGCGTCTGATTGTGGTTCAGGAGATTGTGGGTTCGAGTCCCATCTTTCACACAAACACATCCCTGTGGTGAAATGGTAAACACGTTTGGTTTAAGCCCAAATGCCTAGGCTTGCTGGTTCGACTCCAGTCAGGGATACAATTGGTCTTATAGTTTAATTGGAAAAACTTATCGCTACGAACGATAGAACAAAGGTTCGATCCCTTTTAAGACCTCAACTGCCCTATTAGTTAAACGGATATAACAAATCTCTTCTAAAGATTAATTCTAGGTTCGATTCCTGGATGGGGTACAAAAAAATCGTATACCAAAGTTTCCCGTTTAGGATGCAGCTTTAGAGTATTAAGGTGAATAGGCCATTCACAGTAGGTTTAGCGATATCCTGCAAATGCGTCAGTGGTGCAATGGTAGCATACCGGTCTCCAAAACCGACGATGAGGGTTCGACTCCCTCCTGGCGTGCTAAATTATTAATTATGAAAAAGAAATTCGATATGCATTAAGTTTATTAACTTAAAATGCATAAAAATGAGAATCAAAAACTATACCAACAAAGAGTATAAGTTAGAAAAAAGAAAAGAGTATTCAGAATGGGATACCTGGTTTGAAGACTATTGGAGTAAAAAATCCAATATATGGGCCTTCAAGTATAGAGAATACCGTACCTGGAAGTACAACAGAAAAACACAATACAAACCTTTAAAATAAGTTATCATGAGTAAGTACCAAAAAACACTGGTAATCGATTCAAGCTTTATGGCAAGAAGCATTATCTCTACCGAAAGAGCTTTCGTGATTTCGTATAAGGGCAATGCAGAAATAATAGCTGAACACCCAGAAACATTTGGATTAGTAAATCCTAATCTAGAAATTTTTAAACCTTCAATCATTAGGGTTTACAAATACGTAAAACAAAACATTCAAAAAGTTCCTCTAACAAGAGAAAATGTTTATCGAAGAGATAATTACGAATGTGTTTATTGTGGATCAAGCCACTTGAAGTCACTAACACTTGATCATGTCATTCCACAATCAAAAGGTGGACAAAATGCTTGGGATAATTTAGTAACAGCATGTAGAAGATGTAATCATGAAAAAGCAGATTTAACTCTTGAGGAATATGGTAAAGAAATAGTAGAACCAAAAAGACCTCACTATTTTATGCTTATGAAGCAGTTAACACACATTCCAGTAGAATGGGAAAAGTTTTTACTTTTTTAGTAAAAAAGTTTGGATATTAAAAAATAAGTTCGTATATTTAAGTATAATTAAAGAGATACAAAAATCGGAATTGACCGAGGCATGTGATTAACAGTATTGTACTGACTCGCTTAAGCCCTAAGAGCACTTTAATTTTAAATATAAATCATCTACTACATAACACGGCGCCAAATTAATTGTGACATGTACTGTCTGGAAGGTCAGGCTAGGTGAATAGGGGCAGGATGGTTATGGAGACCGGCGGGATTGCAAACTCCGCAGAGTAAGTTCGATTCTTACCTTGCCCTCTTTTAAGGTTCGACCCTCTACCAAATGTGTTACACCCACAGATGGATACCGAGAGGGAGCTACCGACTGATAAGTGACCGCACATGCGGTAAATGGCAAGGTGGCGGAATGGTAAACGCACTGAATAGTTAAACAGAGTGGATAAGTCGCATTATAGTTGAAATACACATAAGACCCACGTGCAGGTTCAATTCCTGTCCTTGGCCACAAAAATAAATTGCTCCGGTGCTGGAACTGGTATACAGGGCGGTCTTAGAAACCGTTTATTGAGGGTTCGAATCCCTCCTGGAGTACAAAATTACAGTTAGCTTATAGTAAAGCAGCAGGGGCTAACCTGCAGAACGGATACGAAAACCGGCTGTAATTAAATGCTTCCTTAGCTCAATTGGCAGAGCACTTGTTTTGTAAACAAGAGGTTATCGGATCGTGGCCGGTAGGAAGCTCAAATGGTCTGAGGGAGTCCTTTAAGGAATAAATAGCCTGTCCCTCTCTATGCAATTATAGTGTTCAACGGCTAGCACGTGGGCCTTCCAAGTCTGAAGTTTCGGTTCGAATCCGAATAATTGCTCAAGGGTGTGTGGGAACCCAAGAATATGTGATGAACATATACCCACAATCTGCTGCGTTAGTGAAGGGGTTAACACGTATCACTTTCTATGATAAGGCACGGGTTCGAATCCCGTACGCAGTACAATAAGGGGCTATAGTGAAATTGGCATCACGATAGATTTGCATTCTGTTATTCCGGGTTCGAATCCCGGTAGCTCCACAAAATTAGGAAGTAAAGACTGAGCAGGACACCGTAAAATGATTCGCAACATTAGAGCTGTTTCTTTTTTTAATATGTGAAAGCGAGATATTAAAACCTAATTTTTTTGGTCTATTCGTTCAACGGCTAGGATACTACCCTGTCACGGTAGGGATGAGAGTTCGATTCTCTCATAGACCGCTAATAAATTGCGTTAAAGTGTAAAGGTTGCATCCTGGTCTCATAAGCCAGGGGGGTGGTTCGAGTCCACGTTACGCTACCAGGCCTTGTAGCTCAAAGGAGGAGCAGTTCGCTCATAACGAAAAGGTTGGGATATCATAATTCCCCAAGGCCACTAAATTTTATCCATTATGAGGTCAATTCCTTCGTCTCCAATGTAGGTTAGCTATTGCTAACTTATGACTCAGAAATTGAGAATTTGGAGAGTAGTCCCTACCAGTAAGACTGGTGTTCAGGCTCCCACGTTTTTTGTTGAAACAACAGAGAATGGTAGAGAAGAAGCAGTAGCATCTGCAAACCGCCAAGCAAGACAAAGGTCAGGTTTGGGTAAGTTTAACAATTGGAATTTCGAATTAACCAAAATGAATGTCCGAGTTGACAGACATGGAAAGTATATTCGTCATCACCAATAAAAAGTATTTGAAGAAAGGTTTGGATATCTGGATCTTTCTTCGTATATTAAATAAAAAGAAATAAAAGTTATGGAAAAAGAATTTATTCCTTACGAACAATCACTTGCTTTAAAAGAATTAGGATTTGATGAACCTTGTTTTGCTTTTTATGATGAAAGTTTATACTTTCCAAATAATAAAAATCAATATGGAACATTTTGTAATCAGCCACTAGATGCACCATCTTGTTCAGCACCACTTTACCAACAAGCATTTAGATGGTTTAGAGAGAAGTATAAACTAAGTGGTTTGATTGAGATTGGCACACAAGAATATTCTTTTTTTATTTTTAATGAAAGTGAGGATAGTAGAGAAGTGAGTAGTAATATTAATGGTTCTTACGAAGAAGCAGAACTTGAATGTCTTAAAAAATTAATAGAAATAGTAAAAAATAAATAATAAAAATCATAGTTATGAAAAATTCATTAGCATCAAAAGGGTTATCAATGTCTCAAGCAGCTTCAATCTCTAACCTTTGTAACCAAAGAGCAAAAGAGATTTCTAGCCAATTAGACAACATCAACAATGTGTCTAAAAAATTAACAATTGGTTCAGAGATTTATACTGAAACTCAAGGGAACCCAATCCCAGAAAACGTAGTACAGTTATTACAAGCAAAAGCAAGATTATCTGCTACTCAAGCATTCTTGATGGAGAACATCAAAGCAAAAGATGAACTGATTAACAAAATCAAATACGAAGGATTCAAATATGATGTTGAAGCTCCAGTACGTCCTGCAGTAATCTCAGAAACACTTCCAACAGAAGTGGATGAGGATTTTGGTTGGGGTACTCTAACTGCAGCCGAATACAACGAATACTTAGAAGCAGAGGCTTATGCTTCACATATTGGTCAGTTTATTCATAAAAGAGGAACTTTAGACCGTTTAAGAGCAGAACTTCCTACCATTAAAACTTTAGAGTTTATGGAAATTGAAGTAGGAAAGAAAACTCCACTTAAAGTAACCATTCACCACACACCTGAGCAATTGCTTGCAATTCATGAAGAATTAGCAGCACTTCATAGAGGGTATGAGCAAAAAGTGAATTATTTCAAATCAAAAGCAAAGAATACAGTTACTTCTGAGAATGCTAGAGTTCAGAAAGAGAGAGGTGAGATTCAAGCAAGAGTGAATGCACAAAACTTAGAATTAGCAAATGAGTATAAGTTGGCTTATGATAAGTGGTTAGCAGATCAACGTAAAGCTCAACACGAGTTTGAGGAAAAACGTCAAGCAAGAATCCAAGAAGCTGTCAATTTAAAAATTAACGTAGCAGAAAGATTCCAGGACGTAGTGGATGAGTTCTTAAATCAATTAAAATAATATGAAAATATTAGTTGAGTCTGAGGAACTAAAACAAGAAATACTCGAACAGAGCCAATATATTCATGATTTTTTAATTGATAAGGATGATATTAAAAATCTAGGTAAGAACTGGATAGTAGGACTAGATTCAGATAAAGCAGGAATATTGATGCATTTGTATATTAATCCTGATCTAATAGAAGTAATAAAATAATTTGGTACCAAAGGGCTAAGCACAAGCCGATGCCCTAAGGTTTTATGCTGGGATAGTGGAGTCTTAAATTATAGATACATATAAAAATGACTTTTAATCATTCTATGAGACACTTAAATGGCCCCGTGCCATTTAGACAGACACGCTTCCTTACAAACTTTAAAAACTGAGATAGAACTCAACAGCTAGACATGTTACTCCTACTGGGAGAATAAAAGTGGCTAGCAACTTTGAGACTTAGGTTTTGTCCTTGCCTTTGTGGTAAGGAAGGTCCTTGACCTTGATTTTGCATTTGACCTAGTCTATATGCTTTACATCCCAGCAACAATTTTTTTAAAAATAATTACAAAAAGGCTTGCTTACGTAAGTCTTTTTTCGTATATTTAAGTATAAATTTAAAACAAAAAGGTTATGGAAAATTTAATTAAAATTGCAAAGTACGAAAAAACTGAACAAGGGTTTAATCATATTGGGTATGATGAGTATAGAATTACATACGGTAAAGCTCAAAAGGTTCATCAACTTAGAATCATAGTAAATGGTCAATACACTGAGCATAAAATAAATTTGATTGATGGTTGTAGTGGCTATAAACATGCTCTTCTATCTGCAATTAGCGATTATAAAAATTGTCGTTTAAAAAATTACCCAAATCAGAGTGTAAAGAAAACAATAAAACTTGATGTGTTGCAACAAATTTATAGTAAAAACATTATTGCTAATGTAAAAAACTATTTATTGACAATAAACAAAGAAGAAAAAAGAGATACATTAACAAAATTTGAATTAATATAACTAAGGTTATGAAACTAGTATTAGAAAAAGGACAGCAATTGTTCTTTACATCAGACACACATTACTCACACTCAAACATTTGTAGTGCTACTACAAACTGGTCAGTGAATGATGGATATGCTCGTAAGTTTGATTCATTGGAAGATATGAACAACACTCTAGTGAATAACATTAACAACGTGGTTGGTGAAGATGATATCTTAATTCACTTAGGTGACTGGTCATTTGGAGGATTTGATAAGATTGAAGAATTTAGAAGTCAAATCAACTGTAAAAACATTCACTTAGTACTTGGAAACCACGATCATCATATTGAAAGAAACAAGGAAGATGTTCAAAAACTATTCTCCTCAGTACAACAATACTTGAGATTAGAAGTAAGAAGACCAATCAATAAAGCAACAACTGAGAAGTTTATTTTCGTGTGTATGCACTATCCAATTGCTTCTCATCACGATATGAATCAAGGTGTAATTCACTTGCATGGTCACGTTCATTTACCGTATCATCTACGATTGGCAGAGGGTAAAGCAATGGATGTTGGAGTAGATGGAAATGAATTGGAGCCAATTTCAATGGACCAGGTATTAGGTATTATGGAAATGCAACCAATTAAAAAATTAACCTTACCAAAGGACCACCATGAGCGTAGAATATAAATAATTTAAGGTTTTTCATAAAAAGTTGATATTTATATGTATAGCGTCGGACCTATATCATATCGAAAAAAATCAATGTAAAGCTTATGGCAAGTAGAGAGTCCGACCTCGAAAGCCTAAGCTTTTTTTATTATGAAAAAGTGTAGTAAATGTAAGGAGATAAAGTCCTTAAGTGAATTTTATAAAGACAAACATAAGGTAGATGGAATAACTTCTAACTGTAAGATCTGTGTTAAGCAAGGAAGTAGTTTATACTATAACCAAAATAAGGAAACAGTTATAGAAAGAACCTCAAAGTACGGTAAGGAGTACATGAAAGCTTATAGAGTACAGAATGTAGAGTATTTCCAAAACTATCGTAAATCATACAGAGAATCTAATCCTGACTATCAGAAACAGTACCATCAACAGTACTATGCAGAAAATAAAGAATCTCTAAATGAATATCAAAAAGAATGGAACAAAATAAATATTCACAGCACTAAATGGAGAAGCCTTCTATCTGAAACAGTAAAAAGATTAGGACAGAGAAAAGAAAGTAGTACATCAAACCTACTAAAATACTCAGCCTTAGAATTAAAAGAACATCTAGATTCTTTAGGAATGATTTGGGATTATCATCAAATTGATCACAAAGTACCTGTTACTTGGTTTAAGGAAGATACACCTCCTCATATTGTAAATGATCTAAGAAACCTACAACCACTCTCTCCCGAAGAAAATCAAATTAAAGGAAACAGATTTAGTAGTAACATTTCTGAAGATTATTTAGAATTAATTAAACCTTTTCTTAAAAATAATTTGGAAATATAAAAAATAGTTCGTATATTTAAGTATAAATTTAAAATAAAAGTTATGAAGGAATTATTCCTACTTCGTGGATTACCTGGAGCAGGTAAATCAACATTGGCAAAGTCAATTGGAGGTTTCCATATTGAAGCAGATATGTTCTTTATGGAGGGAGATGAGTATAAATTTGAACCAGACCAATTAAGAGAAGCTCATGCTTGGTGTCGAAATGCAGTAAGTGTTTGGATGGTAAATAATACTGAAAAAATAGTAGTATCAAATACTTTTACTATGGAATTTGAAATGCAACCATACTTTGATCTAGCAAAAGAATACGGATACAGAGTATATTCTTTGATTGTAGAGAATAGACATAGAGGAGTAAATGAGCATGGAGTACCAGAAGAAAAATTAGTACAAATGAAAAATAGATTTGAAATTTGCTTGTAGAATCAAAATAAATTTCGTATATTTAGGTATAAATTTAAAACAAAGGTTATGAAAGAAACATTTGAACAATACTTACAAAGACTAAAAGACAGACGTACAGAAGACGATTACAAGTACACTGATGAGGATTTTGAAAAGTATAAAGACTATATCTCAGATTGTTGTAAAAATGGAATGAGTGTTTACAAATGTCTTGAGTTGATGTATTTTGCTGAAAGAGATATGGATGATCAATTATTCAATAGAGAACCTAAACAAGAAACAGAGGTAAGTGATTTTATTAATAAACTAATGTACCGAATTAAAGTACTAAGAACTGGTATAGAAAATGCTTTAGTTTTAAATGATATTAATGAAGTAAAAAAAATTTTATCCAAGTCCTTAGAGGATGTACCAACAACCTCAGATGGAAAATGGCAAAAAGAACAAGACAATACTGCAAATGAGATACTAGAATACATTTTACTAAATGATGATGGTGTTGGAATTGCATTAGGATACAATTCAAGAGAAATGATAGAACAGTACTTTAAAACAATAAATTATGAAATCAATCAAAATAGGAAATAATACATACGTACATGTTTTTCTTCATAAAATCCAAGTATCATTAGAAGAGGCAGTTGTTTCAAATGAAACCTGGGGATTTTTAGATTATGAAGAACAGGCAAATAGCTATATTGATGCTTTGGAAGGTCATGAATGTGTAGCATTTTTAGAAGAATTACACAAAGTATGTGCTCAAAGAATTGTACAGCACTGGGAGGAATACGCTCCTAGCCAATTAAAAGAAAAACGTAATAAACAATATTTAAAGTTTAAAAAATAAGAAAATGGAAAAGTGTCCTAACTGCGATATAGAATTAGAATGGACAGGAGTATCTGACTGCTACTCAGGGGATGTACTAATGACAGTTATATGCAAGTACTGTCCAGAATGTTTATACGTAACAGATGAATCTGTAAGACTATCTAAATAAAAAAGAAGAAAATGTCAAATAAGGTAAAATTTATCGGCAATGGAGATGAAATTTTTAAAGATGAAATTCATTATACATCACCGGTTGGAAGCGATTACACTTTATGTGGTCTAACACTTGATGGGGATTTTATGACTTGTGGTCAATATGAAAAAACAAATAAAAATGTAAATTGTGAAAACTGTCAAGAAATTGTTGATTTTGCAAAAACTGTTAAAAAAACTTGGTAATTAAGGAATTTAAAAAAGAAGAAAATGGAAAATAATAATAGTGTTTGCTTTATAGCAAAAATCAACGAAGTAAGAGCAATCGAAGGTGCTGATAACATCGAACAAGCAGTTATCGGAGGATGGAATACGATTGTAAAAAAAGGAACACATCAAGCCGGACAACTAGTAATAGTTGCAACTACTGATGCAGTTATCCCTTTAGAACTTTCTGACAAGTTCGGTGTAACCTCTTACCTAAGAAAAGGACAAAGAGTTAGAACAGTAAAACTAAGAGGAGTTTATTCTGAATGCTTAGTAATACCAATTACTCCAGGACATGAGATTAACTACTCAGAGGGTCAAGACATGATGGGAAAACTTGGTATCGTAAAATACGAACCACCAGTTAAACAAATTCAACTTGCTTCAGGTAGAAAGATTAAATGGAGAGACAATCAAAACTTCCATATCTATTACAAATTCCCAAACCTTAAAAACGTTGATGGAATGTTTACAGAACAAGATACAGTTCAAATCACTAGAAAGATTCACGGAACAAATGCAAGATATGGTATTGTAAAGAAAGGACAATTAACATTCTGGGATAAAGTAAAAAAATTCTTTAGAATTGCTGATGCTTGGATTGATTATGAATACATTTATGGATCTCATAACTGTGAAAAAGGAAGTGACTCTCAAGGATTTTATTCAACTGATGTTTGGAGAACAACTGAAGAAAAGTATGGTATCAAACAAAGGCTTTGGAATTATGTGAAACATATGCAAACTCCTGAAACAATCGGAGAAGGAATAATTCTTTACGGAGAAATTTACGGAGCTGGTATTCAAAAGAACTATGAATATGGTTTAGAAGATATTAAGTTTACAGGATTCGATTTAAAAATAAATGGAGAGTACGTATCTACACGTAGAGCAGAGTTCTTAATAGAGGCTGAATGTGAATTAGGACTCCCTCACGTAGAAGTTCTTTACGAAGGACTATGGAATCAAGAAGTTCAAGATAGCTTTGTATTCAAAAACTTCATTGAAGGAACAAAAGTACCACATGAAGGAATTGTAATCAAACACATCTCAGGTGAAAGAAAGAAAGTAGCAAAGGTAATCAATCCAGACTATTTAATCTACGGAGAGAAGAATGATGTAGGAGATTCACATTAAAAATAATTGATAAAAGGCTTGCTTCGGCAAGCTTTTTTTCGTATATTTAAGTATTATTAAAAACAAAAAGTTATGATACATTTACCATGGGTACTATTTCTAATTGGGAATATAGGATACCAATTATATGTTTATGATCCTGCATTCTGGTTCAGGCAAACAAATGATAAAGTCAATGATGATTTCATTATGGTAATGTCTGTCTTTTTATCTTTCATTGGACTTATATCATCGGCAGTGATATACAGTAGTATATTAATTAATTAAAGGTTATGAAAAACAACAACAAAGTAAATGTATTTAGAATTCATCATAAGGATAATATTGAAATAGGACCTTATAGATACTGTAGGGAAACTAAAGATAGAGAATTATGGGAAGTTTTAATAAAAAAAGAACCTTGGTTTAGAGAAAGAAGACACTTAAAAGATAAAATAAATGACAGGAAGGTAAATAAGTTTGGTATTGCAAGTTACACATTACAAAGACCTGGAGCATATGAAGATCCATTATTAAGGACAAATATACAAAAGACACAAGGGAGAGGAATTTTATTTTTTGCTTTTCGAGATATGGATCAACTATTTAACTGGTTTGATGATAAAGAAGAATTAAATTTTTTAGAAAGTAAAAATTTTAGAGTATCAAAATTAAAAGTAAATAAAAAAGATCTTTTAGAAGGAGATAAACAAGTAATTATTTTACAATAAAAGTTATGAGAGGAAAAAGAGTTTACTGTGAAGATATATCACCCACTCTAAAATCAATTAGAACGTCTAAGAAACACGGAAAAATAGTGGAGATAAACGGTCTACAGTATGAGTATGTGGGAGATGATATGTTATTTTGTTTAAAAACTTTTCGCATAAAAAAGTTGGTTACTTAAAATATTCTTCGTATATTTAGGTATATTAATAATAAAAAATAAAGGTTATGTTTTACAAATTCAATCAAGATACTCTTGAATTCCAAAGAGTAAAACCATCCACTTACGTAAAAGGAGGATTATTAATTTTAGTAGTTGCTACTATTGTAGGATTTAGTTCTTCACCAAGACCTACATTAAAAAATTTAACACCAGAAGAAAAAATAATTGTTGTTAGAGAGTATAATGGATTTACACAAAAAGCTTTGATTGAAAAGATCAAATCACTTAATTTTAAATTCCCATACATCATTCTTGCTCAATCAATCCAAGAGACAGGAAATTATAATTCAACTATCTTTCGTGAGAACTCAAACTTATTCGGAATGAAGGAAGCAACTATTAGAACCAATCTAGCAAAGGGTACTAATAGAGGACATGCCTATTACGATACTTGGCAAGATTCACTTATCGACTATGCTCTATACTCAGCAACTTATCTTTCTGATATAAAAACGGAAGGAGAGTATTTTGAATACTTAAGACAGAATTATGCTGAAGATCCAACGTATGTTATTAGGTTAAAAGCATTGATTAAAAACAATAATTTAAAAGCTAAATTTAATTAGTTATGGCAACATTAGAATCACAATATAATAAATTCTTATTCTCAAATCCAAAATCAGGCTTATCATTTAATGAATGGAAAGTATGGCATGGTAGTCAAATCAAACAAGCTCTAATCGATATGATGAAATCAGATGAAGAGTTAGGCTTATATGATGATACAGAGATTAACAGGATAGAATTAGTATGTAAAGATTGTAGTGATTCATTAGAAGACTGTACTTGTATTAAAAGCACTATTGACTTTCCTAAACAAGAAATTAAATTGGAAGAAGTATTCAATGATGATAAAAAAGAGAATATTAAAAAGTTTATTGATGAAATACAGAATCCATCTGAACCAAATCAAGCACTTAAAGATGCATTTGAGAAGTATTCAGAGTATTTAGAGGATTTTGAAAATAAAAATACTTATGAACATGGATTTAAAGATGGTGCTAAATGGCAACAAGAGCAGTACACTATAGAAGAACAGCATGTTGGACATACTATTGATGAACTTGATAAAGAATATATTAAAGGATTTAATGAAGGTTCAGCTTGGCAACAAGAAAGAAGTTATAGTGAGGAAGAAGTAATAGTATTTGGAGAGTTTATATTTAAACATAGTCTATTAACGCACGCAAAAGGAGTTAAAAATTTATTTGAACAATTTAAAAAGAAATAAGATGACAGCAGTAGAATGGTTATATAAAAACTTATTAGAAAATCCAATATCAAATCAAGATATAGAGTATAACGAAGCAGTATTTCATAATGCTAAAGAAATGGAAAAGCAACAAGGCTATAGTGAGGAAGATGTAAAAAATGCATTCCTTGATGGTTGGCAATTAAGGGATGGAGATTTACCATTTCCTAAAGCAAAGAAAAAATGGTATGAACAATTTAAAAACAAATAAGATTATGAAAATATTAGAAGAATTAAGTCACAACATTTTTTATAAAATGGGTGATTATAGTCAATTAGTAATTGATTTAGTAGAAGAAGTAGAAGACGCTATAACCTACGATGAAGGTATAGATACTTTAAAATCTATAAACTACAATATTATTAATGTGTTGGAGGTTATAAATATCAATCGTATTGCGGACATAAAAGCTTTAGAATTATTATCTAAATTCATAAATGAAATGGTAGAAAATCAACCACAATTAGAATTTAAAAACAAATAAGATATGACAGCAGTAGAATGGTTATTTCAAGAATTAGATAATTATTATCAAATGAAAGGTAACGTCATTAAAAAAGAAATTTTAAAACAAGCTAAAGAAATGGAAAAGCATCAACAAGGTTATAGTGAGGAAGAAGTTGAAGAGTTAATATACAACGTATGTGGTACAGTAGCAAGACTACAAGGAATTGTGTTAAATGGCAATCACATAAATACTGCTTATAAACAACATAAAAAGAAATAAGATGACAGCAGTAGAATGGTTATACAAAAATTTATTAGAAAATCCAATATCAAATCAAGATATAGAGTATAATGAAGCAGTATTTCATAATGCTAAAGAAATGGAAAAGCAACAGATTGTAGATGTTTTTGTGGATAGCAGAATTTTATCTGTAACTAATAATATTAATAGTGGGGAACAATACTACAACGAAACATTTAACAAATAAGATATGAAATATCAATTTAGACCTTATGCAAAAATGCAACCTACTATAGTAACATTAACAGGTAAAGTTTATGAAAAAGGAGAACATCCTTTATACACAGAATATAAAATTATTGAGGTTGTTGATCAAGAAGGTGAAATACATTATGCTTTTGAAGATGAACTTACTTCAGATGAAGTAAAAGAACAAGAAAGAAGTTATACTGAAGAAGATGTAAAAAATGCTTTCCTTGATGGTTGGCAATTAAGAGATGGAGATTTACCATTTCCTAAAGCAAAGAAAAAATGGTTTAATGAATTTAAAAAGAAATAAGATGGAAGACTTTTTTGAAGAATTACAAAACAGACCAAGACCAAATATATTCAGAAGAATATATCTTTGGTGGAAATTTGATGGAAAGCATTACCCCACCTACCTCAAACAAGGAATAAAAAACCTATGGTATTGGTTTCCAATTATTTGGAAAGATAGAAATTGGGATGATCACTACATCTTTGAAGTCCTTAAACATAAACTTAAAGCTCAAGCCAAATACATTGGTGATAGAGATTTTCATACACGAGCACAACTTGATGCCAAGAGAATGAGACTTTGTGTTAAGCTAATTGAAAAAGTTCAAGATGAATCCTATCAAATGGAGTATATGGATTATGCAAAAGATAGAGTTTGGTTCACAGATTGCGAAGATAGACCAGGATCTTCTCTTTATAATTCAGAAGAGGTATGGGAAAAGTATGATGACTTCTTTAAAAAGTACCCTCTTGTTTATAAAAGAGTAATGAAAGGAGAAGGACCATTTACTTTAGACGGTAGAGATGAAGCTGATATAAAAAGAATTGTAGCAATGAATATTGCCCATGTAAATCAAGAAAGAGTACATAAACTTCTATTTAAAATTTTAGAAGAAAATATTAGAGGATGGTGGGATTAAATTTGGTAAATTAAAATAAATTTCGTATATTTAGATATAAAACAAAAGACAATGAAAAAAATATTAATATTATGCTTATGCTTAGCGTTTTTCAATGCTAATGCTCAAAAGATTACTAAAAAATTTTTAGTAGGTACATGGACATCAGAAACTATTGAAATGGTATTTTCGATAGAGAATAAAAAAGATTTTAAGATCGAGTGCTATTCTACCTTGACTGGAAGTCATGTAAAAGTTCTAGCTTATCAGTTTGATAAAGGAAGTTTCTATTTAGAGACTTTATACGAACCAAATGATTGGACTGCACTTGCTAAATTTTTTCTAATTGATGAAAATACTATAGTAGGAGATTATGTATGCGATGCTCCTGGACAGGTGATATATAAAAGAGTTCTTGATACTGATAAAAAGTAAATGAAATGAAAAAAAGAATATACTTAGACGATATAAGAACACCTGTATCACCAAACAATGAATGGGTGGAAGGAATACCAGATTGGACTGTTGTTCGTTCTTATGATGAGTTTGTAGCCAAAGTAACTGAGATTGGACTAGAAAATATTGAATTAATATCATTAGATCACGACTTAGGACCTTCAGCAATGGCTGAATGGCATTCAAACGTATATCATAATTATGAACTGAATTATGATAATATTCAGGAAAAAACTGGAATGGATTGTACTAAATGGTTAGTTGAACAATGGCTGGATGGAGCTCCTGTTGTTGATGTTGTAATACATTCTGCAAATGCAGTTGGTAGTGCAAACATGATGGGGTACATAAACAACTACAGACACATTCATAGATTACCTCAGAATTGTGTAAGAGTACAAATAGAACATACAGTATAGATTATATGAAGATTAAAAAATATTTACAAAAAGGAGATAAGGTTTTAGTATGGTCTTTACAGTCTTTCTCATCAGGAGGATTCTTAAAAGGTGAACCAGCTTTTTTAAGACAATCACAATCTGGAGATAGTGTTATTGTTTGTGTTACTAGAAATTTTAAAGGACAGTACCTAATTGATAATAGTTATGAGGTTTATAGAGAACAAGTAAAAAAAGTTAAAAGTAAACATTGGGATGCCTCTAAAGATTTAAAAAAATTAAGAAAAGAGATTATAAAAAATCAAGCAATCCTCTGATAAGATTATGACACTAAAAGAAAAGTTTTCTCCTCACGTAAAATATTGGGATTGTTATAATGATGAGCCATTAAAATATGACCATAATAATAAATGTGTTAAAATAGCAGATGAATTTGCTATTGGATTTGCAGATTGGTTTCATGCAAATTGTTATGAAGATAAAATAGGATATTACACAGCATCAGAATTATTAGAAACATATAAAAAAGAAAAAGGATTATGACATTAATAGAAAAATTTTTACCTAAAATGTACTGCTATATGGGTAGTGGAATGTTAACTGATTCCTATGATGAAAAAGTAGCTGAAGATAATGCTAAAGAATGCGAACAAATAGCAGATGAATTTGCTATTGAATTTGCAGATTGGATTAGAGTTTGTAAACTAAAAGGCAGACCTTATAATTTTGAAAATATAAAAGAACTATTAGAAATTTATAAAGACGAAAAAGACTTATGACACTAAAAAATAAAATAAAATACTTTATAAAAGATTTAGATTTTCTAAGAGCATATAACTCTCCATTTAAACCACCAAAATTAAAATGGTATTGCGGGAAAGTTGCTTTAGGTGTACCTCATTTCTTTCCTAGAAAATGGGTAAAAGCAACTCCAGAAAGAGCTCATCAAGCTACTTTGGATTGCATAAAAAGCACTGAAGAGTTTAATAAACGTAATCCTAAATATACTCGTAGTATAAGGCCTTATGATGAAATATTTGCAAATAAAATGAATTGCTCATATGCTGTTCCTAAAAAAATAGGATTTGATTTTGTACCATTAGGATGGAAAACTAAATGGGATTCATACAGACATGAATGGAATCCAATGATTAGTTTTGTATTCTTTAAATGGCAAATAGCTGTTAAATTCATTCCAGAACATGATATGCATTACTGGGAGTCTTGGTTGTATTATACAAGAGAAACAAAAGGCACTACAGCAGAAAGAGTAGCTCAATGTAGAAAAGAAGCACCACAGACTTGGACAAGACATAGTGGTGATAAAAAAGAAACAACAGATTATTACAATTTAATTTTAAAAAAGAAATGGCTATGATAGGAGGAGCACAACCAAAAGTATTATTATCTCAAGCAGAGGATGGTACTTTACATTTAGATCAAATGTTTGAACAAATTTACGGTAAACAACAAGAACATAAATACAAATTAGTAAGAGAAAGAGACGGCCTAACAAAAACATCTGTAGATGTGAAATGGTTAGAGTTTGGTGAAGATGGAAGATATAAAGCAGACTTTCCACAAGTAGCAGTTGGAAGAAGTTTACTTATGTCTCCATTTGGTCCTTCATTCACTTGGCAAACAACACCAGTAACTGAAATAGTAGAACAAAGAGAAGATTATATAAAATTTAATACTGAAAATTCTTCTTACGAATTATTTGTCTTATCAAAATAAATTTCGTATATTTAAGTATAAATAAAAAGATAAAGTTATGAGACAATTCAAACTAATAAAAGAATACCCAGCATCTCCTAAATTAGGATTTATAGTACTTGAAAGACACTGTGGGATGTATCATAATATAGAGACAGGAAATATGTATGGTTCTCAAATGATTGAAAGTCATCCTGAATACTGGGAAGAAGTAGTTGAGAAGGATTATGAAATCCTAATATCAAGAGTAGTACCACAAGAAATACTTTCAGTAAAACGTCTCTCAGATGGAGAAGTATTTACAGTAGGTGATGAATTCAAAGCTACTATCGGAAGTAGAGATGTTATTAGAACTATTCAGAGAATAAAAGTTGAAGGAGATATAATAACTATTCATCACGAAAATGGAGATCTTTCTAATCAAAAACACTTTGGTATTTTTCATACTATTAAGAAAGTAAAACAACCAATCTTTCTAACACACGATGGAAAGAATATTTATGAAGGAGATAAAGTATGGTACGTAAATAAAGAGAATTTTTACTACGATTATATCTTACCATCCTACGATTATATCTTACCATCCCCAGGAATTAAATTCTGTTCTGATATAAATGCATATTTTCTAACAAGAGAAGATGCAGAAGATTATATTAAAAGAAACAGACCACGACTGTCAATTGAAGACTGTTTTAAAATTCTTCAAAATCAGTTTCTATATTCAGTAGGGTTTGAAGAATCAATTGAAGAATATATAAGAAAAAATAATAAATGAAAACAAGAATAACAGTAATCTCAGATACACATACAAAACATGGATTGATTCCCCTTACAGATTTACCTGGAGGGGATTTACTAATCCATGCCGGAGACATAATGAATTCAGGATATAATAAAAATGATATCTTAGACTTCTGTACTTGGTTTCATTCACTTGAGCAATATGATAAAAAAATATTCATAGCAGGTAATCATGATCGTATGTTTGAGAATCATCCTGAAGGAGTAGAGGAGCTATTAAATATATACTTGGATATTGACTATCTTCAAGATGAAGCATATGATTTATATGACATGGATACTGATGCAAGTACAAAGATTTATGGTTCACCTTGGCAACCGGAATTCTATTCTTGGGCATTCAATCTTCCTAAAAATGGAATTGAGTTAGCTGCAAAGTGGGAAGCAATTCCTGACAACACAGACATTCTTATTACTCATGGTCCTGCATTTGGTACTTTGGATACAGTAGCAGGTCGTCCTTGGGATAATTTAGGATGTGAGTTACTAGCACAAAGAATTGAAGTTATTAAACCAAAAATTCATGTATGTGGTCATATCCATAGTGGTAGAGGCTATGTGTTTAAAAATGGTACACATTTCTTTAATGCAGCAGTATTGGATGAGCAGTACGAGTACACTCAAAAGCCAATGACCTTTGATTGGGATAAAGAAAAAAATACAATTGAGTTTATCTAATATTTATTGTAAAACAATATGAGTAAGATGTCAACTTTAATGATTCCTCTTTTAAAGGAAATTCTAATGAAAGAAGTTGGGGAAGCAAATATTCTCCCACTTCCTTTTACTAGGGCTTTTAAAAATAGGTATAAAGCTTTAGTAGATATTGGAGACTATACTGAGACTATTACTGTAGATTTTGAAGATTTACATGATCTGAGTGTATCGGATGCTGAAAGACAATACTACCTGCCTAATTTTTTAGTAGATCTTCCTAGAACTTATAATGTAGGGTACGATGTTGGAGGAAGTACAACACAGTTACAGAAAGCTGATATAAAAACTTTATTAACCATACTATCAACTGTAACTGCAATTGTAAAAGATTTTATAGCATCTGAAGATCCAAATGCACTTTATACAGAAGCTACAGAGAAACAGGAAGGAAAGATTCAAAAATCCAATCTATACAAAGCATACATTCTTCAGCAACTAAAAACAATTCCAGGATATCAAGCTGAATCTAGGAGAGAAGGAGAATTAATTTTTAAAAAATAATTAACAAAAAGCTTGCTTCGGTGAGCTTTTTTTCGTATATTTAAGTATAAATCAAAAATAAAAGTTATGTTTTCAAAATTATTCAAATACAAACCAACCGAGCAAGAACAACAATTTATAGATATTGTTACAAAACTCTTAGAACATCCTAAAACATCTTTAAGGATGACACCGCTTACAGATAAGTATTTTCTTATCAATGAGCAGAAACATTATTATATTTTACTTCAGAATAGCGGAATTCAGTTAACAAATACTAAATTCTCTTTTTGTAAATCAATTCATCCAAAAGCATATGATATGGTTATAAAAAATATTCATGCACATATAGAAGTAAACAGACAGATTCTAGAGGATAAACTGTTTAAGAACGAAACAACTATGCTGGATACAGTATTAAATAATTTATAAAATGGGGCAAATAATAAACGAATACCTAGCATCAGCCGTTGTAAATGGTAATGAAATTAGATTAGTAACAAGAGATAGTAGATACTTTATTCATTGGGGTGAAGAAGGTATGATAAAAGCAGTACAGGAATTACTGACAGTAGAAGGAAATCCCGCAAAAGAACCGGAAGCCATCAGACAATTCTTAGAAGCAACAGAAGCAGCACAATATTTAAAATTTCATGAACAATAATGGCATCACTAACAGACAACAAGTACGATGTATACAATTGGATTACTAAAGTAATTGATTCTTGTAATAATTACCATCACTTCAGAGCTGCGGGTAACCTTATAACAAACTTTGATAAGGCATATGATGATTGGCAATTGACAGGAAAGTTAAGAGGTTATTCAAGTGACAAGTACTATACTACAAAAGATAAACAATTACTAAAAGGATAAATTATGAAAAAGGATTACACAAAAGCAATTATATGGACTACATTATGTGTTATTACAGTAATGATTTGGTCTTTAATTTATTATTTATTTAATTATTAATCATGGAAAAAGAAAAAAAAGTAAAAGAACAAAAACCATTTTGGGAATTAGGATTAAACCCTATAACTATGTGGGAACCAGTTAGAGATAATTATCTAGATACTCAAAACAAAACCAAAAAATATGTCCAAAATTCAGAAGATTGATATGAATGATACGATAAAAGACTTATTTGATCTGAAAAATAGACAAATAAACAAACTACAAGAAGACTTGCATCAAGCTCAAAATCAAATAACTCAATTAGAGACTTATATATTTGAGCTATGTGATAAAGAATGTCCTAGTAGTTATAAGGATGTGATTAAAAAGGAAGTATTTAAACATTTAAAAATATACAATGGATAGTATAGTAAGAAGTGTTATAGATAAATTCATAAACAGAGCTGAATTTGGAAAGAAAAAATATGGTACTGATTTAGATCGTACTGATTTAGATTTGGAAGCATATTTAGAACATGCTTTAGAGGAACATATGGATGCTATTCTGTATTTAACCAAAGCATTAAAATTAGAAAGAGAAAAAAAAGAGCAAGAAAAGCTTGGTTAATGGATTCTTCCATCGTAATTTTATAGCATAATTTAAAACATTAAAGGTTATGAAAATCACAAATCAAAGAATTCCCATGGTACTTCCAGAAGTACAGGCAGTTTGCCCAAGTGCGTTCACAACAACTGTAGCGCCTCATTTATCATCAAATTATACTCACATTCCTACTTCACAGGTAGTAATGGATATGATTGAATTAGGTTGGACACCGGTTAGTGCCCAAGAAGTCAGATCCCGTAAATCAGCAGGATTTCAAAAACACATCATTCGATTCCAAAATCAAAACATTACCATTAATGGTGCTAATGATGATAACGTGTTTCCTGAATTACTGTTAACTAATTCACACGATGGTAAAAATGCATTTCATTTACGAGTAGGATTATATAGAACAGTATGTTCTAATGGTCTAGTAGTTGCGGATGCTGAATTTAGTAATGTAGCAATTCGTCACTCGGGTTATACATTTGAAGAATTACGTGCTCAAGTATTGGCAATGATTGAAACATTACCTAACTTAGTAAACAAAATCAATACATTTAGAGACATTTCATTGTCAGATGAGCAACAAATCGAATTTGCTTTAAGAGCTGCTCAATTAAGATGGAAAAGTCAAGACGTAACAATAAATCCAGATGATCTATTATTAGCAGAGCGCAATTTAGATATGGGTTCAGATTTATGGGCTGTATTTAATAGAGTACAAGAGAAGTTAGTAAACGGTGGTATCAACTATAACAATGGTAGAAAAACACGTAAAGTACGAGCTTTAAGAAACTTCACCGCAGATATGCATTTCAATGGTGAATTATGGGAACTAGCAGAAGAATATATTAACTAAAATAAAAATAAACATGGATATTTACGATCAATTATTAGAGATTCATTTGCAATTAGAGCATGATGAAATGTGGTTAACTGTTATTGAAGGTTACTTCGAAGAACATGAAGTAGACAATATGGATGACCTTGTAGACAAATTAGCTGAAGCTGAAATTGAAGGCACAGTTTATACTTTAATTAATGAAGGTGAAGACCTATTATCATTAAAGGATGCTGATGAATTGTGGTCTAATGATGATGACAGTTATGATGATTATTAAATAATTAAGTAAAACATTAGCCAATTGGTGTACTGGCGTACGCACCCGATCGTAAGGGCAAGGGTTGGTTCGATTCCAACATTGGCTTCAAATAAAAACAATAAGTTATGGCATTTATAAGAAAAGCAGCATTTAATTATGTAGAGTTAAAAGGGTTGCAACGTTATGTAAAAGATACTAAAGGCTTTATAGCTGGAGGGTGTTTTAAAGATCTATTTCAAGGTAAAAAAACTCGAGATGTTGATGTGTTCTTTGAAAACGAAGAAGATTATAACAACGCTGTAGAACTTTACAAAACTAAATCTAACTTCAAAGAGATATATTCGAATGATAACTGTACTGGGTATAGGGATATTAAACGAAATATAGGAGTTGAACTAATCAAATCCATATTTGGAACCCCAGAAACAGTAATATCTCAATTTGATTTTACAATAGTAAAAGCTGCCTATTTCAACCCACCGTCGGAAGAACAAGATATTCAATTCATATACCATTCTGATTTCTTTGAGCATTTAATGCTTAAGCGACTTGTTATAGATGATGGTATGCCTAAAGCTGTAGCAACATTAAATAGAACGTGGAAGTATGCTAAGTATGGGTTTGGGTTATGTAGAGAAAGTAAAATTAAATTAACCAATGAGGTTATAGAAAAAGGTGTAGTTGAAGATATTAATGGAGATTTATACTTTGGGTTTGATTAATTTGGCTACTCGAATTCCCTTTCATACATTTATACAATAATTTAAAACAATAAAGGTTATGGATAAACAAATCAAATCAGCAGCATATACACTTATATTCCTGTTAATATATTATTGGGCATCAAAAGGTATAGTCAAGTTGCTATTCAAAACAGATAATGAATATAGATTTGATGGTCGAGTCAAATTTATTAATTATTCTCTTGTACTATTTTCATTGTTCTACATTATAGGAATATATCACATAGTAGGACCATATCATACAGAAAGCTTTTATAAATACTTTGTAATACTCAATTTTATTTATTTAGCTGTAGGTAATTTATTTAATTCATTAATAATAAATAACTTTAAAAATTAATATCATGATGAAACGTATCCAAATTGAATCAACATTAGCTAAAATAGCAAATGTAGTGTTTGAAACTAAAGATTTCAAATTAGCACAACAGACAGCAATTGATCATTTAACTGAAAGTAGTATTAAAGAATCTGATAAGTTAAAGATGATTAATGAAATCTCTAAAGCTAAAAATCTACAACGTTTACAAACGTATTGTGCTAATGCTTTATTAAAGTATGAAGGGTTAGGTATAAGTAAACCACAACCAAACAAAACAGAATCAGATGATAACGAAATATAAAACTTTAGAAAAAGCTGTTTCCCATCAGTTAGATGAAGAAGTAGAACAACATCTTCAAGCAGGTTGGAAACTACATGGTAATCAATATTACAATGGGTTCCGTTATATACAAGTAGTAATTTTATAAAAAATAAAAAATGGAAAAATTAGTTTTGATTTTACTATTAGGTTTAGGAATGGCTTCATGCACAAATACTCCTACCGAGGTAAAGAATCCCAAAGAAGTAACAACAGTGGAGCTTCAGCAATTGGCAAGCATTGATTCAACTACTTATAAGGTAGTTGAAAAGGATGATACAGTGTACGTAATGTCTATTAAGGACAATACGGTGGTAAAGAAAATAAATAATGATAGTGGAATTCGAGATACACTAGTTATAATAATACTAGTACTGTTTATAATAATATGGTTAATTATAATATTTAAAGACTAATAAGATGGAAAAATTAGGATTAGTATTAGGAGCATTTGGGTTAATATTATTGACAGCAATAATTATGGCTTGGCCAACACAACTACTTTGGAACTACTCACTTGTAGGAGCTGTAAATGGAATTAATTCAATTGGATTTTGGCAAGCATTAGGAATTAATTTCTTGTTTGGAATATTATTTAAAAATTCAAGTTCAAATAGTAAGTAAGATGAAGACAACAACAATTTTAAAGACAATTGGATTTTTTATAGGATGGTTATTATCCTTCCAATTGATAGGTGTGGGGACACATTTAATGAGTCAACCAAGTAACATATCATTCACATTTGGAATGCTAGTTACAGTGTTAACATTTGGAACTATATTTTATTTCGCTTGGAACACAGGCGGATATATGGCTAAACTGTTAAGAGAATATACAGAGAGTAAAGAAGTTAAACAAGAAGTAGAAGAAGAAGTTAAACAAGATAAACAAGAAGAATTATGATATTGTTAATAGTTTTGCTAATAATAGCATTAATTATATTCTCAATAGTAATAGGAGTATTTTTAATGGAGAATGACGGTATAGTGAATGATCAACTTATAACAGAGTATTTAGATAATATAGGGAGTAATTTTTCAATTTATCATTCTGAATATAATCATAGTTTAAATCCTAACTACCCAGCGAAGGTGAGAAGAACCATTTATAAATCTCCTCAAGTAATTAGATTAGTTTTCCCATATTATATAGAGTATGTAGGAGCAATTCCAACCTGGAGTAAATCAAAACCTAGGCTTGACGCAATGTTTGGTACAGGAGTAAAGACTGATTGGAGGAGAGAAAAGTTAGGTTTGTAGAAATAAATTTCGTATATTTAAGTATTATTAATTTAAAATAAAAGATTTATGAATTACACAGAATTATTTTATTGGCTCACAGTAGCCGATAATGCAAGAGTTATGTTTAAAGTAGGGTTAATTATCTTTACAGGTGTGGTAGTTATTTCAACAGCAGTTAATTTTGTCTGTAGAGGTAATGGTGAGGATGAAGCAGCAGTGCAGGCTAGGAAATGGATGTGGTGGTCTTATCCGTTTGCATTTTTATTCTGGAGTTTATTTATATTTACTCCAAGTAAGAAAGATGCATTACTAATTGTAGCAGGAGGACAGACAATGAATTTCTTAACAACAGATAAAAGTGCTAAACAAATTCCGCATGAATTATCTACATTTATTGTGACAGAATTAAAAAATATGGCATCTGAAGCTAAAGTTGATTTGAATATTAAGGATCAAAAAGAAAAAATATTAGACGAAGCAAAAAATATGTCAGCTAAAGAGTTGATGGACAAAATGAAGGTGGACACTACCTTCGCAAAAATAGTGTTAGACAAATAAAAATAAACAATTAAATTAATTTAAACAAAAGTAGTTATGAACAGAATTTTAGTAGGATTAGCATTAGTATTGTTAACATTAGGATTAGCAGGATCATGTAAAATTGCCGATTCGGCAGAAGTAGCATTAGTAGTAGATCAAATTGGAACCAATAAAGGAGTTCCCAACATTGAAATGGCAAGTGGATTTATTTTCTATTTCCCACCAACACAGGATGTATTTATGTATCCAACATCAGTACAACATAAGGTGTGGACAGCATCAATAGATGAAGATTCACCAACAGATGAACATATTGATGTAACATCAGCGGATGGAGCCACATTTGGGTTAGATGTATCTATTAATTTACAGTTACAAAGAGCAAGAGCAGCTGAGTTATTTATTAAGTATAGAGTTGATATGGAAGATCTAATTAATTCAAGAGTAAGAACAATAGTTAGAAAAGAATTATTAGACAATGCAGTTAGTTTCGCTTCAGATAGTTTATTACAACATAGAAACATATATGAAGGTAATGTAACAAAATCTTTAACAGCTTCTTTAGAGAAGGAAGGATTTACATTAAATAACATTGCAATACTTAAAATGCAATTACCAGCCTCATATAAAGCAGCCATTGAAAGAAAGATTGCAGTATTACAAGAAACAGCAACCATTATCTCTCAAACAAAGCAAGCTGAACAAACAGCATTGAAGAAAGTAGCATTAGCTAAAGGTAATTTTGAAGCAGCACAATATGATGCTAAAACAAAAGAAATCTTATCTCAGCCTAAGTTATTAGAACTGTATAGAGCAGAGACAGAGAGAATAAGAGCTACAAATGGTACATCAGAGTATGGATCTAATAACGTATTCGGTTCAGCATCCGGAATATTATTAAATAGAAACTAGAAATAAAATATTTGATTGAAGGCTTGCTAACGCGAGCCTTTTTTCATATCTTTATAAAAAAGTTAAATATGGCAGGATTATTTGATATGATGGATGATGCTATCGCACACGAATTAGGAGTTGATCTTTATACTTACATTAAGATAATAGATCATAAATGTACTGACGAAGAAGCAAACTTTATTATTCTAACTATTATGGAGGAAGATGTTGATAATTTAGAAAAAGCAAAACAAATTTTTAATAAGTATTTAGATGAACAACCTAGATAAACAATACACAGACCTTCTTCAAGACATTCTTGACAACGGAACCCCTAAATCTGACCGTACTGGAACTGGTACAATCTCAGTATTCGGAAGACAAATACGTCACAATATGAAAGATGGTTTTCCTTTACTTACAACTAAGAAAATGCCATTTAAAACAATCGTAACAGAACTACTTTGGTTCTTACGAGGTGATACCAACATTAAGTATTTAGTTGATAATAATTGTCATATTTGGGATGGTGATGCTTATAAGAATTATGTAAATAAAACAAATGAAGATATTTTTAAATCTGATATAACCCTACCACCTTCTTATTATCCAATAGATAAAGATAAATTCATTAACAAAATCAAAACAGATGATGAGTTTGCTAAGAAGTGGGGTGAGTTAGGTCCAATTTATGGTAAGCAATGGAGAAAATGGGATATAAAACCTACTATAAATTCAGAAACAGGTGAATTCTTACTTGGGAATATGTGGGTAGACCAAATCCAAAACCTAATCAACGACCTTAAAACAAATCCAGACTCAAGACGATTGATGGTAAATGCTTGGAATGTTGGAGAATTAGACCAAATGGTTCTTCCACCTTGTCATTATGGATTTCAAGTTTATACAAGAGAGTTGAGCGTAGTAGAACGTATGGAATATTATGGTAAACATTATATGAAAGATAACCAGGCAAAATCGTATGATGAATTACTTAAAGTTGATTACGACAAGTTAAACATTCCAACCAGAGCAATCTCTTTAATGTGGAATCAACGTTCAGTAGATACATTTTTGGGTTTACCATTCAACATTGCTTCTTATGGATTATTACTAATGATGTTAGCTGATGAAGTTAATATGGTTCCTGACCAATTGATTGGTAGCTTAGGAGATGTTCATTTATATTCAAATCATATTGAACAAGCCAAAGAGCAAATCGAAAGAGAAGGATTTGATTTACCAAAAGTTCATGTTAGGGATGGAATGTATTGTTCCTCAATACAAGATATCTTACTACTGGATTATCAATCACATCCAGCAATTAAAGCACCATTAAGTAATTAATATGAATTTTATAACAGGATTGCTATATGGAATACTAGCACAGATATTTACCTTCATACAATTACAAGGACAGTTTAGATGGGAGTGGGCAAAGTCTCATCCATTCATGATGTCTCTTATGGGTGTTCCTATTTCACTTTTATATTTAGGATCAGTAAAACATTTAGTATCACATTTTGAAGGTCAGCTTTGGCCTTCACGTCTATTGGGATTTGCTATAGGGGCAATAGTATTTACCATAATGTCTTGGATGTGGTTCAGAGAGCCTTTATCTTTAAAAACTTTAATCTGCCTAGCATTAGCACTTTGTATAATGGGTATACAGCTTTTTATGAAATGATGAACAAAGAAGAGAGGTTACAGGTATTAAAAGATGCTCATCAAAAATATGTTGATTGGTGGATGCCAATAGATGTTGCAGCAGGATCTATTATGGGAGCTATGTGTCGTCATAGGTTCTATGAATCTCTCCTAACTTATGAAGGAGGATGGGGAGGAGTAGAGGGTCAACGAATTGACAATTGGTGGAACGGGTGGTTAGGCGAGTACATTTCAATTGCAGATAAGACTAAAATGAAACAATTTATATTGAAATTGGTAATAGAACACTATAAAGGAATAGTAGATTTAAACAAAAAAGATGAGTAAACTAGAAACATGTCATCACTGCGGTGAACAAAAAGAGAATTGCTATCACGGATACTTAGCAATGTGTATTCCTATTCCTGAAGCAGAAGAAAAAATTGAGAAGTGGAATTTGATTGATGCTTATAAGAATTATAAAAAGGCTTTTAATGAAGGGAAGGTTGGCGGTTTATCACCAATGATGAAAGGAGTACCTGACAGGATTATTCCAGAAGAACTTTTTATAGAAATGATTAAAAATTGTAATGAACTAGGTTCAGAAGAGTTCTCAAAAAAATGGTTTACTAGAACTTGGTGGAAGAATTTAGAAAGAGAAGATCTTACTGAAGAAGAAATGAAAGAACTAGATGACTTAACAACATATGATCAATTACTAAACACAGTTGGACGAGGAGTACAATGTGATGATTGTGGAAGAAAAGAATCAGAACTCTATAGAAAATACTATCCGGAACAATATAAGTCCGAATAAAATATAAATAAAGCATACCATACACAACACCAATACAAACATACGTATATATGAGAAAGTTATATTACAAACTAGTTCAATTCATAGGTTATACAATTGAAATTATTGATACCATAGATTCTACAACGTGGGAGACTACTAAACGGACTCACATTGTGGTATACAAGTATTATGGTAGGTTTAAACACGATAATAGTGTTAAAATGAGAATGATTTGGAAATATAAAATAAGATAGATATGAAAATAGCAGTAATAGCACATGATGGTAAGAAAGCAGATATGGTAGCTTTCATAATGAAAAGACTAGATTTCTTTAGTAGGGTAGAAATAATTGCTACAGGTACTACAGGAAAACATATTGAACATGCCGGACTAAAAGTACAATGCTTAAAGTCAGGACCATTAGGAGGTGATGCACAAATTGCCTCTATGATAGCAGATGGAGAGGTTAATGGTGTTATATTCTTCATTGACCCTTTAGATGTTCTACCACACCAAGTAGATGTAAATATGTTACTTAGAATTTGTAATGTATATAACACTCCATTAGCAACCAATTACAAGACAGCAATATATGTCATAAATGGATTAGAAACTAAATTGAATAAAAAATGACAGTAGCACAATTAATAGAAGCTCTAAGTAAGATAGAAGACCAAGAGGCATGGGTAATGGTAAAAGGGTATGAAGGAGGATATGATGATGTAATGACTATAAATCCAACACCTATAGAGATAGCCTTAGATGTAAATAAAGAATGGTACTTTGGTAACCATGAAAGAGCAGAAATGTTGATATATGACGACAGGAAAGACTATCAAATAGTAAAAGCAATTATACTTTAGGTTGGTTTATAGGATTATCATTCGTAATTTTATAGCATAATTTAAAAAATAAAAAGTTATGTCAGATGTAATCAAAATTAATAAATGTTATGAGGTAGTTGATAACTGGGGAAATACAGAACAGTACAAAGATGCTAAGTTATATAAGTTACTAATTACTCCGGAAGATTGGTCAGATGACCAAACATTCATCTCAGACGAAGGAAGTTATGATATTGATGATTTAATAGGTAAAAAAGTTCAAGTAGGTACTTTTATTTTTACAGTTCAAGAAGAAAATAATTAATAAAAATTTTGAACAATTCAATAAATAAAACAAGAAATGAATACTCAGACAAATAAACGGGCGATAGAAACAATAGGGTATAAGGGTAAGACATATGAAATAGATGTTCCGATGAGAGACCTATGTGAAGCACCACACCAAGACAATAAATGGCAACGTGAGCAAATAGAATTCGCTATACAACAACAGGACTGGAATACGGTGAATAATAGAATAATAAACGGATTGAGGTTTATGTGGATGTGGGAGTTAGATGAGAATGGGAATAGAATAGAATAGGGTTTTTTTGTAAGCAACCAACATTATTAAATGTTTTTTTGTTTAACGCATTGTTTTTTTTTGTTGCACAACACCATGTATAATTGGAGTTCATTGAAATTATCGCGTATTTTTGCGCAATAAACGCGGTTTTTTTTGTTGCTCAAGCAAAGTAGTAACGGTTGTAGAACAAGACGCAAGTATATTAAACGGTATGTGTAGTATTGTTTTTTTTGTAGCAAATACGCTATAGTATGTGACATGATGTGAGGTAATGGGTATTGTCGTTTGTTGTGTAGGGGAAAAGATCCGCCCCGCCCCGTCCCGTCTCCTTGAAAACCTAAACGTATATACAACAAAACATAACGTTACGATAGAGCTTCTCGATGGTTGGTATGCGTTTTTGTTATGATTTGACTCCTTTCACCCGCGGAAGTCTTGTTTTTGTTGCGTTTCGATAGAGCTTCTCGATGGTTATTGATTTTTTCGATAGAGAAATTTGGTTACTGCAACTTTTTTTTGTACATTATAAAAACTTAAAAAATATTTTATGCCTATTATCGTACTGTTTCCCGTTTATGGATTGCTTTTTGGAATACATTATGTCTCACCCGACATAGATGAAAATTTTGATGTTGACGACGACGTCCATATGCTTCAAGTCGCACTGGGGTTTTTTGGTTTATCCATTATGTGGTAATTGTTTTTTTTGTTCATAACTTTTTTTGTTAAAAATTTGGTTACGTTATTTTTGTGTCGTAATTTTATAGCAGAGTTAAAAAATAATTAATTAACATTAAATTTAAAGGTTATGACACGTAATGAAATCATTGCACAAGTAAAAGAAATGGGTATTAAAACAGAACGCCCAGCACATCAAATGAAAACAGAGGCGCTACAAGCACTCTTAACCCCACAAACAGAGGTTTCTAAAGCCCGTGGACGAAAAATTAATTTGGGTAGTGCCCGTCAAGCTAGATTAGCTGCTCAAGCAGCTCGTGCTCTAGAAGGACCGATTAAGAAAGGTCGTCGTCCAAATGTTACAAGCGCTCGTCAACAAAGACTAGCTGCTATTGAAGCACGTAAAGCGAATGGTGAAATCATTAAACGAGGAAGACCAGCTCTAGCAATCTAGGCCCCATGAGCCCCAGAAAGAAATTGACCCGACAGAAATGTCGGGTCTTTTTTTTGTCGTACATAATATTTTTGTTCACAAATATTCATAAGTAATTTCTGTCTTACTAGGATACATCAGATATTTTTCGTACCTTTACCCCAATTTTAAGATTGAAAAAAAAACACATACCAAAACAAGACGAAAATGAATTAAAAAAGACTTGGTTGATAGGAATAAGGGTCGTAATTTTATGCCTGAGTTAAAAACAACAATTAACAATTAAATTTTAAATTAAGGTTATGAAAAAACAAGACGTATTAAACCGTGTATTGAATTCTGAGAGTTCTATTTTTAGCAAAGACGACGTTGTTCGTTTGATTGAGTCTCTGGACGAGACAAAAAACATTACCGTAACAGATATTGGAGCGGCTCTAGATGCTGCGATGGATGTTCTTACCCGCATGGGAGATGATTTGCTAGATGTTAGCACGGCTGAGTTTGATTTGAATGGAAATGAAATTCAATTAGTAGCTGTAGACGTAGATTTGGATTGCATTAGAGAACAAATGGAAGATAAATTGATGCCGTTAGGCGAAGCCGATCCAAATATTAATTAAAATTAAAGCGCTTTGGCGCTTTTTTTGTTTGGGCGAGATATGTTTTGTATCTTTATAGCAGATTTTAAAACAACAATTAAAAATTAAATTATGGAAACAATTAATGAAATTAGAAGTTATTTTTCTACCAATTATGGTTATGTAGATCTGGACCAGTTACCAGATAGTTTTATTCTAGAGTTTATGTCTAGAGATTATTTAGGGAGGTTATCATTTGAGGTAAAAATGGATTGCCTTTATGATTATATTTTGTCACAAGATTTATGTGACGTAGAAGAATAAATAAAGCGCTTCGGCGCTTTTTTTGTCCCAACGTGGTTGGGACTTTTTTTTGTCGTACATTTATGCCCTAATTTTAAATTAAATAAAATGAAAACATTAGTTATACACCCTCAAGACAGATCAACTGACTTCCTCCGCCCGATCTATGCCGACCTAGACGACGTTACTCTAGTGACTGAAGGTTGGTCCCAGAACCAGATCCGGGAGGCTATCCAGACCCACGATCAGGTGATGATGATGGGCCACGGGAGCCCAAGCGGATTATTTGCCGTGGGGCAGTTCCCTACTAATAACCCTTACTCCAGTCATGTAATTGGAGCTAGCATGGTGTGGGAGTTGAGCCAGAAGGACAATAATATTTTTATCTGGTGTAATGCCGACCAGTTTGTTAACAGACATGGGCTCAAGGGTTTCTACAGCGGGATGTTTGTCTCGGAGGTGGGTGAGGCTTTTTATTGCGGTGTCAAGACATTTGATCAAGCCTCAGTAGACGAATCGAACGACACTTTTGCCCGTCAGTTAGGGGAGTGCCTTGGGGCCACGCGCGCGCCAGAGGAGATATTTGACCATATAAGAGGTCAGTATGGCCTACTAGCCGAAACAAACGCGATTGTAGAATATAATCATCAACGTCTTTATTTAAAATAATTGTAATTTTATTTTGTTACGTTATAATTTGTTATTATCTTTATATCAAAGTTAAACATTTAAAAATTAAAGTTATGGTAAAAATCGAAAATTTTATTAACGAAAACTTAAACGAGTTTAATCAGTTAGAAAACAGCGAAGTTAAAGAGTACAACACAAACGAAATCGATAAAGATATTGTCGACTATTTAAAAGATAGTTTTAGACAAAGATACGATTATAAAGATATTTGTGTTTATTACGTAGAAGATTATAGTCAAGTGTGGGTCGAAAATATGGCTTCATAAATTAAAGCGCTTCGGCGCTTTTTTTGTCTTTATTTGGTTACCCGAATTTTTATTCATACATTTATATCAAAGTTAAACATTTAAAATTAAATCATGAGTGAAAATCAAACCCCAGACAGAGACGAAAATGTATTAGAAGATTGTTTGTTTCAATTAACAGTAAAAGATGGTGTAACGGCCCTTAAAGTAGAAGGTACATTAGGAAGTGTCTCAGAAGCGCTAGCCAATGCTGCCGTACAAAGTCCTCAACTGGAGGAGGTACTTAAAATGGTTACTTACATGTTGTTCCAACACCATATGTCCCAACAAGAAGACCCATTATCAGATGAAGATGAAGTGTCAGTTGAGGCTAGTGAGGTATTAAAAGATTTATTTGGTAAAATGGGTCAAGCTTAATTAAATAGATTTGGTGGAGCGAAAGTTCCACCGTATCTTTATCTTAAAGTTCAACAGTTAATAAATTAAATTATGTCAACAAGATCACATATTGGAATACTTAAGGAAGATAAAACGGTTTTTTTTGTGTACTGTCATTTTGATGGTTACCCTACAGGCGTAGGTAGAATATTAAGAGAATACTATGATAGACCTGAGCGTGTAATTAAATTACTTTCTTTGGGTAACATAAGTTCATTATCTAAAACAATTGAATCTACATTTTTTTATGGACGCGATGGTGGAGAGCCAAACCAAGAACAAATACAGGAGACCTACGATGAGTTCCTCCCAAGCGTTGGTTTTGAGGACTCAGGAATAGACTACAAATACTTATTTGATGAATACACTGAAGAGTGGTCTTGTTACAACAGACAAGGCGACCTAGTTGAAATACCTACTGATGATCTAGACATAATCAGGTAGTTATGCTTTAATTTTTTAATGTTGTTTGGATCGGCTTATCAGAAATGGTAAGCCGTTTCTATTTATTACCATGAGACGTAAGGCATTTATAGTGTTTTTGATCATATGGATCGCGGAGAACCTGTCTATCCCATTCTGGGTGGTTGGGCATGTCCATCTTACAATGAACATCTATGAGGACATTTATGAGCTAATTGCCTCATTTGGGATGAACATTATAGTGGCTCTGGGATTCTGGTTGGGGTGGAAGAACCATTTAAAGGAAATAAATAACAAGTAAACTAAATAATACCATGAGTGAAAGAAGACAAGCAATTACATTAGTGTGGAACGAATTTATCAGGACATTTATGCCTAAACTGGACAAGCTAGACACACCGGCTGAGAGGGTAGTGTGTGCTCGTCTCCTGAAAGCAGCCCTCGAAGACTATATCGAACGAAACGATAAGTAATATTTTTTTTATGTAATATATTTGGTTATATAAATTATATTTCGTAATTTTATATCAAAGTTAAACATTAAAAAACAAACATTATGTCAACATTAAAATTTTCAGATGGAGAAGAATTCGATTTAAGCGGAATATTAAGAATGGAAGAACGAGCAGATGGATGGTACGTATTAGGGAACAATAGAATGATTCCCGTAGCGGATGAGGAAGATGCTTTATTAACAATTGAGAAACTAACTTCACTTAGATAGTTTTATTTTATTTTAACACCCTTGAGCCTCATTTTCAATTATGGATTTGAGGCTCATTTATATAAAAACATTTTATATTTGATTTGGTTTATAGATTTATTATTCGTAATTTTATATCAAAGTTAAATAACAAACCCAATTAAACCAAATATAAAAAATGAATACAATAATACAAATAATAGAGCAAGATGGTTTCTACTGGTTCGAATATAATACCAGAACAATAACCCTAATCAGTTTCTCATTGAGCGACTTAATAAAACGTATAGTACAATTAAACCCAACGTTAAACTAACACACGTACGTTAAATACTAAACAAACAACAACAACTAACATGAGGCGGCCAAAAGGTCGCCTTCATTAATTTAAACACATGTATGCGCGCGTGCGACAAAAAGAATAGCGGGAACGGGCCTGCGACAAAAACTCTGGTCGGAGTCCCGGGTCTGGAAAAAAAAGAAGGGGGGTCGATCCGCTAGCGCGGCGCGCGCGGGGCGACGGCGAAATGGCCCCACGGTAATTGCGGTCCATCGACGGCGCGCGGTTGGTGCGCCCGAAGGCCCCGTATCTACAGATAAACGACAAAACCCCGGCCCCGCGCCTCATATATACAAATATACCGCAAAATTATGTTTAATTTTGACTCCCACAAAATCATTATAGCCCATTTCACCACAAAATCCGAGGGAGTAAACTCCTTCTTTTTACAAATTTCTTTTCAAAACCAAAACGTATATACGAGAACGTGGATTATAAAAAGATTATTCGTATATTCAATACGTTATTATCGTATTAAAGTATTTAAAGATGATGAAAGACAAATTTAAACGTATATCAATAGAGGAGGCTCAAGAGCACTATTATCTAAAACCAGAAGGAATATCTTGTACTATCGCTAATGCATACACGTTAATGCCTGTTGAGGAACAAGATGGTTGGGAGGAAGTTCACTATTGGATTAAGAAAATATCGTTTAATGCTAAATTAGCTATTGATGAAGGGTATATCTATATTTTAGAGAATAAGAATCAACCGGGTATTTGTAAAATTGGATATACGGATCGTACGCCTCAAGAGCGAGTTAGGGAAATAAATGGTGCTACAGGTGTAATTGTTCCGTGGTATATATCGAATGCTTTTCCGTGTAAATCACCTTTAGCTATAGAGCGTTTAGTTCATAGCGCTTTAAGTGATTATTGGGTGAATAAAGAAGGGTTCGCCGTTACTTTACCTCTCGCCGAACGTACTGTACTTAGTATTATTGTTGAAAATAGCGCAGGTATAGCGTAAATTTTACCCGGTCTCACACATTTATATTATTCCAGTATATTTATTATAAAATCAATTATGGCAGAATATCTATTACAAGACAAAGATAAAGCAGCATTTATTAATCGTATGAATAAGGTTTTATCTCAAATCGGATCTGGATTTGGAGTAGATCAAAGTAGCTTTGTTGACGTACCTGAGACTGAAGATGATGATAAATGTATATTCATAGCAGGAAGTGATGTTGAGGAAAAGGTTCTTGACTCACTAATTGATAAAAAGGCGTTTACATATAAGGTAAAGAAAATTGATGTAAATGAAATATTGAGAGAAATTAAACAACAACTTAAATAACAATAAATAAAATGAACGACTTTAATTTAAAAAAGTTCTTAACAGAGAACAAATTGACTCGCAATTCTAGATTATTGAATGAAAATCAAACTTCTGATTTTTTAAATCAACATAAGAATGAGATTATTGATGCCATAGGAGCTAATGTTTCTTGGATAACTCCTAAAGATATAAGTAATGCTAAAAAATATTATTTTTTTAATGAAGACACCCCCGGAATTACCACTTGGTATGCTCTTACATTAAATGATGATACAATGCCTGATTTTAGGGGTTATACTGATCCTAGATATTTAGGGGGTTTTGCTGATATTTACTTAGCTCCAAATGAAGATGATTTTATTAGACAATTTAAACACGATTTTGACATACCTGAAGATGAAGAATTACCTGAGGATGATGAGATCCCAACAATTGATTCTATTGATGTAGCAGGAAAAACTTTATATTATTCTAATGTAGTAATGTAAGAATAATTATAATAGAAAATAAAGTTCCTCCCTTTGCGTAGTCCGCATTGGCTGACCCGCCCTTAAAAAGGCGGGTTTCTTTATGTTTCCGCATACTTGTATATATGTATGTATTGATGATGTGATTGGAGCGCCTGCTTGAAGATAATTCGGAGGAGACTTGGCTGCCCCAACCCCATTTCGTATGTTGAATCAAAACTAGAAAAATTATGAAATACAAAGAACAAGCCCTTAGAAAAATTGAAAAAATCGACCATAAAGTTGCTGCTTTAGAGAGCACTATTAGTCGTAGTGAAGACATGAGCGTTATTGCTAATGCATTTAGAGAAATGAGAGAAGCAGTATCTAGCCTAAGAGATACTATCTCTATCGAAAACGATGAAATGAATTATTAATTTATGATTACCTTTATTGTTATATTAATCCTCTTAGTAGGTGTATTAGGTTATACTTCCTATAATTTATTTAAAAAAGTAGAGAAACTAGAGAAAATGGTTGATGGTCAAGACCAATATATTAAACAATTTTCTGATACTGTTGATTTTACTAATAAAAGATTGGGGGAAATTGATGACAAAGGGACATTTCAATCTGATGATGAGATAGGATGGTTTTTTGAAAGTATAAAAACCCTTCAAAATGAATTAAATGACTTCAACCTTAATGGAATTAGAAAATAAAACCCTAGTTATTGAATTAACCAAATCTGGTCAACCTCGTAAACGTAAACCTAAAACATCCAATACTTACTTTACTGAAGATACTCAGAATGCTATTATAGAATATGTAGCCTCACAGAATCAGGATTTTAGAGATAAAATATATCGTGAACGGATAGAATATGGGTTTTTTAAATTGACTCAAAATATTATTCATACGTTTAAATTTTATTATACTGATGGTGAATCTGTAGAAGATGTACAACAGGAAGTAATTGCTTTTTTACTTGAAAAATTAAAATTATATAAGCCTGAGAAAGGTAAAGCGTATTCGTATTTTGGAACTATAGCTAAACGTTATTTAATTCTTAAGAATAAGAAAAATTATCAAAAGCTTCAAGACAAAGGTGATTTGATTGAGGTAGATGAGGATAAAACTATTAGAGAAGAAATCATAAATGATTATTACGGTAAAGATTATAGCGTAAGTGAGTTTATGAGTTTGTATATCAAATATGTTGATAAGAATTTGAGTAAATTGTTCCCTAAAGACATTGATGCTCAAACAGCAAACGCTATTGTTGAATTGTTTCGTAAGTGTGAGTCGTTAGATATATTTAATAAGAAGGCACTTTACATATATATTCGTGAGATAGTTGATGTTGATACACCTCAAATTACTAAAATTATTAAGAAACTAAAAATCACGTACGTTGAATTATATAATCAATATTATTCTAGTGGATATATACGGGTATAAAGTTTTATAACTTTTATATTTATAACCAAAAATAATTATGGATTTTGATCAAGTAATGTGGGGTAATAAGAAATTTTCTGATTTGCTCAAAGACATTTATAATAACTCAAAGGAAAAGGAAAAGCAAATTAAAGAACTGATTGAGACATTAAAACCATTGGTTACTAATTCTCAATCGGCTCTTATGATTGTTCCTTTAATTGCCGAGCATCTTAACATAAGTGTCAAAAATGACGACCAATTAATTAAATTGGCCAGTATAGTACAACGTGCTATGAATACTTCTTCCTCAGATGAAGCGGCCCATATGATTTTAAGTGAAGCAGAAAAACAACAATTATTCTCAGCTGTAAGTGAAATCGGAGGTACTATTAACGGATCTAAAGCAGAATAACTATGAGAATAAGAGATGGTTTATCTCCTATCACTGCTAATATAGGAAATAATAATTACCAAGTTCCTCAAGGGTATAAAGTTGGTAAGGTTTATGCTGTGATGTTAAGTCCATCTAGTGTTCCTAAAAAAATATGGGAACAAAATGGTAGTTGGAGTGGTATTGGTACTATTATTTATCAAGAATATAGAGAAGATACTGAGATCCCCTTGGTAGATTTAACTGATGAGTTTTTAAATACACTTCCTACTGCCCTTCCCTTATATCCTAGTCAAAAATATTTTCCTTTACCTGGTGAAATAGTATTATTGATGGATTTACCATCGGCACCATCTCCTGTAACTGATAAGACTAATGAGACATACTATTTAAGTCCTATTAATGCTTGGAATAGTCCTCAATTTAATGGATTGTTTATAGAAGAAGATAAAAATATACTTTATAATTCATTTATTGAAGATGGAAATTTTAGAGGTTTACAAACATTTGAAGGAGATTATTTACTAGAAGGCAGATTTGGAAATTCAGTTCGTTTTGGAAGTACTAATAAATCAGGGAATGAAGATTTATCTCCATGGTCTACTAATCCTGTTGAATTACAGAGTAACCCCATTATTCTTCTCTCTAACCAGCATAACTATAAACTTCCTGGCTCAGAATTAAATGTTGAGAATATTAATTTAGATGGTTCATCTATTTACTTAACCTCAAACCAGTCAATACCTTTAAATATTGGTAATGTTGTTTTAAGTAGTATTACTAGTCCTACTAACTTAGCTGATTATACTAAACCACAAGTTGTTATAAATGCTGATAGAACTGTAATTTCTTCTAAATCTGATGAGATATTGATGTTTGGTAAAACAGGTATTGAATTGTATTCTCAAGGTCCTGTCTATTTACAAAGCGCTAATGTTGGGTTAACAATGCAAGATAATCAAATATATTTAGGCCCATATAATAATAATACATCAAGTCCCCAACCTTTGATTTTAGGAACTCAACTTCAAGAATGGCTTAATGATTTAACAGTAGCTCTAAGTAATTTTGCTAGTGTTTTAGGTCCAACATTTTCTCAACCAGAAGGAACTTTACTTGAATCCGTTAATTCAGCTGCTAGTGCTCTTCAAGATTCCGTAGCTAAATTAAATGAAAAATTAATGAATGAAAGTCTAATATCTAAAGTAACATATACAATATAATGGCCGAAACCACTACTAAAGATAAGATAAAAGCAGCTAAAAAAGCGTTAGATGAAGTTAAAAAAATTAAAGAAGATGCTCAAACACAGTATGCTAAAACTGAGGCTTCATATAATAAAGCTAAAGCTACTGTTTTATCTGTTCAATCATTAGCGGCCGGTGCTGTTGATGGTGCTACGGGAGCTATTAGTAGTCTTGCTACTACGGTTACCGCTGCTGGTATTACCGGGGATAATAATATTAGTTCTTTGTCATCTGAAGAAAGAGCTAAGACAGTACAGAAATATAAAGATGAGGCTAAAAAATTAGAAAGAAAAGCTCAACAAGAATTAGAAAAAGCTCAAAAAGCTTTAGAAGGTGCTAAAAAACGTATTATTGTTATACAAGAACAACTTAATGTTTTATTTACTAAACGAACATTAAAGGAAAAAGCAACAGCTAATAAAGCACTTTCTAAATCAAAAATAAAAACAGCTAATAAAAAAATAAAATCAAATAAAGCTAAATTAAAAGCTGGATTAAAAAAAGTAATTAAAGCATCAGGACCTATAGCTATTGTATTTACTTTTAGCCGAATATTGAACTCTTACGTCACCCGATTATCTAACACAGTAGCTCAGTTAAGTACATTAGTAGATAAAACTAATGAAATAATACAAGCAGCTACAACTAAAACAGATATTCAAAAAGCAAAAGTAACACGAAATGCTGCTTTAGCTACTTTAAAAGCTGCTGAGAGTCAGGTGAATGGGTTTAAAAGAATTCTTAGGACTATGAGTAGAGTAGTTAGAACAATTACTTTATTAATAAACATAGCAGCTGCCTTACCTACATCGCCTTACCAAATATCTCCCCTTGCAGTAAAAGCTACTCGATTAATAGCTAAATTTAATCCTGTATTATTATCTGTAAGTATTTTGTTGCAAGTATCTCAAGCTACATTAGATAGTTTTATCTCTACTATTGCCTATGAACGTTCTAGATTACTTCCTTTAAATAATGTTTTAGAACAAGCTGATATCAAGGATTTAACCCCAGAGGAAGTACGTAATTTGTTGGTTACAAGTAATGAAGGGCTAGGACCTGTATTTGGAGAAGATGGTAATTTAGTTATATATAATGGATTTACTTTTTCTATTGTAGAAGAAGATGATCCTAAATTTATTGTTGCAGGAAATAAACGTAGATATGCTGTTGCCTTAGATAGAAGTGGATTTGTAGTATTACAATCTACTCCATCATTTACATTAGATCCTAATGTACTTATTGAAGAATTAAAATTAGAAATTAATAAACGAAATCTTGAAGCTTAATATTTATAGACATGAAAACAAATGAATTAAAAACCCTTATTAAAGAAGCCGTAAGAGAAGTTCTTAAGGAAGAATTAGCAGAATTAGGTAAACAAAAAATTAATGAATCCTTATCAATAGGATCTCCTTATCATCAACCTAAATCTAACTCAAATCCTGAGGCTTGGCCTACTATGAACTTTAACTCTAGTAACATTAATCCGGCTGTTAGTAAAGAAACATTACGACAAACCCTAATGGGTCAAATGGGTATTGAAGCTCCCCCAGCAGCTCCTCCTACAACATTTGCTGAAAAACAAAGTGTATATTCGGATCTATTGGCGCAAGTAGCAAGCGATATGAGAAATAACCCAGCTGAAATAAATAATTTTAGAAGTATTCAATAATGGCTTATATAAGAAGTAATAGAGTTGATCCGAGAGATTTTCAAATTAATACTGCTATAGGAGTTGCTTTGCCTTTTAATGCTCCTGGGGTTTTTAACAGTGTGTATTCTACTCAAGATCAAATCAAATACAATCTTATAAATTTAGTATTAACATCTAAAGGGGAAAGAGTTGAAAATCCTAATTTTGGTACAATTTTAAAACAACAATTATTTGAACCTATTTCTGAACAAACAATTCCTCTTATTAGAAGTAGTATAACTAATGCTGTTGCTCAATACTTACCTGAAATTGCTATAGATGCTATTGATATAGTACCTTATGCTGATGAGAATACGTTAGTAGTAACGATAAAATATAGGATTTTACTTTCTGCTCAACCTGATAGTGTAATAATTAACTTAGTATAATGACTCAAAATAAAAACATATCTTATCTAAATAAGAATTTTCTTCAATATAAAGCATCTCTTATTGAGTTTGCTAAAAATTATTTTCCAAACACGTACACTGACTTCTCAGAAGCTTCACCTGGTACGATGTTTATTGAAATGTCTTCATATGTTGGAGATGTTTTGTCATTCTATACAGATACTCAAATACAAGAAAATTTTGTATTAACGGCTAAGGAAAAAGAAAATTTATTAAATATGGCATATTCTTTAGGATATCGTCCTAAATCGTCATATGCCTCTGTTACTACTGTTGATTTTTATCAAAGAGTTCCTATATTGAATGGTGCCCCTAATCTAGATTATGCATTAATAATCCCAGAAAATACTCAGTTACAATCTAATTCAACTCAAACTAACTTTTTAACTATTAAAAAGGTTGATTTTACAGACACTGGTTCTGTAAGTATTAGCTTGTATGATGGTAATAATTACTTATTTAAAAAATCAGTACCAGCTATTTCAGCTACTCTACAAAGCACTGATTTTAGTTTTGGGGCCCCAATAAAATTCAACTCAGTTGAAATAAATGATCCTAATTTCCTTCAAATACTTCAAGTTACAGGAAGTGATAGTAGTCAGTGGTATGAAGTACCTTATTTAGCTCAATCTAATGTTATAAATAAAACTACCAATACTGGCCCTTCGGCTAATCAAGTACCTTATCTTTTAAGTTATTTAGAAACTCCTGATAGGTTTGTATCTAGAATTAGAACAGATGATGTGATAGAATTACAATTTGGTTCTGGTATGTATGTAAATACACCAGATAATGTAATTATACCTACGCCCGATAATATTCAATTAGGTCTAGTACCATCTGTTGATACTTCTGATTTGGTTAATGACTATAATCAAGCAGCTGTATTTTACACAAAACAATATGGTACAGTACCTTCAAATATAACTTTAAATGTTCAATATCTTTCAGGTGGAGGAGTTGGTGCTAATGTATCTGCTAATGACATTACTATAATTGCTTCTAATGCTGGTATAAATGCTAGTAACCCAGCATATACTAATGCTTCTTTAGCGACTTTACTGGTGAATAACGCGATACCTGCTACAGGTGGTAGAGGTGGCGATACAGTAGAAGAAATACGTTTAAACACGCTAAATGCATTTTCAGCACAATTGAGATCGGTAACTAAAGATGATTATATGAATCGTGCTTTAAGTATGCCCTCAGATTTTGGTACCATAGCTAAAGTATATGTTGAACAAGCTACTGCATTATCTGTAAATACAGGTAATGATCCTTTGATTGATAATAACCCATTAGCATTATCTATGTATGTGTTAGCCTATAATGATAGTAAAAAATTGGTTAACGCAACTACTGATTTAAAAACCAATTTAAAAGGGTATTTAGAACCATTTAGAATGGTTACAGATGCTATTATTATTAAGGATGCTTATTACATTAATCTAGGTTTAAGTTTTGATATAACAATTATACCAGGATTAAGTAATAATCAAATATTAACAGATTGTATAGCTGCTCTTACTAATTATTTTAATATAGATAAATGGCAGATTAATCAACCTATTATACTTTCTGATGTTAATTCTATTTTATTACAAATAAAAGGGGTACAATCAGTAGTAAAAATTGGGTTTACAAATAAATCAGGAGGTAATTATTCTCCATATAGTTATGATGTTGATGGTGCTTTTAGAAGTGGAATTTTATATCCTTCTTTAGACCCGGCGGTATTTGAAATAAGATACCCTGATTTAGATATACAAGGTAGAGTTGTAACTTTTTAATAACTCTATATTTATAGTAAATAAATAATATAAATGGCCATTTATAAAATCTTTCCCGAAAAGGATACAACTATTTACTCTGAATTTCCCGATATCAATACGGGATTAGATTCTATATTAGAGATAAAAAATGTTAATTCTACTTTATCTAGTAATGCTCAAGTAGCTAGAACATTAATTCAATTTCCCTCTGATAAGATGTTAGAGGTTTCTGATTTAATTTACAATACAAATACCTTACCTGTTGAGGGGCCTGTGCCTCCTTCATCTATTATTGGGATGTATAGTGCTTCTTTAAAGTTATTTTTAGCAGATGCTACTAATCTTCCTGATGATTATACTTTATATTGTTATGCTACTTCACAATCATGGCAAGCAGGTACAGGAAAATATTTATATGATCCTGCTTATACACAAGATTGTAATTGGTATAATAGAAATAATAGTGAAGCATGGCCTACTTCTAGTTTCTTTACTGATACTACAGCCTCATTTAATTCAGATACCCCTGGAGGTGGTGTTTGGTGGACTACATATTTGGGGTCTCAATCGTTTGTAATAAACACTACTAAAGATACCAATATTAATGTTACATATATTGTAGAAACATTTAATACCCCTGGTTTTTTAGAGAATAATGGATTTATATTAAAATTTAATGATCAATATGAATTTAATACTTCATCATCTTATTCATTAAAATTCTTTTCTAAAGATACTCACACGATATATCTTCCACAACTTGAATTTGGTTGGGATGATAGTGTATATATTACTGGGTCTTTAACTGTATTAGATGATCAAAACATAGCGGTTACATTAGGTAATAATGCAGGTTTTTATAGCGTAAACGATGTATGCCAATTCAGAGTAAATGCACGGCCTATTTATCCTCCAAGACAATTTACTACAGTATCTGTATTTACTTTAAATAGTGCTTTACCTTCATCTTCTTATTATGCTATCCAAGATTTAGACACAGAAGAATATGTTGTGAATTTTAGTGAAGAACATACCAAAATAAGTTGTGATACCGCAGGGAACTTTTTTACGTTGTATACAGCTGGATTCCAGCCTGAGAGATATTACAAAGTATTAATTAAATCTGCATTTAGTAATGGCTCATCTATTATATATGATAACGATTATATTTTTAAAATAAACAAATAATGTCAGAAATAATTCCTGTTCAAAATTTAATTTATAATAAAGGCACATTTACTAAAGTTATTAATACTCAATTTAGTGAATTAACCTCACCTCCTCCTATCATTCCTGAGACTACAGTAGAGGCTTTTTTTGAGTTATATGATGAATTATTTTCTATTATACCTACTGAAGGTGATATAAATTCACATAGAGCTATTTTATTAAGAGAAGCTGAATATTTGAATGTACAATTATCAGATGATGTAGAGGTACAGGCCTTATTACAAGAAATTACAGATTTAAGACAGCAATTGTTAGAAGCTGAGGTAAATGCTACTACAGATTTAGCTCAAAATAATTTAAACGTATAATAAAACAAATAACTGTTAATGACAGATAACATAAAAATAGTAGGACAAGTTCTAGATACAAGCCGAGTAAATCGTTACGATATACAGGATGAACAATTACTTCTTCCTATTGTACAACAAGAAACATTTGGAAAACTAGAAGACTATGTTGAATATTTTGTATTTGATTTAGGCGGAAACGTATTAAATTCAGATTATAACTATACTTCATATAAATTACCTTCAAATTACGGTTATTCCCAAAGTTATCTTCCTACTTTAGAAATAGATCCTATTCAAGATATTGAAAATTTAGGATACGAATCTGGTGAAGTTACTTCTAGATACAATTTCTTTAGAAAAGTATCTGGAGAACCTTTTAGTACTCAACTTTTTATATCTCAAATATCATCAGATAGAACCGAATTAAAAATAGGTTCCACTGAGTTAAATGATATTACTTTGATAGATATTGCTAGTAATTTTGCTGACAGGCAATTAGCTGTTCCTTATTATTACTATGTTATACTTAATTTTGGTAATAATAATCAAGTAGTAGCTGTTAATATATTAAGTGAAGTAAATGCTAATGGGGACGCGAGTTTATTATTGAAACTTTACGAACCACTTCCTGCTAATATTTCTTTAAAAGATACATTTTGGATTGTAGAAGAGATAATTAATCCTTATATTTATGACCTTAGTTTAAATAAATTAATTACTCCTTTACCTCAACCATATTTAAAGGGACCTAACTTTGGCATTGATTTAGAGTTTAAAAATGTAGTACCTACCCAATATAGCAATTTAACTCAATTAGTTACTTCATTTACTGGGTCTTCATACCAAGCTACTTTAAATTCACTTACTAATCAAGAAGTAAATATAAATATAGATTACAGTTTACTTAATGATTTTGTTCATTACAGCTCTGCTGAAAATAGGGTGAATAATTTTATCTATAAGATTGGAGAAATTGAAGGATACCAATATGAAATAAAAACATTTTCTCCATTAACAGCAAGTAATGCATCTTTAATAAATCAAGTAAATAAAGCAAGTTCAAGTTTAAACGCTACTATTGCTGGATTTGATGGGTTTGAGTCGTACTTATACTATACTTCTAGTTCATTAACCTCTTCTATAGTACAATATAATTTAGAAACGGGTTCATATTTAGCATACAACATTGCACCTTATCCTAAATCTAATAGTACTAAACCATATGTTTTATATACTTCATCATCTACTACTGTTACAAATTGGTATAATGATACTATTGAAGTAGCTACTGCTTATGATATAGAAAATAAAGACATATTAATTAATACTATACCCTCCTACATAACGGAAGACCCAGATAATTATTTACCATATATTGTATTTGTTAATATGATAGGTCAATATTTTGATAATATTTGGGTTTATATTGATAAAATAACAGATGTATGGGATAATAATAATAATATAAACGAAGGTATATCTCAAGATTTAGTATACGATTGGTTAAGATCATTTGGAATGAAGTTATATAATTCCCAAGGTGATCAAAACGTATTAAACTATAATGTAGGTGGATTTAGTGGTAGTGTTGATTTTAATGGTAATTATTCACCATCAAGTAGTTTTTTAAATAATATCCCTAGAAAAGAATTAGTACTAGATACTTATAAAAGACTTTATCACAATTTACCTTACTTATTTAAAGGAAAAGGTGCTCATGGTGGTTTACAAGGATTAATTACACTATTTGGTATTACGGGTTCAATTCTTCCTATTAAAGAATACGGTGGTACAAATGACTACCAAGACTTAACAGGATATTCTTTAGATAAAATATCATTAGGTTCAAATAATCTTACAGGAAGTATATTATCTCCTATAAAACGATTTGAAACACCTACAACATCATCTAGAGAAGTTAGAAGTCAAGATCTACATTTTATTGATGTATCTTTTTCTCCTCAGACCCAGATTGATAGTGAAGTATCAGCTTCTATTACAGCTGTAAATCCTAACTGGGTTATTGACAATTATATTGGTTACCCAGAGGCACTTTATTTAGATACATATCCTTCATTATCTTATCAACGAGATTATTGGTTTGGACAGACATTTACACACCCAAATGCTGGATTTGATTATGGTGGTTTTATTAGATTAATACAATTTTTTGACAATTCATTGTTTAAAATGGTTAAAGATTTTACTCCGGCTAGAGGGAATACCTGGACTGGAGTATCTATCAAATCACCAGTATTAGAAAGACCTAAAGTACCTGAGGCCCGACCTGTATTTACTAACTTTCCTGATTTAGAAGGGGAAGTTACAGGGGCTGCTCTTATCCCAGTATATGATCCTTATTACTTTAAATTAGCAGGAGATAGAGAACCTTATTATACAGGTAATATTACTGGTTCATTTATTGATACTTATGCTTATTTTGAAGAAACTAATAGGAACCCATATTTAGTAAATAATACAGTTGGGTATGTACCACCAGGATTTGTTAGTGGCAATACTGATTTTATTTTAGATTATACTGCACCAGCATATGAAAATTTCTTTGTTAATTCTGATTTTAATGCATTACAAAATAATGAATTTGTAAGTTTAACTTCTCAATATAGAAAGAAATTGGTTCCTATATTATCCACAGATTCTTTAGGAAGAGTGTTTACATCATATTCAACAACAGCATCGGTTCAACTTCAAGATTCATACTTAAGTGATACAGCATATGTTAATTCAAGATATAATGGTGTTCAACTTTATGGAAGATTTATTAATACTTGGGTAACTGGAGATAATTCATATGGACAAACCCCAGTAATTAATCTTAATACTAAAAAAATTGCGTTATTTACAGAAGTAGTAAAAAGTATATTACCTTACAAGTCAGATGTTAAACTAAAATATCTAGTTGATGGGTCAGGTAGTTTTACCGAATTGAATCAAAGAAATAGAAATTGGCATGAAGTACAAAATACTTTTAAAGCAGGATTATTTTCAAATATCTCATTATTTAACTCACAACAATATTCAAATCAGGCTCCAACAAATGGTAATAAAGTTATATATGAAAGCGGATATTCTTATTTCCCTACTTTCTATTCTTTTGGTTCTGAATCAATGAATTGGACTAGCGAGTCATTATTTAATTTAATAGCTGGGGGGAATGCTGCTCTTATAGATAGATTTTTTACTGTATATCCATCAGGAGGATTTTTAATCCCAGGTGGGACAAACTCTACAACACAATATGTTTCTTCAAGTTACTTAGGAACAGGAAAGAAACATGAAGTATGGAATATGTTTAATTTAACAGGTTCTAATACCAACTATGGTTTATTTTTTAGTACGGGATCAAGTCCAGGAAATGGTAATATTTTAACTTCTTCATATTACACTTTATCAGCTGAGGGGAATTACAATATAACGTACAATTTTACTATACGAACAGAAGGAGTATTAGATTCCCAATTTACAGCTAGTATGCAAATGTGGAAAAGTAGCTCAGCAGGTATAAGTAGTTTTGATACTAATACTCAAACAGCTTTAATGCGAAATAATTATTATAATGGATATTTAATTAACTTTGCTGAGGCCGTAGTTTATTCGCGCCTTCCTAATCAAGATAAGACTCTTAATGTTAGTTATACATTATACACTTACGATGGAGTTAATAATTCCGTACCTATAAGCTCACAAGTTATAACAACTACAACTAATGTGTATAGAGCTTATCGAGTAACAATACCTGCACTTTCTCAGGGTGCTAATAATCCTGATTTTGGAAATGAGGGAAATAATGGAGTTGTACCTGGTGGGGTTACACAAATTAATCCAGATCAAGATGTAGTTCTAGGTACAGTATGGGTAAGATCTCCATTAAACCCGAATCTTGCTACTACTCTTAAATACGAACTTATATCTCCTCCATATTCTGGTCCACAACCAGTAGATTTAACATTTAATAGGAACTTTGTGATAAATGTTGATAATGCAGACTATTCAATAAATGATAAAATAGGATTTAGATTATTTATAGAATCTAATGCTGGTATAGTAACATCGTCTGTTTTAACAACTAATGATAGTATATTACAAGCTATTCCTTCTAATAACTCTTTATTAGTTACTACATCGTCAATATGTGTAGATCAAGCAGCTAATTCATTTTATTTATCTACACAATTATCTCCATTTTTTAGTAATAATTATATATTTAATCCTTTAGATACAGTAATATCTTCATCATATGCTGATTTGTACTTAGAATATGGTAACATTCAATACCCATTTGCTATACAAGAAAATGATAAAATTATTGTTCAAGTAGTAGATGAAAACGGTCCATTTTTAGAATATACTGTTAATAATGTTATTTATGCGGGTAACGGAAGTGTTTATATAAGCACTAAAGAAGATATTAGTGGTTATTTTGGAGATCTTTGTAATAAGTATTATAAAATTGTTTTTTTAAAACGTGTAAATGATGAAACTAATTTAATAGTAAATCTAGTTAAACCTGCTGGGAAAACATCTTATGGGTTTACTATACCTGAAAATATAGCTTCAAGTGTTTTAAATAATATAGATGCTATAACATATAATACTAAACAACAATTAATAGATGCAGGAATTACTTTAACCCAATAAAAAACATAAAATACAAATATTTATAAACAAAATAATTAATTAATAAATGGCTATATTAAATAACAATACTGTAACAATTGATGCAGTTTTAACAGCTAAAGGTAGAGAATTACTAGCTAGAAACGATGGTTCGTTCAGAATTACACAATTTTCTTTGGCAGACGACGAAGTAGATTATACATTATATAATCCAGCGCAGCCATCCGGTTCTGCATTTTATGGACAAGCAATTGAAGCTATGCCTGTAATGGAAGCATTTCCAGATGATACGCAAATTATGATTTATAAATTAGTAACACTACCTAGAGGTACAGCTAAATTACCTGTAATTAATGTTGGATACAACAGTATTTCATTAACACAAGGATCTACTTTAACAATTACTCCTCAAACATTAAATTATTTAGGAGCTACTAGTACATTTGAAGCTAATGGATATGCTGTTACTATTGCTGATGTTAGATATTTATCTACATTCTCATCAACGGGTGTTCCTGGTTCCGAGACTACTCCAACAGGTGTTACCTCAACAGTAGGTTCACAATTAAGCCAAACTATTATTGGTACTTCGTTTACATTAACTGGTACTACTATTAATACATTATTTGGTTCTAATGCAAATCAGATTACAACTACTTTAACAGTGTTAGGTAGAGATTCAGGAGCTAGAATAACTATTCCATTAACAATTACAAAATCAAATTCATAATAATATATGTCATTCGTAAGATATAATCCCGACGATTCAGTAGTAAGTACAGAAACAGTAGTAAGACCAATGTGGAGTGGCGACACTAATACCTTAACTACTTTTTATACTTCTAGTGTAATTACTAGTTCATTCTATATAAACGTATATGCTAACTACCCAGGAGCATTAAATGTTACTACAGAATCAGTTCAAATGGCCATTCAATATGGAAACAAATATGGTAGCGGTTCAGCATATATCAATTCAGCTGTAACTACTGTATTACCTGATGGTTCATCTTTAACTCCTTCTAGAGTTGTTTATGGGCAATACAGAACATTATTATTAGGGACTGAAAGTGGGAGTTTTAGTTTTGGGAATGATAATCCAAATGGTGTTTATATTATAAATGTTGCTAGAAATAGGTATAAAGAACATCTTCAACCTGGTTCTATGACATTAAAACTAAAAAATGGTGCCGCTGAAGTTGTTTTAACAGATAATAGTCAAATCACTTCTACTACTAATTATACAACAGCTGGTACTTTATATTATACTTTAATTTCAGGTAGTGCAGGGGCTGCTGCTACCGCTGCTGTTTCTGCCTCTATTTATGGTTATATGTACCCAGATAGTGATATCATTATCTTAAATCCTACAGCTTTAAGTAAATCAGTATCTGAGGGGGGGATAGCATTTGCACCAGCTGTAAGTGCTCCAGGTACAAATAACAATATACAACAAGGTTTTTATCAAATAATGTCAGCTAGTGCTAATTTTTCTCTACAATCAGCTGAGAATGTATCTGCTCATTATTTCTTTACAAGAGTAAAAAATCAAGATTTTAATTATACTACTAATCCTTCTATTATAGATGCTAATGGTAATTTAATTTATACTACACTAATTAATAATCCTCAAACATTTATTACTACTGTTGGTTTATATAATGATAATAATGAATTATTAGCCGTAGCTAAATTAAGTAGACCTCTAGTGAAAGACTTTACTAAAGAAGCCCTTATAAAAGTAAAATTAGACTATTAATCTAAATAATAATGTTACTACATGGGATCATTCAAACAGTTAAAATCATCGGATGTTATAACAGTACCTATTATTGCCAATAAAACTTGGAATTTTAACTATTGCCCTCTTCCCTATGATGATCCTTATATCTCAGTATATAATGGAACAAATTATACTAATTCTTTTAACCCGGGGAATGAGCCTATAACTAATACACATTATGATAGGCTTACTTATAGACAAATTAACCAATTATTTTATCATAGATACTCAGGAAGTTTAAATACAGCATCTTTAGCTTCTTCTATCCATTATTTATCGGCTAGTAGTCAACATCCGTCTGCTTCGTTTTTTAACTTTAATAATGACCCTGCTTTTATTTCATATTTTCCTACAGGAGCTAATGAAACTATTAGAGTAATTCAAATATCTCCTAATGCATATGGTAATAAGGTTTTACCGTATTCATTTCAAATGTCGTCATCAAATTATAATTTTTACGATGATGGTAAAGGAAATGTTTATGATAATTTATATTATCCCTCACCTATCCATGTTGGAAATATATTTTATTCTGAAGGTACAGTTGTAATTACAAATCAAGAATACCAGAATGCTTTTGTTTTACCGGCGGTTGCTTATGATGATGTTTATGATATAGTAAGAAGTGACTACCCAAATCCAGCTACATTCTCATTCTACCCATTAACAAATGATGATTTAAGAGGAAATACATTAGTAAATAATTCAATTCAAATATTTGGGGGTAATGTTAGTTTTTTTAAAACAGGTTCAAACAACTCAGTATCATTATCTTTTTCAGGTTTAGGTGTAGGAACATATCAAACATTTTATTCATTTTTTACTACAGGCTCTTATTGTGCTCCTTTAATGAGTGGTACGGGTAGTATTACTGTTAATGTAACGGACCCAGAATGTGAATTTGAAATTGGGATTTACATTCCACCTCCATATCCACCATCATTATCTGTTACACCATCATTAACACCAACCAATACGGTTACACCAACAAAAACACCAACTCCATCACCAACTAGAACGGTTACGCCAAGTGTAACGCCAAGTAGAACACCAACAAAAACACCAACACCAAGTGTAACTCCATCGTTTTCACCAACTAGAACAGTTACACCGAGTATAACACCGAGTATAACACCGTCTATTACTCCAAGTACTATGAATTCAAAACAGTTTCAAAATGAAGATTACTTTGAGTTCCAAAATGGAGATTTTTATCAATTTCAATTTCAATAAATTAAAATAAAATGAACGCTAAATTAACAAGTATTTCAAGTAGCTTTCCATATAGTGGAAGTTTAATACATATAGTAAATCCTAATAACACCGCACAAGATCCGTCAGGTTCATCTTTTAAAACATCTTTATTGTTAGTAGAAAATTCTTTTCTAACAGCAAGTAGTAATACTGAGGTTATTTTTAATAGTGGTAGTAGATTTAAAAGTACAGGATCATTTACTTTTAATTATCAAAATCAAAGTTTACTGCAAGGACTTGCAGTTACAGCAAGCGGATTATATTCACACGCTCAAGGATTTAATACAATAGCATCAGGAAACTATTCACATACTGAAGGATGGCTAACAACAGCATCAGGTTCTTATTCACATGCTGAAGGACGCCAAACAGTAGCATCAGGATTTGCTTCACATGCTGAAGGATTAAGCACAATAGCATCAGGATCTTATTCACATGCAGAAGGATATAATACTTTAGCAAGAGGATCTTATTCACATGCTGAAGGTTCCGAAACTGTAGTAATTGGTACTTTTTCACATGCAGAAGGAAGTGGTTCAATATCATCAGGACTTGCTTCACATGCTGAAGGATTTGGAACAAATGCACTAGGAGCTTATTCACATGCTGAAGGGTCTAACACAATAGCATCAGGATCTTATTCCCATGCTGAAGGATACTTTGCAACAGCATCAGGATCATATTCACACGCAGAAGGATTATTCTCAACTGCATCAGGTGATTATTCACATGCAGAAGGAGCTAGTACACAAGCAATAGGAGTAGCTTCACATGCAGAAGGTGGAGCAACAGTAGCATCCGGAGAAGGATCACATGCAGAAGGAGATACTACAACAGCAACAGGAAACTACTCACATGCAGAAGGAATAACCACACTAGCATCAGGAGAATCTTCACATGCCGAAGGAGATACAGCAGTTGCATCAGGATACGGTTCACATGCTGAAGGAGTTAATACAACAGCAACAGGATATGCTTCACATGCAGAAGGATACTATACATTAGCATCAGGATATGCTTCACATGCTGAAGGATCTGAAACTATAGCATCAGGAATATACTCACATGCAGAAGGATACGCCTTTCAAGGTAGTGAAACCGATCAATTTACAAAGGCAACAGGATATGGAGCACATGCTGAAGGTCAAGGTACTTGGGCAAAAGGAGCTGGATCACACGCAGAGGGTACTTCTACAGATAATGGAATAGATACAGACTATGTACTAATAGCATCAGGTTCTTATTCACATGCTGAAGGAGCAAGTACAATATCTGAAGGAATATTTTCACATGCTGAAGGATTCCTTACAAGAACAATAGGTATTGCTTCACATGCAGAAGGATACACTACTATAGCATCCGGAACTTATTCACATGCAGAAGGAGATGGAACTACAGCATCAGGATATGCTTCACATGCTGAAGGAATACGAGTAAGAGCATTAGGATCAGGTTCACATGCTGAAGGATCTGGTGCAATAGCATCAGGAAACTTTTCACATGCTGAAGGTTCCGAAACTACAGCAATTGGTACTTATTCACATACTGAAGGATATGGTACATTAGCATCAGGACTTGCTTCACATGCTGAAGGATTTAATACAGTAGCATCCGGCTCATATCAACACGTACAAGGTCAATACAACATATCATCATCAGCACAATCTGCTTTTATAGTAGGTAACGGTACAGGAAATGGTAGTAGATCAAATTTAATCTTTGCATCAGGTTCTCAAGTACAGATAACAGGTTCGTTAATGGTAAATGATATATTAACACTTACTCCAAGAACAACCACACCAGCAGGAGCAACAACCGGTAGTATAATAATGTCAGGAAGCTCAGGAGCAAATATAAACCTATATGTTTATACAGGAGCAGGAGCAGCTAATGGATGGGCAAAAATAACAGCAGTATAAAAGTAAATTAAACAATATGACAACAACTTGGCAAATTATTGATTTAAAAAGTCAAATAGCAGACGGATTAGTTACTAAAATAACATACAAATGTAAAGTTAAATTAGAAAATGATAGTAATCAAACAATAGGAGAAATAACTGTAACAGGAGATCCAACATTACCAAATTTTATACCTTTTTCTGATTTAACAGAAGAAACAGTTATAGAATGGGTGAAATCATCTTTAGGAGAAGAGCAAGTAACAACTATTGAAACTAAACTACAAAACAGAGTATCTGCTCGTAAAGCAGCAAGAGAAGCTGAAACAGAACAAAACGGTCTTCCTTGGATCTAATAAACAAAGTAATTAAAAATAAAATATGCCAACATACGTAGTATTATACACTCAAGGAAATTCCAATGGCCCCTTTGATATTTATCTCTCAGGAAGTTCTGGTTTAACATTATATGCTTCTAACATACCTAAATATGAATTAGTTAATGGATATGTAGTGACATTTTCTGATGGGATACCTTCATCATCTATAGATGTATTTGATGTAGCTTATGGTTGCTTTACTGATCAAAATGTCCCATTTCCTTCAGTATCACCATCTATTACTCCTTCAATTTCTATAACTCCAACAAGAACACCATCAATAACTGTATCGCCTTCTAGAACACCATCAGTAACAAGAACACCATCCGTTACTCCTAGTGTAACCCCACCACCTTCAATAACACCAACATCTACTCCGAGTGTAACACCATCTAAATCTATTGGAACTTCATTAACTCCAACTCCAACACCAACTATATCTTTAACACCATCACCTAGTCCTATACCTGTTTATAGCAATTTTGGAATAACAGAGGGACAATCATCCGCTTATTTAGCTTGTTATGAATTTAATCAAAACGGATTTAGTGGGGGTGAATGTTATACTACAAGTCCTCCTGCCATTGGAGTAACAGTATTTAACAGTGGTTATGTACCAATAACAGGAGGTAATTATTGGCATGCTATTGGAAATTGGGCAAGTAATTCTCCTACTGCCTATCGAATTAACGATAGTGGAGTAATAACAGATACTGCTTATCCTCTTTGTATTTTATAAAAAAATTTATTTAACATGCCATTTTCACCACCACCAAGTTTTAATATAACCTTTCAGAACGAAGTAACTATTTATCAACAAAATGTGATTTGTCATGTTAAGGATAATGAATTTAATCTTTCATACAATCCAACATTGTTAAAAAACAACTTACAATCAGGAAGTAATTTTATGTCTCAATCATTAAATACTCCTTTACCTCAAGTTAAAGATTTTGCAACAGCATCATATTTTGAACCTTATGTTACAACTATAGGTTTATACAATGAAGATAATACCCTATTAGCAGTAGCTAAATTAGGACAACCATTACCACTATCACAAAATACAGACATGACGTTTGTAATTAGATACGATAAATAAAAAAATAAATTGTTATGAATAAATGGATATGCGGGGAAGAATTTAACCCCGAAGACTACACAGGTTTTGTTTACAAAATTACAAACCTTACAAATGGAAAATTCTATATTGGGAAGAAATCATTCTTCCATAATACTAATGTTAAATTAGGTAAAAAAGAATTAGCCGCACTACCCACAGCTCGTGGTAAAAAACCCTCAACCAAATTAGTTATTAAAGAAAGTAACTGGGAAGAATATTGGGGTTCAAATAAAGAATTACTACAAGACGTTAAAGAATTGGGACCAGAACACTTTGAATGCCTTATCTTACGTTTATGTAAAACTAAAAAACAACTTACCTACTTTGAAGTACATTACCAATGTACCAGCGATTGCTTATTAGGCGCTAATTCATACAATGACAATATATTAGCCAAGTTCTTCCGTCGAGATTTTACTTAATATCGCTTGGATCCCTCAGAGATTTTTATTAACTTAACCCTACAGGTTTGATAAAAAAGTAAAAATGGAGATAAAAGAAGAGGGAATAAGGGAGAAAATGTTACTAACGTTGATAGAATCGGTATTAGGAAAGGGGCGGTCTACTGCTCGTAACAACGCCGCATTTAACTGTCCGTTTTGCCACCATTCTAAACCGAAGCTAGAACTACAAATACGCACTAATGATAAAAAGGAAAACCCTTGGCATTGTTGGTCGTGTGATGAAAAGGGTAAAACCGTGTCTTCATTGTTTAAAAAATTAAAGGCACCACAACATAAAATTCAAGACCTATATTCATTAATTAAACCGGGTACTAAACAAGAAACGGTTGTTAATGCACTCTCTTTACCTAAGGAATTTATTCCTCTTTCTTGCGCTAGTCAAATAGATAACATTTCGGCTATTGAAGCAAAACACGCAATTAAATTTTTAAAGCAACGTGGTATCACGGAGAATGATATTTTAAAATATAACATTGGGTTTTGCGCTAACGGCAATTTTGCCCATCGTGTTGTAGTTCCCTCTTATGATGAACATGGAAACCTAAATTATTTTAGCACTCGAACATATCGTAAAGATGAACCACAAAAATATAAAAATCCACCTGCTGGGAGGAATATTATAGGTTGGGAATATTATATAAATTGGAATGTTCCACTTATTTTAGTTGAAGGTATATTTGACGCTTTAACTATTAAACGTAATGTAATTCCTTTATTTGGTAAATCAATCTCAGAAGAACTAATGAAAAAGATTGTTGGTTCTCAAGTGCAAAAGGTATATATTGCCCTAGATAATGATGCTTTAAAAGACGCAATTAAACATTGTGAAAAATTATTGTCATATGGTAAAGAAGTATACTTAGTAGAATTGGACGGCAAGGACGCTAATGAAATCGGTTTCACCCATTTCTTAGACATACTTGAACAAACCCAGCCTCTTACATTCTCGACATTAATCAGTAAAAAAATAGAATTAATATGATAGACAAAAATGCAAATGTTATCAAGGATCCTAAGATCAAACGTATTGTAGAATACAGTGCTGATAACAAACAAATTAACGTTTTAGATCAGCGTTTTTACAGACGTGATGGAAAATACTACCCTTCTGTATCCAGCATCCTTAATTACTTTCCTAAGAACCAATTCTTTCATGCTTGGTTAAAGGACGTAGGACATAATTCAGATATTATTGCCTCTAAAGCAGCAGCCGAAGGTACTCAAGTACATAACGCTATTGATGATTTTTTAAATGGAGCAGAAATTAATTGGTTAGATGAATGGGGCAACGCTAAATATTCACTTGACGTTTGGAAAATGATTCTAAAATTTGCTGACTTTTGGAACACACATAAACCAGAATTAGTAGCAACAGAATACCATTTATTTTCAGATGAACACGAATATGCAGGTACAACAGATATTGTATGTCGTTTAAAAGGACAATTATGGTTGCTAGATAATAAAACATCTAATTCATTACACACGTCTATGGATTTACAATTAGCATCTTACGCTAAAGCATGGAATGAAACTCATGATGAAAAAATTGAACGAACAGGTATTTTATGGTTAAAAGCCGCCACTCGTGGTGAGGATAAAGGCGGTAAGAAAATACAGGGTAAAGGATGGCAATTAAAAGAAATAGATGAAATTGAAAGAAATTTTGAAATGTTTCTTAAAATTTACGACATCTATAAATTAGAAAACCCTGATGCAAAACCTGCAACTGAAACTCTACCAACGACTTGTAAGATAGAGTAAATCCATAGATATTTATATGTAGACTTTACTACACAATAAATGAAAGATAAATCTCTGTTAAACAAAGATCTAGTTAAAGAATTCATGAAACACGTTATGAGTGAACTTAGACTAGACTCATTACCTAAAATAAAATTATCCAATGATTCCCAAGAGGCAGTTAAACATGGCTCTTGGGGCGGATACAATACAGGAGACCAATCAATTCGTATAGTAATAGCTAAACGACACCCCGCTGATATATTTAGAACATTAGCTCATGAACTAGTTCACTATAAGCAAGATTTAACTGGACGTTTACAAGCGGGTGATGGTAAAACAGGTAGTGATGTTGAAAATGAAGCAAATTCTAGAGCAGCAATTATTATGCGTAATTTTGCTGAAGCTAAGCCTAGTTTGTTTGAACATTTAATTACTGAATTAAGTTATGGTTTAGAAAATGCTTTACCTTTTACTTATATTGGAGGTAAATATAATGAATATACTTTTAAAACAGATCAAAACGAATATAAAGTAACGTTCAAACCAGATGGTGAAAGTACTTATGAAAGAGTATATCATACTGTAAATAGACCTTTAGGAAAAAATTTTGATGATACTAAAGAAGGAAAACCACTTCAAATTAATGCTACTGTAATGAAAATTACATTGGATTTTATGAAACGAAATCCTGATTTTACTATGATTTATATAGTACCAATAGATAGAAAACGATTTGATTTAGTTACAACATATATAAAAAACAATCTCCCCTCAAATTACTCCTTTGAAGCTGAATCTAATGATGGGGAAGATATAATTGCAATATACAACAAACCAGAGTTATGAAAGAAACCCAATTAAAAAAACAATTTAGCGAACGTGATTTACAGCGTATGCGAAATATAATAACCAAGAAGACCGGTGAAAAAACCGTAACATCTGTTGGTTATTCTAAAGCAGAAGAATTACACGAAGATGGTGATGTGTGGGAAGAAAACGGACGTACATGGACCCTTAAAAACGGTATCAAACGTAACGTTAGAAAAGTAGAATCGGCTGCTACACCTTTACTTTGTCCTAAATGTTCTAAATCTATGAATCATCACTTAGATATTAAAATGTATAATATTCACCAAATGTGCTTACATTGTGTTACAGATATGGAGAGTGATTTAAAAATGAAAGGTGAATATGAAGAATATGAACGTAATATGATTTTAAATAACGCTCGTTATACTACCCGTAATATAGAATCTGGATTAGAGCAGTTTTTAGATGATATGGTAAATGAATCGTATGCTATGGAAGATGGTACAATTCAAAATTGGTCAGGAGGTATTGATAGAACTGAAGTAAAACAATTTATTCTAGATAAGGTACAAAAAATAAAAGACGCAACAGAACGTTAATATTTATAGTTAATTAATTCAATTAAATTATGACATTAAACGAAGATTGTGGGTGTAATGGTCCTAAATTAATGCTTAATGAAGGCAAAAATGATATTTTACTTTCTGAGGGATTAAAATACCACATACAAGAAGGACAAATGTTAATTCAAAATATATATCGTCCCTTATCATCAAATTATTTTACTCTATTTAGAGAAGCTAGAGAACTATATAACATAGGTGCTCTTTCTGTTGTTGAAGACGATGCCGAATTGTTAGAATCAAATATTGGGGAATATGGGATGTATAATGGTATTAGAGTACCACTTGACTATCCTATATCACTTGATGAATTAATTGATTTATACGAATCACAAGAAATAGATGAGGCCGAATTTAAAGGTAAAAAAGTATCTATTGGAAAACCCAAACGTGGTGGTTCTAAAAAATTCTATGTCTATGTTAAAGATGGGGATAAAGTTAAGAAAATATCATTTGGAGACACAACAGGACTTTCAGCTAAACTAAACAACCCAAAAGCACGTCAAGCGTTTGCTGCTCGTCACGATTGTAAAAATAAAAAAGATAGAACTAAAGCATCATATTGGTCCTGTCGTTTACCGCGATACGCCAAGCTATTAGGATTCAAAACAACATTCTCAGGATTTTGGTAATGATTAAATTAAACGACTTATTAAACGAGATATTATCTGAAAAACTTTGCCCTAAAGGTAAAGCATATGCTGAACGTCGTAAAAAAGCAGGTGAAGTACATTCTGCTTATTTGATGCTACGTGCTTCTAAGGTATGTAAAGGTACAATGAAGGAAGAAGAAGAACTTGAAGAATCTCTTCGTGATTGGGTTAAAGAAGAGTGGGTACGAATAGATACACAAGGTAACATAGCAGGTCCTTGTGGTTCGATGAAAAAAGATAAACCAACAACTCGTTGTTTACCTCGTGCTAAAGCACAATCTTTATCTCAAGCTGAAAGAAAAGCAACAGTTGCTAAAAAAGTAGCAGGAGATAAAAAAGGGAAACAGTATGTAAAAAATACTAAAAAAGCAGAATATAAAAAATGATAAAATTAACTGACCTAATTACTGAAAATAAATCTGAAGAATACCCACCATACATGTATTCACCTGTAGGATTTGGGTGTCATGTTTGTGAATACTATTTTAAAGAAGATGGTAAACATAAATGTAGCAATAAAGAATATCAAGCATACAAAGGCACAGACGAATTAATAGATAACGAAGGAAATCAAATAAAAGATCCATCTAAATGGTGTTCAAACTGGTTTCACCCAAATATAGGTAAATGATAAACCCATATACAAATCTAGAAATTACAGATAAACACATAATTCGTGAATTTAGTGATGAAACTGATCTAATTGAATTTATGTGGCATCGTGATGATGAGGATAGATTAGTTGAGGCACTTCATAATACAGATTGGCAAGTACAAATTGATAATGAATTACCAACATTGTTGAATAAACCAATATTTATACCAAAGCACCAATACCATCGAGTAATTAAAGGTAATGGTAAATTACGCGTTAAAATCAATAAATTACCATAATGGAAGACATAAACAAAAAGAAACTAAGCGGAGAAAAAACGGCTAATCAACTCATAGATAAACTTACATCAGGCTTATTTAAAAAATTATCAAATCATGAATTAGATGTTTTTAAACAACATTTAGCTAGTCGTTTAAAATTAGTTCAAGATGGACCTCCTTCAAATATGAATGAAAGTATGTTTAGTTCTAATTATCTTACTAATCTGCGTCCAAAAGGATCATGGAATGAACCAATAGAAGTAATGGTTTATAAAAATGAAGATGGGAGCTATAATGTATCTTTAAATGTGTATACTTTTGACGGAAGTGGAATGTCTCAAACACGCCGTCTTGCTTTAGGAGATAAAGCTATTCCTTTAAATGATTTTAGACCTGACTATGCTCTTAATAAAATTCAAACAGTCTATGATTTAAAAGATCAAGATAAAAAAGAATTAGTAGACTTTATCAATGATATCCCTTCTCAATTACGTGCTATAGAAGTTGAAAAAGGTGAATCACCTCTTAGAGAAAGACTTAAAAATATGATTCGTAAAGAACTTATGGGTGATAATGAAGATGAAACTGTTCTTCAAGATAGATATATGCAAAAACTACATACATATAAAAATATGAAGTTAAATAGAAGAAGCGAATTTGAAATTAATCAAGCTAGAAAAGAATTAATAGATGCTGCTAAAGCATACGGAATAGATTTACCTAAAAAATAATACACCTTAATGAAACCAATAGATAAATTTATATTACATGTTGTTCATAATTGGAAGAGTAAGTTAAATGAAGCTTATTCTCCTGCTGTTGTAACTCAATTAATGAATAAATTTAAAGAGGAAGCAGATGATTTAAACATTGAAATTAATGATGAGCAATTAAAAAAATATATTGAACGTTTTGATGTTATAAAAAATTCTCCTAAAATTCAAGAAAAAGATTTATTCAAATACTCCCTTTCTCAATTAATTAAACTTGCTACTACTTCCAAAGGAGCAGAAACCCCAGAAGCAGCTGACATAACACCCGATGTAGTGTATCATAACGATGATGATACTATTATTGTTTATAATGGTTCTAAAGAGGATAATTGTATTCGATATGGCCAAGGTGAAAGATGGTGTATAACTAGAGGATCATATTCTAATTATAGATATAGCCAAGATAGATCGTACCCAACATTTTATTTAGCTCAAAATAATAATCTCTCAACAGATGATGCTTTAAGCTTTGTTGCTATTCAAGTCAGAAACCCTCAGACAACATCTGAAAACGAAAGATACGTTTATACAAATCGTAAAAACTCTCCTAACGAATCCCGACCAATGAGTTTTTCTCAATTAGAAAGAGAAGTTCCTTGGCTACGTGAAATCCCAAATGTACAGCAAGTACTTAAATATATACCATTAAATACAGGAGAAAAAATAACTCAACAATATAAAAATACTCCTATTGGAATCAGAGAATGGGTTAAATTACCATTTGATGTTAAACAACAATATTTAGTAGTTAGAAAAGGTAAGCAATTATTTAATGATGTTTCTAATGATGAATTTTTATCTAAATACTTACCTAAATTTCCTCAATTAGCTGAATTTATTGCTATTACTCCTGGTATATTCCAAACTGAAGAATTATTAAAACATTTAGATGCTTTTTCAAATAACGATAGAAGATCAATCATAGCTAATATGAGAGATAAAGTAGAGTTATCTAATCTTAAATCTGAAGCTTTACCATTTGATGTTAAAAAATTACTAACAACATTAGGTAAATGGAATTTAGGTAATGATGAACGAATATACATTACTAAAGATGGGAATGCTATTGTTAAATTAAAATTAGGAGATGATATTACTGTGGGTGTTTATACAGCAGAAGATGATTACCCTAGCGTTAAATTAAATAAACGAACATCTAAATATTTAACTGATTATCCTGAATTAGATAAAATACCGTTTAAAAGCTTAATTAAATTATCTTCTGATGAAATAATTGATAAATCATTAGTTGACCAAACATTAGAAGCAGCTAAAAACGACCCTAATTCTGCCATTCTGGTTAAAGATACAGATAATGGACAAATTGTTGTAGATTCAAATTCATTTGCTTCATATAAAGTAGATAATGGTAAAATAACTCAAATACCATTTGATAGTGAAGAAGTACAAGTTATATTTGATGAACAAACAGATAATGAAGGGTTTCAACAAAATGTATTAAATTTATTTAATCAAAGAGGAAATATACCTGATCAAATAGATAGAGTAGGATTAACTTCTATTCTAAAATCAATTTCAAATGAAAAAAGAACAATTGGTACTACGGATTATTCTAATTTTCCTGTAGGTATATTAACAACGGATGAAGAAAATCCATTAATATTTACAGTTACTGCGCTTCCTAATACTCGAGGAGAAAGTCCTTTTTATGCTAAAGTAGTATATGGAACAAGAAATGACTGGAGAGATGGATCTACTAATGAACGTTTCACCCCAGAAATGACAAATGCTTATTTTGCTTATTTAAGAGGATTAAATCAAACATTTACAGATGAAGGTTTAATCAACGCTCTTTCATCATACGGAATGCCAACTGATTTTACAAAATCAATATTAACAAATCCAAATTTACCTTTACAAGATACAAATATATATCGCCCAGCAGAATATCAAGGAACAGTATATTTAATTAATACTCAAAACCCAGCTGAAAGTAAAAAAATATCAGATACATCTGGAAAATTAATTAAAGCTAATATCAATTCAGCCGCCGCTAGACGTTTATTAGGAGCCCAACAAGCCGAACCAGAAGCACCAGCGGCTGAACCAGGAGCAGTAGTTCGTGTTCCCCGAGACAATGCGCCCCAAGCACCACCAGCTGGAGCTCCAGGAGAACGTAGAAGAGGTAGACCAGCAGGTGTAGCAAATGCTCCTCGTGAACCACAACAACGAGCTCAAGGTGATATTGATATACCAACTCAATTTAATAATAGAGGTTTAGAAGCTGGATTTACTAATTTACCTAGAAATGATTTTAGAAGATTAAACGTTGATGATGCTACACAAGTACCTAGAATAGGAGATAGAGGAGCAACTGCTAGAGATAATCAATTAGGAAGAGCAGGCCAAGTAACTAGTGTTTTTAATGTAGGACCAAGTAAAATATACTTTATTAGATTAAATACTCCGGAACCAACAACAATAGCATCTATTAATATCCAACCAGGAAATAGAAATTATGTTGTAGTTGGTAATAGATCTTATTCTTTAAATTCACCACGTGAATTAATGACATTTTTACAAAATAGAGATTTAGCAGAAGGTTTGAGAACGTCTATGTTTAAATTACATTTACAAGAAAATCCTTACATGATTGATGAAATTAAACAATTAAACAATATGAAAAATTTAAAAGAAGAATACAGTACTGAAGAGAGTTTTAAAGACTACTCTAACGATGCACTTACTGATATGATAATCAACTCATCTAGATTCGAAGGTAACGAAGAGGCAATTGAAAGAATTAAACAAGAATTAGCAAGACGTAAACAAGCTAAAAATGTAAACGAAGTAACTCCGGCTCAAGAAAGATACAGAGTTAAACCATCTACAAAACCAACACAGTTTAAACAAGATATAGCAGCCGCTAAAAAAATGATTGATGCTGGGAAATCTGAAAGAGAAGTGGTAGCAAAATATGGCCAAGCAGCTTTTAACGCAGTGAATGCACAAAATCTAGGAGAATCTAAACCCAACTCAATGAAAGAAGATTTAAAAAAATATATTAGAGAAGCAATTCAAAAACGCCTAATGGAAAACCAACCAGCGCCATCAAGAAAAACTGAACCTGGTGAAACAGAAACTATTCCTGATAGAGGTACTGAAGAAGAGAAAAAACGTCGTCGCATTGGAAACCCAAATGTTGAACCAAAACCAAAGGCAATGAACGAAAATGAACAAGAAATTATTAAACGAATTGTAGCACGTTTTAAATCTAAAAAATAATGGCTAGACTATTAGAAGTAGAATACGAAAAAATATTCAAACCCGAAACAATGGCTTTGCTTAAAGGCAAGTCAGGTGAATCATTACGTGATACACTTGGTACTAAAAATCTCCAACAAGTAGTACAACGTTCAACTGAATTAGTTCCTGAAATTATAGAAGCCGAAGATGGGTATCGTGATCATTTAGAATTATTAGCGGCGGATATTGTAACTAAAGCATATCCTATTATTGATTATGCTAATATTAAGATTGATGCTAAAATAGTAACAATGGGTGATCTTAACATTCCCCAAGAACCGGATGAAGTTGATGTAGATGATACACCACCTGAAGCTGAACAAGCAAAACGTCGTATTATAAATGGTATCACACAAGGTGCTTCTATTAGAGGTTCATTTGCTTTTTTATTGTTTAGAGATTATTTAGATGCTTTTGATGAAGAATTAGTAGCAAAATATAATGAAATATTAAAATTATCGTTTGGTATTTACGATGACGAAAATGCAATCGCTATGTTATTAGCTATGATTGCACAACAACAAAATATGCCAGGGGGATCAAGTGAAATGGTTTATGATGAAGATGAAGAACAATTTATTATCAAAGCTAGAGCAATTTGCTTCCCAATGTTAGTACATGAAATAGTAAAAGGATTATATGAAATCGTTGGTACAGAAGGCTTTGGAGCCGATAAAGAAAAAAATCAAGCAATTGTCAATACTGTGGATAAGTTATCCAATGAACCTAACGATCTACGTTTTGGAAAATTTATCTATGATGCTATATCTGATTTATACAATAGTGGAAATGTAAACGACCCTAGAGTTAGAGAATTATTGTTTACTGAAATATATAAACTCCCAGAAGAAGAATTTATCCCATTTATTGAAAATGCAATTAATGGAACTCTATCAAACGAACAAAAGAAATGGGCATCTGATACAATGCGTGATATTAAAGACGATCTTAAGAAAGACGATACTGGATTATCTGGATTGTAATTAATATTTATTATAAAGCAATAATATGATCAATTTAGAAAATATACTTAACGAAAATAAATTTCCTGATTTAACTGGTGACGGTAAAGTAACTAGAGCCGATATATTAAAAGGTAGAGGAGTTAAAATGAGAGAAGATTTAGACGTAGGTCATCAAGACGATGAACCACATATGCTTAAAAGCGATGTTTATAGAATAGCTAAAATGGCTGCTATGTTATATAAGCAACTAGACAAATATGATAACATGGGAGAAGAAGTAGATTTTCCTCATTGGTGGCAAGCTAAAATAATTAAAGCATATGATTATTTACAAGGTGCTTACGGATATTTAGATGGTGAAGAAAAAGTAGCAGCTATTGACTATATGAGCCAAATGAATGAAGTACAAGGTGAAGAATTAAATCACGATATATCTCTTATAGGTAGTACATTAAAGAAAATCGAAACTATGATTGATTTTGGTAGAGATCAAGATGTTGATGTTGAAGAAGGATTGCAAACCGTACTTAACATCTTAATTGATATTCAACATAAATTAGAAACAGATACTAAAGATGCTGCTAGTCTAGGTGGAGCTAGTAAGTTTTATCAAATGGAGAATATATTAAAACAAATGGGTAAATAATGAAATTTAAAACCAAACAAGAATTAGAAGATTTTATTCGTGGGCGTGTACGTCAACGTTTACAAAAAACTGACACTGCTGAATATCAAGGTGATTCTAATTCTCCTATGAATTTAATGTTAGCTCGTTTTCCTGAACTAAGACAAACATTAGAAAAACTATTAACAATACAATATAGGTTGTTTGTTAATGATATTGAATGGGTTGCACCTAAACCAACTACATTTAAAATTGTTTTACCTAATAAACAATATTTTAACTTAATATGGAATACGGAAGACTTTATTGCTAAAGTAGCAGGTATGAAATATGATATGCTCACACTTAAAGAACGTGAAAGAGCAACTAAAGCAATATCTACACTACTTCAATATGGTCCGATAAATGCAAACCTATCACCGGAGGAATTAGCTCAACAAGAACTAACTCCAGCTAAAGGGGAAGCAGCTGCTCCACCACCGTTATCTCCAGAAGAATTAAGCTAAATTTGGCTCCCTAAGGGAGCCTTATTACATTTAAACCCTAATTTAACATTACGTTATGAGTAAAAAGAAAAGATTATTTTTCGATATTGAAACAAGTCCGAACGTTGGATTTTTCTGGCAATCAGGATACAAACTAAATATCCCATACACCAATATTATTAAAGAAAGAGCTATTATTTGCATTTGCTATAAGTGGGCAGATGAAGATAAAGTATATTCTTTACAATGGGATAAAAATCAAGATGACAAAACCATGTTAGAGAAATTCATGGCCGTAGCTAACGAAGCTCATGAATTAGTAGGACATAATGGGGATCGATTCGATTTACCTTGGATTAGAACACGCTGTTTATTTCATGGTATTCCGTGTTTTCCAAACTACACTACACTTGACACTTTAAAACACGCAAGATCTAAATTTAGATTTAATAGCAATCGTTTAGATTATATTGCTAAATATTTAGGTGTTGGAGAAAAATCTGAAACCGGTGGTTTTGATTTGTGGAGAAACATCGTATTAGATAACGATAAAGACGCAATGAACACAATGGTTGATTATTGTAAAAATGATGTTGTCATACTTGAAAAAGTATATAACCATATTAAAAACTATGTACCACATAAAACACATTATGGTGCTTTAGAGACAGGAGAAAAAACATGTTGTCCTGAATGTGGATCAACTGATTTAAGACATTCACAAACTCGTTATTCTGCTGCTGGGACTCCACGTATTCAAATGCAATGTAATGATTGTCACAAATACCATACTGTAGCTAGTAGAACATATGATGCAATAATTGCTAAACAGTTTGAAGGGGAAGTAGAAGAGTAAATATTTATTGTAAAATATTTGTATGGACAATTTTGACTTAAAGCGCTTTCTAGTTGAAAACAAAATGACTAGAAACTCAAGACTTATAAACGAACAACCTGAACCAGAAGGAATACCAGCTGATGACCCATTAGCACAAATACCAGCTGTACCTGCTGAAACACCATCAGAACCATCAGGTGAAATTGATAAAGAAACAGCTAAAGAATTAATATTCGATACTAAAGGTAAATTTTTTACAGTAACCTTTATTAAAAAAGATGGTAGCGAACGTGTAATGAATGCTCGTTTAGGTGTTAAGAAATACTTAAAAGGAGGAACACTAGCATACGACCCAGCTGAATTTAATTACATTACAGTATATGACATGGGTGCTAAAGGATATAGAATGGTTAACGCTAACACCATTAAAAACCTTAAAATCGGTAAAAACGAATACGTTATACCAACAGCAGTATCTGAATAACATACAGACCGATTCATAGCCGGTTGCTCGAAAGAGATAAAATATGACAGCTGTGGCGTCAATCATTTGGATTGGCGCCCTTTTTTTCGTATATTTAACAGTTCAAAAATTATAAACATGAGTAAAAACATTGTAATTGTAGGTGCCGGTGTAGCAGGTATTAATGCTGCAACTAAACTAGTAGATAACAACTATAAAGGTAAAATCACTATTATTGATATGGGAAAAGATCCCCATAAACGATTACCAAGTGAAGTAATGACTGGAATGTTAGGTGCAGGAGGTTGGTCTGATGGTAAATTAACTTATCACACTGCTATTGGAGGTCAATTATCTAAATACTGTGGTGAAGATAAGGCCATGGAGTTAATGGATCAAGTTATTACTAACTTTAAACGTTTTCACCCTAAACCTGAAGAAGTACAATGTTCAAATCCAGTTGCTGAACCTGATTTTATTAAACCACACTTTGGTTTACGTTTATTTCCTGTATGGCATGTTGGAACTGATTATCTATTAGAAATTGCTAAAAATTGGTATAAGTATTTAGTTGATAATGGAGTTGAATTTGAATGGGAAACTAAAGTGATAGACATTGACTTTAATAAGAAAATAGTATATACTTCAATCCCAACACCTTATATGTTAGGTGGAGATGAAACAACAGAAGGACATCACGGACTACTTTATGATGAACTTATTTTTGGTGTAGGTAAATCAGGAATTGACTTTGGTAAAAAATTAGCTGAAAAATATGACTTACCAACTGAACCTAAATCAGTACAAATTGGTGTTCGTTTTGAAGCACCACAACACCACTTCCAAAAACTAATCGATGTATCATATGACTTTAAATTATATAGAAAATTTGAAGATAAAGGAGTATCACTACGTTCATTCTGTACTAATAATAATGCAGCTTATGTTGCAGTAGAAGAAACATACGGAAACTACTCATACAATGGTCATGCTAAAAAAGATGAGAAGTATAGAAACGATATGACTAACTTTGGTATTATAATGGAAGTAAACGGAATTGAAGATCCATTTACTTGGAGTAGAAATTTAGTTAAGATGTTACAAATTGATAATAAAGGATTATATTACTCTCCTTCACGTACCCCATCATTAACATCAGAAGGAGATCATGTAGAAGCAACTCAAATTAATGATTATGTGATGGATGAAGTAAGAGAAGCATTTGAAGGTTATTTTAAATACATTGATGATTTCATCAGTGGAATGAAAGAAATCTTCCCAACATTAAAAGACGATTGGGGTATGTACATACCTGAAGTAAAATATCTATCACCTGAGCCACTTGTTGATTATACCAACTTAGCCCTGACCAAGTATCCTAACGTACATTTTGTTGGTGATGCACTTTCCGCTAGAGGTATAACAGTAAGTGGTGCACAAGGGATTTATGTAGCAGAATATATTTTGAGATATCAATAATTTTTCGTACCTTTAATCTATGGGAAGAAATAAAATAATAAAACCACCTTTATTAGAAAATCCAAACAAATATACTCGTGTATTTGAAGATGATGAAAGTATAACTACATGGACTTACAATTTAGATTTTTCCCCTAACGGACCAATATCCGTAGATATAAAATATAAAACAGAAACAAACAAACCCAAAACAAATGGAAAAAAAACTAAAGACCCCAGACGGACAGACGTTGTATCTAGCTCAAACGAAACGCCTAGGACACGACGTTCACGACAATAACGACCCTAAAGCTGATGAAAAAATCTGGGTATTACATAATACAGAAGGCCCAGCATTAATTAAAGCTGATGGTAAAAAAGAATACTATTTTTGGGGAATATTTCAAGGTACTACTCCTGAAGCTATTAGAGAATTAAAACGTAACCATACTGGGCTCCCACCAGCTAAAAACCCATTGTTTAAAAATAGCTTTAGATAATATGAAAATAGGATTTGCGGGAACAATGAGTGTAGGAAAAACTACACTAGTAAAAGCATTAGCTGAATTGCCTGAATTTAAAGATTATTTTATTGCTACAGAACGCAGTAAATATTTACGTGATTTAGGTATCCCATTAAATACTGATTCTACTTTACCAGGACAAATTATATTTTTAGCTGAACGCGCAAGCGAAATTCTGCGAAATAACGTATTAACTGATCGTACTATCTGGGATGTATGTGCCTTCACAGACAATGCAGAATCTATTGATGTATATGCGAAATATCGCTATATAGAATTAGCAACATGTATGGGAGACCAATATGATATTGTATTTTATATATCACCTGAAGGAGTAGAAATTGAAGATAATGGTGTACGTGAGGTTTGCTCTGAATATAGAGACGTAATTGATGAAACTATTGTTGCTTTATTAAATAGATTCCCACCAAAACGATTAATCAATATTAAGGGTACAACAGAAGAGCGTATAGCGCTTGTGTTAGAAGCATTTTATAAATATTTATAATAAATGTAAACCCAAATAATAATGAAAGTATCTCAATTAAAAGAAAACATCCGTAATATAGTTCGTAAAAAACTTAGTGAAGCTACTATTGATGTAACTAACCCTGCTACTGAAACTCCACAAACTAAAAAATCAAAAATAGATATAGCTAGAAGAACAACAGGGAATAAAAACCTAGGAACAGAAAAAGACCCAGTTGAATTTATTGAAGAAACAGGAGATTATAATGCTGCTCGAATTGATAAAATGAGTCGTGCTGAATTAATTGATTTTTTAGGTTTAGATAGAATTGAAGCTATAAACTGGTCAGACAAACAACTATTTGGGGCTGCTAGAGAATTAGCTGATGATAAAGAAACATCAATGGATGAAGCTGATTATATTGATGATGACGATACAATACATGAAGATGTTGAAGACGTTGATTCATCAGGAGATGAGATGGCTAAATATTATGATGAAATATATGAAGCCGGAACGAGTGGCGATTTTGAAGCTAATGTTGCTCCTGGTTCTATTTATCAACTAAGTGTTAAATCACATCCAACAAGACCAAATTTAATAATATTATCTCAAGATAACGGACAAAAAATTGTAGTTAATGTTGAAGATGTTAATAGTTTAATTAATATACTAAGAAAATTAACATAATGAATATTACAAAACAAGATATAATATTATGTGTTATAGTTGTATTAGCTGCTTGGAATATATTTACTACAAATAGTATTAGAACAGACGTTGAAGGATACAAAGCTAAGATAGAATCAATACAAACTAAAGTAGATTCAGCACAAGTAGTCAACAAACAAATAGACACCAAAATTGATTCAGTAAAAGAAAATGTAGTTTCTATCACAAAAGAAATACACCACATAGATAAAACAATAACAGTTGTAAAAGAAAAAACAAATGAAAAAATTAATACTATTAACAAGTTTTCTAATCCTGAGTTGGAATACTTTTTCACAAACCGCTACAACCCAGCCCTTAACGGTAGTAAAAACTGATACAACGCAGGTTTGTTTACCAACTCCAATAGCCAGACAAGTGGCTAAGGATTTAATTCGTTTGGATGGTTGTAAAGAGGAAATAAAACTTACTCAAGAAAAAGTAATTAAATTAGAAGAAAGAGAAGTACAAAAAGATACTATTATAAAGCTTTTAAATGATAAAGATGTAAATAATCAATATATCATTAATCAAAAAGATTTACAAATAGGTCAATACGAGCATCTAACAGATAATTTAACAAAAGAACTAAAAGGTCAACGCACCAAAACATTTTTTTATAAATTAGGTACTTTTGTAGGTATAATTACAACTTCTTATTTATTAATAAAATAAGATATACATAAAATGTTACATAAAGGTCTGGCTTATTATAGTTAGACCTTTTGTATATTTATATATAAAATAATATATGAGTGAACAACAAGATATAAAGGAGATAATTAAACAGGAATACATTAAATGTATGACTGACCCTGCTCACTTTATGAAAAAATATTGTATGATTCAACACCCAACAAGGGGAAGAATACAATTCAATTTATACCCATTTCAAGATAAGGTTCTATACCAATTCCAAAAAAATAACTATAACGTTGTATTAAAATCAAGACAGTTAGGTATCTCAACATTAGTAGCTGGTTTTTCTTTATGGTTAATGTTATTTCAAAGAGATAAAAATATACTTTGTATCGCTACAAAACAGGAAACTGCTAAAAACATGGTAACTAAAGTACGATTTATGTACGATAATTTACCTTCCTGGTTAAAAGGAGCCGAGAAACCCTTGGAGAACAACAAGCTCTTACTTAAATTACCTAATGGTTCTCAAGTTAAAGCAGTATCGGCAGCAGGGGATGCAGGTCGTTCAGAAGCCGTTTCTTTACTTATAATAGATGAGGCCGCGTTCATTGATAGTATACATGAAATATTTGCTTCGGCTCAACAAACGTTAGCAACTGGAGGAGGATGTATAGCATTATCTACTCCAAATGGTACGGGAAATTGGTTCCACCAAACATGGCAGAAAGCTGAAATAGGAGCTAATTCATTTGTTCCAATTAGGTTAAAATGGAATGTACATCCTGAACGAGATCAAGTATGGCGTGATCAACAAGATGCTGATTTAGGGCTTAGAATGGCTGCTCAAGAGTGTGATTGCGATTTTAGTACTTCTGGAGATACAGTATTTGAAGCCGACGTAATGCAATGGGTTGAAGCTAATTTAGCTGACCCACTTGAAAAACGAGGAGTAGACGGAAATTTATGGATATGGGAACAACCAGATTACAGTCGATCATACTTAGTAACAGCTGACGTTGCTAGAGGAGATGGAAAAGATTACTCAGCTTGTCATGTTTTTGATTTAGAAACCTCAACTCAAGTAGCCGAATATAAGGGGCAAATAGGAACTCGTGATTATGGACATTTATTAGTTGGGTTAGCAGCAGAATATAATGATGCTTTATTAGCAATTGAAAATGCAAATGTTGGTTGGGATACTGTGCAAACAGCTATTGATAGAGGATATAAAAATTTATATTACTCACCTAAAACTGAAGCATATACATCAGACCAATGGGCAAGACGATCAGAAAATCTAGACAGTTTAGTAGCTGGTTTTACAACATCAGTTAAAACTCGCCCTTTAATGATTGAAAAGTTTAGAGAATATACTCATGAAAAAGCATGTGTTATTCGTTCTAAACGTTTATTAGATGAAATGAAAGTATTTATCTGGAAGAATGGTAAAGCACAAGCTCAAGAAGGATATAATGACGATTCCGTAATGGCTTTCAGTATGGGACTTTACTTAAGAGATACAGCATTAAGATTTAGAAAATCTAACATAGAATACGATAGAACAAATTTAATGAATATGACTATGGATAGAGGTACCATGAATGCTATAAACGCACAAGGGCAACAAATGGCTAATCCATGGAAAATACAAGCAGACCACGGTACTGAAGACATAACGTGGTTATTAAGATAAAAAAATATTTATAAACATGATAGATACATCCTTATTTGGTAGATTAAAACGATTATTCTCAAACGACGTAATCATTAGAAACGTTGGCGGGAGCCAAATACAAGTTATAGACAGCGATCACATTCAAGCAACTGGTGTGGTTCAAACCAATATGTATCCTGAGAGATACCAACGTATCTATACAGGGGGTTTAGGTACATATATTGGTAATGCCCCCTACTCTAACTTCACAGTATTAAGACCTCAATTATATAACGATTATGAGGTAATGGATGGTGATCCAATCGTTGCTTCTGTATTAGATATCGTTGCTGACGAATCTACACTTAAAAACGGGGCAGGTGAGGTATTAGCTATTAAATCCTCAGACGAAAACATACAAAGAATATTATATAATTTATTCTATGATGTACTTAATATAGAATTTAACCTTTGGGGTTGGATTCGTTCAATGTGTAAGTATGGTGATTTTTATTTACACCTACACATTGCTGAAAAATATGGTGTATATCAAGTTATTCCACTTAATGTTTACAACGTACTTAGAGAAGAAGGAATAGATCCTAAAAATCCATCTTATGTTCGATTTAGAGTTGAACCAAATGCTTCTTATACAGGTGTATTAGGTGGGTTAGATAATAATGATATGGTTTTTGAAAACTATGAAGTAGCCAATTTTAGACTCCTAGGAGACTACAACTTCTTACCATACGGAAGATCATACATCGAACCAGCTCGTAAAATATTTAAACAATTAGCGTTGATGGAAGATGCGATGTTAATTCACCGTATATTAAGAGCACCACAACGTAGAGTTTATTATGTGGATACAGGAAATGTTCCACCAAATGAAATTCCTGCATTTATGGAAAAACTTAAAGGACAAACTCAACGTACTCCTATGGTTGACCCAAAAACAGGTGAATACAATTTACGTTATAATATGATGACTGTAAATGAAGATTTTTACATACCTGTTAGAGGCGGAAATACATCAACTAAAATTGATACTTTACCTGGTCTTGAATATAACGCAATCGAAGACGTTGTTTACTTAAGAGATAAAATGCTATCTGCTATGAAAGTGCCAAAAGCATTTTTAGGATATGAAGCAGATGTTGAAGGTAAATCTACATTAGCACAACAAGATATTCGTTTCGCTCGTACAATTGAACGTATTCAACGTATTGTTGTATCTGAATTAACTAAAATAGCATTAGTTCATTTATATGCTCAAGGGTATACTGATGAAAATTTAACAAACTTTGAATTAGAATTAACTACTCCATCTATTGTTTACGATCAAGAAAGAGTAGCATTAATGAAGGAAAAAGTTGATTTAGCTAAACAAATTATAGATACAGGTTTGTTCCCAACAGACTACATTTATGATTATATATTCCATATGAGTGAAGACAAATATGATGATATGAGAGATTTAGTTGTTGAAGATAAAAAACGTATGTTTAGATTATCTCAAATCGAAAACGAAGGTAATGACCCTGTTACAAGTGGAGAATCATATGGAACACCACATGATCTTGCTTCATTATATGGTAAAGGAAGAAACAATATGGGTGTACCACCAGCATATGATGAGGATGTACCTGTTGGAAGACCACAAGAAAAAACATCAGTTTACAATACACAAAAACGCATATTAGGTAAAGACCCACTTGGTAAATCTATAGAATTAAACCCAGATGGTCCAAATATGCCAAATCCTAAAGGTGGATCACCTTTGGCACTTGAAACAACTAAAGCAGTATTTGCTCAAAATAAAAAAATGCTTAGTGAAATGTTTACTAAAACAACGGTATTTAATAAAGAAGAACAAGGTTCCTCATTATTAGATGAATCAAATCTTAAAGATTTATAAACAAGTACATATTTATAATTAGTAAATTAACAGAGTGAAACTAAAACACAATAAATTTAAGAACACTGGTATTTTATTTGAACTACTTACCAGGCAGATCACCGCAGATATTATGTCTAATAAAGAGTCGGCGGCTGTTGGTATTGTTAAAAAATATTTTTCCAAGGGAGAAATTGGAAAGGAATACAAATTATATCAAGCTTTAACTAAAGTTGCTTCTTTAAACGAAGCAAAAGCTGAAAGTATTATATCTTCTACAATTAAGTTAGCAGAACGTTTAAACCGTACTGCATTACGTAAAGAAAAATATAACCTTATTAAGGAACTTAAACAACATTATGATTTAGAGGATTTTTTTAAAGCAAAAATTCATAATTATAAGGCGCATGCTTCTGTTTATAATCTAATTGAAGCTCAAATATCATTAGAATTTATAGATCCATCATTTATCATTGATAATAAAGTAACTTTACTTGAATTCTTAACAAAACAAGATATAGACAAAGATAAAGTTGAAAATCAAGTAATGCTTGAATATGCTTCTCAAGATAAAGCTACACGTGCTTTGATCTCTAAAATAATGGTTGAAAAATTTAATGAAAAGTATGCTAATTTAATACCGGAACAACGTGAAGTATTAAGAGTATATATTAATAAAATTTCTAATACTGTTTCTTTAAAAGAATTTATTAATGAGAATTTAGAAGGTATTAAAAATTCATTAGAATTATTACAACATAAAGTAGTAGATCAAAGAACTCAAATTAAACTTAAAGAATTAGCATCTATAATTAAACCTTTAGATAAAACTGAACAAGTTAAAGACGAAGATATACTAAATATCCTCCAGTTTCATGAATTAATACATGAAATTAAAGCTCTATGATACCTGACAACATTAAAAAAATAATAGACGAAATACTTGATGAAACACTATCCGAAATGGATGGTGCTACTAGCACTACAGCTAGTGCTGGGGGTGGGTACAATAGTAAATTTTTTCTTAAAAAACTTGACGAAAAAACACCTACATTAGCCGCAGGAACAGCAAACATCAGTTCATATACTAAAGATGGATTTAAGAAAGTTCCAGAAGGAATGCCATCTGACTCTAAAGTATATGATTACAAACAGTTTCCATCGGAACCAAAACCAAAATCTATTAAACTTTATAAAGAAGAACAATTAAATGAGATATCTTATCGTCGTTTTAATGAAAATGTTTCTAAAGTAACACCTGAACGTAAAATTACTCGCGCATTATCTGAAGTAAAAAAACGCATTAGAGAAATAGAGCAAGTAATTGAATATTCTTCTAGATTAAAAGACGAAAATATAATAAAAAAGGAGACATTTTGGGTA
>Ga0214919_10000134_pt1 | contig 117752 bp, 108 predicted proteins | sample LL1503_MetaG_FD_177994 | JGI IMG/M metagenome (GOLD analysis project Ga0214919, IMG submission 177994) | Freshwater microbial communities from Lake Lanier, Atlanta, Georgia, United States - LL-1503 | ecosystem: Environmental > Aquatic > Freshwater > Lake | place: USA: Georgia | collected...
TGTAATGTTGCAAGGTCATCACTTAATATTTGCAATGCATATAACAAATAATCGAGGTATTGAATTTCAGCAATCGGTCGTAGGCCCCTCATTGCCATTCCAATTGCTTGTCCAACAATAGTTGCTTCACGAATACCAGTATCGAAGACTCTTATTTCGCCATATTTACTCTGAAGTCCTTCTAGTCCTTGGTTAACACCTCCTATAAATCCGACATCTTCTCCAAAAATTACTAGCTCAGGATAAACCGACAGTAGTTTGTCGAAATTATCTCGGAGTATTTCTCTACCATCGTATAATTTCTCCGCTGCTCCATAAACCGGTTTTATTTCTTTTACTTGGAGCGCTGTTTCGCTATGTAAATTTGCACTGTATCTATTGAAATTTGCAAGGGCACTATTTTTTAACCACTCTATTAAATTATTTTTTGCAATATTATTTTCATTTTTCGCATGTCGCAATGCTGTTTTAGCAGCAGTTATCATATCGCGACGAACTGGTTCTGTAGTTGTCGAAAGATCGTTTTTAACTTTAGAAATGGTAGCTTCATTAGAGGATTGTTTCGCTAACTCATCGATCAAGGGAAGTAAATCGATTAATTCAGCTTTTAATGGCTCACGATAGGCATCCCATGCAGCTCGACGATCATTTTTAATTTTTTCTTTTACTTCTTTTTCTAATTGATCTAATTCTGCTTCTGAACTGATTTTTGTAGCAAGAATCCATTCTCTAAATTTTTTAATACAATCGAAATCATTTTCCCACTTTAATCTTTCCTGTGTTTTGTAACGCTCATGCGATCCAGATGTAGAATGTCCTTGTGGTTGGCTAACTTCTTCTACATGAACCAAAACAGGTACATGCTCATCTCTACACACTTTTGATGCTTTTTCGTAAGTTTCTATCAAATGTGGATAATCCCAACCTCGTGTCTTGAAAATCTGAAAACCTGTATGAAATTCAGTTCTTTGAAATCCAGAAAGAGCTTCTGAAATACTTTCTTTTGTAGTTTGATATTTTTTGGGAACAGAAATGCCGTAACCATCGTCCCAAACAGAAACTAACATTGGTATTTGCATCACTGCCGCTGCATTCATTGTTTCCCAAAATAAACCTTCTGATGTGGAAGCGTCACCAATTGTACCAAATGCAATTTCATTTCCTTTAGTTGAAAATTTAGAAAAATGAAGCGATTGTAAATTAATATTTTGTCTGTAATGCTTTGATGCAAGCGCCAAGCCTAACAGTCGCGGCATTTGTGATCCAGTTGGTGAGATATCTGATGAAGAGTTTTTAATTTTTGTTAAGTCTTTCCAGGATCCGTCCGAATTCAAACTTCGTGTTGCAAAGTGGCCATTCATTTGGCGACCAGCTGAAGAAGGTTCCGCTGTTAAATCAGTATGTGCATATAATTGTGCAAACCATTCTTGTATGGAAAGATTGCCGGTTGCAAACATAAAAGTTTGATCGCGGTAATAACCCGAACGAAAGTCACCTTCACGAAATGATTTCGCCATTGCTACTTGAGCTACTTCTTTGCCATCACCAAATATTCCGAATTTTGCTTTGCCAGTAAGTACTTCTTTTCTTCCTGTTAAACTGGCTTCTCGGCTTTCATTTGCAATACGATAATCTTCGAGAACAATGTTTTTGAAATCTCTAATTTTTTCATCCGAAACAGATGTATGTCTCTCCGCTGTTTTATTCATATTTGCGGTTTTTTTTGCTTAAATTTTACTTGAAATTTTATTAAAATTACGTATCGCTAAGGTAGGACTAAAATTAAGTATTTTAGCTTGTAAATACTTGTTATGTAAGCACAGGTATGTTTTTATTGTAAAAATCAAATTATTTGATTTAAGTATAAATAACATTTGACATAAGCACTTCTGCTTTACTGTCATAAAAAAAGGGAAACTGACAAGCAGCTTCCCTTTTAAAAGTTTTCAGATAAAAATTAATGCCCTTTTGCGTGTTCTTCTTCAGCTTTTGTAGCTAAAGTATCTTTTACAACTCCACTTTCGTGATTAGTTGCTGCTGGTTCTGTTTGATGACCTTCGTGCATCATTGTTTCTTTTCCTTCTGATTTTTCATCTGTTATTCCCCATCGTTCTGTTCCTGAATTACTAAACGCAATGCAACCTATTGTTACAAAACCTAAAGCAATAATTAGAACTCCAATAACTCCAGCCCACCAGCCCTTTGTATAGGTTTGACCTTTTCCTTCTGCTTTATGTTCATCGTGGTTACTCATAAATTTTCTTTTTTTCTTTTTTAAAATAATATTTTTTAACCTTCAGTTATTTTATGCGTGTGCTCCTATTGTTTTGAGGTAGAAAATATGTGATTTCAAAGCTTTGAATAAATTAGGATATACAACAATTGGAACTTTGTAACTCTTGCAAAGATCTTGAATGATTTGGTGTAATGCAGGGTAATGAACATGACTAATTTTTGGAAATAGATGGTGTTCAAGTTGAAAATTTAATCCTCCTGTAAGCCAAAGCATTGTTTTGCTTTTTGTTGAAAAGTTAGCCGTAGTTGCAAATTGATGCAATATCCAAGACTCTTCCATTTTATTGGTTTCTTCTGATGGCATCGGAAAATCAACATTTTCTACAACGTGAGCTAATTGGAAAACTATACTTAAAACAACTCCACAAACAAGAGCAGTAACAAGGTAGCCTATTAATGCGGGAACAATTCCAACCCAATACATTGGTATTAGCAGGTAAACAAAAACGTACATTATTTTTGTAATCCAAAATATAATGTGTTCAGTTACAGTTAATTTTTTCAATTTGAATCCAGCTATTTTTCCAGTAAAATATTTCGAAAAATCTCGTTGAAAAACCCACCATAGCCATGTGAGAGAGTAGAGTAGTGGGAAGTAAATGTGTTGGTATTTGTGAAACCAATACCTTTTTTGATGCTCGTTAGTCCGAATAAATGGTTTGATATCAATGTCGTCATCCTGGCCTTCAATATTGGTATAGGTATGGTGAATGACATTGTGTTTTATTTTCCACATTGAAGAGCTAGCACCCATCATGTTTGCTGTATAGGCCATTATCTCATTCAACCAGTGTTTTTGCGAATAACTTCCATGGGCACCATCATGCATCACATTAAAACCAATAACTGCAATGTTAATTCCAAGTAGTGCACAAAGTATTAGACTTATCCATGCTTCAGGTTGAACAAAAACAAGTATCCAATAGTTAGTAATAGCTGCTGAAATTACAATCGCTGTCTTTATATATAGTTTCCAGTTTCCAGTGATTTTAATATTTCGAGTCGAAAAATATTCTTCTACTACCTTTTTTAAAGTTGTAGAAAAATCGGTCTGTTTATTATCAAAAGAAATTTTTGCCATTTTTGATTTGTTTTTAATTTATCTTAAAAAGCATGAAACCTTATCTTGTGATTCAATCTATAATATAAACACAAAGACATGAACTCGAATTTTATTAAAATGTCAGGTATTTGTTCTTGTGTTAATCTAAATTCTATCTAAATTGATTAAACCAATCATTTAATAGCGATCTCTTCGATCGTTATCAGATGGTTTATCAGTTTTAGGTCGGGCTTCATTGACATTGATATTGCGGCCCTTAATGTTAGCGCCATTTAACTCAGCAATTGCCTTGTTAGCGGAATCATTGTCTGGCATTTCAGCAAATGCAAAGCCTTTGCTTCTTTGCGTGAACTTGTCGACGATAATTTTTACCGATGTTACTTCTCCATACTGAGATAGCATACCGAGCAAATCTTCTTCTGTTGTTGCCCAAGCGAGGTTGTTGATGAAAAGGTTCATTTATTTAGGTCTTTATTTATTATTTATTTATTGCCACTGAATTAGTTCGGGGGCTTTATTTATTAGGGACAAAGATAGGTAGATTTCGCACTATTGCGTTCGGTTGTTATTATTTCATTAACATTCAATTATTCAAAAATTTAGTTAAAATTTATAGAAATGCCAAATTTGAAACCAAATAGTACGAAAATACCCTCTGATTTTGAGTAAATTATATCATTTATAGGGTATTAAAATACAGGAAACCTCAGTCTGTCTATTGTTATTCTCCTTCCGTCTTTTTGTTAAATTTTTATTGAATCTGCTTGTATTTCAAAATTTCAATTTTTTTCATTTTGGTTGAATCATATTGGTGCAAATTTATGTGTGGTTTACTTAACTTTTCGGTTTTTGTGTTCATTGAGTTAATCGTTTTTAGCATTTATTGATTAATTACACGCGTTATCGGATTTATATATAAGTAGCAAAATCATTCAAAATAGAATTAACTTTGTAGGATATATAAACCTAAATGACTTTACAAGATCAAATAAATACGCTTTTAACTGTTTCTGGCTTAGTAAGTCTTTTGACATTGACATTACTTGAAATAGTTTTGGGAATCGACAATATTATTTTTATTTCTATTATTGCTGAGAAAGTTAAAGAACCTGCTCAAAGAAAAAAAGCTCGTGGCTTAGGGTTGTTGCTTGCTCTCTTAATTCGTGTGGCTTTATTGTTTGCAATATCCTGGATTATTAAAATGGATAAAGACTTGTTCACTGTTTTTGAACATGGATTCAGTGGTAAAGCGATCATACTTTTAATAGGAGGTGTTTTTTTGTTAGCGAAAACAACTTCTGAGATTCATGAAAAAATGGAGCAAGCAGATGATACTGAGAAGGAAAAAAGAATGAGACCAAGTACAACTATCTTATCTGTTATTTTACAAATATGTTTTATAGACATTGTTTTTTCCTTCGATTCGATTCTGACAGCAATTGGTATTATTGATGCGCGTCTAATTTTGATTATGATCATTGCTGTCGTTATATCAATGTTTATTATGTTTTTGTTTTCCGAAAAAGTCAGCAGTTTTATCGAAAAAAATCCAACCATGAAAATGTTAGCACTGGCGTTTTTATTAATGATTGGATTTTTGTTAATCTTGGAAGCATTCGATGTACACGTTCCTAAACCCTATGTATATTCTGCAATGTTCTTTGCATTTACTGTAGAGTTGTTGAATATGCGTTTGCGGAAAAAGAAACAGATGTAATTTAAGCGAACAGTTCTAATATAACAAACGTTGCAAAAATTACACTTGCAATTCCGTTTGTCGTTCCAAATGCTCTTGTAACTCTGCTCAAATCTGTTGGCTTTACAATGCTATGCTGGTAAACGATTAGCGTAAAGTAAAATCCAAAACCAATCCAATAAAAGAGCCCAAAATGTGCATTCCATCCTGCGTAAAAAATAAAAAATAGGGAAATCAAATGAAAAATTTTTGAAACAAGTAAGGCACTTTTAGCTCCTAGTTTTGCGGGAATTGAATGAAGCTTATTTTGTTTGTCAAAACTTTCATCTTGCAACGCATAGATCAAATCGAATCCACCCACCCAAAAAATTACAGCAAATGAATAGTAGAGTGGAAGCCAAGCAAATTCGCCAGTTACAGCTAACCAGGCCCCAATAGGGGCGAGCGAAAGCCCAATGCCTAAAATGAGGTGGCAAAGTGCAGTAAATCTTTTTGTATAGGAATATCCCAATACAACAATCAAAGCAAGGGGAGAGAGGTAAAAACAAATTGGATTAATAAAAAATGTGCTGCCAATAAATAACAACGAGCTCAGAACCACAAAAAAGATTGCTCGAGAAGGTGAAATTTTACCTGTAGGTATTTCTCGGTCAGCGGTTCTTACATTTTTGGAATCAATATCACTGTCAATGTATCTGTTGAAAGCCATGGCTGCGCTTCTTGCGAAAACCATGCAAAGTATAACTAATGCGAACTGTTGGATTGAAAAATGTGCATTCTTTGTAAATTTCACCGCAAGAAAATAGCCAATTATAGCAAATGGCATTGCGAAAATCGTGTGACTAAAAACGATCAATGAAAAATAATCAGAAATTTTTGTTTTTTGAGTCTTATTCACTTTGAGAATTGAAAATATAATAACATAATGATTGGAGTCGAATTCAAAAGAAGACCTACATACCCTAGATTAATCCATTTACTCACAATTTGGTATCGACTGCTGTACAAAACATAAATACTAGCACACAAAAACCCTGGTAGCATACACAAAAATGCAATAGGAGTTCCCCAACCTGGTAATTGAGCAGCAACGGAGACAACTAAGCCAAGAATTAAACCAATCCAACCGAAAACGGGCGTAAGTTTTTGCATAGTCAAAGGTACATTTAGTTAGAGTAAGGGTAACTTTTTTTAATAATTTAATTTGTTCAATTATTGTGGTTAGATTTAAAACAATTTTATCTTAAAATATATTTAAAATATTACTTTATTTTAATTGATATTTGCAATTAATTCATGAAATTAATTATTCTTTTTCTAGTTTTATTTATTAGCTCCTTTAGCGCTGCACAGAGCGATTCTGTAAGGTATGTGCCTGGGTTCAAGTTTAACGAAGGTATTTATCTTGATTATAGAAGTTTTAAAGCAAATAAGCCCGTCGCCAAAGCACAAATTATTGCTGATTATTCTAAGGATGAATTGGATTTTGTTCGTAAAATCATCGCTAAACGATTTATTACTTACCTCGATACTTTGGGGAGAATAACAGAGGTAAATGCACAAAGTTTATGGGGCTTTTCAGAAAATAATTCCATTTACATTCGATATAATGGTGATTTTAACAAAATTGTAGTATTGGGTGGTCTTTGTCACTTTACAGCATTATTTACTACCTACTTTTCAAGTAGTCCCACGATGGGGGTAGGGCAAACTACTGGTACCCCTGTAGAAAGTATTCAACAATATATTTTAGATATACAAACTGGGCAAGTGTTTGATTATGTACTTCCTAATATGGAAGAATTGCTAAAGCGTGATGCTAATTTATACATAGAATTTATGGCATTTAGCAAGAGAAAGCGTAGGCAAATGATGTTTATATATTTGCGAAAGTACAATGAGCGTCAGGGTTTGTATTTAGGACTTCCATCAAAGTAATATTAGAAATGAAGTGCCGAGTTTTTTTCCGATATTTGTGTTCACAATTTAATCAATATACTGATGTCAGCTGAAGGAAGACAAATTATTTTTTCAATGGTGAATGTTTCTAAAATTCACCCGCCTCAAAAACAAGTGCTTAAGGATATTTACCTCTCTTTTTATTACGGGGCTAAAATTGGTGTAATCGGATTAAACGGTTCTGGTAAATCTTCTTTGCTTCGGATAATTGCTGGCGTAGATAAAGATTACATTGGTGAAGTTCATTTTTCTCCAGGTTATTCCATTGGAATGCTCGAGCAAGAACCAAAATTGGATGAAACCAAAACAGTAATGGATATTGTGAAGGAAGGTGTGAAAGAAATCAATGATACACTACGCGAATACGAAGAAGTAAATAATAAATTTTCGGAGCCCATGACTGACGATGAGATGACAAAACTCATTGATAAGCAGTCACGACTTTCTGAAAAAATTGAACAACTAGATGCATGGAATATTGAATCCCGTTTAGAGCGTGCGATGGATGCTTTGCAATGTCCTGAGGGAGATACTCCTGTGAGTGTGCTTTCGGGCGGTGAACGTCGTCGTGTTGCGCTTTGTCGTCTTTTATTACAACAACCAGATATTTTATTATTGGATGAACCAACTAACCACTTAGATGCTGAATCAGTTTTGTGGTTGGAGAATCATTTGCAATCGTATCCTGGAACAATTATTTCTGTAACACACGATAGGTATTTCCTTGACAATGTTGCAGGTTGGATTTTAGAATTGGATCGTGGAGAAGGAATTCCGTGGAAAGGAAATTATTCGGAATGGCTGGATCAGAAATCTAAAAAATTGGCTTCTGAAGAAAAGACGGAGAGTAAGCGTCGGAAAAATTTAGAGCGGGAGTTGGAGTGGGTTCGTAAAGGTCCGAAAGGACGGCAATCGAAATCGAAATCGCGTCTTGCGAATTACGAGAAGATGATGAGTGAAGATATTAAACAGAAAGATGAAACTTTAGAAATGTTTATTCCCAATGGACCTCGTTTAGGAAATGAGGTGATTGAAGCGGTGAATGTGAATAAAGCATTTGGTGATAAAGTGTTGTATGAAAATCTAAATTTTAAATTACCACCAGCAGGCATCGTTGGAATCATTGGACCAAACGGAGCAGGTAAAACAACTTTATTCCGTTTAATAATGGCTGAAGATAAAGTTGATGGAGGTGAATTTAAAGTGGGGCCAACCGTAAAAATCGCTTATGTCGATCAGGCCCATTCAGATATTAATCCAGAGCACTCCGTATTTGAAGCAATTACTGGAGGAACTGAATATGTTGAGTTATCCGGTGTGAAATTAAATTCACGTGCATACGTTTCTAAATTCCAATTTGCAGGACAGGATCAGGGTAAAAAGGTAAAGGTGCTGTCGGGCGGTGAACGCAATCGTTTACACTTGGCTTTGACCTTGCGATCAGGAGCGAATGTTTTATTACTCGATGAGCCGACCAACGATATTGACGTAAACACGATGCGTGCTTTAGAAGAAGCGTTAGATAATTTTGCTGGATGTGCAGTAATTATATCTCACGATCGTTGGTTCTTAGATCGAGTTTGCACGCACATTCTTGCTTTCGAAGGAAATGGTTCTGTTTATTTCTTTGAAGGTTCTTTTTCTGAGTATGAAGAAAATCGTAAGAAACGTTTGGGTGATTCTGAACCAAAGCGATTCAGATTTAAGAAATTGGTAGTTTAAATTGTTGCATCTTAGTACAACGATATATTTTTAAATCGGAATAAATTATTTAATGGCCATCAATAAACCATCCATACCAAAAGGCACACGCGATTTTTCTCCAGATGAAATGGTTCGTAGGAATTATTTGTTTGATACTATTCGTTCTGTCTTTAAAAAATACGGTTATCAGCCCATTGAAACTCCTGCAATGGAGAATATTGAATCACTTACAGGTAAATATGGTGACGAAGGTGATCAATTACTCTTTAAAATTTTAAATTCACGTCCCTACGAAGCTAAAGATAGCGACAAACAAAAAATGCGTGATGCTTTTGATCGTTCATTGACTCAGAATACAAATAACCCAGATTTAACTGAACGTGCGTTACGTTATGATCTCACCGTTCCATTTGCCCGTTACGTTGTGCAACACCAAAACGAAATTACATTTCCATTCAAGCGTTATCAGATTCAACCGGTTTGGAGAGCTGATCGTCCGCAGAAAGGACGCTATCGTGAGTTTTTTCAGTGTGATGCTGATGTTATCGGTAGTAATTCATTAAACAATGAAGTGGAAATGGTGCAAATGATTGAAGAAGTTTTTACTGCTTTGAAAGTTTCCGTAATAATCAAAATTAACAATCGTAAAATATTAGCTGGAATTGCAGAAGTAATAGGTGAGAAAGATAAAATTGTTGACATCACAGTTTCTATTGATAAACTTGATAAAATTGGACTGGATGGTGTGAATAAAGAACTTCGTGAGAAACAAATTTCAGAATCAGCAATTGAAAAACTTCAGCCTCTAATTATTTTCAAAGGCAATTACGATGAAAAAATAAAATTGCTTTCGGGAATACTTTCAACTTCTGAAATCGGAATGAAAGGTATTGAAGAAATTAAAACGATCTTCGATACATACAATACGTTAGAAAAAGAATCCCAAAATCTGAAGTCAAGATCAACATTAGAACTTGATATTACATTAGCTCGAGGTTTGAACTATTACACTGGTGCAATCTTCGAGGTCAAAGCAAATGCTGGCACTTTTACCAGCAGTATTACCGGCGGTGGACGATACGACGATCTCACAGGAGTTTTCGGTTTAGCAAACATGTCTGGAGTAGGAATTTCATTCGGAGCGGATCGGATTTGCGATGTGATGGATGAATTGAAACTCTATCCTGAATCTGTCACTGCAGGCACACGTTTATTGTTTATTAACAATGGCGGAAAAAGCGAAACAAATTCTCTTTTACTTTTAAAACAAGTTCGCGAAAAAAATATCGCAGCAGAAATTTATCCCGATAATGTAAAATGGGAAAAGCAAACGAAATATATTGATGCAAAAAAAATTCCATATACCGCAACAGTTGAAGACGATGGGAAAATCACATTGAAATTTCAAGATCAAGGGAAATGGATTACACTGAATGTTACTTTTGAAGAGCTAATAAATAAAATTGTTTGAACCGCAAAGACGCAAAGACGCGAAGAGTGCTTCATTATTAAAGAATTATAAATAAACCTGTTTGAACCGCAAAGGCACAAAGACGTAAAGAGTGACTTTATTATTAAAGAATTATAAATAAACCTGTTTGAACCGCAAAGGCGCAAAGACGAGAAGAGTGCTTTATTATTAAAGAATTATAAATAAAATTGTTTGAACCGCAAAGACGCAAAGACGCGAAGAGTGATTTATTATTAAAGAATTATAAATAAAACTGTTTGAACCGCAAAGACGCAAAGACGCGAAGAGTGATTTATTATTAAAGAATTATAAATAAAACTGTTTGAACCGCTAAGACGTAAAGAGTGACTTTATTATTAAAGAATTATAAATAAAATTGTTTGAACCGCAAAGACGCATAGACGCGAAGAGTGCTTTATTATTAAAAATTATAAATAAAACTGTTTGAACCGCTAAGACGCAAAGGCGCAAAGAGTAATTGAAGAAAATTTATATGGCAGAAGTAATAAAAGATTTGGAAAAGTTTGCTAAGGAAATCGTTGATTCCAGCATTCAGGTTCATAAAGAAATGGGCCCCGGGTTATTGGAATCCGTTTATCAGCAGTGCCTATTGAAAGAACTTCAGCTCAGATCAATAATAGTTTCTGAACAAGTTCCAATTCCGCTTGTCTATAAAGGTTATAAATTATCAAAAGAATATGTTATCGATATTTTAGTTGAAGGCGAAATTATTTTGGAACTCAAAGCTGTTGAAATAATTTTACCTGTTCACGAAGCACAATTGATTTCTTATCTCAAACTTGCGGATAAAAGAATGGGATTTCTTCTTAATTTCAATGTTCCATTAATGAAAAATGGATTGAAGAGATTCGTAAATAATTACAAATTAGCGCCATAACTTAGCGCCTTTCCGCCTTTGCGGTTTTAAAAAACGTATTAATAAAATGCTAGCTCACGAACTCTGTCCTACCAAGCCTCTCACACTCGAAGTAGTTGGAAAACTACTTAAGGAACTTCCGCATTTAAACTTATCTGCTGAAGCAGTAAGACGTGTCAATAAATCACACGAAGTGCTCACCAAAATTATTTCTGAATCTAAAAGTCCCATCTATGGAATAAATACGGGATTTGGCGATTTAAAAAATGTACAAATTTCACTTGATGATCTTTCACAGCTTCAAACAAATCTTGTCATGTCGCATGCATGTGGAGTTGGAAATAAAATACCTGCTGAGGTGGTACGTTTGATGTTACTATTTAAAATACAAGGACTTATTCATGGATATTCAGGTGTGCAATTGGCTACGGTTGAATTGTTGATTGCTTTTTGGAATAAAAATATTTTGCCTGTAGTTTATGAACAAGGTTCACTGGGTGCCTCTGGCGATCTTGCACCACTTGCGCATTTGGCACTTCCTCTTATTGGTAAAGGAGAGGTCAGTTACAATGGTATTATTTGTCAAACGACAGTAGCGCTTAAAGAATGTGAACTTTCTCCCGTAAAATTAAAAGCGAAAGAAGGTTTAGCGATTTTAAACGGCACGCAATTTATGAGTGCTTGGGGAGTTTTTAATTTATTACGTGCAAAGAATATTGTAGTTGCTGCGGATGTTATCGGTGCACTTTCTCTCGATGGATTTGATGGTTTGAAACAACCTTTTGATGCTCGTTTACATACAATTCGTCCCCATGAAGGTCAAATAGAATCAGCGGCTCACATTCTTAATTTAATATCAAATAGTCAGATAGCAAATAAACTACCTGAGAAAAAACATGATGTGCAGGATCCCTATTCGTTTCGGTGCATGCCACAAGTTCATGGTGCTTCTCGTGATGCAATTGCCTATGTTGAAAGAGTATTTTTGACAGAAATTAATTCAGTAACGGATAACCCAACGTTATTTCCGAACGATGGGGAAATACTTTCAGGAGGTAATTTTCATGGACAGCCACTTGCCCTTGCATTAGATTTTTTGGCTATTGCATTGTCAGAGATTGCGAGTATTTCTGAACGGAGAATATTTTTATTGATTTCAGGAAAGCGAGGATTGCCTTCGATGCTTATTGCTAAAGCAGGATTAAATTCAGGTTTTATGATTCCTCAATATACAGCGGCGTCAATTGTTAGTCAGAATAAGCAATTGTGCACTCCGGCCTCTGTTGATTCAATTGTTTCTTCAAATGGTCAGGAGGATCATGTAAGTATGGGCGCAAATGCAGCTACAAAATGTGCACACGTTGTTAAAAATGTGGAATGTGTTTTGGGTATTGAACTGATGACTGGCGCTCAAGCTTTGGATTTCAGGTTGGGCTCTGAAAAACTGGAAACTTCCTCATGTTTAAAAAAGATACATAGTTCATTTCGTGAAGTTGTTACTTTTTTGGAAACTGATCGCGAATTGTATAATGATATTGCCACTTCAGAAAAATTTATTCGTGAATTTGATTTCCATAAGTTATAATGCGAAAAGAATTTCTTTTACTATTTCTATTTTTTCTTTGCGAAACTTCATTGTTGGCATGTGATTGCAAAATGGGGAAAATTAGCGAACTAACTATTGAAAATGAGGAATTGATATTTTTCGGAAAAGTTATAGCAATTTCCGGCTGTGATGTTGTGGCAAAAGTGAATTTTCAAGTTACCGAATTGTATCGTGGAAAATGTTTTGAAGAGACAGCAGTTGAATTTGATTGTAGTAGCGATTGTTTAATGAGTTTTGTTCCCGGACAAACCTGGTTGATTTTTGCTAATTATAAAAAATATGGCGAACCTAAAGTGAAGTTTTGTAGTTATTCTCGTCAACAATTTGAGCTTAATCAAGCTGACTATAATAGTGCCGTACATGGAATGGGATTTCAAGAGGAACGAGATTGGTTAAAAATCAAGTTTGGATTGCAAGCACTAAATATTAATAATAAAGGATTGCAGCAACACCACACGAATATTCGTCCTGCAGGTTTACAATTTTTTTGGTACATAGGTTTGGGTCTCGTAGTACTGGCTGGACTTTATTTTATAGGAAGGAAATTTTTCTAGTTGTTTAAACATATTATTAAAAATTATGCTTGACGTTATTTTTGAAGATAATCATTTGATTGCAATAAATAAGAAAGCTTCTGACATTGTTCAGGGGGATAAAACAGGTGATGTTCCATTGAGTGAATATGTAAAACGATACCTAAAGGAAAAATACAATAAGCCAGGTGAAGTATATTGTGGTGTTATTCATAGATTAGATCGCCCTGTTAGCGGTGTTGTTTTATTTGCTAAAACGGATAAAGCACTTTCGAGAATGAATGAAATGTTTCGTACTCGTGAAATTAAAAAAACATATTGGGCGATTGTAGGTACAAAGCCAGAAAAGGACGCTGGAATACTGATTCATTATTTAAAGAAAAATGAAAAAACGAATAAATCTCATGCTACACAATTTGAAGTAGCTGGGTCTTCTAAAAGTGAAACTGAATACAATCTTATTGCTTCTTCTGATCGTTATTTTCTTCTTGAAGTTTTTCCACATACGGGTCGGCATCATCAAATAAGAGTTCAATTGCGAACGATGGGTTGTATTATTAAGGGTGATTTAAAATATGGAGCGCCGCGTTCAAATAAAGATGCTTCTATTTGTCTCCACGCACGACAGCTTGAGTTTATTCATCCTATTAAAAAGGAACCAATTGTTCTTGTTGCTCCTGTCCCAAAAGATCCTTTATGGACTGCGTTTGAAAGTATGGTAAAAGGATAAGTTCTTATTTTTTTAAAATTCATTTGAAAAAGTAAAAATCAATTTTATTGAACCTCTTTCCTTTTGTAATTAGTAAATAAATTAATGAAAAATATTTTAGTACTGTGTACTGGTAATTCTTGTCGGAGTCAGATGGCTGAAGGCTACCTTAGGTATTTTTCAGATGGTATGGCAGTTGTTTTTTCCGCAGGTATTGAAACGCATGGTGTAAATCCAAGGGCTGTTTCAGTGATGTTAGCGGATGGTATTGATATTTCTCATCACACATCTAATAATGTGAATGAATACCTTGCTGTAAAATTTGATTTTATTATTACTGTTTGTGACCATGCCAATGAAGTATGCCCCGTATTCCCTTCTTCAGCCAAAAAGTTTCATTTTAATTTCCCTGATCCTGCAAAAGTGACAGGGGTGGAGGAGGAGATCGTTTTGGAATTTAGGCGTGTGAGAGAATTAATAAAAGTGTATTGCAAAGAATTTGTAACCTTAAATTTTTAATATAATTTATGACAGCAACTAATTGTGCTCCAGCTTTAGAAAGAAAAAAATTGAGTTTCCTTGATCGTTATTTGACTCTTTGGATTTTTTTAGCAATGGCGATTGGTGTTTCCACAGGGTATTTTATACCATCATCTGCGTCCTTCATCAATTCCTTTTCAAGTGGAACAACTAATATACCACTTGCGATTGGTTTGATTTTGATGATGTATCCTCCATTGGCTAAAGTTCGATATGAAAAAATGGGCGAAGTTTTTCGCGACACTAAAATTCTTTCATTATCACTCCTTCTTAATTGGGTTATTGGACCAATTCTAATGTTTGTTTTGGCAATTATTTTTTTACACGATTATCCTCATTACATGTCGGGACTTATTTTAATCGGACTTGCTCGTTGTATTGCAATGGTAATTGTTTGGAATGAATTGGCAGAAGGTAATAGAGAATACGCGGCAGGATTGGTTGCACTAAATAGTATTTTCCAGGTTTTATTTTTTAGTGTTTATGCATATGTTTTTATTACTGTCTTACCTCCTTTATTTGGTTTCGAAGGCTTGGATGTTAACATTACTATATTACAAATAGCAAAAAGTGTTGCGATTTATTTGGGTATTCCATTTACTGCAGGGATTGTCAGCAGATTTTTATTACTAAAATTGAAAGGTGAAGTATGGTTTGAAGAAAAATTTATTCCAATGATTTCTCCAATAACATTGATTGCATTACTTTTTACAATTATTGTTATGTTTAGTTTAAAAGGTCAATTGATTATGCAAATTCCTTTTGATGTGCTTCGTATTGCAATTCCTTTGGTTATTTATTTTACGATCATGTTTTTGGTGAGTTTTTTTATTGGTAAAAAAATGGGAGCTGATTATTCAAAGAATGCTTCAATTGCCTTTACTGCATCTGGCAATAATTTTGAATTGGCCATCGCAGTTGCCATTGGCGTTTTTGGAATTAACAGTGGCGAGGCATTTGTTGGTGTCATCGGACCTTTAGTAGAAGTTCCCGCTTTAATTGCACTAGTAAATGTTGCATTTATGCTACGACGTAAGTATTACGGAAACGTATCTTAATTTTGTATGCTAAAGGTTGAATTTTTAATGATCATTGAGCGGTAATCCTCTTTTTTCATATTCAATCCAATTTAAATATTCATCTCCTTTTCTTTGTTCTTCCATAGTAATACAGTCATTTACAGGACAAACAATTTTACATAAATTACAACCAACACATTCTTCTTCTTTTATTGTGTATGTGTTATAGGGATGACCTTGTTTTATAGCTATGGCTTGGTGAGAAGTATCTTCGCAAGCGATGTAACACAATCCGCAGTTGATGCATTTGGCAGGATCTATTTTTGCTACTATGTGAAAATTTATATCGAGTTCTTCCCATTTGATTATTTTAGGAACCGACAGACCTATGAAATCATTTATATTTTTATATCCTTTATCATCCATCCAATTGTTCAATCCATCGCAGAGATCTGTAATTATTTTAAATCCACTAATCATAGCTGCAGTACACACTTGTACATTACTAGCTCCAAGTAACATAAATTCTGCGGCATCTTTCCATGTTGATATTCCACCAATGCCAGAGATTGGTACGTTGCGAATTTTTTCATCTTGTGATAATGTTGTCAGCATCTTTAGTGCAATTGGTTTTACTGCTGGTCCACAGTATCCACCAAAAACAGATTTTCCTCCTACATTCGGATTAGGCACAAGCGTATCTAAATCAATACCTGTTACTGATTGAATTGTATTGATTAGTGAAAGTCCATTTGTTCCGCCTTCAATTGCGGCCAATGCGCCAGGAACAGCAGAATGTACATTTGGAGTAAGTTTTGTTATTACAGGAATTGTTGCTACTTCCATTACCCATTCTACAACCATTTTAGCAATTTCAGGATCTTGTCCAACCGCAGCACCCATTCCTCTTTCCACCATACCATGAGGACAACCGAAATTTAATTCTAATCCATGCGCTCCCGTGTCTTCTGCTTTCTTAACCATTTCATGCCAACTTTTTCTGTCGTTATCAGCCATTAAAGAAACAATCATGGCACGATCTGGAAATAATCTTAGCACTTCTTTTATTTCTCTCAAATTCAGTTCAAGTGGTCGATCGGAAATGAGTTCAATATTATTAAATCCTATTGTTTTAGTTCCATTGTAATTCAATGAAGAATACCTTGAGGAAACATTTTTTACCTGCGTTCCAAGTGTCTTCCATACAACACCACCCCAGCCGGCTTCATAAGCACGAAGCACATTTATTTTTTTATCAGTCGGTGGTGCAGAAGCCAACCAAAAAGGATTTGGAGATTTTATTCCAAGAAATACTGATTCTAAATTTGCCATATATTTTTGTTTTGGAAATTCGATAATTTAATATTGATTTATAATCCAAGGTATTCTAAAATTCCTTTTGCACCCATTTTTCCTGCTTGTACAGCGTCAACTACTTCCTTGCCACCATTTACTGCATCACCTCCGGCAAATACACCTTTTAGGTTTGTTGCAGTATTTTTATCAATCATTATTTTTCCAGCTTTATTTTGAAGAGATGCTGTGTTTATTATTTTTTCAAATGGAATTTGGCCCGCGGCTTTTATAACCATATCTACGTCAATAGTAAATGTTTCACCTGTGTCAACTGGTGCTCTTCTACCTGAGGCATCAGGCTCACCAAGCATTATTTTATTGCAAACAAGTTTTTTTACTTTACCATTTTCACCAATTATTTCTTTCGGACTTGCTAGCCAGATAAAAGTACAACCATCGAGTTTCGCCAAATCGAGTTCAACTTGAGTACAAGGTTTTTCGTTTTCTGTTCTACGATAAATCATTGTTACTTTTTTTGCACCTAATCTTTTTGATTGTGTGGCGGCATCAATTGCCGTCATTCCCATACCAATTACTGCAACATGATCTCCAACTGCAATTTTTGAATAATCATTGGTTCGTAAATCATAGATAAATGAAATTGCATCGATGACACCATCTAATTCCTCACCTGGTATATTTAGAGATCGAGCAATTCCAACTCCGATGGATAAAAAGACAGCATCAAATTTTTCATTAAGTTCTTCCAGTGAAATATTTTTACCCAGCTCTTTTTTATAGTGTACATCAATACCTCCAATTGAAAGTATAAAATCTACTTCATCTTTACAAAACTCTGGAGTAACTTTATATGCAGCTACTCCGTAAGTCATTAATCCACCTCCCTTTTCTTCTTTTTCAAAAATAGTAACATCAACACCTTCCCTTGATAATGCATGCGCACAAGCTAATCCGGCAGGACCAGCGCCAACAACAGCAACTTTTTTTCCAGTGTTTTTTTTTCGGTCGAATAATTTCCAATTATTTGATATTGCTTTTTCTGTTGAGTAACGTTGTAGTTTTGCAATGTTGATGGGCTCTTCCTCCATTAAATTAAAAACACAAGCACCTTCACAAAGTTTTTCTACAGGACAAACTTTAGAACAACCAGCTCCCATAATATTGGAAGTTAAAATTGTTTTGGCTGATCCTTTTATATTGCCAGTGGTAATTTGTTTAATGAACAGTGGAACATCAATGCTTGTGGGACATGACTTTGTGCAAGGTGCATCGTAACAATTAATGCATCGACTTGCTTCAATTAATGCACCTTCATCTTGCTCATAAGGAGGATGGATGTCGGAGAAATTTGTAATAAAATCTTTTTCTGCTAAACGATTACTTTGTATAGACATTTCTTTTTGAGTTATGAGATTAAAGTTATGAGTTATGAGTTATGAGATTAAAGTTATGAGTTATGAGTTATGAGTTTAATTTGAATATTGTTAGGCGTTAAAATAACTCAAAACTTTCAACTCATAACGCATAACTAATTTTATAGTTCAGTGAGTCTTCCGTATGTTTCTGGTCTTCTATCTCTGAAAAATTGCCAAGTTCCTCTTACTTCTTCAATCATATCCAAATCAAACTCAGCAACTAATAACTCATCATTATCTTCTGATGCACACGCAAATATTTGGCCACGTGGGTTAACGAAATAAGAGTTTCCATAAAACTTTCCAAGGTTCCATGGTTTTTCTACACCTACTCGGTTAATGCAACCCATGAAATATCCATTAGCGACCGCATGGGCAGGTTGTTCTAGTTTCCATAAATATTGTGATAAACCTTGAACAGTTGCAGAAGGATTATATACTATTTCTGCGCCATTTAATCCTAAGCAACGTGCACCATCTGGAAAGTGTCTATCGTAGCAGATGTAAACTCCAATTTTTGCATATTTAGTTTGGAAAACTGGATATCCAAGGTTACCTGGTTTGAAGAAAAACTTTTCCCAAAAACCAGATGTTTGTGGAATATGATTTTTTCGGTATTTACCAAGGTATGTACCATCTGCATCAATTACAGCTGCTGTATTATACAATACGCCCTCTTGTTCTTTTTCGTAAATGGGAACAATGATGACCATTTGATATTTTTTTGCGTAGGTAGCCAACAATTCTGTAGTCGGTCCAGGCACAGCTTCAGCAGAGGCATACCATTTTCTATCTTGTCCAGGACAAAAATAGGGTGTGTTGAATATTTCCTGCAGACAAAGTATTTGAACTCCTTTTTCTCCAGCTTCTATAATGTATGGAATATGTTTTTGCACCATTGCATCACAAATTTCCTTTACAGTTCCTTCTCCTTCTGTGAGTGGAAGACTCATTTGTATTAGTCCTGATTTGATAATTCTTGCCATTGTTATTTAGTTTAGAGTTATGAGTTAAGAGTTATGAGTTAAGAGTTATGAGTTAAGAGTTATGAGTTAAGAGTTATGAGTTAAGAGTTATGAGTTATGAGTTAAGAGTTATGAGTTAAGAGTTATGAGTTAAGAGTTATGAGTTAAGAGTTATGAGTTAAGAGTTATGAGTTAAGAGTTATGAGTTAAGAGTTATGAGTTAAGAGTTAAGAGTTATGAGTTAAGAGTTATGAGTTTAGAGTTATGAGTTTAGAGTTTTGAGTTTAGAGTTATGAGTTAAGAGTTATGAGTTTAGAGTTATGAGTTTAGAGTTATGAGTTTAGAGTTATGAGTTTAGAGTTATGAGTTTAGAGTTATGAGTTTAGAGTTATGAGTTTAGAGTTGTTTTTTTAAATATTTTTCTTTTGTGGTTAGTATAATACTACTTAGAATTTTCATTAGTTCATTACAATTATTTATTAATGCAGTGTATTCGTCTTTTTCAATATAAGCACTATCAGAAAGTAAGTTAAGCCAATATGCCGTTTCTCTTGCTTCTTTTAATGAGATACTCATTTTATGAATAAAATCTTTTTTTGACTCTCCCGCCAAAGCCTCGTTAATATTAGCTCCTATTGATGTGCCAGAACGTAAAACTTGTTTAGATAAAATAAATTCTCTCTTTTCAGTTGATAAATTTTTATAAAGACTAATTATTGCTAATGCAAAAGCATAAGATTTTTGACTCACGATACTTCCATTTTTTTTCACCAAATTCATAACGCCACACTTTTAATTTTAAACTAAAGAAACTTTATTTCGTTTTATAAACTTCCCGAAACCTTTTTTTACCAATAATTTATTATCGTCAACAACAACTTTTCCCCTTAAAATTACAGTTTTGCATTTGCCTGTTATTTCCCATCCTTCATAACCGGAATAATCACAATTCATGTGATGTGTGTTTACAGAAATGATGTGTTTTTCATTGGGATCAAAAATTACAATATCTGCATCCGAGCCGACTGCAATAGTTCCTTTTTGTGGATACATACCGAATATTTTAGCCACATTGGTTGAAGTCACTTCGACAAATTTATTTAAACTTATTTTCCCTTTTTTTACTCCCTCCGAAAACAATAATTCCATTCGATGTTCAATGGCTGGATGACCATTTGGGATTTTAGAAAAATCATTCTCGCCCATTTTTTTTTGTTCCCACATAAAGGGGCAATGGTCGGTCGCAACAATTTGTACTAATCCTTGGTTGATGCCTGCCCACAAAGTAGCTTGATCTTTTTTCTCGCGCAGAGGAGGGCTCATTACCCATTTGGCAGATTCGAATCCTTTGTCGTAAAGTGAAGCATCCAATACTAAATATTGAATACAGGTTTCTACATACACTTTTTGATTTCTTTTTGTAGCATCTCTTATATGATTCAGAGCGCCTTCACAGGTCATGTGAACTACATATGCAGGAACGCCAGTGTGTTGTGCCATGTCTGCAAATCTGCTTGTTGCTTCAGATTCTGTAATTTCTGGTTGAGAAATATAATGATACAAAGGTGAAAGTTTTTTTTCTGACTTATGTTTTGCAACAAGGAAGTCAATCATGTCTCCATTGGTTGCATGTGTGGTTACCATCCCACCATGTTTTTTTACCTCGTTCATTAATCCTACCATTTGTCGGTCATCAATCATTAATGCACCTTTATAGGCCATAAATGTTTTGAATGAACTGATGCCTTCTTTTTCTATTATGTCTTTTATCTCAGCTTTAGTGTCCTCATTGAAATCGGTTACTGCCATGTGAAAAGAATAATCGGAAACAGTATTTCCATCAGAGCGTCCTTTCCATTCTTTTAATGCAGCATGGAGTGATTTACCCTGTGTTTGTAGAATGAAATCAATAACCATAGTTGTTCCACCGAAAAGCGCTGCTGTTGTACCTGTTTCATAATTATCGCTTGAATAGGTCCCCATAAAAGGCATTTCTAGATGTACATGAGGGTCAATTCCACCTGGTATCACTAGTTTGTTTGCTGCATCAATAACTTGGTCGCTTTCTCCTGCAATAAGTGATTTTCCAATTGTAATTATTTTTTCATCTTCAATAAGAATATCTGCAACGTAATCGTCCGTAGCAGTTATAATTCTTCCATTTTTTATAAGTAAGGCCATACAATAATTAAATTTAAATAGTTAATCCTTGTTATTTGTTTTAAAAGTTTTGGAAAATTTCTTCATCATTATTATGTAAGTGATTCCAGAAACAAAAAATCCCACAAACCATGCATAATTATAAAGTTGCGCAACCCAATTCCAAATAGCTTCTTTTTCAAGTATTTTTATTTGAATTAAGAAGCCCGGTACATTTGGAAGTATGCCTACTACTAAAGCAATTAAAGCAAATTTATTAAACCCATTAATAAAACTATACTCCCCTTTTACTTTATACAACTCACTTACATTTAAATTTTGCTTTCGAATAAAATAATAATCTGCAATCATGATGCCGCCAATTGGTCCAAGTAAACTAGAATAAGCAATGAGCCAAGTAAATATATAGCCAGATGGATCAGCAATAAGTTTCCAAGGAAAAATTAGTAGTCCAATTACTCCTGTGATATAGCCGCCAATTTTAAAGTTAATTTTTGAAGGAGCTAAATTGGCAAAGTCATTTGCAGGACTTACAATATTAGCAGCAATATTAGTTGCCAAGGTTGATAGTGCAATGGCAAGCATAGCAATGGTGACAAGTAGTTTATTCTCAAATTTACCAGCGAGTACAACGGGATCCCATATTGTTTCGCCGTAGATAATTAATGATGCGGAGGTAACAACAACACCAATAAATGCAAATAAAGTCATGGAAGCTGGTAATGCAATTGCTTGCCCCATTACATGAGCACGTTGGTGTTTTGCGTAGCGTGTAAAGTCTGGAATGTTAAGTGAAAGCGTTGCCCAAAAGCCAACCATTCCTGTTAACGCAGGAAAAAAATAAGTCCAAAATTCTACGTTTGATTTAAATTTAGACGGGGAGGAAAGAATTGCCCCTAAACCATTTCCAGCATTAATGGCCCAGCATAAAAGTGCTAAAGCTGCAATTGGAAGGAAAAATGCTTTAAATACTAATAATTTTTTTATGCTATCTACTCCAAGGTAAACAACGAACATATTTATTAACCAAAATAAAAAGAATGTAATTGCTGGCCCTGTTTCTAAACTAAAGGAGGTCGGAAAAATTTGTGGAAGTGTTGCTAATGCTGGAATCCATATTTTTAGCATTAAGAAAATTGCATAACCACCAATCCAAGTTTGAATTCCAAACCAACCACAAGCCACAATGGCTCTTAATAGTGCTGGAATATTTGCACCGTATACACCAAAACTAGCTCGTGCAAAAACAGGAAATGGAATACCATATTTAGCACCTACTTTTCCATTTAAAAGCATTGGAATTAGCACAACTGAATTTCCAATAAAAATAGTTAGTATGGCTTGCCACCAATTCATTCCACCATCAATAAGTGAACTTGCGAGCATGTAGGTAGGAATACATAAGCTCATGCTAATCCAAAGTGCCGCATAATTCCAAGTACCACAAGTTCTATCGTCCTGTGCTATGGGCGCAAGATCTTCGGAATAAAGTGAAGTGTTTTTAATTCGTTCGTTAGAATCGGGCATTTTATTTGTACTTAAAACTTATTATTTAAATGAGTTTTTAAACAATTACTAATTACAATATTCATCGGCAACGGCAATTGCTTTTGAAATAATATCTATTCCCTCATCTACTTGATCTTTATTAATTATTAATGGCGGCGCTGTAAAAATCCAATTCCATCGAACAAAAGTATACATGCCTAGTTCATTAAGTTTGGTCATCACTTTATTCATAATTACCATTTCGTTTGGACTAGCATTCCATGGCGCCATTGGTTCTTTTGTTTTTCTATTTTTTACTAATTCAATGCATCCTAATAATCCTGTATTTCTGAAATCACCAATGCTCGGGTGTTTGTCTTTTAATTTTTCAACTTTGCTATCTAAATATTCGCCCATTAATTTAGCATTCTCAACTAAATTATCTTTTTCATAAATATCAATAACTGCGTTTGCAGCGGCGCAGGCTACTGCATGTCCCGAGTAGGTTAACCCAATTGGCAATGGCTTATCCTCAAATGCTTTTACAATTTCTTCTTTAACGATAAATCCACCCAATGGAATATATCCAGAAGTCATGCCTTTTGCCATACACATAATATCGGGCTCTACATCATGGTGGTTGATGCCAAACCATTTTCCTGTTCGTCCAAATCCACTCATTACCTCATCGCAAATTGTTAGTATGCCGTGCTTATCAGCAATAGCTTTAACTTTTTTCCAATATCCAACAGGATATTTTATGCAACCAGATGAGCCACTTTCACCTTCCATTAAAATTGCAGCAATAGAATTAGGTCCTTCATAATTAACTATTCTCTCTAAATGAGCTGCCGCATTTTCAGCACATTCATTTGGAGTTTTGCTATTCCAAGGACAACGGTAGAAATAGGGGTTTTCAACATGGATAAAATTCGGCACTCCTTGACTGTCATGTGGTAATCCTCTCGGATCTCCACTTGCAGATAGTGCGCCATAGGTAGCGCCATGGTAACTTTGAAAAAGCGTAATGATTTTGTGACGGCCTGTGTAGAGTCGTGCTAATTTTATGGCATGTTCAACAGCTTCTGTTCCTCCGTTTGTAAAAAATGTTCTATTTAATGTTCCAGGACTTATTTCGGCTAATTTTTTTCCAAGTAATCCCCTTGCTTCAGTTGCCATTCCTGGATTTACGTAACTTAATTCAGCCATTTGCTTTACGACAGCTTCCGTAACTCGTGGGTCGCCATGGCCAATGTTTACATTCATTAACTGCGAAGTAAAATCTAAATAACGCTTTCCACTTCGATCGGTTAAATAAACACCTTTTGCACTTGCAATATTTATAGGATTTAATCCATTTTGTTTGGACCAAGAAAAAATTGTGTGCGCTAAATTATTTTGTAAAATTTCTTCTTTACTAGAAATCGTTTTTGATGAAATACTCATGTTTGTTACATTAAATAATTTAAAAATATTTTAGATTGAAGCACTAGATTATTAACTCATCCAATTCGTTTTTGCTTCAGCATTCCATTTGGTCGTCGTCTTTTTGAGTTTTGTCCAAAAAGCGATTGAACTTTTCCCTGTTAAATCTCCTGCTCCAAATTTTGAATCATTCCATCCCCCAAACGAAAATGGTTCGCGCGGTACTGGTACGCCAATGTTCACTCCAATCATTCCTGCGCTAGCACGTTCTATTACATAGCGAGCCATTCCGCCGTCTTGTGTAAATACAGAAGCGGCATTTCCATATGGATTAGCATTTTCGATTGCTAAAGCTTCGTCCACATCTTTTGCTCTAATAATGGATATTACCGGACCAAAAATTTCTTCTCTTGCAACAGACATGTTTGGAGTAACAAAGTCAATTACAGTTGGGCCAACATAAAAGCCACCTTCTTTTCCTTTTACTACAAAATTTCTTCCATCAACAAGTATTTTAGCTCCTTGTTTTTCTGCTTCGGTGATATAATTTTCAATGCGTTCTTTTGCAGATTTAGAAATAACGGAACCTAAATTTTTTCCTGGAATTATTTTTTTTGCTTCAATACAAATTTGATCGATAATTTCATCCACTGCGCCAACTGCGACCATCGCAGAAGCAGCCATACAGCGTTGACCGGCACATCCTGACATTGATGCTGTAACATTTGAAGCTGTCATTTTTGGATGTGCGTCAGGTAAAACAATTAAATGATTTTTTGCTCCACCTAATGCTAAAGCTCTTTTAAAATTAGCCGATGCTCTTGCATAAACTATTTTTGCCACTTTAGTAGATCCTACAAAAGAAACAGCTTCTATGTCTGGGTGGTCGCAAATAGCTTCTACTATTTCACGATCGCCATTAACAATATTTAAAACGCCATCAGGAAGCCCCGCTTCTTTTAATAATTCAGCAATTCGTAATGAACTTAACGGAACCGATTCAGATGGTTTTAAAATCATTGTATTTCCTAGCGCGATTGCGTTAGGAATAGTCCAATTTGGAACCATGCTCGGAAAATTGAATGGAGCTATGCATGCCACTACGCCAATTGGATAGAAGTCGGTGCGGCATTCAACACCTTTGCTCACTTCTAAAATTTCACCACCTATTAGTTGAGGAAGTGAACAGGCGAATTCAGTTAACTCAATACTTTTTTCAACTTCTGCTTTTGCTTCTTCAATTGTCTTACCATTTTCTTCATGCACCAATTCGGATAATTCCAACATGTGTTTTTCTAGCAACGTTTTATATCTGAAAAAAATCTGGACGCGCTCTTTAATGGGCATTTTTGACCAAGTTTCAAATGCTTTTTTAGCTGTAACAACAGCATGATTCAAGTTTTCACTTGTTGATAGAGGGATTTTTGACAATAGACTTCCATCTAAAGGTGAAATTAAGTCAAGAAACCTTTCGGTTGTGTTTGGCACTTGTATTCCACCAATATAGTTTTTTAATTCAGGGTACTTCATAAGTATATTTTACTGCTATTTGATTATTGATAACCTAAACAAATTTAGCATTATTAAGGAAATTTCCAAATAGAATTACTAATACTAATGAAATTGGATAAGATATTTTGAAGCAATATTTTGACATAATATTGATTTAGTCCTCAAATTATTGTAGCTGAGAATTAGCAAACGCAAGAAAACATATGCTTTTACAATAGATTGGATTTTGATAGGGTAGGGGACGGAGTTAAATTACTTTTTATAAAGCAATCTTATTAATTCTCATTGCTTAAATAAGAATACGATTTATTGTTATAATTTTTGGTAATTCTTATAATCGGATGCTTCCTATGCCATTATTTCAATGGAATCATTGTCAATTAAAATTCTTTTAAACTAAATTTTTGACAAAGAAGGTTTCCAAGTTTTAGCAAGGTGGAAAGCGCCAAAAAATAGAGTTCCGTAAGCAAATTGGCTAATGAGTGTATTGCTGAAGAACGGAATTCCAGCATTCAATGCTAAGATTAATCCATCTATCGATTTTGGATAACCAATGGGTACTGAAGACCAAAAACCTGCCAACCATACCGCCGAATTGGTGATCACGAAAAATAGTATAGATGCCGTAATTGAAGTACCAACAAATCCCAAAATGTTTTGTCTATCGCGCATCATCCATCCAATCATTGTAATCAGCGAAAAAGAAAAGTAAACTGCTCCTAAAGTATCATGGAACCCAATGATAGCATCTGTGATCAGCATTACAGTTATTGGAAGGAGTAAGCTTAACCATTTGTTAGGGATGCAAGCACCTGCGAATAATGCAATTCCTCCAATAGCGGTAAAGTTTGGTGGATGAGGGATAAACCTAGTTAGTGCAGCAATAAATAGTGCTCCTAAAACAAAAAGTAATCGTGGTGTCAATGAGAAATTTTTCATAATTTGAGATATATATACAAAATTAACTTTTTTCTTCGATTTTCAGCTAATGAAAAACATGACTTTTGAATATTGATTTGTGTGCTATTTAAAGGTGTATTGATTTTTCTTATTTCCCCACACTCGACGTTTTTTACGACTGTTTTTCTTGTTAATCTTTTGCTGTTTCAAAAAAACTTTGCGAACTACTTTTTCCGCTTTTTTACCTTCATTTGCTACTTTTTCACTTGGCTGGTGTTTTTCATGCATGTATGAGTTGCCAACTTCGTGGCTCTTACACGCTACGAGTATGCTGAAACTTAAAAGGACTACTATTATTTTAAACATATTTTAGTTAATGCAAATACAAATTTGAGGTATGAACTTAATTCCCCCCGTCTGCTTTTTTATCTTTTGTAATTTGCCGATTCAAAAATCCTTTCAAGCCATCAACATCTAATCGCTTGCCAATTATTTTTTTCTTTTCATCAAGTACATAAAGTGTAGGTGTACTGTACACATCGTAATAATATTTTGCATTTTGTAATTCTTGTGGGTCTTTTCCCTTCACATTGACCCAATTTAAATTGTTTTCTTTTACAAATTTTTTCCAATTAACTGTATCCATATCTGATAGTATTGCATATACTTGAAGAGAAATGCCAGCGCTGCGAAGTGAGTCGTAATAGTTTTTCAAAATTGGCATTTCTTTTTTACAATGCGAACAGGTTGGCTCCCAGAAAATAAGTACAGTGTATTTACCTTTCACGGTTTGCAACATCGTTAATTTATTGGAAGTATCAGGCAACATAATGTTTACGGCTGTCTTACCCATTAATGAATAATCTAGCTGTTTGGCGCGATTAATTATTTTGGTATTTTGTTCCTCCGTAATCCAGTTGGCTTGGTTTGTTTCATAATATTTTTTAACTAAGTGAACAAATATGGCATCATAACCCATCACCTTAGAAGTTTCATAGGTAACTGTATTGGTAGCTAAAGTATATTTAAAAAGATCGCTGGCCGTTTTTGTTTTTTCAAGGAGCCAGTCAAGGGATTTTATTATTGAATCGGGGTGAGGTGATGTGAGTTTTTCTATATAGAATTTCATTTTGTTTGCATAAACAGGTGTACGCACTAGACGTTCATCTGAAAAATTCATTCCGTCCCAATAGTGATTACGGAAATTCCAATAGTTAAAAGTTGAATCAATTGTTCCATTTGCTTTTTTGGGACATTTATCATATGGAATTTGGTCTGGCTCATCCATAGCTGCTAAAACTTCAGCCATAAAAGTTTTTGGATGATTCGTTTTGTAGTATGCCCGCTTATAAACTTTAACTGTACTGTCAATGCCGGCAGCCTGTTTTTGAAGTATTCTAATAGAATCTCTGTTTTTTATGCTTTTTAATTTTAATTGAATTGGTTCAAGAAGTTTTTGTTTATCCAAAAGATAATTTAAATATTCATAGAAAAATTTATTCTCATCGCTACCAGAAATTTTAGTTTTGCGAATGAAATCGGTTGTATCTGTTTCAATCGAAAAGTTTTGGTCATCAGTAAGAATAATTTCAAAATATTTTTTACTAGGCAACACAATAAAATAAATTCCACCTGGAACAGCTTCCTTATTTTTAAATTCCATCCATCCAGAAGTATTGATTTTAGCAGTATCAATAATGGAATTTTTGTCTCCGAAGTGATGGCCCAATAAACACTGTCCGCCTGTCATTCCTTTGATGTTCACTTTTAGATTAAGTGGTTGGCCTTTTTGCTCCGTTTTTTTTGGCGCTGCATCTTGTGCAAATCCGTTAATTGAAATGACAGCAAGTATAATTGTTTTAGTAATAAATTTCATTGCATTCATAATTGATGTTTTTATTTTTTTGTTAGCGTGTGATTTAAAAATCCTATTAGTGCTTTGGTATCTAATCGTTTTCCTATGATTATCTTTTGTTCATCGAGTAAATACATGGTGGGCGTACTGTAAACATCGTAGTATTTTTTTAAACTGTTCAGCTCTGTTAAATTTAAGGAAGCAACGTTAACCCATGTCAATTGGTTTTTTTTAATGTACGCTCTCCATGGCGTTAAATCAGCTTCGGCTATAATAGCATATACTTCCAGCGAAATGTTGGCTTTGCGAAGAGAATCGTAATAGGTTTTCAAATGAGGAATTTCCACTATACAATGAGAGCAAGTTGGGTCCCAAAAAATAACAACAGTATATTTTGCATTTATTGAGTACAATGGAACTAAACGATTATTTGTATCAGGAAGATTGATATTCGTTGCCTTTTTACCCAGCAGTGTGTTGGAAAGTGTATTTGCTCTTTTGATAATTTTTTCTTGCTGTTCTTTTGAAAGCCAGTAAGTTTGGTTATTTTGATAATAGCTATTTACAATGTGTACAAAAATTGCATCGTAGCCCATTATTTTTGAACTTTCATAAGTGTAGGTGCAATAGTAAACAGTGTATTTAAAAAGTTCTTTGGATGCCCGTGTTTTTTCAATTAGCCAATCGCAAGCAGCCATGATAGAGTCAGGTTGTTGCGGCGTAAGTTTATCCAAATAGAATTTTAACTTATAAGCAAAAACAGGAGTTCGAATTAATCGATCATCCGTAAAGTCCATTCCATCCCAGTAATGTTTTTTGAAATTCTTATAGTTGAAAGTCGAATCAATTGAACCGTCTATTTTTTTAGGGAAATCTGAATATGGAATCTGATCGGGTTCGTCCATAGCGGCTAACACTTTAGCCATGAAGGTAGTTGGATGTTTTGTTTTGTAATATTCACGTTTGTAATTTTTTACGGTGTTATCTATGGCTAATGTTTTCTTATTTAATTGTTCAATTGAATCTTTACTATTCGTGACATCAATTACCTTTTTTACCAACTCCATTTCCTTTTGACGATCGTTCAAAAAATTTAAGTATTCATAGAAATACTGATTTTCAGTTGAACTTGTGACTTTCATTTTCGTAACAAAATTATCTTTTTCGGTTTCAATAGTAAATTGTTGATTTTCATCTAAAATAATTTCAAAATAGGTTTTGTCAGGGAGAACAATTAAGTAAATGCCTCCATCTCTTGGTTTTGTTGACTTAAATTCAAACCAACCGTTGGCATTTACTTTTACGGAGTCTTGTATGTACTGCTGGTTACCAAAGTAATTTGCTAGTAAGCAGGTTCCTGAACTAAGTCCTTCAACGTGAATTTTTAAGTGTAAGGGGTAGGATTTTACTGCATTGGGTTTGGCAGTTGTTTGGGCCGTAACCAATATTGAAAAAGCGATACCAATCAGTAAATTTATTATCCTATAGTTCATTGCAGTGTAATCCTAATTCAAAAATACAAAAAATCGTTTATTGCCTATATCTAATAACAAAAATTAAGCCATTTTTTTATGGTTAAGTGTTGAATAACAGGTTTAATTATTTGTTTGTAATTCTAATTATAAATTTATTTGTGGAAAGGAAGAAATGAATAAAATACGGTTACCTATTTTTACCAATCGTATTAATTTATCGGTGTGGTCTATTGGTTGACCTTGGAGTTCCTTTGAAATTGGGTCTGCCACTTTTTTTCCCACCACCAGGTTTTCTGCGTTCGGCTTTTGCATTTTTATCATAGATTGGACCATCACCTATAGCTTTAGAAAGCACACCTTTTTCAACTTCATAACCAATTAATTGTTCAATATCGTTGAACTTTTTCATTTCAAGAGTTGTGATAAATGTTATGGCTTCGCCCTTTGATTCGGCGCGGGCTGTTCTTCCAACTCTGTGTACATAATCTTCCGCATCACCGGGAACATCGAAATTAATTACTAATGAAATATTTTCAATGTCAATGCCACGTGAAAGAACGTCTGTAGCAACCAGTATTTTCAATTTTCTACTTCGAAATTGACGTAAAACTTCTTCCCTGTCTTTTTGCTCAAGGTCAGAATGAATGGCAGCCACAGAAAGTCCTAATCGTTTTAATTCCTTCTCCATATTTTTCACATTCACTTTCGTCGAAGAGAAAACAATAACACTAATAAATTCCTGACTTTTAAAAATTTCTAATAGCAGCGGAATTTTCTGCAAATCGTACACACAATAGGCAAGTTGTTTTATTCCCGCTGCTGGTTTCGACATAGCAATATTAACTGATTCAGGATTTATTAGAATCTGTTGCGCCATGTGACGAATGCGCTGGGGCATTGTGGCTGAAAACATTAATGTCTGTCTTTGCTTGGGAAGCATATTCACGATGCGCATGATGTCATCAAAAAAGCCCATGTCCATCATTCTATCCGCTTCATCAAGTATTAATGTTTGAAGTTTATCAAATTTCACATATCCTAAGTTCATGTGCGCGAGCAGGCGACCAGGTGTTGCAACAATAATATCGGTTCCTGTTGAAAGTGCTTTTTTCTCTTTGTCGAAACTTTCTCCTGATCCACCACCATATACAGCGATGTTGCTGATGCCCGTGAAATAGGCGAAACCTGTGATGGCATTGTCAATTTGAAGGGCTAATTCTCGTGTTGGCGAAATAATTAATGTACTAATACCAGTACGTTTTTTATTTTGTAAAATCCGATGCATTGTTGGCAACAAATAAGCAGCTGTTTTGCCCGTTCCCGTTTGTGCACATGCAATTAAATCGCGCCCCGATAGGGAAATAGGGATAGTCATTTCTTGAATTGGTGTGCTGTTGGTATATCCCATCGCCTCAATTCCATCTAATACCTTATCGTCAAATCCAAATTCGTAAAATGTTGCCATACGGTGTAAAATTACCTAATTATTATGTGTGAAACACATCGTGTCCGATTAGTAATTACCAACTATGGAATTGGATTTTATAAAAATAAAACGGCAACCATTTCTGATCGCCGTTTTTCTAAAATTTCTGAAATGACAAAATTGGCATGCTGAGTTGCGCGTTTTTCTAGCGCAACGTATCGAAGCCTAAAATGCTGCAATTTTTTCGCTCATGTATTTCCCTGACATTAATTTGTCTTTTATTTTTGAAAAACAATCAATGGTATAATTCACATCTTCTATTGTGTGAATTGCAGTTGGAATCAATCGTAAAATAATTTGTCCTTTTGGAATTACCGGGTACACAACCATGGAGCAGAATAAATCGTAATTTTCACGCAAATCGAGAATTAAATTTGTTGCTTCAGGAATTGATCCACTCAGATAAACAGGAGTAACAGGCGAAGAGGTTGTTCCTATGTCGAAACCATTATTCTTCAATCCGTCTTGCAATGCTTTTGTAATTTTCCATAAATTTTCACGAAATTCTGGATGCGTACGCATTAATTCCAATCGTTTAATTGCACCAACTACCAAAGGAAGAGGTAGCGATTTAGCAAAAATTTGGGAGCGCATATTGTAACGCAGGTATTCTACAATATTTTCAGTAGAAGAAATAAATCCTCCGATCAAGGCAAATGATTTTGCGAATGTACCGAAGTAAATATCAATTCCATCCTGACATCCTTGCTCTTCACCGGTTCCGCCGCCTGTTGGTCCCATTGTTCCACAGCCGTGTGCATCATCAACAAATAGTCGGAAAGTAAATTTCTTTTTGAGTTCAACAACTTCTTTTAATTTCCCTTGATTTCCACTCATTCCAAATACGCCCTCTGTAATGACAAGAATGGCACCACCAGTTTCATTCACCATTTTAGTGGCACGCTCCAGTTGTTTTTCCAAACTTGCCATATCGTTATGAGGATACACAAAGCGTTTGCCCATGTGTAAGCGTACGCCATCTATAATACAAGCATGCGATTCCGCATCATAAACGATAACATCGTGACGATCAACCAAGCAATCGATTGCAGAAACTGTAGCTTGGTAGCCGAAATTGCAAAGTATAGTATCTTCTTTTTTAACAAGTTCGGAAAGGCCTGCTTCCAGTTGTTCATGATAATTAGAATTGCCCGACATCATTCGTGCTCCCATAGGAGCAGCAAAACCGAATTGAGCAGCTGCATCTATATCAGCTTTACGAACTTCAGGATGATTAGCTAATCCCAGGTAATTATTCAAACTCCAAACTAATCTTTCCTTTCCTCTAAAAACCATTCTATTACTTATGTCTCCTTCAAGCTTAGGGAAAGTAAAATAACCATGACTTTCTTTAGCATGCATCCCAATGGGGCCGCGGTTATCTCGGAGTTTATCGAAAAGATCTTTCATATAAATGGGTTAGTGTTTATTTTAATACTGCAAAAATAATGGATTCGCTTTGATTGACAAGGAATTTGTAAAGAGTTATCATCGATAAAACTTGATAAATCCTTTTTTGTCTGCTTATAAGCCTATTAAACCTAATATTAGTGTATAAAAATAGCTCGTAAAATTCTTTAATTTCCATTACTATGCAAAAAAAAGCCCCCCAAAACGGGAGGCTTATTACTAAAAAAACCATGGCAAGATTTTTTAGTCTTTTTTCCCACCCATTAGCAGAATGTCGGAAACAAGAATTTCGGTAGCGTTGCATGCTTTCCCGTCTTTGTCGGTCCAGTTTTTATTCACCAGCTTTCCGGAAATAGCAACTTGTTTTCCTTTTACCATGTATTTTTCGGCAATTGTTGCAAGGCCTTCCCAGGCAGTTGCTCTGAACCATTGTGTGGTTTCAATTTTTTTTCCTTCTGCATCTGTATGTGTTTCATTACAGGCAATGGAGAAGTTGGCAACTTTCTTTCCGCTGTCGAAGTTTTTGATTTCAGGATTCTGTCCGAGAATCCCTACTAGTTGTACGTTGTTACGAATCATGTTCATAAATATAAAATTAAGGGTTAATAAAAATTTAAAATAAAATAGGTTTAGTTTTATGCTGCTAAAGGCAGCGCTGTTTGTTTGTTTTTGTTTAGTAGAATAAAATGTGTTGCCATAATTTCTTTTTTGGTTTGCTCTACACCGTTTTTGTCGGTCCATGTGTTTGTTATTAAATGACCGTAGATCATTACACGTTTTCCTTTTTCAAGACAACGCTCTGCCATATCAGCAAGGGTTCCCCAAGAAACGACCGAATACCATTTTATTTTCTTTTTGTTTGTGCCTGCTTCGGCCTCCAGTGCGGCTGCTGAAAAGCGAGCCATTTTTCGTCCACCGGTTACTGTTTTGATTGTCGGCTTGGTGCCCAAGTTTACGACCATTTTCACGCTGTTGTTTTGCATAATCATTAATTAAAATTTAGATAAATAAAAGAATTGTGTTTAAAATTGTAAAGGGATATTTGCTTATTGTTGCCTATTTATATGGTGCTGTATATTCTTTTGTGTGTAGTTGAATTTCGATAGATGATTTATTGGTGCTTGAGTTTTGACGGTGCAAAGATGTAGGGTGTTTTTTTGTTTATTCGGTTCATAAACATTTATAGTCGATAGTAAATGTTTGTTGTCGGTTAAGATATTGTTTTTATTGGGTTTTAAAGATTTGTGAGAAAAAATAAATTCGTATAATTTGAGTAATTTCGCATGTATTAGTATTTTTTTGTTTATTTCAAGACCTATTTTGATGTTTAGGGAGTAATTTTTTTCAAAAGAATGATTTTAACTTTTTTAGGTACGGGTACTTCACAGGGTGTTCCATTAATTGGATGCCAGTGTTCTGTTTGTAAATCTGATGATGTTCGTGATAAGCGTACGCGTACCTCTGTGCTATTAGAAATAGATGGAAAAACTATTGTTGTGGATGCTGGTCCCGACTTTAGGCAGCAATTGCTGCGGGAGGATGTATGTAAATTAGATGCGGTATTACTTACGCATGAACACAAGGATCATCTTGCTGGATTAGACGATGTGCGAGCATTTAACTTTTTGCAAAAAAAAGCGATGCCTGTGTACGCTAGTACTAGGGTGCAACAAGCAATTCGAAGAGAATTTGCATATATTTTTGATGCTTCTGCATATCCTGGAATTCCTAAAATTGATTTACGCACAATTGATAACACACCTTTTGTTGCCGAAGGGATTGCTGTAATGCCGATTGAAGTGATGCACCACACTTTACCTGTTTTAGGATTTAGGTTTAGAAATGTTACATACATCACCGATGCTAATTATATTTCTCCAGTGGAAAAGGAAAAAATTAAAGGGAGCGATGTGCTTGTTTTAAATGCCTTGCGTAATGAAAAACACATTTCGCATTATACATTAGAGGAGGCCCTGGAACTCATTGAAGAATTAAAACCTCGTCAGGCCTATCTTCTTCACATTAGTCACCAATTGGGAAAACACGCTGAAGTTGAAAAATTATTACCGCCAAATGTTAGACTTGCTTACGATGGCTTGAAAGTTCATATTGTAGATTAAGATTAGAAGAGTAGTGGACTTGCACTTATTCAATATTTTAGTAGTTTTTTTCATACTGCTAATCCTTTCAAGTTTCGTTAAATGAAAAAAGCCCCATCGCTGAGGCCATTTCAAAAAACAATATGCTATTTAAGCTGCTTTTGCAACCGATGGCTCATCCATCATTACAATATCATTTACAACAATTTCTGTTAAGCTGTGTTTCTTACCGTCTTTGTCTTCCCATGTTCTATTCACAAGGCGTCCTGTAATTCCTACTTTTCTTCCTTTAAATAAATATTGTTCAGCTATGTCAGCTTGCGTTTCCCATGCAACAAGGTTAAACCAATTGACAGAAGATTTTGTTTCACTCCCTTGTGTTTTGTAAGATACATTCGCTAGTGTGAAGCGGGCCACTTTTTTTCCTGTTGAGGTTGATTTTACTTCCGGATTCATTCCTAAATTCCCGATCAACTGCACGTTGTTGCGTTTCATTTCCATTTTCATTCTTGTGATTTGTTTTAAAAATTAATAATTGTTTTATATATACTCAATTAAATAATGTTCTGTTTTTTTTGAATGCGTTCCGTGCTTTGTTTTTGTTTTTTCATCAGAACGTCAATTCAAATTATTTCAGGACCATATTTTTTTGATGGTGCAAAGATGTGGTGTCGATTTTTACTTATTCGGCTCATAAACATTTATAGTCGACAGTAAATGGTTGTTGTCGGATATATGATTGAAATACAATACATTAAACTAAATTTTTTATTTAGTACCAATTTGAAGTTTGGCATAATTCATCTAATTATATTATCTTTAATACTGAAAAACTATTTAATATTGTTTCAATTATTTATTAAAATGTACAAATTGAAAAAAATCACAGCCTTTTTTTTAGTAGTACTTCCTGTATTTTGGGGTTGTAATAATGATGTTAATGATAGCGTAGTACCTGCTGATGGAGTTCGTGCAGTTTTGTTCGTGCAGCACCATGGAATTCCCATTCCCAATGCAAGTGTTTTTTTAAAAATTGGAACTTTAGTTTTTCCGGGAACAGATACAACACTTTACGATTCGCGTTTTGTTACCGACTTGAATGGGCAGTATATCGTTAGTGGTTTACCAAATGGCCAACAAGCGTATACTTTTTATGCCAAAGGAATTGATCCTGGTTGGGATTCTACAAACACAACTCCAGTATGGGGGTATCAATTTTTAATGACCGACACAAGAATAGGTGAGGTATTGGATTATGCCGTTTCAATTCCTGTAAGCGAATAATATTGATTTCCGCATCTAGTTCTAATTTAGTATTTCAATTCATTAATTAGACGCTGTCCCTAATGTCCGATCTGCTTATAAATATTTTTTTAACATTAATTTCTTATTGCTTTATAAATTTTTGAGTTAAGAAATTATTGTTTGATCTTACTTGTAAAAAATAGATACCATTGGTTAATGTTTCAACATCAATTGTAGCGTTCCTGATTTTAGATTTTGTTAAAACTAATTCACCCAATAGATTAAATATTTTTATTTCTGCATTTTGTAAGTCAATATTTGATTGCAATGTGATTGTTGTTGAAACTGGATTTGGATATACAGTAAAATTAGTTTCTGTTATTTCTTTTATTCCTGTGTTTACTTGTGTGTAAGTACCACTGCGATATTTCACTGTTCCACTTGCATCATCTTGCCATACCACAAAAATATTTCCGTTACTCATGGCTACATCTGTATTGGTTATGTTGCTTACATCTACTGTATCATAGGCAGCAGTAAATCCGTTTGCAATATCATTTGTAAATAAAATAGGAAGTTGCACTACGGTACTAACAATTTGTCTCCATACAATTGCCATGGCGGTTCCATCGGTTGCAATCCGCGGGTAATTCTGTTGGCCTAGCCCTGTGATTGGTCCTGTAAGATTTGAAACAGTGTTTACTGCTCCTGTGCTGATTGAAGATTTGCTTAAATAGGTTCTGTAGTTTCCGCCCATCCCATTCATAAAAGTTGAATACAATGTGTCACCAATTATCACTCCATCGGGCCCAGTTGCTGGACAACTCATCAGCATCCAATTGTTATTATCTACAGCAAAACCACTTGCGAATGATGTTGCATTGTTTGTTGAAATACCAGTCCAAGTATCCCGAATGTTTGTGTTGTTATTTCGGTAAAGCATTGAACAAGTATTTCCGCTAGAAACAATTGCACCAGGACAACAATCACAAACCTCTGCTGAATTTCCCCAGCCGCTTGCTTTTACATCTGTTGAAAATGTATTTCCATAATCTGTTGACTTTGTAACTACCCAACGACTATCTCCAAAAAAGGAATCGAATTTCATAAAACCTACAATGGGATTTCCTGTTGCATCGGTTGTAATTGTCGGGAAACGGGAAATACTGTCTGCAATATGATCGACCTGCAAAGGTGATGAGAAAGTCATTCCACCATCGAAGGATTTTACGATGTAAATATGTCTTGCTGTGTCGGCTTCTGGAATTTCTTTCATCACCACAAATATTGTGTCGCCATGAGAGGCAATGTCCGCTCCCATCCAACTTGCTGCTGCAACGCTAAGTGTGCCGTTTAATTTTACTGGAGTGGTAAACATTGTTCCTGACCAACGCGAAAAGAATACAGATGCATCACTCATTCTACCCCAAATGACTAATGGATTTCCAGAACGGTCTAAAGTCATTCTTGGGTGCATGTTGCTGTACGTGTTGGTGGAAATATTCATTCCCATGGACCAAGTAATTTGTGCATTTGAAGAAATACAAAATGTAATTGCTAAAAGGGTAAAAAAATATTTCATTTTTTGATTATTTTTTTGGTGAAAGATTTTTTGTCAGCAATGATTTGTACAAAATAAAGGCCGCTAGAAAAATTTACAGTTTCCACATTTAAGTTTGTAGTTGCTTGTGCTGAATAAATTTTTTCTCCAAATGAATTAAAAATGATGACAGAAAAAATTTTGTTGTCAGCTGATGTGATAGTTAGAAAATCGTTTGCTGGATTAGGAAAAACAGCGAAATTATTTTTCTCTATTTCTGAAATGCTTGTTGCTGTTGTATCTATCACTTTAAAACTACCCACCATTCCATCATCTTCGTGATGCAGTAAATGGCAGTGATACATATATGGAATGCTGTCGTCAGCAAAATCTTCAAACTTTGTAATGAATTCTACATATTGCATTGGCATTACGAGCACAACATCTTTTTTCCCCTGCTCATAATTTGGAACTGGTCCACCATCTATATTTAAAATATAAAAGTGCATATCGTGTATGTGAAATGGATGTGCAATGCCTGTGTTATTGGTTACTCTCCATTTTTCAGTTGTGTTGAGATAGACAGTTTCGTTTATTGTGTTCATATCAAAATGGACTCCATTAATGTTAAAGGGGCCTGCTACTTGACATTGAGCACACATCATGGTATCGGGTGCAAGGTTGAAATTTCTTGAAACAGAGAAATTTGTCCATGGTGTATTTGTGCTAAGTGTTGTTGGCATTGTTGTAATAGGATTTCCTGTTTGTGCGACAACATTGATTTGAAGTATTCCAAAATCAGCACCATTTAAGGGATTTAAATTATAGTCTGGAATATTTCCTCCCATCATTCCTGTAACTGTTGTTGCCCCATAAATTCCATTAGGAAACTCAGAACTGAAACTATTTAAATAAATAGTTTGTCCTATCATACCTTGCAGGTCAAGCAATATTTCAGCTCTCTCACCGGGACTTAATCTTATTCGTGTTAATGTAATTGCACTGTCAAGCAAACCGGCATCAGTGGCAATTAATTTGAAAGGTTTGTTAGCGGTGAAACCAAAATTATAAACTCGTGATGATGATCCATTGAGTAATCGCAAACGAATAACCTGTGCAGGTGCATCAAGGAAGGGATTTACTGTTCCATTAACACATATTGCTGTATCCAATTCTGTTGCAATAGCAATCTGGTTAAGAATGTCAAAGGCCTTTGTCTGAACAATAATCGGAAAATCATCTGTTCCGTAAGTTCTCGGAAGTGTCAATCCAGCTTCGATGCTATCTTTTATTATTATCATTCCTGCAATACCTTTTGAAACATGTAGATCAGTTTTGTTATCACCGTGCGGATGATACCAAAATGTACCCGCTGAATTTAAAATTTGAAAATTCGGACTCCATGTTGTTGTTTGCGCAATAACCTGATGGGGACCTCCATCATCCATTGCCGGAACATGCAAACCATGCCAGTGAATGGTAGTTGAATTTCCAAAACCAGTGAGGTTGTTGGTAACATTCATTGTTACCCAATCCCATTTATTAACAATCAATGTCGGGGCAAGTAACGCACCGTTTATTCCGTAAGTAGGTGTGTTGATGTTTGTATAAAATTGTGTTGTCCCGTTTTGAATATTCAGGTTGAATGTTGTACCTGTAAGTGTTGGTGGAATGAACAATGCGTTTTGAGCAAAAGAAATAGCATTAGCCGTAAGTATCGTGCCTGCTGCTAAAATTATTTTTGAAAGAATTGTCATGCTTAGTGTTTTAATATGAGTTTTTGTATTGCAGTTTTTCCATTCACATGTATACGGATAAAATAATTTCCGTTTGGCAATGCAGTAGTGTTGAATTGCTTTGTGATAATTCCATTTTGTATTTCATCAGAAATAATAGCAACCTGCTTTCCAGTGATATCAGTAATATCAATTAGCAAATTTGAGGTTCCTTTCAAATCTATATTGATAGAAATATTTTCGCTTGCAGGATTTGGGAACACACTGAAAGCATTTACTCCAATTGGCAAATCATCAATACTTGTTGCGTTGAACAAAGCCAAAATGCTATCTCGCATAATAGTAGTGTCGCTGGTTGCAAAACTCTGCGTTGAAAACATCACTCTACGATTTGGCGCTGCACCACCAAGTAAGACAACAGTCGGCATGCCGAATCCACCATAATTGGCAACCTGAGTAGCTCCAGTGCTATAAGGTGCATAAAATGGAACTCCACTTGTTGTAACCCAGGAGGAAGTGGCCGCGCAGGTAGTAGTGTTGTTAAATGGCATTGCATAACCAGTAACCATTCCTGGATAATTCAACATTACATTATTTGCCATTGCTTGTACTTTTTGTGCAGGCGGTGGACAACTTCCGCAACTTGGCATAAAGAAGAAAATAACTACTGCTTTACCTGCATCAAGGTCGGCAAATAAGTCGTGTGGGTTTCCGTTGCAATCGTTACCCGATAATTGCATTGGCGTTTGAGCTTTAGAAATCGACATGACGAACATCAAAGCGATTGAAATTAGAATTGATTTTTTCATTTGAATTTAGTTTTAAGAATGACTCATTTAAGGTACGTCATTTTTTTTCTCCATCAACTGTATGAGTCACCCCTCCACCAAGGCCTCCCCATCTTAAATAGAGATGTATTTTTTCTTTTCCGTCAAATTCCCCATTACAATAGTGAGAAGGGAAATTTGACAATATATTCTCTTTGTCTATTGTTAGCATTATGGAATTATCATTGGAATATTCAATTAGAATTTCATCATCATTTGTGCCATATTTTATTTTCCCAAAAAATGTTAAGGAGTCATGGTAATAATAACCTACACTGTCTGTATTGAATTCGGTTCTATCTACTTTAAATTCCCATTCTCCTAAAAATTTGTTTCGATAATTAAATGGTTCCTTTTTACAATTTGTAAAAATTAGTAGTCCCAATAGCACCCAATATATTTTTCTGTGTATTTTCATTTTGAGTGCTATCGATTCGATCTGTGTTTTTCCATTTTACAATACTATTCTATAATCGTACTTTGAAACCAGCGTTGAAAACAATGCCATCCAGCGGTGCCCAAACTTCAGTGAACTGCGGTGTGTTGTATGGTGATGAATTTAAACTACCTAAATTTGTTTGTCGAAAATTGGTAAAGTTTTCTACATTACCAAAGTAGGTAAAGTTTTTCCAAGTGTATTCTACAATTGCACCATAAGTCCAAAAGTCCTTTGTCTTTGTCCCGTTGGAAAGTGTCTGACTGCTTTTAAATTCATAATCAAGTCCGATTCGCCACTTGCCAGGAAGTGCATAAAGTAAATCACCTTTTAAACTGTGATGCGGGGTAAGCGTCAAGTCGGAAATAGTGTCGTTGAAATGATTGGTCGCATTGGTGTAAGTATAGCCAACAAATAAAACAAAATTATAAAATCCGAATTTGAAAAATGTTTCTCCTCCATAACTTTGTGTATAACCATTTGCATTTATAAAATGAAAAACTCCGCTTGCGCTTCCTGTGTCTGAAATGATTACAGGTTTGTCAAGATGGGTGAAGAAAAACATTTGATTGATATTGATAAAACAATTGTCTCCGATTGTTGTTTTGAATCCGATGTCAGCGTTGGCACCATAAGATTGTTCAGCAATTACTTTTTGCTTGTCAATTGGTAATACATTTTTATAGCCGAGTAATTCCGCCTCCTGGTTAAAGATTGTAGGGTTACGATAGCCCATGCCACCGCCAATTCGTGTGGTGAGTTTCTGTGTCCACTTGAACAGTGCTGAAACTCTTGGCAATGCAAAAAACTTTCCAGCTATAACATAATCTCCTCTGAAACCTGTTTCAATAGAGAGTTTCTTCCCGATGTCAAAAACATAATTGGCAAATGTACCTATGGTTTTATATTCTTCGTTTCGCATTAACGAGCTTTGCAAACTGTCTTCCCAAAAATTGTCGCTGTAAAAGTTCAATCCTGTTATCAATACATTTTCTTTTTGGCGAAAAGTATATGCCACTTCTGAAAAAGTTGAAAGTTGTTGTCCTGAAAAGCGATATTGCTGCAATGCTTTTGACGGGGTGATTTCCAGTGCCCGTTGAAAATTATTGAAACTATTTCGAACTGTCAATGAACTTTTTTCGTTTAACTTGTGATCAAATTTAAGTTGTGTTGTAACACGCTTAACGTCGTTCTGTTCTTTGTAAAAATGATTTGTGTCTGCGTATTGGTTGTTCAATAAATAAATGTCACCACCTTGCCTTATTTCATTTGTAAAAGTTCCACCCAATGTAAGTTTTGACTTGTCGGTGAAGTAGAAAAAAAGTTTTGGATTTAAATTATATTTTGTTAATTGTGGTAGATCGGTAAATCCATCTTTATCTGCGTCAAAATAGGTATGCGTATTTCGTTGTCCAAGCAAAGTGAAAGCAATTTTCCCTGTTCTTCGGCTCAAAAAAGCGTTCACATCAAACGCACCAATGTGAGAACCGTTCAAATGCAAAAGTGTTTCTTCATTTGTTGGCTCTTTTGAAATCAAATTGATCAAACCAGATATTGCACCGCCACCATACAAGGTTGATGCACCTCCTTTAATATATTCTACTTGTCGTAAATCAAGCGGTGGAATTTGCATAATACTCAAACTTCCTGAAAAGCCGCCGTAAAGTGGAAATCCGTCTTTCAGAATTTGTGTGTATCTGCCGTCAAGTCCTTGTATCCGCACATTGGCCGTGTTACTTGTCGCAGAAGTTTGTTGCACTTGAATTCCTGTGCTGTGTGTAATCAAATGAGCAATTTTACTCGGATCCATAGTGCTGGCTTCATCAATTTCTTCTGTCAAAACTTCCACTCGTGTCGGAATGTTGTCAATGGTTTTATTTCCTCTTGTTGCTTCAATTATTATTTCATCCAATTGACCAATAACTTGTAAAAGCAAAATTGTCTGGGGTGAATTAGTTGATATTGGAAAAATATATGTTTGCTCTAATTTTTTATAGCCGATTGAACTAAATACAATTGTCTGCTCACCATCAGGGATGTTATTGATTGTAACTTCTCCGTTTACATTTGAACTTGCTCCTTTGCTTGTTCCTTTATGAACTGCTGTCACACCAACTAAGTTTTCTTGCGTAGTGCTGTTCTTCAAAATAGCTTTGAAAGTATTTTGACTAAATGCAAAACATATATTCAATGTTGCTAGCAGTAGCATTATTGTTTTTTTTGTCATTTAACTTATGTTGGTATTTTATTGTTTTTATTACATGTAATGAATTGCGGCTACAAGTTAAGGCGAATTCGAAAATACAATACTGCCAAGTCACCTATAAATTGTTAATTGCACCATTTTTTATTCTGCTTTACAGCAAAAGTAAAGTTGATATAAACGAATTAAAAATGTACAATCATTCTTACACTTAACTGTCTATTTGTTAAATAATTTGGAATAGCATAAGATCTTCCAGTCACATCTTTTACCCAGTAGTAGGAAAGTGTATTTTGTATTTGAAGCAGATTGAAAACCTCAACTCCCATCCATAGCGATTTCATAAAATGAAAAGGATTGTTTTTGCTTAATGGTTTTTCTGCTTTTATAATTTGATAGGAAAATCCAATGTCCACTCGTTTATAAGGCGGCATTCTAAATATGGCTTTGTATCGCTCATGTGTTGGTGGACCAAATGGTAATCCTGTTCCAACGATTAATCCAAGATTCATTTTACAGTCGGGCAGAATAGGTAAATAATCTTGGAAGTATAAAGCAAATGTTAGAAATTGTTCTGTTGGTCGAGGAATCATTCCTGGAATTTGTATAATGCTATCTTGACGCACATTATTAAAAGTATATCCTGGAATAATTGTATCGCCATCTGAATTTAAATAGAGATAATAATTATCGTTGTATAAATCTTCTTTTGTTTGAAGAATAGACAGGTTGGCCCATGACTCAACACCATTTACAATTTGTCCATTTAATTTTAAATCGAGCCCATAAGCGTAACCATGTGATAGGTTTTTGCCATAATATCTAATTCGAACATCATTTACTTCGTATGGAATTAAATTGTCGAGGTACTTATAATATCCTTCTACAATAAATCGCATTGGTCTGTTCCAGGCCTTAAAGCTCCAATCGCTGCTCAATACACCGTGCACTGATGTTTGGGCTCTAATAGATTCATTTATTGTTCCATCGAAGCCACGGAGCTCTCGGTAAAAAGGTGGTTGACTGTAAAGGCCAGCCGCTGCTTTAAAAATAATATTTTTTTCCCAGTTTGGTTTAAAGGTTACTTGTCCGCGCGGACTTACAATGATTTGATTATTCAAGTCCCAATAATTTACACGAATTCCAAATGTTGCTGAAAGTTGAGATGAATCTTTTAAAACACTTAAATAACGAACTTGCGCATAGCCCATCACTCTGTTTGAAAATAACTGTGCCTTACTTTTTACAACTTCTTGTAAATCGAGACTATTAGTTGGTTGGTAGGGGATAGAATAGCCCGCCGAGTCCACGTTATTCCATTCACTCAATTCATCTGTTATCCGGTCGTTTTCAAAACGTGCACCAAATTGCCAGGTAAATTTTTCTCCAGTTCTCCAGGTTTTTATTTCTGCATTATTTACCCATGCATCTAAATAATTTCTTGCATGATTTAAAAATGTTCCCACGCCACGGTTAAAAGAAACCTGTCCAAAAGTTGGCTTGCCAAAATCGGCCTCTAGTTGGTCAATGTAATATTGACCTTGAATATCGAACGTTTCTGATTCATACGTGTTGAACGATGATATTATAAATTTTGTGCGCCAATGCTGGTGGTTGTCAAAATTGAGTGATAAAGCATTGAATAAAGTTTGAAATCGATTGATTGCCTGACCATCGAAATAAACAGTAAAACGCAAAGCGTTATTTAATGTTCCAAAGTCAGTTTCTCTTGTTGCAGGAATTAAGTTGTACCGATTTTCAGCATACGAGCCCAAATAGTCTATCGACCAATTATCTGTAAAATTATAGGTTACTAAAGTTTGAATGTCATTGAATTTTACATTGTAATCTCCTTTTGTATCGAGTGATTGCAAAAGATAACGATTTGATTTATTGCGTATGCCAATCATCCATGTTAGTCGCTTGTTTTTATTTGCACCTTCTACCTCTGCATTAAAACCTAATAAACTTGCTGATGCAACTCCTTTGAATTTGGATGGTGTTCGGTATTTTATGTCAAGCACCGAAGACATTTTATCGCCATATTTTGCTTCGAATCCACCTGTGGAAAAAAGCACACCTTCGGTCATATCCACATTCACAAAACTTAATCCTTCTTGCTGGCCTGAGCGTGTTAGAAAAGGGCGGTAAACTTCAATGTCATTTACATACACTAAATTTTCATCAAAATTTCCTCCTCTAACGGAATACTGGTTACTTAACTCGTTGCTTGATTGTGCACCTGCAAATCGGAGAATGGCTGAGATGTCAACACTTGGTCCTGGCAGGTGATCGAATATATGCGTTGGTATAAAATCGGCAGAGCGAATGGTGTCAATAATTTCAACTACACCACCTATAATTTTTTTCTTCTTTAATAAAATAGTCATTCGGTATTTTTCACCTTCAGAAAGTTTTAAGGTCAATCTGAAAGCAGTGTATCCTGTGCTTGTTGCTGCAATGGAAATGTCTTTTCCTGCTGGTATTGTAATTTTAAAATTACCTTTTGCATCAGTGTATATAGCATCTTTACTGCCTACGTAACCAACGTAAACATTTTCTATACCAAAGCCGGCAGAGTCTTTTACAGTTCCTTCTACTGTTGCTGTCTGTGAATTTATAGTTGTAAAAGAAAATAGAAAAAATATGGACAGAAGTATTCGTAGAGAAATGAAGTCCTTAGCTTTTATAAAAAAGAATTCCTTGAAATGAAAAATAGTCATGCAGATTGGAATCTTTTTTAATTTCCTTTAAGTTCACCATTACGAATTGCTTTTAGGAACTGGGCCCAGGCAATAGGATTCAATAAGTTGTTGGGAGGTTTTTGTCCTGCGTAATAATTTTTATTTGTTTGTTGTTGCATGGAGGATCTGTAAATCATGCCAGCATCCATTGCTACACTTTGTGCTACTCGAATCATTTGTGCTTGTGCTAAATTATACCGCGCTCGTTCTAAATTGTCTCCCGGTATATCTGAATTTAAAAAAGCATTTTTGAATTGCTCTTTCGAAGGCCAAGGATAAATAACAGCCACTTGGAGTAAAATTGTATCAATGCGTAGGGCTTGTACATGCGTGTAGTGATTAGTTGAAATTGTATCTGAGATTATAAAGCCAGCTCTGTGGTACCCAAGTGCGTAAAAATCGAGCGTATCATTTGGTTCTACCACGAATGAATAATATCCATTTTCATTGCTGTATACACCACGTTCTTTGTTCCGTATGATGATTGCGACATAGGGTAGTGGAGTTAGACTGTCAGCGTCAACAGCAATTCCAGAGAATTGAATAACATTTTTTTTGGGGATTAAATTTACTTGAGAATGCGCAAGAGTTGGCAAGGCCAAGCTAAAAGCACAGCTAATCAATAACTTAACGCAAATTGTGTTGAATGACATCCCTCAAAATTAAGTAATTATAGGCAACAAACTCCTTTAACTGATTTAAGGACGTATTATTGTAGGAATGGTGTTCATTTTATTTAAAAAAGCTAGCTAATAAAGTGCTATTTTATCGGTAATGCAATCGAATACCAAACATTCCTACCAAACCATTAGTTGAAGGGTAAAGCATAGGTTTTACTTGTAAGGATAACTTATCGCTCACGTCGAAGGTTTTTAGGTGAGCGTCAACGGTGGCATCAACAATTTGTAAGGTATAGAGTGCTGCCATGCCAATGATGGTTAAATCTCTATAACGTTGGTAATAATTTTTTAGCGTAACTAAATTATCATCCGAATAATTTTGAAAATTATCATTGGTAGTTGGATCATCGTCGTATCGGTAATGTAGGGCATTTTTATATTCATTATAAATTTTATGATTAAATGAAAATCCATAAACAAGCCCGGCAAACCCTGTGTATATAATTGGAGTTTTCCACCATTTGTGATTGTAAATTTGTCCAAGACCAGGCAAGCAGGTGCTCATGATTGCAATTTGTTTTGGTCCAATCTTGTTTATTTTGGCTATCGTATCGAAGGCACTTAGTTTGTGCGAGCTTATATTATTGGGTTGCGTGTAATTTGTACGTTTAGCAAAAGATAATTGTGCTTGGACGAATTGAGGAAGAAGAAAAAGTAAAATAGAAAATATCCAATACCGCATTTTCTGAATTTAGATTTAGATATCGAATATTACAAAATTATATTTAGGATAGAATTGGATCTTAAATGTCAAGCGCGTCTATAATTTTATCAAGGTCATCTTCATTTGCAAAAGGAATAATAATTTTCCCTGCACCTTGTACATTGCTTTTTAATTCAATTTTTGCATTGTACTGCTTGGATAGACTTTTTAATTTATCGCTGTATTTTTCTGTTAGATTTCCTGTTAAATTTTTGTGTTTTAACCGGGGTTCTATTTTTTTCTTGTCACGGGTTAGTTCTTCTACATCACGAACGGAAAGGTCGTCTTCCATTATGCGATGATAAATCTCTACCATATCCTCCGCTTTTTCTACATTAATCAATGCACGCGCATGGCCCATTGATATTTTCTTTTCTCGAATTCCAAGTTGAACTTCAGGCGGAAGTTTTAGTAGGCGTAAGTAATTTGTAACTGTCGATCGTTGTTTGCTTACTTTTTCGCTGAGTTGTTCTTGGGTCAAACTACATTCTTCAATGAGTCGCTTATAGCTAATTGCAATTTCAATTGCGTCTAGATTTTCTCTTTGGATATTTTCTACCAATGCCATTTCCAACATCGCTTGGTCGTTTGCTACTCTTACGTAGGCAGGAATGGTTTCTAATCCTGCTAATTGCGATGCGCGAAATCGCCTTTCTCCAGAAATTAATTGGAAGCGATCATATCCCATTTTTCTTACTGTAACAGGTTGAATGATCCCATGTAATTTTATTGATTCTACTAATTCAGTTAGTGCTTGTTGCTCAAAGTGGGAGCGAGGTTGAAATGGATTGACTTCTATTTGTAAGAGTGGCAAATTCGTTACAGCACCTACTACAGCACCTAATTCGTTATTCGATTTTATGTTGGATGTAATATCTGTCGATGCACTTTCTAAAAGTGCGCTTAGTCCTCGTCCGAGTGCGTTGCGTTTATTGTTCATGGTCAATAGATTTCAATTTCAAAAAATGAAATCTTCTTTTAATTTTGTGTGTTATTAATAATTTTTTCTTCGTCGCTCAATCTAGTCATGTTGTTTTTTTGCAAAACTTCTCTAGCAAGATTTAAGTAATTAATAGCTCCTTTACTTGTTGCATCATGCATAATAATTGTTTCGCCGAAGCTTGGTGCTTCTCCTAATTTTGTATTTCGTTGAATAATAGTATCAAACACCATCGATTGGAAATGTGTTTTGACTTCCTCAACAACTTGGTTGCTCAAACGAAGTCGAATGTCATACATTGTAAGTAGGATTCCTTCTATGCCGAGATCAGGGTTGAGACGTGTTTGAACAATTTTTATTGTGTTGAGCAATTTACCGAGACCTTCAAGTGCAAAATATTCACATTGAACAGGAATAATTACAGAATCGGCTGCGGTAAGGCTATTCAGCGTAACCAAACCAAGTGATGGGGAACAATCGAGAATAATAAAATCATAATCTTCTTTTACTTTCGCCAGCACATGGCGCATCATTTTCTCACGATTAGGAAGATTAATCATTTCAATTTCTGCACCAACAAGGTCAATGTGAGCAGGGAGCAAATCAAGGTTTGGTGTAGTAGTTTGTAATATGATGTCTTTCGGCTCTTTCCCATCAATGATACATTCATATATACTTGTTTTAATATTTTTCGGATCAAAGCCAACGCCAGAGGTTGCATTAGCTTGTGGATCAGCATCGACTAACAGCGTTCGATACTCTAATACAGCGAAACTCGCAGCTAAATTGATTGCAGTAGTAGTTTTTCCTACTCCGCCTTTTTGGTTTGCAATTGCAATTATTTTTCCCATTTTTTACCTTACATCTGCTAGTGCAGAATTTAATAATTAATCAACTCGGATAATTTCAGAAACTATTTTTGTATTTTATTTCAATTGTTGTTGATTAAAAATTGTTTTCAATTCATAAAAAGAAATTCCTTTACTTTGCTTAATAATTACTGTTCTTAAATTTAGTCCGAAGGTAAGTAATTGATTTCCGCGTTGACGGAGGTTAAATGGAAATTTTCAACAAAAGCGTTTAATAAATTGTCAACTATGATTACAATTATTTCTGGTACAAATAGGCAATTCAGTAAAACTCTCATCGTTTCTCAAGCTTATGAAGAGATTTTAAAACAATCTGGAAATGAATGCAAGATTTTCTCACTCCTAGAATTACCAGTAGACTTTGCATTTTCTTATCTTTCTGATCCTAAGACTATTGAGTTTGATAGTCTAATTAATAAGTACATACGGCCTTCATCTAAATTAATTATCATTTTACCTGAATATCAAGGGACTTTTCCAGGCATTTTTAAGTTGTTTTTGGATGGCATTAATCCTATTGATTTACAACATAAAAAGGTTGCTATGGTTGGAGTTTCTGACGGGCGTTCGGGGAATCTTCGAGGTCTCGACCAGATATCAAATGCACTCAACTATTTAAGTGTATCTGTTTATCCGTATAATCTACCAATTTCTGGGATAAAAAAAATGGTGAATAGTGAGTTTAAACTTGTTGATGACGTAACGCTTAAATTACTTCAAAAACACGCCAAAGGATTTTTGGAATTTTAAATTGCTCAAATCTTTATTTTCCTAATCTTGAAAGGGCAATAGCAGCATTTGTGTATCCAGGGTCAACTGTTAATGCCATTTTGTAATCGATTGTAGCATTTGTGACATCTCCCTTTTTTTCAAAGCAGTATGCTCTTCCGTAATATCCACGTGGTTCTTTTGGGTTATCAGCAATTGCTTCATTAAAATAGCGCATCCCTTCATCGACTACACCAAGTTTTACAGTATGCAACATCCCTAAATTGAAATGGGAGTCGAAATGATGCGGGTTTACTTTTAATAAGGTTGTATAGGTTTCTATTGCAGCATTATAATTGTCGATTTCTTGATAATACATTCCTAAATTATACAATGCTTCTACACTGCTAACATTTACTTTTAAGGCATTTAAGTAGTAGGTTTCAGCTATTGAGTTTTTCTTAGCAGCATTCATTATTCCTAGTTGAATGTAGGCATTATAATAGTCAGGGTCTTGTTCAACTGCTGTTTGCAAACTTGATATGGCGCGCATGGTATCGCCACGTTCTTTAAATAACATTCCTTTCATAAAATATGCTTGTGCGAAGTGAACATCTTGGTGAAGCGCGCGGTCAATCAATTTCATTTCCTCATCAAATTTTGTAAGGTAATGGTAGAGTTGTGCAAGTCGAAGCAGGCAATCGATATTAGTTGGATTTACAAGTACAGCACGGTCAAGTAGTTGTTTTGCACGTGTAACCCTTCCTGTAAAGAAATTTAGATCTGCTGCTGCAATTAAAAAATCAGCTTTACTGCTGTCAATGGCAATTATTCGATCTATATCCGCCATTGAAGCGCCATAGTCCTTGCGAGCTAAGTAAATCTTAGAACGTTCTAAATAAAGGTTTAGGTTGCCAGGGTCTTTTCTAATTTGTTCATTGATGGTAACGATGGAGTCTTTCCCTAAAAGCGAATCTGCAGCTACAGGTTTGGTTCCGGTACCACAGGATGCTAAACACAACAATGTTGAAAGAAAGAATAGCAAAAAGAGGTTCTGAAGTTTCATTGTGTCTATAAAAAACCCAAACGCTACTGGAAGAAATCAGTTCGGATATAAAGGCGTAAATATAGGTAAATGTGCTTGGACTTTTATATTTCAAGCTTGACATTTTATAGTTGACATGGCCCTAAGCATATTTTTTACTTATTAGATTTAATTTTGAAATTCTACTCGCTGTCGGATTAACAATCTGCATATCTTTAAGGTCAAGGAATTCGTTTTAAATAAATGCGCTTACGTCGTTTAGCATATTGGTCTAATTACACACTTGTCAGTTGGCAATTAGTGCTGTGTGCTTTTCTATTTTGGATGAGTTGGTATGGCTTAAAAAAACAATACGGAAAAGATCCAGAGGAGCTAGTTTGGATAGTCATGCATCTCTTTTTTTTAATCATAGGGTGGGTAGTTTTATTTCTATTTTCATTTAGTTTGATTACAGTATTTTTAGCATGGCTTCATTTTATTTACAGAGTCAAACAAAAGAAAATAGAATTTAAAATACAAATTGGCACTGTAGAAAAGGTAGAAGCGGGAATGGTTTCTGTAGCTGTATTGCTAAACGGTGTCTTACGTCCTTTTCTCGGATCTGTTCGAGCTCGCGTTGTTTTTTCGGATTATAAAATGTCTAATCCGATAATACTAGATGAAAATATATATCGTAAAAATAGCATTATTCGTAAATTGATTCGGGGAACGGCTATGGCTGATTTGCACGACCGAGGGATTTATGATGTTGAAGAAGTTCAACTTCAGTTTTGCGACATGTTTAGGTTATTTGGAATTCCCTATACGCTTTTAGCTCGCCAACAGTTTTATACTTTGCCACAGATTCAAAAAGAAAAAGCTGTAGTCGCGCAGCCCAATACAACGGAAGAACAAACGGAACGCATCGAAATACCAAAGCCAAGCGAAGGAGAATATATTAATTATAAAGATTTTGAAACTGGCGATGATGTGCGAAGAATTGTATGGAAAATATATGCGCGTAATGGCCAATTGGTGGTTCGAATACCTGAAACAAAAGATCCGTATGCATCTCATTTGTATTTTTATGCAAGCTTTTTTGCTGATGTCACAGTCGCTTTGAATGGAATTTTTGAACGAGAAATATTAAATAGTTATAAGGATAAAGTAAGAAATATTTTCGAAGCTTTGCAGCAAAATGGTTTTGAAGTTAAAATTCAGTATGATCAAGAACTTCAAAAAATTTCAGGCATGGGCGATGCTAAAAATGAACTGTTTCACATCTCGGCTGCACATTGGCAGAATGAAAATATTCCAAGTGAATTAATTAGTTCGAGTAAAGCTGCATTTGTTTGCTTGTCGGCTTTCTCGTCAGCAGCTGAAGTGCAAAAGGTTATTGAAAGGTTGCCGGAGCAGACCCCAATTGTTGTGGTCCGTTTGTCAGATGCAATCGGATCTCCTTTTAATTTTAGCATTCGCAATTTGTTTTTTGTTCCTGAAAAAACGGCAGCAGATGAATTGCGTAGGCCTTGGTTAATTGCACCTTTGCGAACTCGCTTGATAATTAATGAACGTGCTATTCTTAAGTTATTAACTAAAAGAGGTAACAGTTGGATTATTTCTGCTAATGAATCTGTATGAGTACTATTCTATCAAATAGAAAAACAATTTTTCAACTTCTCTTTAAGTTGTTTTTCATTGTTGTGCCTACACTTTTTATTTCCTATTTTACATTAGCTATTTTTAATCTGTCCTATACAAATTTAGATATAGGTATTGTAAATCAAGCTTTTTATTTTGGTTTAGGATTGGTGTTTTCTTTTATACTGTATTTTTTTAGAGCGAGATTTGTTTTTACATTTTTAATTTTATTAATAGTCTATTGGGTGCTGGGCCGAATACTGGCTCAGCTCGACGGAGAAATTGATGTTTTTCAAGTTGTCGTAAAATTCAAACTGTACGCTACACTTTTTATAATCGGTTGGCTTTTTGGCTTTTTATTGGAGCGAGTAAAATTCAGCCCTGTAATTATTGCAGCTTTTTTGACACTCATCTCAATTGTAGCACTAAAAGAGCAAACCGATTTTTCCATTTCAACTTTATTCTTTTCCTTATTTCCAGTATTAGCTTATGCGCTCTACCTACTTTTTATTTCTCCAATACTTGCTGATTTAATAGACCTTGATTTTAAAAAATCAAAGCGAGTTTTTCTTCGCACACTTGTTTTTCTTTTACTTGTGACCAGTGCATTTTGGCTGTCAAGACTTTTTTCTGACACTGCCATTAACACAAATTCTAAATATATTGGTGAGAAAGGGGGACAATTTGATGGCGGTGAAAATAAGGGGAAGAAAAAAGCAAATGCTTATGATGAGCGAAATGGATTGTTGGAGCGTGGAAATAAACTTGATGATGGGGATGATGGATATAAATTGAAAGACACTATGAAAATTTCTGATAAAATGAGTCAGGCCGATCAGATGATGTTTTGCGCAAAGCTTAAAAATTATTTTCCAGATGGAACACCGCAGCCACTTTATTTTGTCTATCATTATTTGACAAAGTATGATCCTATAAAAGAGAGTTTTATTCGTGATGCTTCGATGCCTTATTTTGATGAATTTAATGTTGATCCATCTTCCTTAGCGATGTACCGTTCTAAATTGGATAGGAATATCATTAAAAATTGTTTGGCATCAAAACAGCGAAAGTATGTAGAGGCACAGGTGTATGTTTCTTCTAATACATGGAAACATGCTTTGCTTGCTCCAGCAAGTGCTTATTTTGTTCAAGCTATTCCGGTTGATAGCGGTTATAAAAAACTTTTCCGATCTGCTTACCGTGTAAAGTGTACTGTTTCAGAATTAAATAATGCTTATTTCGTTTATAATCCTTCTGGCAATGCTCAGTTAAGCGAATACCAAGAACAAAGGTTTAGTGCATTGCGAAGTGTTATTGACTATGCTAGCGCTGATACTGCTGTATTAAGATATTATACAGCAATACCTAATGGAATATTGTATGACTCTATTGCGAATCTCGCAAAACGAATAACAAAGGATGCGTTGACACCAATTGATAAAGTAATTGCAATTCGAAATTACTTTTTACAAACAGATAAAGATGGCAAGAAAATATTCAGGTATACATTAACACCAGGAAAACCGTCTGATCCAAATATTCCTAATACATCGATGTTGTATTCTTTTCTTTTCAAAACGCATGCTGGTTATTGCACTTACTTTGCTGGTGCTTCTTTGTTTCTGCTCAGGTCCGCTGGAATTCCTTCTCGTTTTACCACTGGCTTTGCAACGATTGACCGCGCCGACAAAAACAAAGGTTGGTATTGGTTTTATGCAAGCCAGGCACACGCTTGGACACAGGTTTACTTTCCAGATTATGGTTGGTTAGATTTTGATATGACAATTGGAAACGATGACCAACGCGAAGCGCCACACCCCGATGGCACTCCACCACTGCCGCCACAAGAGCAATGGCTGGTGATAGATGGAAAAACTGAAACAGGTCCTGATTTGAAATCGAAACAATTGGAAATTGATGCTCAAAAAATTATTTTCTTTAATGAAGATTTCCAATTGAACAAAAGCAGGAGATTTAAAATTGATGCTTCTGTTTGTCGTGTATTTTATGGTGAAAAAGACACTACACTTGCTTGCATAAAGTCCAATGATTCTTTGGTATTGGTTTCTTTTGATGATGCGTCTAAAAAAATCCCGCAACCGAAAACAGAAATGAGTATCGATGAGCAAGTCAATGGCTTTCCAAAACCTATCATTGTTGATGAAATTCATATTAAGATGAGAGCGGAGGATGTAAAAAAGGATAAAGAAAAAAAGAAGGTGAATGAAAAATCACTTACGAATAATCAGAATTGGAAACAACTGTTATGGATTGGTGTTTACCTGTTAGTTGGGATTCTCATTTTCATTTTTCTTATTCCATTTTTATGGTTACTGATTTTATGGTTATTATTTAAATTCGCAAAGAATCCGCTTCAGCGTGCAGATCGTGCCTATCAATTTGGCTTATATAATTTTCACATGGCTGGCGTGGAGCGTGATACTGAAACACCTCTTTCTTATGCTAAAGAAAAAACAGATCCACTTTTTGCAAGTAGTTTTGCGAACTTTATGCTTCTCTATTTACGTTTGAAATATGCATCGGCTCAATTACTTCCTGGCGACAAGGAACTCATTTCCTATTTTGGGAATTCTGTGATTCCATCTATCAGAAATAAAATAGGATTTTTAAAGATGTGTTTAAATTATTTAAATATTTTTAGAGCCCAACGATTCTTTCGTAAACCAAATGCTAACGATCAAAACGAATATTAAATTTATTATGGACAATCAACCTTTATCACCAGTAGAAAATAACAGTACAAAACTGTTGCTACTCACTTCCAATATCGAAAAAATTATTCGAGGTAAGACGCAAGAAGTAAAATTTGTGATCGCCGCTATGCTTGCTCGTGGTCATATTTTGCTTGAAGATAATCCAGGTGCAGGAAAAACTGTAATGGCCAAGACGCTTGCACAGTCAATTTCAGGTGGATTAACTGAGGGCGCAGCAGGAACAGTTTCTTTCAAAAGAATACAGTTTACTCCTGACTTACTTCCTATGGACTTAATTGGATCTCATATTTTTGATGATACAAAGAAAGAATTTATTTTTAAGAAGGGTCCCTTATTTACAAATGTCCTGCTTGCTGATGAAATTAATAGAGCGTCACCAAAAGTGCAAAGTGCGTTGCTTGAATGTATGGCAGAAAATCAAATTTCTGCAGGCGATAAAACATTTCTACTCGATAAATTATTTTTCACCATTGCTACTCAAAATCCAATTGAGATGGAGGGAACTTACCCTTTACCAGCGGCGCAATTAGATCGTTTTTTTATGAAAATAAGTTTTGGCTATGTTTCTGAAGAGGTGGAACTTGATATTTATAATAATTATGTTGCCATTGGCGATGTTAGAAATAATGTGAGCCAGGTTCTAACTTATTCAGATATTATTGGTTTGCAACAGGAGGCTGAAAATGTGTTGATTCATCCAGAATTAGTTAAATCCGTAGTAAACATCGTTCAAGGTACGCGTAAGAATTCGGAAATTAGTTTAGGATGCTCTACACGCGGTGGTATTATTTTCATCAAATGTCTTAAAGCATGGGCACTTGTTAATCAGCGTAACTTTGTAATTGAAGACGATATTCGGTCTTTAGCTCAACCTGTTTTGCAGCATCGAATGATTTTTCGAAATCGCGAAGCTTCAAAAACATCTTTACAAAACATTGTTGTTTCAGAATTAGAAAGATTGGCAAAACTTGGGATAGGAAACTAAGCATGAATTTTCAAATTAAATCTTTTCTGTCATTACGATTGTTACGAGCAATCTTTATTTTGTGTTTCTGGCTGTTCCAGTTTGAAACGTTTGCTCAGTCTAGTATTCGTAAAGGAATTGAAGACGATTTTAGGTATTTGAATTATGAGGATGAAAAAACGTTGGAAAAGGCAAGAGGATTTATCCGAGCAGACTCGACCTATTACATTGGCTATATGTGTAGTGGTGGATTTAAATATTTTCGTGCCAATGATAAGTTAGGTTTTGGTTTGGCCATTACAGATTTGGAAAAAGCGATGTACCTAATTGAAAAGGATTTTGATGCACAGCTTCGAACTCGCACAAGTGATATATATAAATATTTGAGTGTTAATCAATATCACAACGATTATTGTGAGCTTGCGTTTTGGTTGGAAAAGAGTTATCAGAATATTGAAAATCCACAAAAGTCCTATGAAACATTGCTTCGGGTTCGTGATCGTAATTTTCAAATAGAAAAAGGACTTGAGTCTTTGAATTCCTTGGCATGGATATATCATCGAAATAGAATGTATACTTCTAAGTTATTTCCTTTTCTAAAAAACACAGTTGAGGAAAATGTTTCGATGGCGTATAAGTATTTAGATTCTTCGCTTATTAAACTCAAACGGGATGGCGATTTGAATGCAGGCTTATTTGCGAATTCCTTTATCGACCAACAATATCTCTATACCTATCATTACAAAGCAATCTTATTTGATTATAGTTTAGAAATAGATTCTGCTAATTTTTATTATGATGAGTTAATTAGGTCTGGCTATTACAGTAGCAATAATTATGCAGAGTTTAAATTGGTTCTTGGAGAATTTGATGAAGCAGATAAATATTTCCATGAGGCGGAAGATCGAGATGGCTCTCGCGAAAAACAAACACGCGAATATTTTTATATGCGTGGGACATTAGATGTTTATCGGGGTCATCCAGAAGATGCTGATACTTTATTGAAAAAAGTGGTTGATCAGACGCAAGGCACACCTGGTTACGGGTGGCACTCAATTGCATTAGCTCGCGCTTTACGCTATGAGGGATTGACTTCTGAAAGTCAGAGTCGGGTTAATAGAGCGAGTTCTTTTGATGAATTACACATTGGTACAACTTGGGGACAAGAGCAATATACCAACGCTGTTGCGACATTGAATTATGTTAATGGACATCAATTTAAGCAAGATTTCTTTTTTGAAAATGATGAATGGTATTTTTGGTGCAATCCTGTGAATTGGTATAAATACATTAATTATTCATTTAAAATCAATAATGACAAGTTGCTGTTAGCTGCTCTTTTGGCTGGGAATCCTGAACGTAAAAATGTTATTTACCCACTTTTTGCAAGTGAAAACTTAATCAACTTTGACGAAACTGTCAATGTTATTGAAGGTTTTGGAAATAAATATTTTATTGACATTTATAAAAAATTTATTCAAAATGATAAGCGTCCAAAGATTAAAAAATATTTTAGGTACGCCTTAGGTAAGTTTTATTTAGCTGAAGGAAATGAGGAGGAGGCAATTCGCTATTTTGAAGAAGTTTTGGCCGATCCAGAAATAGATGATGCTTATCAGAAATTATTGTTGGCTCGTACATATGAAGGAATGGCTTTGGCAAGTTCAAAAGAGAGTGTAAAAAGGTATTGGACAATTAAAATGTATGAAACTTTTCCTCAGCTTGTTCCACCTACTAATTTGCAAATGGAATTTCGATTAGTAGGTGATGTAGAAGGAACAGGAAGTCATGTGATTGGCATTTTAGCTTTGATTTTTGGACTGATGGGCTTGCTATTTTCATTCATACTTTACCAATTAAAAAAAGTTGGAAGAATTAATGTAAGATCTGTTGTTGTTTATTTGCCTTTATTTGGAATGACAATTAGTTCAATTATTTTTAGTGTTGTTGCTGCTAATATTGGAGCCGGAAAGCCCAGACAACGCATCATTGAAGATTTAAAAAACTGTAATCTTGTTTTTACTAATGCTCAGGATGTTCCAGTTGTTGAATTTGAATCAAGCGAGTTGAATGACAGAATAATAATTGATTATGTTGTTAGAAATTCCGGTGGTAATAATATACTATCTGTTGGTACTTTGGTTGTACCAGTGGATGAAATACAAGATGGCGGAAAGTTATTTGCTTATCGGTTATTTGGAATTAAAAAAGCAAAAATAGGGGAGGAACCGGAATCCGTTCAGCTTACGAAACCAACAGAAAAAAATAAAAAGTAATTAATTTTTTGTAATTATTTTTGAGCACTAATTGTTATTTTATTTTTTCCTGTAAATCTAAAATGGTTTCATCGGCTTTCGTCATGCTTTTTCTTGCGCTGTCTCGTAAATCCATACGGTTTTCCTTAGCTGCTCGGAAATACTCATCCGCTCCTTTCAGTCTAAGCAGTGTGTAAATTCTTAATTGATTAAAATACATTTCGCCATCTTCATTTAACCCATTTTGTTTTATGGAATCTACTATTGTTAGATTATGTTGCCATGGAATAACTGCTTTATTTTGAATTTGTTCGGCCGTTGTGGATGAGTCAATTTTATCTATAAAATCAATTGAATTTTTTTCTTCAATTGTGTAATGTTCAAACAATACTTCATTTTTTGTAATTGGTAAATTGTTCGGTATGATCATCCAGAAAAAAACCACAATTCCAATTGTTACCAATGCTGTAAGCAGTAGACCAGTATATTTTCTTGATTGATTTTCATAAAAGGATTTTAAATCAAAATAACACAACCATCCACCCATTGCGCCAGTGAGTAATCCTCCTAAATGTGCAGAGTTGTCAATGCCTGCATAAAGTCCAATTAATAAGTTTAATGTTATAGCAGTTGCCATACTCTTCATTAAACTTTTTCTAACTGTTGCATCAATCAAATTTGTGGTAAGCAATGCTGTCAAAACTCCAAACAATCCAAATATGGCACCGGAAGCCCCAGCGGAAACACTTGGGTCGTTTTGATGCCACCATAAACTCACAGCGTTTCCGCCTAATCCAGCTAGTAGGTAAAGTATAAAAAATCTCCATCTGCCAATAAATGGTTCAAGCATTTTTCCAATGCTAAAAAGCGCAAACATATTTGCTGCTAAGTGGATTATCCCAAAGTGTAAAAACATGGATGTAAATAGTCTCCAGGGTTCAGCTCCCATTGTCAGTGGTCTGTAATTTGCACCCCATGTTATCAATGAATTAGCGGAGGGAATGAATGCACTCACTCCAGTAATGATCATTAAAATAAAAACGGAAATATTGATGCAAAGAATAATTGGCGTAAAGAAATAATCGCCTTTTGGAATCAAAGCCCAAACAAATGACTTGTTTTTTATTGGAATATGATTTTCTTCTTGCGAGGAGTCTTGGTTGTTGCTATCCATTATTGATATTTATTTTCTTACAATAAGCACGGGTACTTTTACACGATGCCTTACTTTTTCTACTGTCGTTCCTAAAATTAAATCTTTTAAGAAACGATGGCCGTGTGCACCTATCACAAGTAAATCTATGTTTGCATTGTTAACTATTTCCGGAATAGTTATTTTGGGATTCCCAAATCCAAGAGAGGTTTCTGTTTTGTATCCACTACTTTCCAATTTCTCAGCATATTTTTTGAGTCCCATTTCATCAAATTCAGTTTCAAAGTCGCCTGTCTCATTATTCATTACTCGTGCGCCAGCTGTTTCTGTTATGTGAATTAATAAATAGGTTGCTTGTTTACCACCTTGTTGAATTGCTCTGCTCAGGGCCTCTTCATCAATCGATGAAAAATCGACACATACTGCAATTCTATTATAATTTTCTTTTACAGAAATAGTTAGTTCAGCGGCAATTTCATGCGGACGAGAATTTTTTCTAATGAATGCCTTTCCAATTAATGGACGAACTGTAATCCAAAATAGTAAAATAAATATGGCTATCGTAATTGGAACTACTGTAATCCATATAACTATTGGATTAGCACTTGCATTAATCCATTCCTCAATTGTTGCGTACACTAATTTCCCATTAAGTCCAACAATAATTGCTGCTGAAATCCAAGCTGGAATAATCAACCATTTTGTTGCTACAAATTCTCCCATTAGTTTTTTATTGCTTACAAAGTGAATTAAAGGAATGACTGCGAATCCTAATTGTAAACTTAAAATTACTTGACTTAAAATTAGTAATTTTTCCATTTTCGCTTCGCCAAAATACAAAAGTGTAAGAACTGCAGGAATAATTGCTACTAATCGTGTAATTAATCTTCTTAACCATGGTTGCATACGAAGGTTTAAGTATCCTTCCATTACTATTTGACCCGATAGCGTTCCTGTTAAGGTGGAACTTTGTCCTGCAGCAATTAAGGCAATAGCAAATAGTGTTGGCGCTAGCTTAGAACCTAGTATATCGCCTAATAAATTGTGTGCTTCATTAATGGAAGTTACTTGTTGTAAGCCATGGTTGTAAAAGGCAGCAGCGGCAAGAATTAAAATAGCGGCATTTACAAAAAGAGCAAGGTTGAGTGCAATAAATGAATCTATAACATTGAACTTAATAGCTTCCCAAATATTTTTTGGGCTGCGACCTATTCTGCGGGTTTGAACAAGTGCCGAATGTAAATACAAGTTGTGTGGCATTACTGTAGCACCGATAATACCAATGGTAATATAAAGTGCGGCATCATTTGGTATGATTGGTTTTAATCCTAAAAATATTCCACCAATTGATGGCTTTACAAACCATAATTCTGCCACAAAGGCCATTCCAATAACACATACCAAACCAATAATAAATGCTTCCATTTTTCGAATTCCAAATTGTTGAAGTATAAGTAGGAGGAATGTATCGAAAACTGTTATTACTACACCTGTTAAAAGGGATAAGCCAAAAAGTAATTGTAAACCAATTGCCATTCCAATTACTTCCGCCAAGTCGCAGGCCGCAATTGCAATTTCGGCAAGAATCCATAGAACAAAGTTTACTCCTTTGGGATAATGTGCTCGTGAAGCTTGTGCAAGATCTAATCCTGATGCTAAACCAAGTCGAGCACTTAAACTTTGTAACAACAGCGCCATTAAATTGGAAAGTACCAATACCCAAATTAATGTGTAGCCAAATTGGCTTCCTCCTGCAATGTCAGTAGCCCAATTTCCTGGATCCATGTAGCCAACGCTGATGAGGTAGGCAGGACCCAAAAAAGCAAGTAGTCTACGCCATGCACTTTTGTGCTTCGTTGTGTCTACAGTGCCATAAACTTCATCTAATGATTTCCGTTGTGCGGTCATTTCAAATTGAAATAATTAAGATTTATTTTTGCTAACCATGATATTTTTTGAAACTGAATTTGAAATATGAATAGTCTTTTTTTTATTCACAGCAATAGCAATCGATAAATCGTATGCTGTCGTTTCTTTGATTTCAATGGAGTCTCCTAAATGTATTCCATGTTTATCGAGCAACTGAAGAAATTGCGTACTGTGATCTGCGACTCCTGTCATAATTCCCTTTTTGCCTTTTTCTAATTTGGAAAGTGGAATTTGGTGCAGTTCAGATATTTTTCCGGTTTTATCTGGGATAGGATCACCATGTGGATCTGTTTTTGGGAAGCCGAGGTATTTGTCGAGCTTTTCGGTGAGTTCATTTGAACGGATGTGCTCTAATTGCTCGGCTATGTCATGCACTTCATCCCATTTAAAACCTAATTGTTGAACAAGAAACACTTCCCAAAGTCTGTGTTTTCGTACAACTTCAATTGCCACACTTCTACCTTTAGCACTTAATGTAACCCCTCTGTAACGTTGGTAACTGATCAGTTTTTTGTCTGCTAATTTTTTTAGCATATCAGTGACAGATGCAGGACTCGTTTGTACGGACGCAGCAATTTCATTTGTAGATACAGCAACTCCAGAATTCTCAACGAGTTTCCAAATTGCTTTTAAATAGTTTTCTTCTGATAATGTTTGCATCGCTACATCAAAGATACATTTTTTTAAATTAACAAAAAAAATAAATTAGGCGTGTCTAAAAATTAAAATAACAAATGAATGTATTCCATTTCGGAGTATACATTAACTAAAAAGTCCCCTCGTTGAAGGGGACTTTTTAGTTAATGCGTGTTACACTAAATTTTTGTGGAGTGTTTACCTGATTAGATGAACAAACCCTTTGGAAACTGTAGGTGTTGTTTCTTCAGAACAACGCGATGTCATATGACTAACCCAATAGTAAACACCGTCTGTGCATTCGATTCCTTTTGAATTTTTTCCGTTCCATCCCAAATTATAATCGTTAGCATAAAACACTTCAATTCCCCATCTGTCATAAATCCAAATTTCATACATATTTATGTATAAATCCATAAAGTTATATGCAGGTTGAATTGGTGATATGACTTGTTGAGCTATCGATAAGTCGAAATAGGGATAAAAATTATCATTTTGCAAATCTCCATTTGGTGTGAATACATTCGTGGTTGAATCTGGTTTAAAGAAATTTACAGGTGGAACCAAATTCAATATGATGGAGTCATAAACTCGACAAGCTGGTGGCGACCAAAGTACACAGGTGTATTCAGTACCTACTTGTGGTCCTGTTATTGTTATGCTGTTGGAGTTGTTTGGAATAGTGTCACCATTCGGCCCGATCCAAGTATAAAAATTATATCCAAGTGGTGCAGTCAATAAAACATCAGGGTCACCAGGACAGAATGTATAAATAATAGAAGAAGTATCTTGTCTTGGTGGCATAAAAATGACAATGGTATCGTACGCTTGGCATCCAAGGGAATCTGTCATTTGAATAATATAAGTTCCAGGCCCTAGGTTATTTAAGGATTGCGTATTCTGTGGTGGAGCAGTATTCCAAGCATACGTGTACGGAAGAATTCCTGATGAACCAACAGTGGTGGCTGACCCGTCATAAACACCATAGCAAGACGCATCAGTTGAAGTTGCGTTGGTGTAAATTTGAGTGTACTGTAATACTACTGGTAATACATTGTGACATGAAGTATCAATACCAGAAACTAGGTACACATAGAATGTATCGCCAACAACAGGATTATTAACTAAAAGTGAGTCATTAGTTGCGCCTGGTATTGGAACTTGATTTGGGTCGAGCCATTGGTATTGTCCGTAGCCGCTTGGTGCTGATAATAATAAAAATGGGTTACCAGGACAGAAGTTAATTGATGCTGCAAGTGCAGAACACGAACAATCAATGTAAGCATATCCCCAATGTCCACTTTGAGTGCAACCAGCTACAGTAAAACGAACAGTTACATTTTGATTCACAAATGCTGTTAAGTCAAAATTTACGGTTGTCCATGGCTTGTAAAAAATATACGGGTCCAAAGCACTTTGAAAAAATCCTTGTTGTAATGCATTCGCACCAGCTGTAACGTTTAGCTGAGTACAATTTGAGATAGGTTGTCCATTCTGATCCAGTACCTCAATTCTGAAATAGGGCTGTTGGTTTGGTGGATGTGATCCGTCATTTAATACACAAGCATATTGATACGCAAAACTTGTTGATGTTGGTGAAACGGTGAAGGTTTGCTCAATATACTCACCTTGGTAATTTGGGGTTGTTCCTCCTAATCGGATTGAGTAAATGCCCCCGTTGATAGGTGGAACTACAGGAAAACCTCCGTTTGGATCGGGGCCGAATGCGGTTGTCATCACGGTATGTCGTGCATTTGCATTACTCAGTATGTCATTTGTTACTGTGCTGAAAATGCCATTTTGAATGTTTGAAAGAGGATTAAATGAATTTAAGTTATTGTCACCAATAGCTCCAGCCCAACCTGTAAAATCACCCGTTTCAAAATCAACGTTAGTACAGGCAGCTACCGGGAAAACCGGATTGTGTTGTCTCCAATTGCTTGGAACATAGCCTTCTTTGTATATTCCTAAAGAAAATTTCTTATTAATAAAGTCGCGTTTTGCAAGAGCTATTTGATTTTCAGCTTCAGCTGCTTCATGCGCTTCTCCCGAATGAATTAGGGCTAAATCTGCATGAAAACCTGCTAAGGAATCAATATAATTATCATCCGTATTATTTGCAACTTGCGAAAATGCAGGAATTGCAATTAATGCAAAAACAAATAGAATTATTGACTTTTTCATAATTTCAATAGTTTATCAATTCCGCTAATGTACAAATTTTTCAAGAAACAGGTATTATACTGCCGTTTTTTACCTTATATTTCTGATATTATTAATTTATTTAACAATAAGAATTTACTTTTAATCAATAGTTTTCTACCAAGATATCGTCCCTCTGGGACTATGCTTAATAAAGACCATATTTAAGTCCCGTAGGGACGATATCTTGGTATAAAAACCAATTTAAATTGTTTTAAAGCCCCGTTGGGGCGGGATATTTTAATACCATCTTAATCGTTGTAAACTTTATTCCATAAATAAAATAAAATAGGTAAATGTTTTCTGTGTATTGGTCCTTACATTTACAATGTTTAATTAACGAAAAAATATGTGTGCAAAAAGAGGAAATGAGTTTACTATAAAGCAGGCAATTCAAGATATGATGCACACATATAGATTGCAGGGGAAAGTTGATGAGGTGAATTTGTTGAATGGATGGGAGAAAGTGATGGGTTCAGCAATTGCTAAATATACCCGCAAACTACATATCGACAACCGTATTCTTTATGTTGAATTAACCTCTGCCGCATTGCGTGCTGAACTTTCATACGGCCGTGAAAAAATGGTTGTAATGCTAAACGAATCGGCTGGAGGTAGCGTAATAGATGATATTGTATTACGTTGATAAAAAAATATCCAAGCTTAAATTTTTATTTTCCTATTAGAAAAACGGCAGGTCTCTTGTGTAGGTCTGGCGCCGCATTTATTTTCCAATCGCCTATTGTGGAGGTCCGAATAAACTCCTTTGGTAAGTTGATGTCACAAGCAATACACAATTTAGTTCCATTGTCTAATGCTTTCAATAAATCTTCAAGCATGTGATTATTTCTAAATGGTGTTTCAATGAAAAAATGAGTAGTCCCGTATTTTTTAGTTTCTCTTTCTATGTGTTTTAAAAAATCAAATCGAGCTGCTTTATCAATTGGAATGTAACCGTGGAAATGAAAATCTTGCCCATTCATACCAGATGCCATCAATGCAAGCAATAGCGACGATGGTCCAACTAATGGAATCACTTTAATCCCTCCTTTGTGTGCCATCGAAACAATTTGTGCTCCTGGATCAGCAACACCAGGACACCCTGCCTCAGAAAGCAGGCCTATTACAGCTCCTTTCTTTGCATTATTAAGGTATGAATTCATTTGAACAGGTGAAATGTGTTTCCCAATTGGATGTAAAATCAAGTCGGGCATAGCAATAGTAGTTCCTGCACTTTTTAAAAATGCACGAGCGGATTTCTCATTCTCTACAATAAATTCTTTTAAATTTCTTAAAATACTCAATGTTCCTAAAGGTAAAACCTCTACGGAATTACTCTCTTCACCAAGCGTAACAGGAATTAGATACAGTGTTCCATTCATTTTATTTATTTTTTTAATAAATTATTTTTTAATTCAACAACAAGTACATCGCATGCTTGTTCTATTAAGTTGAAAACGGTTTCAAAGCCATCTGGACCTTCATTGTATGGGTCGGGGACTGCTATATTTTGATTTGGCCATTTCGTATTGAGTAGCAGCTTTACTTTTGCACTATCAGTTTTATTTCTAGCAAGGGCAATCACAGTTTGATAGTTTGAACTGTCCATTACAAAAATAAAATCAAATTTATCAAAATCAGCTGTTGTAAATTGACGTGCCTTTAAAGTTGAGATGTCAATAGTATGTGCTTTTGCATTTTTTATTGATCTAGGATCGGGATTTTCACCTATGTGGTAGGAAGATGTTCCCGCTGAGTCAACTGTAATTTCATGCAATTTTTCTTGCTTCAACTTTTGACGCAAAATCCCCTCTGCTACCGGTGAGCGACAGATATTACCAAGACAAACCATTAGAATAGAATTCATATTTTGTTTTGGAAGCAAAGGTATCTGTAAATTATTATCGGATTTTTATTAATTTTATAGCAATCACTATTTTCATGAATTCTGTAGATAAAGGTGTTTATTTTGTAGTCCGAATGAAACAAATTATTTTTCTCTTTCTACTTCTTTTGTCATTCCCCAATTTGACAGCCCAATCCTATGATTTTATTTCCTATGGATTGGAAGAAGGACTCTCGCAGTCTGAGCCACGCTGTATTCAGCAAGATTCCAGAGGTATGCTCTGGGTTGGAACTACTGGTGGTGGTGTTTGTAGTTTTGATGGCTTAAAATTTCATGAATACGGACCGAAGGATGGCTTACCGGGGAAAATAATAAATTGTATTGCTGAAGATTCTATTGGGAATATGTGGTTTGGCACATCCGATGCTGGTGCTGTAATGTTTGATGGAAAAGTTTTTACTGTCATTGATGTTAAGCAGGGCCTAGTTGACAATGATATTCGCGCAATTGTTGCAACAAAAAATGGTGTAATTATTTGTGTAAGGTCAGGTTTTTATGAATACAATTCAGCGACTCGTAAAATATTAAAATTTATTTCAATTAATAACCTCACTGCTGTTTGTATTGATCGTAATGGAATAATTTGGGTTGGCTGTGACGATGGTTTAGTTCGGCTCATTAATGGAGAAAAAACAACAATTGATTTAAACCTAAGTTCCGAAGGGAAAAAATCAGTGACTTGTTTAAAGCTTACGCAGGGGGGGGAACTTTATATTGGATTGAGTACAGGGATTTTGATTTATAAATTATCAGCAGGTATTTTTTTAAATACCATTTTGACAAGCACGCTTTCTGGTTTTCAAATTAACAATCTTTATTTAGATCATTTGGAAGCCTTATGGGTTTCAACCAATAACAACACTGTATTTAAATATTCGAAAGATCAGCAATTTGTTGTTTTCAATTCTGGTAATGGTTTAACTGCTGAAATTGTTTATTGCATCACCGAAGATAATTCCCGTCACATTTGGTTGTGTACTCGTGAACAGAGTTTACTTAAATTGAGGAGTGAGACTTTTTCTTATTTCGACTCATTCCGAGGACTTAATTCAGCCGCTGTATTTAGTATTATTGAAGATTTTAAACATCGAATTTGGACATGTTCTTCGCTAGATGGGTTAAATGTTTTCGATGGTAAAACTTCGAAAACAATATTAAATGGAAACTTTTCTTTTAATAAGCCAGTTGCTTTGCTCGAAGATCCTAAAAAAAGAATCTGGGTAGGACATTTAGATGGTGTTTCATGTATTGTGAATGACCATGTAGTAAATTCAATTTTAAAGGGAGTACGTGTGCGTTCTTTAATGTACGATAGAAAAGGAATGCTTTGGATTGGAACTTGGGGACAGGGAATTTATAAATATAATCCAGATGTTAAAGGCGGAACTGATTTTGAAAAATTGACATTTGAAAATAAGATGCTTCCGAATAATTATGTTCATGCGATTTATGAGGCAAAAAATGGACAAATTTATGTTGGTACCGGAGCTGGACTTGCAGTTTATAATTTCAATCCTAAGAAGGGGCAGGAGTTTAGATTTTATGGAACTTTGGATGGTTTATGCAACACTTATGTAGGTTCAATTGTAGAAGATGATTTTGGAAAAATTTGGTTTCATACGGATGCCTGTATAATGCGTTTTGATCCCAAAGTTAATTCTAGTTCCAAATTCAAATCTTATAGCGAAGAAAATGGTTTAGCTTCCAATACGTTCTATTTATTGGCATTTGATTCTTTTGGAAATCTTTGGGTGGGGTCTAATAAAGGCGTTGATAAAATCAAACTTGGAATTAACGGTGAGTTTAGTGCTGTAAAAAATTATTCTCGCAATGAAGGATTTCGAGGCATAGAGTGTAATTCGAGAGCTGTATATGTGGCCAGTGATAAGAGCATTTGGTTCGGAACAGTAAAAGGTGTAATTCGATATAATCCCAGTAAAGATTTTCAAAATACTACAGCACCGATTATTAATATTTCAGGAGTTAGTTTATTTCTGGAGCAAACAGATTGGAAATATTTTGGTGCCAAAGAGATTGGTTGGTATCATTTACCAGATAGTTTGAAGTTAGACAATGAGCACAACCACTTGACATTTTATTATGCTGGCGTCCATTTGCAAAGTCCTCGATCGACACACTATCAATTTATGTTGGTTGGTTTTGATTCCACCTGGCAACACGAGAGTGATGCAACACAGTTTACTTATACCAATCTATCTGCGGGCAAATATATTTTTAAGGTAAGGGCTAGAATTGTACCTGGCGATTGGGGGGAACAAATTGCTGTTTCGTGTCCAATTACTATTCTTCCGCCCCCCCCGCCAATTTGGACAACTTGGTGGTTTATTTGTATTGTAATTCTTGTAATTATTTTACTTATAATTTTTATTATTGTTGGTAGAACAAATCGAATCTTTCGTCAAAAAATTGTCCTAGAGAATGAAGTTCGCGAACGAACAATTGAAATTTCGAAACAAAATAAAGAAAAAACGTTGTTGTTAAAGGAAATTCACCATCGTGTTAAAAATAATCTTCAGGTTATTTCAAGCTTACTCAATTTACAAGCGGATGGAATTACTGACGATCGCGTACTTTCCTTATTCGAAGATTGTAAACATAGAGTTAATGCTATGGCTTTACTGCACGAAAAAATGTATCAATCTAAGAATCTATCCAATATAGATATTCGTAATTACATAGATGATTTGATTCGCTCACTTATTGCTGCGTATGATACGAAGAAAGCAATTCACTTACACGCCAATATTGAAGAGCATCCTTTTCATATTGATACTATAGTTCCTATGGGATTAATTCTAAATGAAATTATTTCCAATTCACTTAAATATGCTTTTACTGATAGGATGGAAGGGGATTTATATATTTCATTAAAGAAAATGATAGACAATCATTTTATTCTTGAGGTTTCTGATAATGGGAAAGGGATTCCATCCGCTATTAATTTTGATAAAGCAGAATCTTTGGGAATGCAATTGATTCAAATGTTGAGTGGGCAAATTAATGGGAAAGCATCACTTTTGAATGATCATGGAGCATGTTATAAAATTGAGTTTAGAGATGTAGTGAAGGATCGATTTTAATTTGATTGCCTTAAGCACATTTCATTCTTCCTTAGTCTTGTTATGGTCTGTAAAAAAAATGCCCTCCGTATTTTAGGAAGGCATTTTTTAAGTAGGAATTATCTTATTGAATACTCAATTTTTTTTCTAATTCTTCAATGTAAGCTTTGAAACGTTTGTCGGTATCCATCAAGTTATTGACTGTGCGACAAGCATGGAGTACAGTAGCATGATCTTTTCCTCCACAGTGCATTCCTATAGTTGCCAAAGATGATTTAGTCATACTTTTTGCAAAATACATTGCAATCTGTCGAGCTTGAACCACTTCACGTTTGCGTGTTTTGGATTTAAGTAATTCAATTGGAAGATCGAAATAATCGCAAACTACTTTTTGTATGTAATCGATTGAAACTTCGCGAGCTGTATTTTTTACGAATTTGTCAATCATCTGCTTCGCGAGGTCCAGCGTAATTGCTTTCTTATTTAAGGAGGCCTGTGCTAACAAGGAAATGTAAGCTCCTTCAAGTTCACGAATATTTGTTGTAATGCTATAGGCAAGGTATTCAACTACTTCACGAGGTAGTTCAATTCCATCAATGTAAAGTTTCTTTTCTAAAATTGCTATCCTGGTTTCAAGAGCTGGTATTTGTAAATCGGCTGATAGTCCCCATTTGAAACGGGAAAGCAATCGTTGTTCCATTCCTTGCATCTCCACTGGTGCCTTATCTGCTGTAAGTACAATTTGTTTTCCAGTTTGATGTAGGTGGTTGAAGATGTGAAAGAAAATTTCTTGTGTTTTTTCTTTTCCTGCAAAAAACTGAACGTCGTCAATAATTAGAACATCAATCATTTGATAGAAATGAATGAAATCGTTCTGGTTATTATTCTTTACAGCATCTATAAACTGATGGGTAAATTTTTCTGATGATACGTAAAGAACAGTTTTTGCTGGATGTTTGTATTTTATTTGTAGTCCTATGGCATGAGCCAAATGTGTTTTACCGAGTCCAACACCGCCATAAATTAATAAGGGGTTAAACGCAGTACCACCTGGTTTTTCAGCAACAGCCCAACCGGCAGATCTCGCTAATCGATTGCAATCACCTTCTACCAAATTTTCAAATGAATAGTTGACATTTAGTTGAGATTCAACGCTAACCTTTTTAAGTCCAGGAATAATGAATGGATTGCGAATCGTATTGTTGTTAAGGTCGATTGGCATTGCCACAGCCGGGTTTTTTGCATCACGGCGATTTGAAGTAGGTATTTTAACTGTATAGGGCTTTGTGTTGGAACTGAACGCATTCTCCATAATAATAGAGTACTCAAGTTTCCCTTCGCTTCCTAGCTCTTTCTTAATCGTCTTCTTTAATAGTGTAATGTAATGTTCTTCTAGCCACTCATAAAAAAATTGACTTGGCACCTGAATGGTTAAAATGAATGAAGAAAGCTTTAATGCTTTAATTGGTTCAAACCATGTTTTGAAACTTTGAGTGCTGACATTGTCTCTTATAATATTTAAACAATTTTCCCAAACTTTATCGTGTGATTTTTCCATTGAACAAAACTCCTCTATTGTGAAATGTGTGTGTATTTATCTTATTGTCTCAAAATTATCAATTTGATTCAATAAACCAACTTTTATTTTAATATTTATTTTTATTTATTTTAATCCATTTACTTGACATTATAGATTAATTAGCAGGTTGTCAAATTGCGCTTATTTTATTTTATTTATTTTGTTGGTAATTGGTTATTTTTTTATATAAATATTTTTTTGGCTTGACTACCTTGTTCCAGTAGCAGTTCTAACCAACCCTGTCAAATTTATTGGAAACATTTATTGTGTGAGCATCCATTGTATTAATTCGTGTTTTCTTATTGGTAGAAATAGTAATTTTCCCTAATCTAATACCTGCCCATCCAACTTGAGTAACATATACTTCTTTGTCTTCCCTATTTTTTACAATTGTTGGTTTATCTAAAAATGTATGCGTATGTGCTCCAATAATAATGTCAATGCCCATCGATTTTTTTGCAAGCACTACGTCACTCACTTTATCATTTTCATATCTATAGCCAAGGTGTGAAAGACAGATGACCACATCACACTTTTTTTCTTTTTTCAATAGATGGCTCATTTCCGCAGCTTTGATAAGTGGGTCAATGTAAATAGTCTTACCATACATATTACTACCAACTAAACCTTCGAGTTCAATGCCTAATCCAAATACCCCAATACGAACTCCACCTTTCTCAAAAATCTTGTAAGGAATTGTTTTGCCTTCCATTGCCGTACCCGTGAAGTCATAGTTGGCGCAGATCATTGGAAAACTAGCATGTTGTAATTGTTTAGCAAGATTTTCAATTCCTAAATCAAAGTCATGGTTTCCTATTGCCGATGCATCGTATCCCATTTTTGTCATCAACTTCATTTCAATTTCACCAGCATACATATTAAAGTAAGGCGTGCCTTGGAAAATATCGCCAGCATCTAACAATAAAACATTTTTCTCTGTAGCGCGAATTTTATTTATTAATGCAGCCCTTCGTTCTACACCACCTAGACCTGGATATTTTGGATCATTGTCAGGGAATGGGTCAATGTGACTGTGTACATCATTGGTATGTAAAATAACAACCTTTATATTTTCTTCTTCCTCAATTTGAAAGGCGCTACTTAATACGCCAATTCCAAGTAAAGAACCTGCACCGGCAACACTACGAATGAAATCACGTCTATTTTGTGTCATAATAAAATCTCCCATCTAATTTGGATGTTATGATATTTCCTTTGGCTGTTTCTTCTGCAAAATAATCTAGTATCGCATCTCTGATTAGATAACCCGTTTTTTCATATTTAATAGGGTTAGTTAAAAATCTCATTTTTGTTCCGCTACTAGCTAAATAATCAGATGTCAAAATCTTATAGGTTTTAGTACTGTCAAATGCTTGCCCCTGAATGACTGAAGTTTTTGGTTTTTTCTCGGAATCAATTCCTATACTCATTCCTGCAATAGGTTCGCCTGCTGTCATCGCTACAAATTTCAATAGTTCCCATGTCTTTTGACCTGATAGCGTGAGTACAACTAATTCGTTGTCAAATGGCATCAATTCAAAAATGTTACTTCTCGTAATTGCTCCTTTAGGAATTGAGGATCTAAGTCCACCCGTATTCATAATACATATATCAGCAGGAAGATTATCTGGCGACTTATATTTCTTGTTGCATTGAGAAAGAGAAACATCAGTCACAAAATTACCTAGTAAGGTTTCCATTTTCCCCGACTCTTTCGGCATTTGTACTGCAGTATGTCCAATGACTACATTCATCAACTTATCAACGGAATCTTTATATGGACGCAAAATTAGATTGGTTGCAGAATCATGCTGGGCTTCCTTATTATTCAACTCCACAAATTGTGATGTGATTCCGGTTACCCTCAAACAGGCAAGCGGTGATAGTAGCAATGCAAATACTACTAAATAATTAAAGCCTTTTCGCAAACTCATTTTCAAAAATTTATTTTTAAAATTAATTGCCACGAAGCTACGAAATTAGGGTTCAAATAAAAGAAGAATTTGAATTAATTTGAAAAAATTAATCTGATCGAAATTTAATGTTTTGGTAACCTATTTTCCATTCGTATATTCGTAGCAATTATAAAACCATAGTTATGTTTATTTCAGAAACTACAATACGTGTGCGTTATGGCGAAACGGATCGGATGGGGTATTCTTATTATGGAAACTATGCAGAGTATTATGAAGTTGGACGTGTTGAAGCGCTGCGTTCATTAGGTTGGAATTATAAGGATATGGAAGATGGCGGAATTCTTTTACCTGTTTATACATTTAGTATTAAGTATCTTAAGCCAGCACTTTACGATGAATTGCTTGTGGTTAAAACGATGATCAAAGAAATTCCGAAAGCAAGAATTCGTTTTGATTATGAAATGTATAATTCCAAGGGGGAGAAAATAAACGAAGGAGAAACAACCTTAGTATTTGTTGATGCAAAATCTAAAAAGCCCTGTGGTGCCCCAAGTGAATTTGTTGAGGTCATTAATAAATATTTTTAAAAGAATTTTCTCTTTTAATTTTTTCAAACACAATTTTTTAAATCAGCTGAAGGCAATCAACAAAATGGCACCAAGCGCAAGTACAATGCCAAGCCAATTTAAAGTAGAAAATTTTTCTTTGTAAAATAATATCGCAGCAAGAGCAGCCAAAGCAACCACTCCCATATTGTTAACTGGAAACAAAGCAGAACTTTCCATCACCTTGCTGCCCAAAGCGCGGGTAATTCCGTAAATGGAAAAATAATTTGGAATTCCTAAAACGATCCCTGCAAAAATACTTTTATACTGAAATTTCTCCCCAAATCTTAACCATTGATAAACGATTGTTGATAGCCCTATGATTCCTGCCGTTAAAAAGGAGAGTGAAATGAAAAATGGTATTTGCTCATCGGGTACAAAATTGTTTCGTTTTGCATGATTTACAATTGCGTCTATTATTCCACTCCCTATGAATATCAAGCAGGGCATCCAAAGTTTTCCCTTCGAATTAAACTTGTTTTCTGTTGTAGGTACAGAAGTTAAATAGACGGCCACAATGGCTATAATTAATCCCCCTATTTTCCAAAATGTTACGGATTCCCCATAAAAATAAATGGCTATTAGGACAGGAATTACAACCGACATTTTATTCGCTACAGTTGCTACTGAAACGCCTACATTTTGTGCTGTTTTAGCAATCAATAAAAAAATAGAACAAAACAATGCTCCTAAAATAAGAGGCACCCACGACCAAGGTTGTTGTGGTATTTCAGCAATAGGAAAGGGCACACCTGCCAATATAATTCCGATGGTGCCTGCAACAAAATAATTAACAACAATTCCGTGTAAGGTGACAATACCAAATTTAGGAAATGACTTTAAGATGAGAATTAAAATTGTATTCGTAACAATGCTTAAAATAAGCCAGAACATAATTATTTGGGTTAGAAATAAATTTCGAAATTAGATGTTGTAATATGTAAGTAATTGATCTGTTCCAATAGTTTGCTCGCTTGTAAAATCACTATTTATACGAGGTGACAGTACTCCTTTTTCTATTTTTTTTTCTGCTACAAATACTCTTGCTTCATCCCACAATCCTTGTTCAATAAATTTATTTATTAATACTGCACCTCCTTCCACTAGTACTGACTGAATTTTTTTCTCACTTAATATTTTCATAGCTTCTGCCAATGTATTTATTGAAAAATCAATTGGTATAAATTCGCAATTGTCAGTTGAATAGTAGGGACCGTCAGTGAATACAATTGTTGTCGCTGAACCATCTAATATTTTTGCGGTTTCAGGAATTCTTTGGTTCCTGTCAAAAGTCACACGAACAGGATTTTTACCATCAACTAATCTAACTGTTAATTGTGGGTCATCTGCAATGACTGTATTTGTTCCTACAAGAATGGCCGCTTCTTCCGAACGCCACTGGTGCACTAATACATGTGATGAAGGAGAGCTTATGATGGCGCGTTCTTTTATTACATCGCGCTGGTGATCTATAAATCCATCGCTGGATTGCGCCCATTTCAATATTATGTATGGTCGTTCTTTTGTTACAGAAGTAAAAAATCGTTTATTTAATAATTGTGCTTCTGCTTCCAATACGCCCACCTTTACGTCAATTCCATTTAATATTAATTGCTGGATACCTTTTCCTTTTACAATTGGATTTTCGTCCAAGCAGGCTACCACTACATAAGGGATATTTTTTTCAATAATTAAATCTACACAGGGTGGCGTCTTTCCTTGGTGATTACAAGGCTCTAGACTCACATATAACGTGGCTTCACTTAGCAATTCTTTATTCTGTACGCTTTCAATCGCATTTACTTCCGCATGTGGGCCACCATATTGCTCGTGCCAACCTTCTCCTATGATAACTTCGTTATGAACCAACACGCAACCTACCAATGGATTGGGTGCAACATTACCAGTTCCATTTTTGGCAAGTTCAAGACAGCGGGCCATATACTGTTTGTGCAGGAGCATTTTGTAAAGTTAATGTTTTACGATAAGTTTTTTTTGGCACAGCCATTTTTATTTTTTGCTGTAATTCATTAAATTTTACTTATAGCTTTTGATGATATGATTTGAATTTGGTAATTTTGTATTTCAAATAAATAAAAAATGGCTGTTTATCGTTTCCGTATCGTTTTTGAAGACCAGGAAGATTTTTGTCGTGAAATTGATATTTTAGGAAAACAATCTTATCACGATTTTCACTTGGCTATTCTTAAAGCAATAGAATTTGATAGTAAGAAAGAAGCTTCTTTTTTTATGAGTGATGATTTTTGGAGAAAGGGCCAAGAACTTGCTTTGAATCCAGGACCAATAGAGGAGGACGAGGACGATTATCCCAATCCTAATAAGAAAAAAGATGTTCGTGGTATGTCGAACTCTAAAATTGCGGAATACATTGAGGATCCTCATCAAAAAATGGTTTATGTTTATGATCCAAGTGAGAAATGGACTTTAATGATTGAGTTATTAAAAATTGTTCCCTTGGATTCAACAGCAAATTATCCAATGTTGTCAAAATCAGAAGGAAGTGCTCCAAAACAATACAAGCAAAACATTGTTGCACCTGTTGTTGATGAAGATGAAGAAGATGAGGTTGATAGTAATATAAAAGAAAAAATATTTTCAGCAGATGAGGGAATTGATGAAATGGATCATCTTGGTGATTCAGAAGAGGGTGAAGATGCTCCTTCTGATTCGGAAGAAGCAGAGCCAACAGATGAGAATGGGGGTGATGACGCGGGCGATGATTTTGAGCAGGAGGCTTACGGTGATGATTCCGAAGAACAATAAATGTTGAAGCCATTACTTGTTATATTATTGGGACCAACTGCTGTTGGGAAAACTTCACTCGCTATTGCTTTAGCGAAAAAATTTAATACAGTTATCTTTTCTGCTGATTCGCGACAACTTTATAAGGAAATTCCAATTGGTACAGCTCAACCTACACCTGAAGAAATTCAAGAGGTAGCTCATTTTTTTATCGCTTCTAATTCTATTACTGAACACATTGATGCTGGCAGATATGGAAAGGAAGCGCGTGAATTATTAACGACAGAATTTCAAAAACATTCTATTATCATTATGGCTGGTGGTAGCGGTCTGTACATGGACGCTGTCATCAATGGTTTTGATGAACTCCCAGACGCTAATCCTACGATTCGTGCAGAATTGAATTTGGGATTTCAAGAAAAAGGGATCTCCGTTTTACAAGACGAATTAAAAAAACTTGATCCAATCTATTTTGCACAAGTTGATCAGCATAATCCCGCTCGTTTGATGCGTGCCATTGAAATTTGTAGACTTTCAGAAAAAAAGTATTCTGAATTACGAATAGGAAAAGCGGAGTCCAATGCATTTGAAGTTTTGAAAATTGGCTTGGATCTTCCTCGTGAAGAATTGTACGCTCGTATTAACAATCGGGTAGAAGTGATGTTAGAAAATGGGCTTGAGGAAGAAGCAAGAACGGTTTTCCCCTATAGAAAAATGAATGCATTGCAAACTGTGGGGTATAAGGAATTGTTCGATTATTTTGATGGACACCTTACAAAAGAAAAGGCAATTGAGTTAATTAAACAGCATTCACGAAATTATGCCAAAAGACAATTGACTTGGTGGCGTCGTGATACAGCCATTACTTGGTTCAATCCAACTCAACTTAAAGAGATTGAAATATTGATTTCCCAAAAAGTAATTTAGTTTTAAATAAACGTACTCATTTTTTAATGATTCGGAAAGTTTCTTGTTTCCGTATTCCAATACTTACTATGTAAGAACCACTTTTTAAATTAGTGATAGAAATGGTTTCGTGTTCACTCGTCAGTTTTCCATTTAATACAATTTCTCCAAGTTCATTGATTATAAAATAATTTGTTGGCAGATGCATTTTATCTGTTTTTATAGTCAAAACATCATTTGCAGGAACTGGGTAAATTAAATAATTATTAATTTTTTCATACGTTGGCTCACTTGTTAGGTAATTTAATAAGTAAACGCTTAAATCAAAAACATGAAGTTTTTGTACGTTGGTGACAATGGGAGGTTGACTAAAGTATTCATTGGAGAAATAATAGTTTAATCCATTTGTTGAACAAATCCCTTCTACCTGGTGAAAGGGAAGTGAAATAGCTATTTTTCTTTTGTTTCCCCCAAAATAATTGGATCCGTTAAAATCATATAGTAAATAAGTAAATGGTTGTAACAGATTGCTGTATCCACATAATGCAATGAGATTTTTTGATTCCAGGTAAACCGCTCCTGTAATTAGCCCTTGAACATCAAAAGTGGATTTTAAATTAGCAACGTATGTTCCCGGAAGCTTACACAGGGCATACAAACTAGTCTTGTTACTCAGCCATTGTTTTGTAAATAAATAAATACTGTCAGTAGAAACTATAAATGCTTCGCAGTCAAAGTCGGTATTGTTGCCACCTGTTGCTGTAAAATTATTTTGATCTGAATAGGAAAAATTGATCGTATCAATTATGGGCGCATTTGCCAAAATTGACGTTTTAATAATTCTTAAAATCTTTAGGTTTGTTCTATTCCCATTTTGATTATTCCCAAAATCTCCTACATAAATAAAGTTAATGTCCTGAGAAATTTCTTCCCAATCATTATTCAATACGCCAGCTAACATACAAGACTGTAAATAACTTCCATTCAACGTATCAATTGAATAAAGATTTAAATCGCTGTTGTCGTTGTGTGTCCAAATCGAATTATTCCAATTGATCAATCCTGAGGTTTCGTTCAGGTTGCTGTCGAGGTTGAAACTTGATATCGGTGCAATGGAGGCAATAGCATAATTGCAGCTCCCATCGTTTTGATTGGCCAATGCGTTATAATTTAAAGCAAGAACATCTGTGCAGCCCCCAACCTGTGCTTTTAAAACAGTTTGTAAAAATAGAGAGAGTACTATCAGTACAATTTTATTTTTTCTCATTTTTAAATTAGGTAATTTTTTTTGATCAATTAATTTGTGTTTCTTTGAAAATATCGGATTGATTCAAAACTTTTCTTTCCTAAGTTTCTTTTTATCGGCATTCATCTTTTTCGATGTTAGTCTTTGCTCTTTCGATGCTTTAGTTGCACGAGTCTTTTTTCTTTTTTTTATTGGCTTCAAAGCATTTTCAAGTATCGTATAAAATTTGACAATACCCTTTTCTCTGTTTTCGTGTTGTGAACGGTCGCCATCTTCCGTAATTCTTAAAATTCCTTTTGTTGTTAAACGGCTACGCAATTTAATAAGCAAGTTTTCCTTCTGGTTGTCTGAAAGCAATTTTGAAGATGGAATATCAAACATAATTTCAATCTTTGAAGAAACCTTGTTCACGTGCTGTCCACCAGCGCCACCAGATCGTGTTGCCTTTATTTTACATTCATTTAATAACATCAAATTTTTAATGGACATGCTGTAAAGATAGCAAACGTAAAGTACTAAGTAGTACTATTGTAATCTATTAAGGCAGTACTGTTTTATTAGTTTTTAACTTTCTATACTTTTCTATTTTACTTGATATTGTGTAATTTTATGATTCTAATTTAACGAATGAAATACATTATTTGTGTTGGTTTAGCGATTGTGTTTTCGATTCATTGTAGCTGTGCTACTGTGAACAAAACTGTCTTGAAAGAATTTTATAAGAATGGAAAGTTGAAAAGCTTAACTATTGTAAAAGTTAAAACGCCAAAAAATATAGATCTTTTTACTTTTTATAAGGAAACAAAAATTATGCGAACTGACTTTGATTCTATTTCAGGATTTCGTTTAAAATATACGGAGCGTTATACTAAAGTTGGTTTTGGTGGACGCCATTGCTATGAAATTGAGGCGCTTCAAATTCTTTATGATGCAGCAGGAAAAAGAAACTTTTATGAAAAGTCAAAATGCGATAAGCACCAGTATGAATACCGAAAATACATTAATGGCAAATTAGTTTTTATACATATTGAAAAAAAACGAAAGAGAAAATGAGGAAATCCATTTGTTTGAAAATTGTTTATGTTGGATTAGCGCTCTGTTTCTCATTTTCTTTGTTCGCCCAAATGCCTATACTTGGTGCGGATAGTTTGATGAGACATTACAATAAGAAAATGCACCAGTATATTGATCGTGATTCAGCTTTAGGCGATCATTATTTAATTGATATTTTTGGCATTTCAATTTTTGCTGGTGCGAATGAAAAGAAAGCAAATAAACCAGAGTATCGTCTTTATTGGTCAGAGCTTCAGATTTTTAAAAATATGTACAACGACCTCTCCCGTAAAGAGGTTATGGATGTGTTTAGTACTAAAGGAAATAAATCTTTTTCAGGTTCAATTGTAAAACATTATTCTAATTTTTCTTCTCCAGTAAGCAACAAGTCTAACGCTATTTCGCCATTGAAAGGTTTGAAAATTGCTCTTGATCCCGGTCATATTGCATCCGACACAGCAATGGGGAGGTTGGAGGATAAGTATTTATTATTTAATCTGCAGGATGATTCTCAAAAATCGGAGCCAACTTTAGAAAGTGAAGAAGTAGTTTCTATGGCAGAAGGTATGTTGACTTGGCAAACTGCGAATGCGCTAGCCCTGCTTTTGCGCAAACAAGGTGCCGAAGTTTTTTTGACTCGCCCACAGGCCCATATCACTGCCTTTGGAAAAACCTACCAGCAATGGAAAAAGTACGATTACAAACGAACACTAGATTCTCTTTGTAAAATTAATCCAACAGATGTTCGCCTTAAAAAATTGCGTAGCGGAAAAATAAACAAAGAAAATATTATTTTTAGATATGTTTTTCGAGATGCAGAACTTCGTAAACGTGCGCAGGTAATTAATGCGTTCAATCCTGATTTAACAATATTTATTCATTACAATGTCGATGAGAAAAATAAACCATGGGTAACACCTACTTCTCAAAATTATTGCATGACATTTGTTCCCGGCAGCTTCCAACAAAACGAACTTTCCGATTTTGAAAGACGTTTCGACTTTTTACGTTTGCTTGTAACGCAGGAAATTGAAAATAGCATTATGGCAGCTGGCATTACAGCTCGTCATTTTCAAACAGAATTGAATGTTCCATTAGCAAAAATAACAGATGCTACTTATTTATTGGAAAATTGTATTCCAGCTGGCCCAGGAGTTTTTTGTCGAAATTTATCTTTAACACGTTTAGTTCAGGGAACAATTATTTATGGAGAAGCATTGTACCAAGATAATTTTAAGGAGTGCTTACGATTAATTGAAAAACCTAATGCAGCATCAGAAAATCAATATCCATTTATTTTAAATGCTAGACTAACTGCTGTCGTGGCTGCATATAATAAGGCGGTACTGGAATGGGCTAAATCTAAATAGATTTGAATAATTAATACCTACGCTTCGCTTTTTTTGGAGCATAAAAATTTCAGTTTTAAGAAACATTTTACCTGCTATCACCTCGGCGGAGCTTGGTTCTATCAGGGCTATTTTGGATTATTTTTTTCAATTTGAGCTGTGTAATTAAAATTCATAACATATAGTCATTCTGTGTCTACCTTTGCGCAAATGTCAAGCGAAGAATTAATAGATCCTTCATTAGGAGATTCCGATCAGGAATTATTTGAGCATCACCGCTTTTTGGTTGATCCTGGGCAGGAGATGTTGCGGATTGATAAATGGTTGCTTCATAAATTAGCTGGAGTTTCGCGCACTAAAGTAGCCGCGGCCGCTGACGCTGGAAACATACTCGTAAACGATAAAACAGTTAAACCAAGCTATAAGGTTAAGCCGAGAGATGTCATTCAAATTCTATTGCCACATCCTCCAGTAAAATTTGAACTTATTGCCGAAAACATTCCCTTGAATATATTTTATGAAGACAAGGAATTTGTCATCATCAATAAACAACCTGGACTTGTTGTGCATCCTGGTTTTGGAAATTTTACAGGCACATTAGTGAATGGTTTGTTATGGCATTTTAAAAATCTACCTGAATCGAGTGAGGAATCTCGTCCTGGTTTGGTGCATCGGCTGGATAAAGACACTTCGGGAATTATGGTTGTTGCTAAAACAGAATTTTCAATAGCATATTTAGCCAAGCAGTTTTTTGAACGATCAAATGACCGTCGATACAATGCACTCGTTTGGGGCGATTTTGAAGAGGACGAGGGAACCATTACAGGTAATATTGGACGTAGTCTGAAGGACCGACGTGTGCAAGAAGTATTTCATGACGGCTCATTTGGTCGTCATGCGGTTACACATTGGAAAGTGCTTGAACGATTTGGGTATGTAACTTTGGTAGAATGTAAATTAGAAACAGGTCGTACACACCAAATTCGAGCCCATATGAAATGGATTGGCCATCCACTTTTTAACGACACCACCTATGGGGGCGATCGAATTATAAAAGGGACAACATTTACTAAATACAAACAGTTTATTGATAATTGTTTTTCACTTTGCCCGCGACAAGCACTGCACGCAAAAAAATTAAGTTTTGTTCATCCGAAAACAAAAAAGTGGGTTGAATTTGAATCCGATTTACCTGCTGATATGACTGCTTTATTAGAAAAGTGGAGGTTGTATGTACAGCAGAAACCTATTTTGGAAGAGGAAAACTAATTGTTTCAATTTTATTTACAAAGTATTTCCCAATGATGAGGAGAAAACTCTTGTAAAGAATTAAGTTTTAAATCAGCAATATCAAATCTTGTTTGTGAAAAATGTTCTTTACATGGAACGGCTATGCATTTCATTTGTGCAGCTTTTGCAGCAAGAACTCCATTGTAAGAATCTTCTAAAACCAAACAACTTTCAGCATTTACCTTAAGCAATTTTGCAGTAGTGAGGAAAACAGCTGGGTGTGGTTTTCCGAATTTTTCAAATTCTGCAGAACAAATAATTTCAAATTGATCAAAAATTCCGAAATGTTTTGTAATTCCATTTATAAGTGAAGTAGGCGAGGAGGAAGCCAACGCAATTGAAATATTTTTATTTTTCAAAAAAGAGATTATTTCAAGAACACCAGGAAGTAAAATCGAATTTTCAATAACTAATTTTTCTACTTCCGAAAGAATCTGTTTTTGAGTATGCACTAAGGAGTAGTTTTCCCATGGGTGCATTTGGTACCAATATTGAATTACTTCATTGATTTGCCTCCCCATCATTTTTTCAAAATCTGCTTCAGCGGGTGCTACACTTAAATTTCGAAATATTTTTGTTTCTGCTATTCTCCAATACGGCTCTGAATCTACTATCAAACCGTCCATATCAAAAATTACCGCATCAATCATACTTTATAAATTAATTCACAGAAATTAATTTGCGGCAATTTCCAATTCATTAAAATTAAAATTTTTATAGTCTTTTCTTATATTATACAATGTATCTCGCTCTATCGGATGTCGGCCTACAACACTAATTAAGTCTACGAGTTCTTTTGTGCTCATTATTGGTGTTTGTTCTTCGCTTCCAGCCATTGAATAAATTTTTGTGGAGTCATCAATTGTTCCGTCAATGTCATTTACTCCAAAGCTTTGTGAAAGTTGAGCACTGGCGCGACCTAACATTGGCCAATATGCTTTGAGGTGTGGAATGTTATCCAAAAATATCCTTGCAATTGAATAGGCTCGCATATCTTCAATGGCCGATACTTCTGGGATGTTTGACATTTGATTATCGCCATTACGAAATTTTAAAGGGATAAAGGTGTTAAATCCATGGGTACGGTCTTGTAATTTACGCAAGCGATCCATGTGGTCTATTCTATGTTCGTATGTTTCTATATGTCCATACAACATGGTTGCATTTGAAGGTATTCCTAATTGATGTGCGGTTTCATGGATTTCTAACCAAACATCGGACGAGCACTTGTCTTCACAAATTTGTTTTCTTATTTCTTCATCAAATATTTCAGCACCTCCTCCAGGTAAAGAATTTAATCCCTTGTCTTTTAAAATTTGTAATCCTTCTGCCGAAGTTTTTTTTGCTTTACGAAACATATAATCCAATTCAACAGCCGTAAATGCTTTGATATGAATTTCAGGTATAAGTTCCCGTACTTTAGAAAGTAAATCGGCAAAAAAATCAAGTCCTAATTTCGGATGCACCCCCCCAACAATATGTACTTCGGTAACTGGTTTTCCTTTGTACGATTGCACAATCGCTAACATTTGCGCTGCATTCATTTCCCATGAACCTTCTTTTTGTTTTAGAAGTCTTGAATAGGAACAAAACTTACAATCAAATACACAAATGTTTGTTGGCTCAACATGAAAATTGCGATTGAAATAGGTGTAATCGCCATGCATTTTTTCTCTTACGAAATTTGCAAGTGTTCCTAAAAAACCAAGTTCCCCTTGATGGTAAAGTGTACATCCATCTTCTATTGAAATTCGTTCCCCTGCTAAAACTTTCTTAGCAATAAGTTTTAGTTCCTCCGATATTTCTGAAGATTCGATTAATTTTATAAGTGGACTAGCGTTCGTTGTAGCAATCATTTATTGTAAATAAATTAAAGTACAAAGTTACTTATTGCCTTAGTCTTTTCATTATTTAATTCATGAAAAAAGCAGAAACCGTTCCCGATTTCTGCTCTCAATAAATGTGATATTTACTTTAATTTAAAATAATTTTCTTTACTGTTCGTCCATTTGTAGTTCGTACTTCAATCAGATAAATACCCGCTGTATTCCCATCTAAATTTAGATGTAATTCATTCTCATTCAACGCACTATAATGTTGTTGGAAAATTACTTCACCTAAAATATTATAAATAGAAACATCAAAATTAGCAGGACTTCCACTTCCAAAATTTAGCGTGAAGGCCCCATCTGTAGGTGTAGGATTAATGCTGAACATATTTTGCATCAGTTCTTCTGAAATTCCAACAGTAGAAGGAGTGCAACCATTAGAGGTTTTAATTGAACTTCGTGTTCCATTTAAAGTAGCCCACATCCTTGTTTTTTGGCCACTTGTAAACATATACATACATGCATCATCAGTGTAATCCATATAATTCATTGTCATAACACCAGGAGCAGCAGGAGTGCAATTATCTGTATGTGGGAATGATGGACAACCATAATTTTCACCTGCTTGGTTAGGCGTATCATTCACAAAATCTGATCCAGAGCAAGCATTACCATCGTCGCCCCAAATGTGTTCCATATTAAGCCAATGTCCAATTTCATGGGTTGCAGTCCTTCCTTTGTTGAATGGCGCACTGGCGCCAACTACTCCCACATATTGATAACCTAATACTACACCATCTGTACTTGCCGGTCCACCGGGTGAAATAGCATAGCCTAAAATTCCTCCTGAAAGATTACAAACCCAAATATTAAGGTATTTTGATCGATTCCATGCATTTGCCCCACCAGAGGATGCAAATTTCATAGCGTCGTTTAAGCCCCATGATGTTGTGCTGGTTTGAATGCGTTCAATTCCAGTAGTTGCAATACCATTCGGATCTCTTTGTGCAAGACAAAATTGGATCTCACAATCTGCAGCAATTGATTGCCAAACACTCGGAATAAGGTTCGCATCTGTGTTTAGTTTACGAAAATCTTTATTGAGAACAGCAATCTGGTCTGTCAAACGAGTGTTAGAAATATTTTGTGCAGACGATGAATATAGAACATGAAAAACTACGGGAATGGTACAAATTACTTGTGGTGTAAATCCATCCTGGTGATTGGCAACAAAGGCCGCAGCATTTAGATCTTCTTGATCAAAAATTTGTTGAAGTCCAGGGTTGAGATTAACTTGTTGTTGTTGGTATTCAGTACTCGCACAACGAATTAGGTTTTGTGCATTTACAGTAGTAAATACAAAAGTTAAAATAGTAATTGAAAATAGTAATTTTAGTTTCATCTTAATTAGATTTATTGCTTTCGGTAAAATTAATAAATGATTTCTATAAATTCTATTTTTTATAGACCTTAATTAGAATCAAGTTTTTTTAGAAAATTTAACATCAAACTTCTTCATTGTATTGCAAATCAAGTATTTGCCTAATACGGCAGTTGAATTGGATTAAATATTTTATTTTTGTTTTTTTAATAATGTATTTGCAATTTTGAAATATGAACAGCAGGATTCTTTTAGTTGAGGATGAAGAAAATTTATTGAAAACAATCCGACTTAACTTACAATTAGAAGGGTATGAAGTTATTTGTGCAATTGATGGAGCATCGGCTGTTCGGATTTTTGAATCGGGAGGATTTGATTTAATTATTTTAGACGTAATGCTACCTCTTTTAGATGGTTTCATGGTCTGCGAATTGATTCGTAAAAAAGACAAAGACATTCCGGTATTATTTCTTACAGCAAAGTCTACTGGGGAAGACAAAATTAGGGGCTTGCGAATTGGTGGCGATGATTACATGACTAAGCCATTCAATTTAGAGGAATTTTTATTGAGGGTTGAAATTTTGTTACGACGATCTTCCAAAAAAGAAAAAAGTGTTTTGTTAGATGAGTTTTCTTTTGGAAAAAACAATATCAATTTTATCACTTTTGTGGCGATTGGTGTAAATGGTACTATTTCTCTTTCAAAGAGGGAGTTGGAATTATTAAAATTACTAATTGAGCGTAAAGGTGAGGTTGTCTCTCGCGATGAAATTTTAGAGAAATTATGGGGAAATAATGCTTTTCCTACTTCGCGGGCCATTGATAATTACATTCTCAGTTTTAGAAAATATTTTGAAATTAATGTAAGGTCACCCATCCACTTTTTCTCCATTCGTGGTGTAGGTTATAAATTTGTGGAATAATAATTTTCTTTCCTGTATCAGCAAAAAAAGCAATAAATTATTCTAATCCACTTGTAAAGGATGTTAGCTATTTGTTCGCTGAATGGAATCAGTAGGAATAATGTGCTGTTTTACATTGTCTTCTCCGTATTCGGAAACCAACCATGCTACGAGAAGTATCAATACTATAAGCAGAAATAATTTTCGATGCCGATAGAGTGGTTTTTTATAAATTGGACTAGTCATGCGTTGGTAATTTTGCATTACTTTTCCAAAGTTCTTATGGCGTGTTATTTGATCTTCCTGAGGATCTTTTGGATCGATATTGAATTTGAATTTGCTCATGGTTATATTCCTCCTATTTTTGTGAGGAACTGTTTGAGTTTATCGATTATTCTATATGTACGCACTTTCGCATTGTTTTCTGTTATGCCCATAATTTCACCAATTTCTAGGAATGCATTTTTTTCAAAAAACCGTAATTCTATCAGTTGCATTTCTTCAGGTTTTAGTGTGGCAAGTGCTTTTAGTAATTTTTGTTGCACGTCAGTAGAATCGTTTTCACCGCTTTCAACAATTATAGTGCTAAGATCGGATTTATCTAAACTAACTATTCTTTCTTTATTTGTTTTTCTAAAATACATATTTACCTCGTTCGATGCAATGCGAAAAAGCCATGCAGAAAAGGGAACTCCTTTGAAAACATATTTGGGAAGCGCAAGCATTGCTTTTAGAAATGTATTGGAAACAATGTCTGCAGCTTGTTCTTCATCTCCTATACGTCTAAAGACGAATACAAAAACCTGTCGAAAATATTTTTCGTAAAGCAAACCAAATTTAGCTGGGTCGGATTTGGCCGCTTCTACCGTTTCCTGTTCAAGCTGAATTTGGTTTTCCGATTTGTGGTGTTCGTTCAATTTAGAGCTGGATTAACAGAAATCATTATCTATTTGGGCTAAAATTAAGTTAAATAAAACTATTTCGATGCTAGTTTATTGTAATAGCAAAAGCTGACCTGTTTTTTTACTTCCATTATTTCATTAAATCCCTTACTGCTAAAACATATGCCCAAGGATAATGTGGACTATTTAATTCCTCAATAAACCTAAACACCATTTTTGAATTCTTAATGCAACAACCGTATAAAAGATACAGTAGGCAGGCAATTTATTTAACTGATATTACAAGTTGATCTTTATTTCCTTTGGTAAGGAATCTACTTTAGTCGGATTTGAATTTTCGATTCTACCGGGTGGTAAAGCAGTTGGCAGCACCCTTTCATAAATTAAATGTTCTGTTTTAGGATTGCCTTTTACAAGGCCTTCAAGCTTTACTTCAATTTTGTTATTGTTTTGAAGTGTATATGAAATACGCTGAGGAAAATCGTGATCTAAATTTGTAAAAACGGCTGCATGTGCATCTCCTTTAATCATTTTAAAAAAAACAGGTCCTTTTTGTTTGGGTATAAATGCAACGTAATAGGGTGTTCCTTCAATCATATTAATTTTTAAAGTTTCTTTAAAAATAGTATCTCCATCTGGTGTTACTGTAGCGCCAGATCCTGTGTAACTGTTCTTTCCATCATTTTCCCAAACTTCATGAAAAACTAAATCATTTACATCAGTTCCTTTCCATTCCCCAATAATCCAATTGATGTCGTTGATAGCTCCGGAATCATTGCAGGATGAAAACGAGAAAAGTACCAATAAAAATAAAGCTGTTGAAAAAGATAAATATTTCATGTGTTTAATTTTAACTTAATTAGGTTGCTACAGTTCAGGCTCTCGACGCTATGTACAATCACTATTTATTCAATTAGTGCAAATGGTTTAGCAATATTGTCAGTGCAATTTTGGTTGAACATTTGGTCGTTAAATAAATTTTGTTCTGGAAGGTAGAAAATTTCAAATCCATTTTGTTTTGCATCGTTCATTTGTAAGCAAGGGGAATAAAATTCCAATTTCGTAGCGTGATTTTTTATTATTCTTTTATGTTTTCTTTTTAAATTAGCTACTGCTAATTCATTATACCACCAACCACAAATCAAAACAGATTTTTTTTCTTCTTTATTAATTTTATCCATTACTCTTTTACAATAATTTATTTTATTAATTCGTTTTGATTGTTCGGAAAAAATTGGACCACTTAAAGGGTCAATAAAAAATTCTTGTCCTGAAATTTGGAATTTCTTTGCCATTGAGGAATAGGTTGAACCTCGTAATCTATCTGTTAAATTAATACTAAGCAAAAATGGGGAAGTTAGGAATAGGATAGTAGCAAGCCGTAATTGTTTGGATTTTAGTGTTAGTCCTAATGTTACCATCATAAATGGAATTGTTGGAATTAAATATCCTGCCTTTTGAGGAAGTTTTAAATAGGAAATAACATGTAGCACAATTACAAGGTAACATACAAGTAGTAATCGTTCACTTGAAAAAAGGGTTACACTGTTTAATTGTTTCTTACGCCAATTATTTAATCCTAATAATTTATAACATCCTATTAGTAGTATACCAATTAATCCATAAACGCCAATTGTTGCTTTGTAAATTATTTTTGCTATTGGAGGATATGGGAATTGGTCGCTGTAATCGAAAAAAGTCCATCCATAGTTTAAGTAAGCTGGTATGAACCAAAGAAAACCAATAAGAAGGGTTGGAATTATAATTTTCATGAAGTCTTTTATTGCTGTTTTCCAATCAATGTTGCTCCATATTAAAATTAACCAGGGAAGTAGAAAAATGGCAATCGTTAGTCGGCATCCCATGGCCATCCCCAGCATTATTCCACACATTATAAATTTTCTATTGAGTAGGAAATAGAATGAACACATTACAAAGGCAATTGTCCAAGCAAAATCAATGGTGTAAGTTCCTGCGATGTAAAATACAGGAGTTAAACAAAATAGTAATGCGATATAAAATGCACCTTGTAATTGTATCTTTTTTAAAGCTTTAAAAAAATATGCGACTGCTATAATACTGGCTATTAAACTGAGTGAATTGTATAACCAAGCTGGCGCATCATATATTAAAAAGTATATGTATTCTTGCAAAGGGTGTCCAGGAAAGCGTGATGCAACATAATGTCCTTTGCTATGCATTTCGTATGCATTGACAACTAAACCCCAGGAATCTTCTTCTACTCCATAGCCATCGAAAATAAATGGAATGCGTGTTATCATCGTAATTAATACGAGTACTAGAAGTTGTGATTTATCGGATAATGATTTCAGCATTTTTTTAATCTTCCGAGAGTTCCCTTTGTCTGAGTACTTCAAATAAAATAATTCCAGTAGCAACTGAAACATTCAGTGAAGAAATTTTTCCGCGCATTGGAATTTGAACACGCACATCGGAACGTTTAAGGTATTCTGATGAAATTCCGTCTTCTTCTGATCCCATAACGATGGCAAGTGGTCCTGATAGCTCTGTTTTGTGATGTGGCGTACTTCCTTTTTCTGTGCAGGATGCAATTCTTAATCCTGACGCCTTCAGGAAGTCAATTGTATCCTTCAAATTACTTTCTCGACAAATAGGGATAGCGTGTAGTGCTCCAGCAGAAGTTTTGATAGCGTCGGCCCCAACCTGTGCAGCTCCCCTTGATGGAATGATAATGGCATCAACTCCTGCACACTCAGCACTTCTTGCTATGGCTCCAAAATTTCTTACATCGGTAATCCGATCTAGAATTAAAAGCAGTGGAGTTCTGCCTGCTTCAAAAATAGTTGGAAGGAGTTCTTCAATTTGAAAGTAGGTTATCGAACTAATAAACGCTACACATCCTTGGTGATTTTTTCCAGCTGCAATACGGTCTAATTTAGCACCCGGAACCATCACGTACAACACGTCATTTTCTTTTGTGATGCGTCGAAGTTCAGCTGATAAATCACTTTTTAATCCTTCTTGTAAGAAAAGTTTGTCAATTTCTTTACCTGCACGAATCGCTTCTGTAACCGCGTGGATGCCATAAATCATTGTTCCAGAATTCTCTTTTTTAAAATTTTCGTTTTTCAAATTATTTTAAGTTATAGGCATTACCCTGTCGCCAAAAGTCAACTGCAGTAATCCAATTTAATTTATATTCTGTGTTGCGTTCTAATACAAATTCTTGGTCGGTAAAAGAATCGCTTTTATGCTTAAATATGAAAGTTACAGGATTATTTCCTGCCGTACTTCCATAAATCCATGTTTCATAGTTAGCAGTACGAAAAACATTTTCTGGCGACCCAAATACTAAATAAATTAATCCACGGTCTGTTTTCCATCCTTCTATTTGAGTGCTAAATAAACTATTGGCCGAGGCAACACGATTGTAAAATATTCTAATTACTTCTCTTGCGTGTTCTTGGCTTCCAGCATTATTGATCCAAAAGTCATCGACCGCTTTCTTTGTGTTGACAGCAGTGTCCATCGATTTGTACTCATCACGCATGGTAAGGTACCTAAGTGGATAGAGTAGCTGCTTGGGTATTGTAATTTTTGGAAACCCTTCTTGAAATTTGGCAACTGTTAGTCCTTTATTTGAAAAAGAATCAGTATTAAAAGTGTACCAACCTTCTTTTTTAAGTGCAATCGATTCTTTTGGTGTGTAATTAATCCACCAGCTACTATCAGGAGCAACAGGATCATTTTGTTTTTCTAAAGAATAGGGTGGAGGCGCTAACTTATTGGTGCTTTTATAATACCTAACAAATAATTTTGAATGTTGTTTAGTATAATATTCAATTCTTATTTTTTCATTTTTGTAGATATAATTTCTGAATAATGGATTTTCTGTACTGTCAAGTTTAAGTAAAAAATTATTGCAGGAGTTATGACTTTCATGATTTAGGTACAATAAATCGTAGCTACTATTTATTTTATTTAAGTCTTTAAATGTAACCTCAATAAAATAGTTGCCGGGATTTAAAATATCCATATCAGTACTTGACATCAATATTTTTGATTTTCCATTAATTTTTTTGTCGGATAAAATTACACAGCCACTGTCAATTACTAATTTTGGAAAGTTGAGTGGGTGAACGCAATAGGACATTTGTATGTTTGCTGTGAATTCTGCTCGCTCTGTGTTATTAACATAAAGTAATTCGCTTGCATCGAGCGAAAAATAGAGCCGCGTTACACTATCTGTTAGATTATAAAGTACATATTTGGGATTGAGTTCTTTTTCCTCATTTTCATATTTGGTAGCAAAATTGTGTTGCGTAACGGCACCAGTTGAAAAAGAGGAACAATTCCAGCTAAGAAACATAATTATGAAAAATAATAATAAATACGATTTCAATTTATTTTTCATTCTGATTTGGAAAATCACTTTCTTGAGCACCTTCAATCAACTTTTGGTCAATCGATTTAGAAACTTTAAGTCCAAGCTTTTTAAGACTTTCAATTTTTATAATCACGTTTCCTGACCCAGTAAAAAGACGATTCATTGCGGTATCGTAAGATTTTTTGCTATCCTCCATTTTCTTTCCTAGCTCCAGTAAAGATTCCGTGAACCCAACAAATTTATCATACATCAATGCTGCTTCTTCAGCAATTTTCAACACGTTTCTGTTTTGAAATTCCTGTTTCCAGAAATTATCTACCGTGCGTAGCGTGGCGAGCAAAGTAGTTGGCGAGACAATTATAATATTGCGATCAAATGCAAAATTAAAAAGTTCTCTGTCATTTTGAAGTGCTGCCGAAAATGCAGGTTCAATTGGCATAAATAGCAAAATAAAATCAAGCGTGTTGAGTTGATATATTTTCTGATATTTTTTTTCACTTAATTCTTTGACATGCTTCCTGACAGAAGTGATGTGTTCTTTTATACCCGCATTTTGTTCTTCTTTATTATCTGCCGAAGCAAAACGTTCGTAACCTACAAGAGAAACTTTTGCATCGATGACCATACTTTTGTTCCCTGGAAGATCAACCACAAAATCGGGTTGGTATATTTTCCCATCTTCACTGGTAAAAGATTTTTGCGCACGGTATTGTTCATCTTTTACCAAACCTGATTTTTCAAGTATACTTTCTAGAATCATTTCTCCCCAATTACCAGCAGTTTTATTTTCACCCTTTAATGCGTTGGTAAGGTTTTGCGCATCTTTACTCATTTGAACATTTAAACTCTGTAGCTGTGTTAATTGCTCTTTTAGTGTTGCACGTTCTTTTCCTTCTTCAACATATACATCATTTACTTTTTTCTCAAAGTCTTTTATTTTTTCACCCAATGGTTTTAAGAGATCGTCAATTTGGGTTTTATTTTGCTCTGAAAATTTCTTTGAATTGTCTTCTAGAATTTTATGGGCTATATTTTCAAACCCTGTTTTGAATTGTACTTGCAGTTGTTCTAAGTTTACTTTGTTCTCTTGTAATCGTTTTTCAAGTCCACGCAATTCTTCTTCTTTTGCAGCAAGATTATTGCTTGTGTTCATTCCTTCTTTTATTGCGATAGCTAGTTGGTCGGCTACTCTTTTTCTTTCTTCTTGTGCAGCGTCTAGTTTAGCATTTAAAGCTGAATTGGATAGTTCAAGTTCTGCAGCTCTTGGTTCAAATCCTAAATTTGATTTTTTTGCATTAAAAATTAACCAGGTGACAATCACTCCAATTGCAAGGCCAATTCCTAAATAGATGATATTTTCCATGAGCGTAAAGTTAGGAATTACTCCTAATTGTTATCAGTTTTGTTGGAAGATATTGGAGTGATAGTTAGGACTTGTATGAGGATATTTGGTTAATTTTATGTCCTTATGAATAAGTATCTGGCTGAAAAAAAGAACCTGCATCCTCGAAATAAACATCGTTTTCTTTATGATTTTAAATCGCTAATCAAATCAATTCCGGAATTGAAAAATTTCGTTTTTGTAAATGAATTTAGTAAGGAGACGATTGATTTTGCTGACCCCAATGCAGTAAAGACACTTAATCGTGCTTTATTGAAATACTTCTATGGTATTGAAATTTGGGATATTCCTGAAAATTACCTTTGTGCACCTATTCCTGGCCGAGCTGATTATATTCACTATGCTGCGGATCTTTTAGGCTCTTGTCATGCCGGTAAAATTCCTTTTGGAAAAACCATTTCAGTGTTAGATATTGGTGTTGGAGCAAATTTGGTTTATCCAATTATTGGTACTAAGGAGTACGGTTGGAGTTTTGTTGGAAGCGATACTGATGTATTGGGTATACAAAACGCTAAAAATATTGTTACTTCGAATAAATCCCTTCAAGGTAACGTGGAGTGCCGCTTACAAAAGTCCAGCTATAATATTTTTAAGGATGTGGTGAATGAAAATGAAGAATTTGATATTGTTGTTTGTAATCCACCATTTTATTCTTCTGCTTATGAGGCAAACGAAGCGGCAGAACGAAAAATTAAAAATCTTGGTAAGTCAAAAGGTGAGTTTGTACGAAATTTCGGAGGACAACAAAATGAGCTTTGGACACCAGGTGGGGAAGAAGCCTTCATTGGTAGAATGATTCAGGAAAGTTTGAAATTTAAAAATAGGATATTTTGGTTTACAAGTTTAGTTTCCAAAAAAGAAACATTAATTGAGCTGACTGCAACTTTGAAAAAATTGGGTGCTACCGATTTGAAATTAGTGGAAATGTCGCAAGGTCAAAAAGTGAGTAGGATTGTTGCCTGGACATTTTTGAATATGAAGGAACAACAAGTCTGGACCACTAGACGTTGGGTTTCTTAGCTTGTGTTTTTTAAGCAATGTATTTACTAATTGTTCAGTAAAATTTTAAAATAGTCCTATATAGCCAACATGAATTTTTCCGTCCTTGAATTGAATGGAATTTCCTTGCTGAGATCCAAGCGCATAGGTCAAAGCAAAAATACCAGCCTTTGATTCAAAAGTAAGACCTGTTCCAAAGCTATACGGCGTATCATTGGTATATTTCCCATTTGAATTATTTTCATACCAAGCCCCATCTGCAAATAGAAAAAACCAGGAATTTTGTTCGAGTTGAAAGCGATATTCAATCGTTCCGGTTGTGTAGAATGAAGCAAAAATAGATTCTTCATCGAAACCTCTTAAATTTTTTAGCCCACCAATTCGCAAAAGTTCATTTCTAAAAATTATTCCTGTGTTGAAAAGCCCTGCTGACTGTATTTCACTTTTTATGGTACTTCTTTTTCCGACTGGCCAAAATTTGCTGATTATAAATGTTCCACTGACTTGCGTTGATTTAAGTTGAACAGTTTCATAAATTATTGGATTCAATTTTGAATTTTTCTGAATTATTCTATTTCCAATATCGCTGGAAATATTGATGGAGTAGCCTTTTCTTGGATTAAAACGGTAGTCTAATTGTTCACGGTAAAATCCGAGTCCGTATGAAGTTTTACTAATATCAGCAATTTGCGGAAGTACTGTGATTGATTCTAATCCATATGTTGATAATAAATTTGAAGATCTTCTTTTTACAAAAGCATTTAACCATGTATTTGCAGAAAATAAATATTGAAAACTTAATGTTTGGTTGATATCTATAAAAGAAGTGTCTCGTCGGTATAATTTTATATCATAATCAATTCCTACTGGTGTGTTGAATACAAAAGGATAATTGAAATGAGCTTTTAAGTCTTGCGTTGCTTCTTGTAACCTTCGCCAGTTAAATTCAATTATTTCTCCATGCGCAAAACTATTTTGTAGCCGCAGTCTTGCATCTCCAGTAAATACAATTTTTCCAGTCCTGCTATCGGGTTGAAAGCCAACTATACCATCTAATTGGCTTGCTCTTTTTTTGTCAAGAAATAGTGTGAGTTTAGTGTATTTTTCTGTAAAGAGTATGGTGTACGGCTTTGTCTCTTTTGTAAAAGAAAGTTCTTCGATTCTTTTACTTGTAGCTTGTAATTTACTTTCATCGTATGCATCGCCCGATAAAATTCCAATGTAATTTAATAGAAATGATTTTGATAAATTTAAATTTCCCTTTATTTCAATGCTGTCAATTTTTGTTCGTCTTTTTTTTTCGATAAAAAGTTTGGCACTTACGGTTTGTTCATCAATAAAGGAAATGCTATCTAAATGTATGGAGGCAAAAGGATAACCATTGTTTTCGCACCATTTTAGAATTTTTTCTTGTAAATTTTCTGCCTCACTGTATTTTAATTTTCTATTGTTCCATAATTTGCTTCGATAACCAATTGAATTAAGAATACTTTCCTCCACATTTCCATTTTTTAAACTCGCCCACTTATGCTTTTCTCCAGTATTTAAATAGGCTGTAGTTGAATTTGAATCAAGGCAAAGGCTGTCGTATCGGGCGGTGATGTATGACAGCTCCCAAATAGCATAAAGAACATTTTTCATTTCTTTTTCACTTTCCTGAATAGTTGAAAGTTGAGTTGAATAGCTAATTTGTTTCAGTACACCTTTATTCCCAATCTCTATAATTTTAAGTGTGTAGGGTTTTTGGCCATACGCGATAGCAGGGATATAAAAAATTACGAATAGTAAATGTATTAGCTTCATTTGGAATTCAGCGCAGTAATTAACGTATAAAGTTAAATGCTATTGTTCCAAATTCCATTGTAATTGGTGGAAATTTATTTTTGAATATGCTTAATGCTGTGCTGCAGGACAAGATTCTCCTGAAGTGACGGCAAACTTTAGTCCAATGCGTAATTCCCATGCATGTTGTTTGATATCCATTATGTTGGAACTAAATGATTTCGTAGCATCTGGAACCCACCAAGCTTCTGTTATAAATTTTACCGGACCAAATGCTACGAATTCTATCCCGGCACCTAACGAGGGTGTAAAATGAAATTTATTGAAGGCTTGGCTTGAATTAAAAACATATTCACATCTAGGTCCAATTTTTAGGAATGGTATAATGGAAATCATTTCTTTTCGAATCATTAAATAATTATTCCATGCGAAGTATTGATTTGCATATTTTATTGCTGTTTCAGAACTATCTTTTTTTGCACCTTTTACATTGTATTGTATTTCACTTACCCAGCGAAAAGTGGCATGGGAACCGAATTCTCCAAAAATTTCTGCGTTATAACGCAGCAGGTAATTAAGTTTAAGTTTTGATGCTGGATTATGATATTTCCAATTTTGATTACCAGCAGTTCCGCCCAGCATAAAGCCCCATCCTTGGAAAAATTGTGCGTGGAGTAACGATAATGAAAATGTAAAACACAGAACAAAAAATATTTTTTTCATTTTAGAAATTTTGTGTTACAACGATTTGTAATTTATTAAGCAGAATGCGCTTCCACATCTGCAGCAATTTTTTTCACTAGTCCTTGCAATACTTTTCCTGGGCCAACCTCTTTAAAATTAGTTGCACCATCAGTAACCATGTTCTGAATGGTTTGTGTCCAACGAACGGGTGCAGTTAACTGTGCTATTAAATTGTTTTGAATTAATACAGCATCGGTTGTTGGTTTCGCATTTACATTCTGATAAATCGCACAAATAGGAGTTTTGAAATTGGTGGCTTTTATAGCAGCTTCTAATTCTATTCGTGCAGGTTCCATGCAAGGAGAATGAAAAGCGCCACCAACGGGAAGTACAATTGCACGCTTTGCTCCGGCTGCTTTAAGTAATTCACAAGCTTTTGTAATTCCGCTTGTCGTTCCTGATATGACTAACTGTCCAGGACAATTGTAGTTAGCTGCCACCACTATGTCATCACTAATTGATGCACAAACTTCTTCAACTTTAGCATCATCCAATCCTAAAACTGCGGCCATTGTAGATGCCTGTGCTTCACATGCTTTTTGCATAGCGAGTGCTCGTTTAGACACCAATACTAATGCATCATTAAAATCCAATGTTTTGTTTGCTACAAGTGCAGAGAATTCCCCTAGGGAGTGACCCGCAACCATGTCTGGCTGGAATGTTTCTCCAAGTGTTGCCGCATAAATTACGGAGTGCAGAAATATAGCAGGCTGAGTAACTTTTGTTTGTTTAAGTTGTTCATCTGAACCACTAAACATAATTTCTGTTATTCTAAATCCCAAAATAGTATTTGCCTGTTCAAACATTTCTTTTGCAAAAGAATTTGTATCGTAAAGTTCTTTTGCCATGCCAATAAATTGGGAACCTTGACCTGGGAAAATATATGCTTTTTTCATACCTGTTTAATTGCTAAATTTTTACGAAGATAGGAATCGTATTTTAAACTAAGGATTAAAAAGCAGCCATTCTTAATTTAATAAGAATGGCTGAACCTATTTTTAAGAATATTTTTCCTGTTATTTTCGACCACCCATGATTCGTAGAATGAAAAGGAATAAATTTAGAAAGTCGAGATATAAACTTAATGCTCCTAAGATGGCTAACTTAGATGCTGATTGATTTTCATGGGTAATGCCAGCGCCAATTTGTTTTAGTTTTTGTACATCATAGGCAGTTAAGCCAGTAAATACTGCAACACCAACAAATGAAATAAGATAATCAAGCATTTCACTCTGCATAAAAAAGTTTACAACTGTTGCGATAATTATTCCAATTAATCCCATTCTCATTATTGAACCAAATTTTGAGAGATCCGCTTTCGTAGTATATCCCATTACAGCCATGGTACCAAACATTCCTGCTGTAATTGCAAATGAGGCACCTATAATTGAACCTTCATACACTAAAAAAATTGTACTTAAACTCGCCCCTGTAGCTGCTGAATATAAAATAAATATACTGACTAAAGTAGAGTATGGAAGTTTTGCAAATCCTAGGCTCATTAAGAGAACAAGTCCAAGTGGTGCAAACATTAATACATACGCCAGGATTGTAAATCCATCTTGATTTAGTAATAATGATTTGAGTTCGGGAACTGTTGCAAATGCAAAAGAAGTTATTGAAGTTATTAGGAGTGCTCCAAACATCCAGGCGAATACGCTCGTCATAAATGTTTTTATGGCAACGCCTTCCGCCGATGCTCCTGCAGTGTTCCAATCATTTGTATTGAAATTGTTTGTGTTGATCTGACTCATATTTTAAGTATTTAAATTTATGCTAAATTAGTATTAATGTAGTTTAGAACCAATTAATTTAATAAATTCTGAACGAGTTGCCTCTTTTAAAAATTCTCCAGTAAAAGCAGATGTCGTGGTTACTGAGTTTTGCTTTTGTATTCCGCGCATTTGCATGCAAAGGTGAGATGCTTCAATAACAACTCCAACACCTAATGGGTTCATTGTATCTTGAATACAGTCACGAATTTGATCGGTTAGTCGTTCTTGTACTTGTAAACGCCTTGCAAAAGCGTCAACTATTCTTGGAATTTTACTTAAGCCAACTACACAACCGTTGGGGATGTAGGCAACGTGTGCTTTTCCGAAAAATGGCAAAATATGATGTTCACAGAGCGAATAAACTTCAATGTCTTTTACGATGACCATCTGCGAATATTTTTCATTAAACATTGCTGAACGCAGAATTTCTGAAGGATCAAGGTTATAGCCACTGGTTAGAAAAGCCATTGATTTTGCCACTCGTTCAGGAGTTTTTAATAATCCTTCTCGTTCCGGTTTTTCTCCCAACTCCTCAAGAATAATTCTATATTTTTTTGCCATGCTATCAATTGTAGCATTGTTGTATTGTTCGATTTTACGATACGCGTTGTCGTCTACCATTTTTTTTATTCTGTGCTAATCTTTTTTTAGTTGTAATTTATTATTCCTTTTCACCAAAATACGATACATAGTTATTTTCAGTCTCTACTAACTTGATGCAATGCAAATGAGCTCCTAATTCATGGATTGGTTTTTCTAATTGCTCCCAAATCGCAATTGCTACATTTTCTGTTGAGGTCATTATGTCTTTAAGAAAATCAACATCCATATTTAAATTCTTATGGTCTAACTTTTCTGTTACATGGATTTGAATTAACTGACTCAAATCTTTCAGATTAACAAGGTATCCCAATTTTGGATCGACATTTCCTTTAACGGTAACATAAATTTCATAGTTATGACCATGCCAATTTGGATTTGCACAACCTCCAAACATGGCTGTATTTTGCGCATCATTTAATTCTGCTTTGAACAAACGATGTGCAGCAGTAAATCGTTCACGACGTGTGATGTATATCATTTCACAAAGATAAGGGCAAAATTAGTTTTAGTCTGCTTCACAAGCTAATGTTTAGAAAATTTAGCATTAAAGGAAGCTTTCTTATTTGTGGCTTTGATATCTTTCTTTGGCTGAATATAGCTAACTTTGTAAACGAACGATATACCTATGAATTTACTGATTGTTTCAGCAACTTATATGGAAATTGCCCCTTTGGTGGCCAAGTTGAAATTCATTTCTGAGAATGAACAACGGATTAAGTTTTATACATATGGTAAACATGAAATAGATGTTTTGATTACCGGTGTAGGAATGGTTGCTACTGCTACATGGACCGCTATCGCATTGAATAAAAAAAAGTATGCTGCCGCTATAAATTTTGGCGTTTGTGGTAGTTTCGATAAATCAATAGAAGTTGGTAAAGTTGTTCACGTTTTAACTGATCGTATTGCTGATTTGGGTGCAGAAGATGGCGATAAATTTATTTCTATTCATGAATTAAATTTATTGGGGGAAAATGAATTTCCATTTATGTGGGGACAACTCGTAAACCAATCGCTACCGAACATTGAAAAAATAATTAAACTTATTGGTGTAAATGGAGTTTCTGTTAATACAGTCCATGGAACCGATGATAGTATTGAAAAAATAATTAAGCGATTTAATCCACATGTTGAAAGTATGGAGGGAGCTGCATTTTGCTATGCGTGCATGGTTGAAAAAGTTCCTTATGCGCAAATTAGAGCTGTTTCAAATTTTATTGAGAAAAGAGATCGTGAGCATTGGAACATGGCTTTAGCAATCAAAAATCTCAACGAAGTGGCATTCGATATTGTAAATAATCTCTAGAAAATAATATCCTTACAATTGTTCCTGTAGCTTTCCTTAAAACTATATGCTATTAACTTTAGGTTTCTCTCCTTGTCCCAATGATTGTTTTATGTTCGATGCGATTGTTAACAATCGGATTGATTTGGAGGGTTTAACGTTTGATGTTCAACTGTTGGACATTGAAACTTTGAATAAAACAGCCATTAATGGGACTGTTGATATTTCAAAAGTGAGTTACCATGCATTTGTTTATTGTCTCTCAAATTATGTTTTATTGGATGCTGGAAGTGCTTTTGGCACAAACTGCGGACCCTTGTTAATTGCTAAGAAAGAAATTACTAAAAAAGAGTTTGCTGAAGGTGATTTAAATGTTGCAATTCCAGGACAATTTACAACTGCTAATTTTTTATTGGGCTTGGCCTTTCCAAATGTGGAGGATAAAACGGAACTTATTTTTTCTGAAATTGAGGAGGCAGTCCTTCAAGAAAAATTTGATACCGGTTTAATTATCCATGAAAATAGATTTACTTATGAGGCTAAAGGGTTGAAGAAAATCATTGACCTTGGAGAATTTTGGGAAACGACTACTAAATTGCCTATTCCACTTGGTGGAATTGTAGCCAAGCGTTCTTTACCTGATGAAGTTAAAAATAAAGTGAACAGAATTATTAATAAAAGTATAGCGTTTGCGTTTGCTAACAGAAAAGTTAGTTTACCATATGTTAGTGCACACGCACAAGAAATGAGTGAAGAAGTAATGTATAGCCACATCGACCTTTATGTGAATGACTTTTCATTAGAACTTGGAAAAGAGGGTAGGAGAGCGGTTCTTATGTTAATTAAAAAAGCAAAAGAAATTGGACTTATTCCACCTTCTGATATTAAAATATTTTTAGATTAGTATAATTATATTAAAAAACAGTAGAAATAAATGGAAGTGCTTTTAGAATTGCTTCGGGAAATAATCGACTTTCCGATGAAATCGTTATTAATTGTTTTGAATCTTGTTGTTATAGAGAGTTTGCTTTCAATTGACAATGCGGCTGTGCTTGCAACAATGGTGATGCATCTTCCTGCGGAACAACGTAAAAAAGCTTTAAAATATGGAATTTTTGGTGCTTACTTTTTTCGTGGCCTGTGTTTGTTTTTTGCATCTTTTTTAATTAAAATATGGTGGCTTAAAGTAGCAGGCGGCTTTTACTTACTTTTTCTGAGTGTCCGCTATTTTGTGGATCATGCTAAGAAGAAGAAAGGAGATGATTTGCAGGTTAAAGATAAAAGTTGGTTTTACATAAATACGCTTGGCTTGTTAGGACCATTATGGTCAACTATTTTACTTGTAGAAATAATGGACCTTGCTTTTTCTGTAGATAATGTTTTTGCTGCGGTTGCTTTTACTCCTAATATTTTACTCATTTGTATTGGTGTTTTTATAGGTATTTTGGCCATGCGGTTTGTCGCACAACGATTTATTAAACTGATGGAAAAATATTTTTTCCTTGAACCAGCTGCGTTTGTAATCATTTTTATTTTGGGATTGAAATTATCGGTTTCACTTTGGACTCATTTTAATCCCAATACACATGCGACAGAATTTATGGATTCTCCTTCATTTGATTTATTTATATCTGTCTTTACAGTATTGATTTTTATTGTGCCAATTATTACTTTTAATTTTTTAGGTTGGCCGAAAAAGAAATCTGCTTAATTTAGTTTCTAACTATAGTTTAATTTAATCTAATTTCAAATGATTGTCGTTACTGGAGCAGCTGGTTTTATTGGTTCTTGCCTCGTTAGTCGTTTAAATGCTGCTGGTTGTACTAGTTTAATTCTTGTTGATGATTTTTCAGATGAAATTAAGAATCTGAATTTGAAGAACAAAAAATATAGAAGTAGAATCCATCGTGATGACTTTGTCAGTTGGTTAGAACAGTATGGTAAAGATGTTAAAGTGGTTTTTCACATTGGCGCCCGGACAGACACAACAGAATTTGACATTGAAATTTTCAATAAATTAAATCTTAATTATTCGAAAGCTGTTTGGAATACATGTGTCAAAAATTCAATTCCACTTGTTTACGCTTCCTCCGCTGCTACGTATGGATTAGGTGAATTTGGATATGAGGATGAACATTCACTCGTTTCTAAATTAGTGCCACTGAATCCATATGGGAATTCTAAAAACGATTTTGATAAATGGGTTTTGTTGCAAAATGAAGCACCTCCATTTTGGTATGGACTTAAATTTTTCAATGTTTATGGACCGAATGAATTTCACAAAGGCAGAATGGCTTCAGTAATATTCCATGCTGTTAAGCAAATAAATGAGAATGCTGAAATGAAATTATTTCGTTCCCACAAGTCAGAATTTAAAGATGGAGAACAACTGCGTGATTTTATTTATGTGAAAGATGTTATTGAGGTTTGTCTTTTTCTTTATAAAACATTACCTAAGTCTGGTTTATATAATTTGGGTACAGGTCAATGTAGAAGTTTCCTTGATCTTGCAAAGAGTACATTCAAAGCATTAGCAAAGCCATCGGCTATTTCTTTTGTTGATACACCAATTGATATAAGAGATAAATACCAATATTTTACAGAAGCCAATATGACCAAGTTAAAAAGTGTTGGTTATACGAAAGAATTTTATTCGTTGGAAAATGGAATTACAGATTATGTCCAGAATTATTTAATTCATAATAAATATTATTAGTGTTCTTGTTTCATTTTAGTTTTTTGTAAAACCGTTTTAATTTTTTAGAATAATTTTTATTTCCATTTTTTATATTGCTTTTCTAATTTTAAAACATCGTCTTGTTTTTTAAAATCATTATCAAATTCTATTCATTATTTTATAAACTTTAAAAGATATTTGTAGGCTACTAGCTTTCGAAAGGTTTTTAGTAGTACCTTTGCACCTGCTCCGCCGAAATAAGACCCTAGAGTTACTAGTGTTAGGAGCCAAAATTAAATGCCTTTGCTACGGCAGGCAGGCCCTAAATAGTAATAATTACCTGAATGACAACATTTTCTGAGTTGGGCTTAAAGCCCGAATTGGCACAAGCAGTAGCCGAACTAGGTTTTATTCAACCTACCCCTATTCAAGAACAAGCGATTCCTGAACTGATACAAAATCCTCGTGATTTGGTTGGTTTAGCACGAACCGGAACTGGTAAAACAGCTGCTTTTGGATTACCACTTTTACATTTTATTAATCCGGATTTGAAATTTCCACAAGCTTTGGTTTTATGCCCAACTCGTGAACTTTGCATTCAGATTTCTGAAGATTTAAAAACATTTGCAAAACATTTACGTGGTGTGAATATATTACCTGTCTATGGTGGTTCAAGCATTAGTTTACAAATAAGAGAACTCCGTCGTGGAATTCAAGTAATTGTTGGAACACCAGGTCGATTGAACGATATGATTGAGCGTGGTGCTTTGAAATTAGGAGAAGTGCAAACGGTGGTGTTAGATGAAGCGGATGAAATGTTGAACATGGGCTTTCGTGAAGCGATCGATACCATTCTTGCAGAAACTCCAAAAGAAAAAAAGACATGGCTTTTCTCAGCAACAATGCCAGATGGTGTTGCACGCATTTCGAGAAGTTACATGAAAGATCCTATTACGTTAAGCATTAAAGGAACTGCTGAAGGCGAAAGTAAAATTGATCATTTTTATTGCGTTGTTCAAGCTCGCGATCGTTATCCTGCTCTACGAAGAATTGTTGATGCTCATCCTGATATTTACGGAATTATTTTTTGTAGAACTAAATTGGAAACACAGGAAGTTTCAGATCATTTGATTCGCGATGGTTATATGGCCAATGCAATACATGGCGATCTTTCACAGCAACAACGCGACTTAGTTATGAAGCGTTTCCGTTCTAAACAAATCCAAATGCTAGTTGCAACTGATGTGGCTGCTCGTGGAATTGATGTGGATGATGTTACGCACGTTTTACATTATCAAGCACCCGACGAACCAGAAGCTTATACACATAGAAGTGGACGTACAGGACGCGCAGGAAAAAACGGAATTTCTATTTTATTCATGCATGCAAAGGAAACAGGAAAATTAAGAGTGATAGAGCGACTTACTCAAAAAAAATTAATTTATTTACCAGTTCCAGCAGGTGTTGATGTTTTAAAAAACCAACTTCTTTCTTTTGCTACCAAATTAAAAAATACTGAAACAGCAAATGTTGTTCCAGCAGAATATTTAGGTGTGTTGAAGGAAGCAATGGGTGAGATGACAAGTGAGGAGATGCTTGAAAAATTTATGGCATTAAATCTTGCAAAACTTTTTGCAGATTATTCTCGATCGCCAGATTTAAATGTTTCAAATAAGCCACGTGAACGTTCAGAACGTCCGGAACGTGATTACGCTGAAGCAACAGGTGATAAGCACACCTATTTTGTAAGTATAGGAAGAATGGACAATGTAGATCCTGGCCAATTACTTCGTATTCTTTGTGATCAATTGAATACAGATCGTACACATATTGGAAAAATTGATTTAAAACATAATTTTTCTTTTGTTCAAATTATAGGTCTTGAGCCAACTGAAGTAATGAATTCATTCAAAGGGTTCACTAATCGTGGTAGACCAGTGCGTGTCAATCAGGCCGAAAATGAAAGTGGGGCTGGTGGATCACATTCATTTGGAAGTGGCGAAGAAAGAAGTTTTGGTGGAGAACGTAAATCATTTGGTGATCGCAAACCATACGAAAGAAAGTCTTTTGGTGGAAGTTCATCATCTGGTGACCGCAAACCTTACGAAAGAAAATCTTTTGGTGATAGTTCATCCTCTGGAGAGCGCAAACCATACGAAAGAAAGTCCTTTGGTGATAGTTCATCATCTGGAGATCGCAAACCATACGAAAGAAAATCTTTTGGTGATAGTTCATCATCTGGAGAGCGTAAACCTTACGAAAGAAAATCATTTGGTGATAGTTCATCTTCAAGCGATCGTAAACCATATGAGAAAAAGTCTTTTGGTGATAAACCTTCACGTCGATCTACGCCACCTACTGAAAATGTTGGAAAAGGATTTGGTAAACCTGACAAGCCAGAAGGTGGCGATTGGAAGAATCTGATGAATGAAGCTCCAACACAAGCTGACAGAAAGAAAAAATTTGGGAAGAAGAAGTGGTAAATTAAAAATTTACAATTTTCGCTAATTAGGAAAGCTATTGTCTTTTTTCCTCTGCACTAATCACGTTTTCTACGTCCAAACAATTCTCAAACATACCTACTATTTTATACAGTACACGGTCAACGACACTATCAGGGCAACTTGCTCCGCTAGTTAATATGATATGCATTGGTTTTTTAGTTGACATCCAGTCAGAAGTTTCAACTACTTTTTCTGTTTCTAAATCAAAATGCCTCGTGGTAGATGCAGAGATTATTTCTGAGTCGTCTTTAATAAAATAGGTAGGAAATTTCTGAGCACATAGTTCTGCAATGTGTGTTGTATTCGAGCTGTTATATCCACCAACTACTAAGGCAAGATCTGCAGGTATTTTTAATAAACCAAATGTGGCCTCTTGGTTTTCGTTTGTGGCATAGCACAACGTATCGCGTGTATCTGCAAAGTGATTTTTAATTTCGTTATCACCAAATTTCTCTTTCAGTATTTTTTTTAGGTAATCTGAAATAGCTTGTGTTTCACTGGCAAGCATTGTTGTTTGGTTTATTACACCTATTCGATCCAATTGTTTTTCAGGATTAAAATTTTCTGAAGTTCTACCTTTAAATAATTCATTGAATTTTTCACTGTTGAGCTGACCAAGCATATACTCGCCAAGTAATTTGGCTTCCTCCATGTCTTTTAAAACGATAACTGCACCATACTGTTTGGCATGTGAAAAAGTCGCTTTGGTTTCCTCGTGCGATGGTTTTCCATGCACTACAATTGTGTAATCTTTCGCTCCTAATTGCCCCGATTTATTCCACACCCGTTCTACAAATGGGCAGGTTGTATTGTATTGCTGTGATTTAATTCCCAACTCGCTTAATCTGTTTTCAATTTCAAGGGTTGTTCCAAATGCTGGTATAATAACAATGTCATCTTTTTCTAATTTTTCTAATGGGTAAATTTCTTTTCCATTAGGTTCCATTAGAAATTGGACACCACGAGCAACTAAATCATTATTTACTTCAGGATTATGAATCATTTGGCTTAAAAGAAATATTCTTTTACCAGGATTTTCCTCTAAAGCCCGAAAGGAAATTTCTACTGCATTTTCTACGCCAAAACAAAATCCGAAATGCCTAGCAATATAAATAACAACGGGACCGAAATCTAAAATGGTAGGTGAAAAATCCTGTTTCTTAGGATCCTTAATTTTCCGAATCATTTTGATTCTTGAAATAACAGGGCTGCGGTAAAATTCAGGAATGTTAAACGATTTCATGTGTAGAACAAAGGTAATTAAGGTAATTGGGATTTTGGGGTAATTGTGTCAAAAGTGTTAGTTAGATATTGTAATTAATAAACCCCAAAACCTCAATTACCTTTTTATAGCCGCCTTGTCTAATGCATTTTGGTAAGCCCTTGCATTTCGTAAATGTTCATTGTAATCTGAAGTAAAATTATTTCGACCTGTGCCAAAATTTCCACACATAAATATATAATTACTTTTTTTGTAATTTAATACCGCGTCAATACTTGCAATTTCTGGTATTCTAATTGGGCCGGGCGGTAGTCCTGCATATAAATAGGTGTTGTAAGGTGATTTTATTTGTTTATCGACATTCAATAATCTTGCTATTTTGAAATTACCGATTGCAAATTTCAGTGTCGGATCTGCTTCTAATTTCATTCCTTTACGAATACGGTTGATGTATAGGCCAGCTATTGTTGGGCGTTCATCTACAAAACGCTGTTGCTCCTCTTCAACAATGGATGCCAAGATTGTGACTTCAGATTGTGTCAATTGAATCTCCTTGGCTTTGGCTTTCCTTTTTCCGTTCCAGAATGTAGTGTATTCGATTTTCATTCTATCAAAAAATTGTTCTTCACTGGTATTCCAAAACATATTGTAGGTATTTGGAATAAACAAACTCATTATATTTTCTGTTGTTAGGCCATATTTTGCTAAAAATTCGGGATTGTTCAATAACATTAAAAATTGTGTAGAATCGGCCTCAAATTTCCCACCCACTCTGCTTGCAAGTTGTGCTTTTGTTCGAATGTTATTAAATGAAAATTGTATTGGTTCTTGATTCCCTGATCGAAGCATATTAATTAAATCTCGGTTGGTCATTTTATTTTTAATCCGATATTTCCCAGCTTTAGGTATCCTGAAATTTTTCAAATTTGCAATGATGTTAAAGGAAGATGTATCTTCTATTAATTTCATGGCTTGTAATTTCATTATCAATTCGGGCATGGTGGTGCCTGTAGAGATATAAATAAATTCTGATTGCTGACTTTTAGTGTGAATGTTTGGACGGTAATAAATTTTCCAAAAATAATATCCACCTCCTACACCAAATAAGATTGCAACAATTAGAAATATACGGATTGCTTTTTTCAAGTTTGAATATTATTTTAATATGTTAGTTGTAATTTTAGTTGTTGTGCTTGCTTGTTTTTATTGTTAACTTTTAAAGTGCGTTCAATGTATTTTAAAGCTTCCTTGTATTCTTTTCTGTAAATATGCAATCCAGCCATATTCATTAACGCTTGCTCATCATCAGGATTCAATGATAATGCTTTATTGTAATATAATTTAGCTTTTATTTCGTTTTTTTCCTCTAGCCATAAATAACCCAGATTTGTTAAGGCAGACACAAACTCTGGATCTTGATTCAAAACCATTTGGTATTGTGTTCGTGCTTCAAACTTCTTTTTTTGCGTAGCTAGAGTTAATGCATATTTACTTCTGAATGCTGGGTAAAACGGAGCCAAATCAACTGCCTTTTTGTAAAATTTTTCAGCATTCAATGCATCTCCTAATGTAAAATAAGCTTCTCCAATTCGATATGCGGTCCATGCATTCCCATTGTCAATACTAGGATGAATTAATATACTGTCAAACACAAAACTGAGTTCAGTTCGTTCTGTTGTATTCCTTATGCCCCCCCAATTATTCTTTAAAAAATAATAATGTATAAGGTCACAAAAATTTGCCCTAACGAGCTTTGTGGTATTTTCCGGCAAATATTTTTTTGCTGAATCTAAAAATTGTGGATCATGTTCAAATTTTTCAAATTGTTGCAAATAGGCCTTCGCTATTAGAGTAGGAGCTGGTTTTTTTTTGTTCACGCAATAAAGCCCCATAAATTTTTTAACGCTAGCAAGCTCTTCACCTGTATTTATTTTTCTCTTGCGAATATAATGATCATGGACGGTCACATGCGGTATGTCGATGGAACCTGAATTGGGCATGTGGCAGGCAACACAATTATTTTTGGCTGCTGTTAAATGTTGAGGTGTATCACTGCATTTGTTTAGTTTACTTTTTTCAGTGCCATGACAATTTGTACAAGCATTATTAAAGTTATTTGAATTGGTTTCTTTTACCGAAACGTGTGGATTGTGACACGTTACACATGTTAAAGCATCTTTGTAAGGTTTGATATTGGGCTTCCTATTTTTAGAAACTTTTTCAGCACTAACTAAAAAACATTGTGACATTTTCAAACGTTCAGCGTGCGAAGCCATGATGAACTGATTTTCGGCACCTTTATATTTAGGCATGAAAACATTCATGTAATCTTCCAATTTCATTCCTGGTCGAAAGTCAACAAATGATTTCGAGGGCAGCAGCACACTATTCCCTTGTAAATGGCATCGTTGACATACATCAAATTGTAAATCTGCTGAAAGTTTACCTGGGTTTACTATGCTGTAATCAATGTACTTGGATGTGTCAATTATATTACCCGCTTCTTTTTGTGCAACATGTAATGAACCAGGCCCATGGCAGCGTTCACAAGAAATACCATTTGGAATTTCCGTGAATTTATTTTCAGATCCTGCTACCAATTCAGGCATAGCGTTGTGGCAACTCATACATTCTAACCCTATTTTTCTTTCAAAACGTGAATTCGACCCATGCTCAAAACCAGGCGGTAAATCCCATTTGCCTTTTTGCGTATAGTACGTCATGGGCATTTGAAAAATATATCCATTTACATTTCTTAGGTGCGAATTAGTATGTTGCCCCGACCCAACAATATAATTAACCTTTTCAGTACGCGAAAAAATAGTATCCTTGCCTTGCAAACGAAATTCTGTCATGTACATTGCACTATCCTTGTAATAAGAATGATAGAACATATTATTTGTAGGATCGTAAATTGTGGATGCTTTATTGTTTTTTGCTGCCGATTTTTTGAATGTGGCTAAGTCAAAGGAAGCTCCCATACCAGTATGCATAAATGTTGCATAAATATTTTCATGACATTTCCTGCAGGCGTCCATGCCTACATATTTAACCGAATCGGCATGGTTTAGGTAAAGTAGTTTTTTGGTGGAATCGATTCCGGTATTTTCCTTCGATGAATTAGCACCGCAATAGGAAACACCAACTGAAATTCCAGTCAATAGGAATAAAATTATTGGAATACGGACGAAATTCCGTTTTAAAATCATTGAATTAAATCAAAAATATGTTTTTGCTCAAAAAGATTTTTTGAAATGCTCATTTTAGTGTCCTTTACGGACCAATTGCAGTAGCAATTCATCAACAAAGGAATCGCCTACCCGAATCCAATCTTTTTTAATTCCTGTAATTGCAAAATTATGTTTTTTAAAAAGTTGAATACTAGCTTCGTTATCTATTGTTATATTACAATAGAGTTGGTGTAAATGCAATTGCGTGAAACAATATTGAATAAGTAAATTTAAAGCTTCCGTTGCATATCCTTTACCGCGATCCATTTTTTCGGCTACCAAAATCCCTATTCCTGCGCGCTGGTGTTGTGAATCAAAATCAAAAAGGTCTATTGCACCCACGTCTAAACCTTCTTTGGTAGTAATCATTAACCGTAGTTGCTTATTAGTATGCAAATCAAGGTGTGATGCAGCAATGTATTGCTCCAAAACAAATTTAGAAAAAGGAACTTGTGTATTACTTGCTACCCAAATAGCAGTGTCATTTTCCCACTGGTAAAGTGTTGCTACATCCTGTGGCTCAAGGGCACGTAACCTTATCCGTTCCCCTAGAAGAAGTTGCATTTGAATCATAACTTAAAGATAGAAAAAAAGGAATTGCAAAGAGGTAGATTAGAATAGTATCTTAAATAAACTTTTGGGCGTGTCCCTATTGTTTACAACAAGGGTCGGGCTTTCCGCGCTACAAGGTAGCTGGCTGCAATCCCTCACGCAAATTTATGTTCGTATATGTCAATAATTCAAATTCCCCATTCGTAATGAGTTCCTCCATATTCAGCTGGTATACTTTTCCAAGCGCATTTGCTTTTTCCATCATGGGTAGTAATTCAAAAATAAAATTGGCTGAATTCATTTCATCACCCAAAACTTTTGATACGACCTCTCTGACTGGAAACAAACAAGAAACTTTGCCTTCTACAACTCGATCATATTTTTTGAAAACATCAATTGTCAAATTTGAAAAATTGTCAAGCTGTAAACTTGTCAAATGTGCCCATTCAATAAAAAATGTCGGATTTTTTTTGCGTTTAATAAATACCAAAAATTTCTCCAAAGAACTTCCCATTTGCTTTCCCGAATCCGTAATAGAATAAATTTTCCCATCCACCGAAAGAAGCAGGTGAGGAGGAATGGCAGTAACGTTAAATAAAATTACGAAAACACCCTTATTAAAATCGGAGTCTTTGTCGGGAAGAATATTACGGAGTGCAAAATTTGCCACAACTATTTCTTTTTGCCTTTAAAATTTGCTTTAACAGGAATCGGTGTTTTATTACCTCGAATGATTGAACCAAACTCTTTAAAAATACCAATGAAAGTGACGTGATTGAGTGGGAATTCTAAAAATACATGAAGGAAACTCAGTAGAAATAACACATGAAATCCGAGCATGTAATTGTACATATATAGTCCAATGGAAATTGACCAGAGTAATCCTATAATTAGTAATCGTTTTTTGGGAACTTGGTGCCACTTTATAATACTTGTTTTCGCAAACCAGTTTAGGTAATGGTAAGTATAAGCGAATGCAATGAAACGCATAATCATCATTCCAATTGTAGTGTTATAAGTTGCATGCTGGATGATCGACATATCGTTTTGCGAACGAGGAGGAAAAATATAATTACTACTATCCCAAAAATTCAAAGCGTAAAAATTCACAACATGAAAACTTGGATAAGTTTTCTTAGCGTATTCTGAAATGAAATTGAAATCTGGATTTATAAAAATAAAAAGTAATGGGCAAAGAAAAAACACAATACACGATAGATAGCCACTTTTACTTCTCCCTTTTAGCGCACCATACAACATAAATAGACCTGTGAAAAGGTACACGTGAATGAGCGTTGGTAAAAAAACCGAAAAGAAAATTAAACCTTTATGCGCAATTGTGGCTGTTGCAATAATGACAATAAAAGCGATAAGACGATGGAGAGAGTTTTTTAGTAAAACTAATGCTAAGGAGGCAAAAAATGCAATGTAAATTAATGCTGTGGTTAATTGTGACTGGTCTTGCGATTTTGGATTAAAAAGGTGCAGACTTGGGACTATTTTTTCGATGTAAATTGAAATAAATAATAACACTCCTGCTATTCCAAGTATGACAAAATCTTTTTTCCCTTTAGTAAAATAATTTCGCTCGTGTAGCCAGGAAATTTCTGTTAGGTAATGTGCAGGTCCAAGAATAGCATATGAAAAAAGAAAAAGTTCAAACGGCACATAAAATGCAACTAAGCAGGATATTAAAATCAATCCAATATTGAAGTAATTTAATTTATCAGTATTGGTAATACTTGCAATTGCGCTCATACTTCAATTTCTCCTTTGAAAACAAAAGTTGCAGGGCCTTCTAGCCAAATATTTGAAAAGCTATTTTTATTTTTCTTAAAATGAACAGAGAGGATTCCGCCACGTGTATTTACGACACATTTTTCAGGGCTAGTTGCCATTCCGTTTAAGCTGGCTACGATGGCACAAGCTGTTACTCCTGTTCCACATGATAATGTTTCATCCTCCACACCTCGTTCATACGTGCGCATAAAAATTCCGTCATTTTCTTTCATCACAAAATTTACGTTTGTTCCTTCCTTTATAAAGCGTTCATTGTTTCTTATTTTTTTCCCCTCCTTCACCACATTTAAAGTACTTACATGTGAATCAAATTTTACATAGTGTGGTGAACCTGTATTGAGAAAGAAAAAATCCAATCCTATTTCAATATCAGCTACGTCATTCATTTTTAGCTTAATTGTTTCAGGTCCAATAATTGCTGTGTGTTCACCGTCTACAGCAAGAAAACGAATCTCATTATTTTTTACTGCACCTATATCTTTTGCAAATCGTGAAATGCATCTTCCGCCGTTACCACACATTGAACTAGTATTTCCGTCAGCATTAAAGTACACCATTTCAAAATCGTAGCCCTGTTTGTTTCGTAACAACATTAGTCCATCGGCACCAATTCCGAAACGTCGATCGCACAAATTGGAAATTAAATTTTTATCGGAATCGTCGAATTTTTTTTCTCGATCATCAAACAAGATGAAATCATTTCCGGTTCCTTCATATTTGTAAAAAAGTACACTCATTGAATTTTGGAAAGCATAGTAGCATCTGTTACACGCTCTAACTGTTGGAAATCAGCGGTCGGTTCAATTTTAAAAAAACCGGTAATGCATTTTAATATGGTCAAATTATCAATCTTGATAACAGAAACTAAATCCTGGTCTCCATAGCCATACAACACTAATTTACTTCGAGAGAATTTATATCCGTAAGAGTTGAGCGGTGATTTCCAGAATTCAACAGCTAAATTAGCATTGCTAGTTTCCTTTGCTAAACTATCTTTTTTTTCTTTGTTCAAATTGATAACAAGATAATTTTTTGCAGCAACCTGTTCTTCTTTTCGGATGACTATTTCTTCTATGTCAGTAGGTTCAGCTGCAACAATTGCTGAGGCGCTATCCTTGCTTTCAACTTCAACAGTTATAGCTGTATCTACAATTTGCATGGACGAACTTTCATTCTTATATTTTTTCGATGGCTTTTTCTCGGTTTCAGTGTTATTTTCAACTTTTACTAAGTCGTTTTTGTCTTGTTTAGCTGTTATCGATCTATAGAAGGATAATTCTTTTACATATTGATCCATCTTTAAAAGGAAAAATCCTCCCCCTATGACAAGGCCGAAAAGTAATCCCAGAAAAAATACCTGCAGTTTATCGCGGAAATAACTTAAACGAGACGGAATTTTCATTTGGTCAAAGTTAGGAAAAAGGATGTAATTTTTTATAGTTTTTAACGCTAGTTTTAAGCATATTATACCCAATAGACCTATTTCATTGGTATTTCTGCTGTTGTCCATTTTTATGAATTTGGCCATTGATATTATCTTTTTGTACTGTTACAGATTTCTTAAATCATGTTAAAAAATTAAATTTTAAAATAATATATCTTTGGATTTTAAGTTTATATTTAAGAATTTTACATTACAAAAATTAGAATAATACTTTATGAAAAAGATTTTAAGCATATTCTTGTTTGCTACTTTGGGTGGGGGAGCAGCACTTTTTATAAACTACTTAATTTTGAAACCTACTGCTTTTGAAAACAGTTCAAAGCAACAATCTCAAATTCGATTAGCCGATTTGACAAGTTCAGCAGGTACTATTGATTTCCGTGCCGCTGCAGAGCAAACGGTTCATGCTGTGGTACATATAAAAACTAAGTTTACCTCTCAGCAAACTTATTATGATCCATTTCAGGGCTTTTTTGGTGGTGGTAGTGGAATGCAAATAGTTCCAAAGGAGCAAGAAAGTTCAGGTTCTGGTGTTATTATTTCAAATGATGGGTACATCGTTACCAATTTTCATGTTGTTCAAAATGCCGAAAAGATTGAAGTAACGCTCAACGATAAGCGTACCTATGAAGCAGAGCTTGTTGGCACAGACCCTAATACAGATTTAGCTGTACTGCGTGTGGAAGAAAAAGGACTTCCTTTTATAGCTTACGGTAATTCTGATGATGTAAAAGTAGGAGAATGGGTACTTGCTGTGGGCAATCCTTTTAATCTAACGTCAACAGTTACGGCAGGTATTGTTAGTGCAAAAGCGCGAAATATTAATATAATTTCTGGTAATGGAAGTGGAAGCGGAGCTGTGGAGAGTTTTATTCAAACGGACGCTGCTGTAAATCCGGGAAATAGCGGAGGTGCTTTAGTGAATACGCTTGGTCAGTTGGTTGGAATTAATTCAGCCATTGCAACCAGTACAGGTTCATTTTCAGGTTATTCTTTTGCAGTTCCTGTTAATTTAGTTCGAAAGGTTGTAGTTGATCTAGTAGAATTTGGAACTGTGCAGCGTGGATATTTAGGAATAAATATTAAAGATGTTGATGCTCAATTAGTCAAAGAGCAAAAATTGGGTAAATTAAACGGTGTATATGTTGTTGGAGTGTTAGCAGATGGGGCTGCAGCATCCGCTGGTTTAGATGGTGGTGACGTCATTATTAAGGTAGGTGAAATATTTGTGAATAATGTTTCAGAGCTGCAAGAGCAGGTTAATAATTTTAGACCAGGCGATAAGGTGGTGGTTACTTATGTCCGAGATTCAAAAGAAAAGATTGTAAATGTTATTTTGAAGAATAAAAACAATGGGGCAGAATTATTAAAAAAGGAAGATAAATCGATGGATGTTGAGTCTTTAGGGGCAGTATTTGAAACCATTGCACCTGAAGATATGAAACGATTAAATATTTCTAATGGATTGCGTGTTAGTAAACTCGGGTCTGGTAAGCTTCGAAATTCTGGAATTCGCGAAGGCTTTATCATCACAAGTGTTGATAAAAATAAGGTGAGCTCACCTGATGAGCTAAAAAAGATTCTTGATAATAAAAAGGGAGGAATCTTAATTGAAGGTCTGTATCCAAATGGTTCTAGAGCGTATTATGCTTTTGGTATGTAATATTCATGGGCTAAAAAAGGGCTTTAATCGATATAAAACTCTTTTTTTTAAATAAATTTTAATTGGTTAGTCTTTTGTTACAAAAAAGTTTTGATGAACCCTTGTGTTCCGACATTTCCGAATGTACATTTGCACGATATTAATAAATCGACCTTTTTTATTTGTAATGATCTAATTGAAATAATCATAAATGAGACAGCTAAAAATTACAAAGTCTATTACGAATCGCGAAAGCGCTTCCCTCGACAAATACCTTCAGGAAATTGGTCGTGAAGACCTCATTACTGCTGAGGAAGAGGTTGTTTTAGCAAAGAAAATTAGGGATGGTGATGAACGCGCTTTAGCTAAAATGGTGAAAGCTAATCTTCGTTTCGTCGTTTCTGTTGCAAAGCAATACCAGAACCAAGGACTTTCCCTTCCTGATTTAATTAATGAAGGAAACCTTGGTCTAATAAAAGCAGCTCGTCGTTTTGATGAGACGCGTGGTTTTAAATTTATCTCTTATGCTGTTTGGTGGATTCGCCAATCCATACTTCAAGCTTTGGCTGAGCAGTCACGAATTGTTCGCTTACCGCTCAACCAGGTTGGTTCGTTGAATAAAATTAATAAAGCTTATTCCCGTTTGGAGCAAGAGTTTGAACGCGAGCCTACTGCTTCTGAACTTTCTGTTGTACTTGAATTACCAGAAGATAAAGTTGCCGATACGATGCGTGTTTCTGGTCGCCATGTTTCTATGGATGCTCCTTTGTTAAATGGCGAAGACAATAGTTTATTGGATGTACTGATCAACCATGATTCGCCTCGTGCCGATCGTTTGTTGATGAATGAATCTTTGCAAAAAGAAATTGAACGTTCGCTTGCCACATTGACAGAACGCGAACGCGATGTGATTAAATTATTTTTTGGAATTGGTTGCATTCACGGTTTAACACTTGAGGAAATAGGCGCAAAATTTGATTTGACAAGAGAACGAGTTCGTCAGATTAAAGAAAAGGCAATTCGCCGTTTACGTCATAGTTCACGTAGCAAACTTTTAAAAGCATATCTCGGATAAATAATGTCTGAAAAATAAATATAGCCGTAAGGATAGAGATTGCGAAAGGAATCTAATATTCTTACGGTTTTTTAATTTTATATCAAACCAATTTCGAAAAAGGTATTTGTTTTCTTAGTGTAAATATTAAAACGGATTAATATAAATGTCAATCGAAAAACTTAAGTCAATTAAAGGAAAATCTAATTCATACGCATTAGAATTAAGCAATTGGATTGATGCTGAAAAATCAACCATTGAATTGATTAGTAATATCGGACACCTATGGTTTGATAAATCTGTTGAGTTGGTTATTTTTAGAAATCAATTAATTGATCGAAGTGCAAGTGAAATCATGAAATTGCATCAGTATGCAAAAGATATCATGAACCGCACGATATCAGTAAGTGATACTGCAAAATTGGCGGGTGAATTAACAAAGTTAGACCTTGCCCCATCTAAAATTGACATTGGTAAATTGTGTGCAGAATGGACTGATGAGGCAAACAATTATTCCGATATGAGTGCTTTCGTTACTGATAAATTAAAAGATTTTATCGGTCAAGAAAAAGGTTCAATTATACCTAAAGATGTTGTCCTTTATGGATTTGGTCGTATTGGACGACTGGCCGCTCGTGAATTAATTTCTCAAGCAGGAAAAGGTGATCAGCTTCGTTTACGTGCAATCGTTACACGGGGAAATAGTGATGATGATTTAATAAAACGTGCCGATTTGCTCAGAATGGATTCCGTTCATGGTCCATTCCCTGGAACCGTTATTGAAGATTTTGAGAATAAACAATTAATCATCAACGGACACATTGTATCAATGATTGATGCTAAAAATCCGGAGGATGTGGATTACACTGCCTATGGAATTGATAACGCATTGTTAATCGATAACACGGGTGTTTTTAGAGATCGTGATGAATTAAGTCGCCACTTAAAGGCAAAAGGGATTTCAAAAGTACTTTTAACAGCACCGGCCAAAGGAGATGTTCCTAATGTTGTTTATGGTGTGAATCATGAATCCGTTAATCCCGCTTCAGAAACAATTTTCTCTGCTGCCTCTTGTACTACAAATGCAATTATGCCTATTCTTCAGGTTGTTGACCTGGAACTCGGTGTTGAAAAAGGGCATATTGAAACAGTTCACTCCTATACTAACGATCAGAATCTTCTTGATAATTATCATAAAAAATTTCGTCGTGGTCGTTCAGCAGCTTTGAATATGGTCATAACAGAAACAGGAGCTGAGAGTGCATTGAAAAAAGTGCTTCCTCAATTAGCTGGAAAGTTCACCGCTAATTCTGTTCGTGTACCTACTCCGAATGTTTCGTTAGCGATTTTGAATATTACAGTCAATCGCACAACTACAAAAGATGAGGTAAATGAAATTATCCGTCGCTATGCATTAAAAGGAAATCTTGTTGAACAAATTCAATTTGCATTTTCAAATGAATTAGTAAGTTCAGATGTAATCGGAAATTCTTGTCCAGCTGTTTTTGATAGTAAAGCAACTATTGTTTCTCCCGATAGCAAAACGATTATACTTTATGTTTGGTATGATAATGAATATGGTTATACACGTCAGGTTTTACGTTTTTCTAAATATATTTCTGAAGTTATTCGCTTAAGATATTATTAATTAAAAATGGGTTAATAATTCAAAACTCGTCTAAGCAGGCGAGTTTTTTTTTAACTATATTTTGCACATTCAAAACCTGTTTAATGGATATTCCATCCTTCAGCAATTCAACTTACAAGCAGTATCATTTTCCTGCTTTTTTTCGATAGAAAACACTAATTTTG
>Ga0214919_10000135_pt1 | contig 117578 bp, 113 predicted proteins | sample LL1503_MetaG_FD_177994 | JGI IMG/M metagenome (GOLD analysis project Ga0214919, IMG submission 177994) | Freshwater microbial communities from Lake Lanier, Atlanta, Georgia, United States - LL-1503 | ecosystem: Environmental > Aquatic > Freshwater > Lake | place: USA: Georgia | collected...
TTTTTAATTAAGAAATTAAATTTTTTACTATTACGAATTCAAATATTTTAAAAAGTGAGTAAGTTTACTTAAGTTTTTAACTTTTTTACTTTAAGAATTTTAAAAAGTGAGTAAACTTACTTAAGTTTTTAACTTTTTTAATTAAGACTTTTAAAAAGTGAGTAAACTTAGTTAAGATTTTACTTTTTTTAAATAAGTATTTTAAAATTCGCATTAAGTTTACCAAGTTTTTTAAAATGTTTAATTAAAAAAGTTAAAATCTTGGTTATGTTTAGCAAGATTTTTAATTGTATTAAAAACTAAATAAAGACTATAATATAAAGAATATAATACGATGAGTGTCCAAGACGAGTACAAAATAACTCTCAATAATGAGAAAATATGGTCTTTCTATAACAAAAATAAAAATATTAATATTGAAGCAGCCAATTTGTTGCTAATAAATTTTATGGAGAGCATCTTCAATCAGATGACACATGATGTTAATACAAATGTAAATGCACAACTACTTTCATTTATTTCTGAAAATCTATCTTTTATCTCTGAAAACCGTAGTCAAATTGATACAATCAGAACCAGCTTGGACACTATCAATAATAATGTATCTAAACTCAACACAGATATTGCAAATAATATGTTAATCCAATTTATGACATTGAAAAAAGATTATATTGAAGATGTTAAACAAATTATTACCAACAATGCACTGTCTACCAATGAAAAAATGAGTTCATTAATGGATAAGAATAATAATCATCTGATTGATAAAACATCTCTCATTTTAAATGAAGTCATTCCAAAAAACCAAGAACAATTCAACAAACAAATCCAAGATAACTTCAAACAATTCCATACTATCATTTCAGATGAAACAAATACCTTGGCAAAATCACTAAATCACGAAAAGTCTCTCCAAGATTTTATTTCTAATTTCGAAACCAAGTACAGTTCAATGATGCAGTCGATCCAACAACCCATTTTATCCGTTATGTCTTCAAGTGAAGAGCGTATCAATAACAATATTGATAAACTCAAGGAGACTTCATCAGCTTCAACTACATCACAGTCCAAGATTTTCGAAGGATTGGAAGAATTTCTTGGAAAATGGAAGAATTCAAGCAACAAAGGTAAGTTCGGTGAGAATAATTTATGCTCTATTTTGAACTCTATCTATCCTATTGCTGAAATTACAGACACTACAGGTACCAAAGCATCTGGTGATTTTATGATGAAGCGCTTAGACAAGCCAACTATTATGTTTGAGACCAAGGCATATGATTATAATATGACAAAAGAAGAAGTTGCCAAGTTTATTCGTGATGTTGACACGCAAAACGTGAGCGGTATCTTTATGTCTCAGCATTCTGGTATTGCGTTCAAACAAAACTTCCAAATCGACATCCACAAGGGAAATGTATTAATTTATATTCAACACTGCGAATATTCAGCAGATAAAATAACCATTGCTGTGGATATAATTGACCATTTGACCGGTCGTATCCAAGAATTGAACATCGATGAAACCAATAATATTTCCAAGGACACCTTGGACGATATTAATTTGGAGTACCAAGCATTCATAACACAAAAAGATGGCTTGATGATGACGTTAAAAGACTTTCAAAAACGATTAACTACTCAAATCGACGATCTAAAAATGCCAACCTTGGACAAATATCTTGCACCAAAGTATGCAAATGTTAAAACTCGGGTTCATATGTGTGATATTTGCAATATATTTACATCTGAAAATAAACAAAGCGTATCTGCACACAAACGTGGGTGTGCCAAGAAGATGAAAGCTAAAGAAGAAGGTCTAACTAATACGGTTGTTTCATCGTCGAATTAATAAAATCTTGGACACTTTTACCAAATTATTTTCAATAGTGTCCAAGATTTGTTTATGTTCCAAAAAACCCTTAAAATCGAGGACATTTCGTAAATAAAATGTCCAATCTTGGACACTCTTCAATATTTTGTGGTAAAAGGGTTGGTAAAATTGAAAGTAATGTTATATTTGATAGTATAGTACTTAACCTACAAAAATGGAAAAAACCTGTTTGATTTGCCTAGAAGACATAACCAACCCACAATATGTAGAGTGTTTTATATGCGGTATAAATTTGCATAATGGTTGCGAACAAACTTATCGATTACATAACAATCATAATTATTGTAAATGTATACACTGTCAACGGATTGGAACACTATTTGGCCAAGAAGCCAATACAGATTATTTACAGGTAAATATTGTAATGGATCCCGCACAATATACAATGTTAGACCATACCAAAAATAACGAAAATGTATTCGCTACTCTTGTACCAGGAACAACCGTGTATTATGTTGAAAAAAACTTTACGTCTAATCGAAAAGAGTGGCGGGCAATCGATTGTATTATTAGTCATAATAATACAATAGTTAAAGAAATCACGACCAAACATCCTGATAAAAATGGTCGTATGTATACAGGCGGAATTTATTATGAGTTTGGACACCGATTTAATATAGTTGACTATTACGTGAAAAATGAAAATTTACCATAATAATTTATCTGCTAACCAACCATTGGTCCATTTTGTTTTACGGTCATTTTCGTGTCGTATTTTGTATAGTAGTCTGCGTGTCTTGGCATATTTTGTACCGCGTTTAATCATATATGTTGGAAAATCATTCATTCCATAAGCACCCACACTGGCAATTTTCCGGTCTTTTTTGAAGACATCTATTTTTTTCGTTTTATTCTTGGCTGGTTTTACGGAAACACCTATCTTCTTGGCTTGGCGATATGTATATTTGGTTATTTTATAAGGCATTATATACTAATGCCTTATAAAAATAGTACGCATTATAGTATTAAATTTTGATTTTGCGTGTATTTGAATGCCCAAATTTATACATTTTCTTCGATTTATTTGCTAAAATAAATGCTTTACCTTTGTGATTACATCCCTTTTTTAGTATATCGTAATCAACCGCAGCGGATTTTCCAGCAGTCAATGAACTGGCTAATCGAGCTAATCCCCAAGATTGTGCGGTTTGATTGGGTCGTGATCCAGACGAATAATATGCACCTTCTCCTTTTTTTACAATTTGTTTTAATGCTTCTAATTTACAACCAGTTTTAAGTGCCAATTCACTGTTAAGTGTTATGTTTTTTATATTATATATTTTACGAGCATTTGATAAGTGTTTTGATTTTTTATTTTTATAAGATGATATCGTTTTTCGTGTAAAATATTTGTGGGTTTTGTATAATTTCTTTGATTTTAATATCATATTTTTTTGTTTCTGTTTATCATTTCTGGTTAAGTTTTTTGGTATATATCTAATTGGAAATTTTATAAAATTCATTTATATATGTCCATAAAAAAAGAGAAGGATCTTAATGGTGAGCGAAGAAACCCTTAGAAAATTTAACTTATTTTTATTGAAAGACTTTTATCACACTCCAACCCAAACTAATCTAAACAATGACGACTACATACATTTTCAAGAACTATTTGGGTGAATTTCAAACCATATCAGTAAATGATATATTGTCATTTCACACGGACACGGTGCCAAGATATACTGGACGGATTACTAAAATCGATGATGAAAACATTCATATTTCGTGGACTGGTCATTATGGAAAAAATGTATTGGCATTGCAAGAAGTATTCATTCCTAAAATGGTCAATTATCATCACATAACTAAAACGAATAATGATGACATTGTACTACATCTATCCGGGATCGATACATCTACTGAGCTATCTAAAAAATTTATCGACCAAATCGAGTTAAATATAAACAAGGATTATGGAAATATCAATGTATAATAGTTTGTAAATCAATTATTTTCTTCTGGAGCATAAATTCCAGTGTCTGGATTATATACCATTCTATTTTGCGCATTTGATTGTGTAAATACTGTTGCGCCACCTGGATTACTCCAACAATGACGCAAATTTTGTCGCGGTTCTTGTTTCTGCTCGCGACGGCTACTACCGCCACCAAACAAAATCGTTGGTTTAGGTGCTATAGTTCTACGCAATTCGCGCAATTCATTATCTAGTTTTTTTATTTTTTCCTGTAATTCTATATTTTCTTGTTCTATATTTTCTTGTTTTATTTTTTGATTATCTTTCAATGCACGATTATCTTTCAATGCAGTATCGCAAGTGGTTTCTAAATGCGAATTTCGTTGTTCCATTTCAGCAAATTCTTTTTCGAGAATTTTATTTTTTGTTATAATCATTTTAATTTGAGTTTTATTATATAATTCGGATGAAGACGGATTGTGTGTCAATTCGTGCAATTCCGCTTTTAATATTTTTATACATTCGATCACATTATAATAATGTGATCGATATAATTGAGTATATTGACACCCTTTAGATGATAATAATTGTTTTAACATATTGATAATATGATCAGGAATAGGTATATTATCATTTATTATCAAAACGTCGCGAATTGGATAATATTGGTTTGGATGACCTGAACATATAGATATGCTTTGTGATTTAATATCCACATTTCCATTTTTATCTATTTTTATGTATAATTTTTCAGCAGAACCAGCACAATCGTATGGTGGTGGGTCACGTAATAAATCATTCACTACGTCGAGCACGTATTCGGTCATTGTAAGAAATTTGATGTTGATATATTAAAATATAAACCATAATAAATTAGTTCAATTTTATGAATGTAGTGCATAATCAAAAATATATTACGATAATATCAATGTATAAAATTGAACAGCTTTATAACAATAATATCTCATTTACTTACCTATATTTCATTATAAAATGACAACTAAAAATAATATCAACTATTTTCTTGGTCAATTCAAACACATATCTCCTTGTGAATATTTTCGTAGAAAATACGGTAAGGCACGGGATAGCATCAAACAACTATTGAAACGACGTCTACGATTACATTATCCGGAAGAAGTCAACATATTACCAATGTGGGTTGGATTAGCAGCACAACTAAATGGTTCAAGAAAAACGGTAGAAGAAACAGATGAAATTGAAGAACAAATAATTACGGCGACTATGTATACACTTGCCCATATTGTAGAGCAAACAGAAGAACAAAAAGATTACGATGACCAAAATAGTAGTAATTATGAATATGAGTATGTTTATTTGGTATTTGGACAATTAGAAACCCAAGAAGCCATTTTTGCAAAGTTGGACAATAGTTTGATGGTTGGCAAAGAACGTTTACCTATCGGATTTGTACGTGGAACAATTCATTTTGGTAAATATTTGTCTTATCCAATTACTCGTGATTTCATCGACTGCGAACGACGGTTAATATATCCATACAACAATGATAAAAAACCTGTCGTTACATATCATCCCGTATTTTATTTGAATGAACCCAAACATCCCTTCGTACAATTTGAATATGCAGAAAAATCATATAGATGTTGGAATGAAGCGAAACAAAAATGGATTAGGTCTAAATTCACACGAGCACTGTCTAGTGAATTATTAGCCGATTATGATGGCAAATATTGATTTACAATTGTATTTACAAAATTACAGTTTGTAATTACAAAAATTGGGGGGGTCGTAGGGGGGCACAGCCCCCTACAAAATTGAAAGGCTTTTCTCAAAATAAATAAATAGTACATACTGAAAACCAGTTCCTTTTAATACTAATATACCTTTCAAAATGTACGCCGAACCTATCTTACTTGGAGGTGAATTCAAACAATTTTATACCTTTGGGAAAGAAGGTATGAAATACGACGTGAATTTCCCATTAGGTTGGTCGGTCAAACATTTACCCCATACCGGCCCGGAAGAGTGCGAACAGTGTGCAACAAATGGATGCTACAGTGGAGTGTTTGTAGGATATTGCGAACAATGTGCTCAAATCTATGGCGAAGAACGAGGATGTGCCGGCGGTGGCTTCAGATACGGCCGAGAAATGTATCCTCAACGACCCGAAAGTGCTACTGCGAGATATTTGAATGACGTATCTTATCAGGAGATTGGCACTTCAGCAACAGTTAAACGAGCATCAGAATTCGACCAATCCAGTAAATACTGTATAGATATTACCGAAATTCCAAGACCAGTGGAGCAAAAGAAATGTGCGAGACAACTTTACTACGAGCAAGAATATGATTTGGAATACGATGACAGAGACGAGTATGGGTTCGACGAAGAAGAGCAATCGTGGGATCGATACGAGCAAGAATTGGAATATTTCAGACAAAGCCAGTTTGACGATTGAAAAGTCAGTTTTCAATTAACAATAATATAAAGATTTGTAAATTGTATAATATAATATGAACCGTCTAATAAGCCGTCAAATAACAACACACATAAAAAATATTATTCCAGAAGTTAATAAAATAACTGCATATAACATGCAATATATTGACACAATTGATATCAAAATTAGAAACCCAAAAACAGTATCACCCACATCCATATTCAGACCACATATTTTCGAGGCAATGGTTTGCTTCAAAAAAAACGATTTCGTATTATATCAATCATTTTATAATAATGATTTTACCAAAATAACTGAAAATATTAATGATTATATTGGTCGTGTTATTAAATTATAGAAAATTGATATATTAATTACATTATTTTACTTTTTTACCATACTCAGAATACATATAAAATAATCAATCATATAAATCAACATAAAATGGGAAATTGGCTAAGTTTATTCAGTTGTTTCAACAATAAAAAGCAGATATATCAAAAAAAAGAAAACGAATGTACAATTTGTGCAAAACAAATATTTGAAAACACCTATATAAAATGCGTATTGTGTGATATGATTATGCACCACGAATGTGACGAAACACATAAAAGTACAAACATCTGTCCACAGTGTTCACGATGCGGAACACTATGCAATTATACAGGGGCAGATGGTTGGACGATCAGGATACCATTATCTGTTAATAAAACGATAGACATTTAAACCGATGAAGGATTAAGTTCGCATTTGTGCGAACTTAATTCTTCAACGGTTTAAATAATCACAAAGGTAACTTTACTTGGGTCATTTTACACCATTGCAGATGTAAAATGATATAAAACTAATATAAAACTATAAAATAGTAATATTATAATGGAAAATAATCAAACATTATACCTTAAAACAGATGATAACAAAATTATAAATGAAAAATATATAAGATGGGTAAAAAAAATGAGTGATTGTTTGGAAGTTTGCACCAAATCAACTGGTTGTGGTGCAAAAATTGGTGATACACATAAAATATGTAAATTAAATAATTTAAATAGTTATAATAAACTTAATAAGCATTTTTAACCTTTATCATACCGCAAATGACACATGTGTCATTTACTGCGCAGTAGTATGATAGATGTATACCTTCAATATTTTATGACCACTGCGTGGTAAATGTTCGCTCTGCGAGCGAACATCCACTTACTGCGCTTAGTCATAAAATATCAAATAATACCGATAAAATCCGTAGGATTTTATTCGGTATTATGAAGGTTAATAAAATGCCCTTTTACACCTCTGTTTTTTGTTCGTGTTCACTTTTTACTCCAGCCAATGTGATTTTATAGTGTTGATATTTTTCTTCCGTTTCAAAATTATATCGAATAATCCCAGTTACTATACCCGAATTAATTGTGTCGTACTCATCCATAGTCGCTGGGTCTGATACATTTTTATCCATTAATTTGGGTAGATTGAGCGATGCCAAGATGACTGTATTAGATACGACTACTCGAAGCAATTCGACCAATTGGTCTTTATTATACGTTCGTACTTCTTCCAACAATGGATGAACGTGTGCAAACAATATCATACTGGAGTGATTATATGGGTCATTTTCAGAGAACATTGGCCACTCTAGATATATCCGAATATAATTGCACAAAATGATAGCCCGTGTCAATATTTGTCCAAATGATTGATTTGTTCCATTGCTGTCAAATTCTTTAGTTGTCGGGTCGCCACCATTATACATATATTTTTTTATATCCGGATGTTCCTCCAGATATTTAATTGAAGTTAGAATTGCGGAAGTTTGAGAGCTTGACATTTTATGTCTTCTAAATAAGTTAGTTAAATAATACTATTAAATAAGTATTATAAATACTAGTCAATTTTATAAGGTAACCTACGGTTCCCTTATGATCCCTCCCTTTTAATAAAACTTACGACCCCCTTATAATCCCTTCTTTTACTAAGGTAACTCTGCGGTTCAATTGTATTAAACATATATAAATAAAATATACCAAATGTCTAAGATTGATAATTACATAATACGTAAACTAGTAGCAAATGACTACGATAATTTTTATAAACTAATCAATGAATTCAGACCTACCGAATTTAGTAGACCTTTATTTGAACAAATATTAAATGAAATGTCGCAATCAAACACTGAAATATGGACAGTCGAATATACTACAGACCAAAATACATGTTTAGTCGCCACGGGAACAATCATTTATGAAACCAAATTCATTCATAATTGTGGAATATGTGCACACATTGAAGATATATGTGTCCAAGAAGCGTTTAGAAAACACGGATTGGGTTCCATTTTGATGCGACATTTAGTCGAAACATCCAAGTTAAAGGGTGCTTATAAAATCATCTTGGACTGCTCTGAAGAATTAGAGGGGTTTTATAATAAACAAGGCTTCCATAAACATGGAATACAAATGGCAAATTATCTGTAAAATTGAATTATTTATATTATTCGTAAAATAATAATATAATTATGTAAACGAGTTATTTTCTTACTGTCTTTGTTTTTCTTTTATTTGTTTTTCTCTTTGATTTATTTATTTTTCCTCCATGAGTTTTACTGCTGTATCGCTCACTATGTGGAGTTATTCTGGGTGGTGATGGAGGGTTTAAACTTTGTTTTTTAGGAATGAAATAATTAGTATAATTATATTGTAAAAAAATTGGTCTTCTAAGTGCAAGAAACTCCTCCCGTTTGTCATCAGCACGATTACCATACTTTTTTATAAAATCTTCTCTGTTATATGTACTATCAAATCCATGCTCTAGCGCTATTTTTCTAAATGCAGCTGTAAATTTACGTTTTTCTCTAGCTTCTATCTCTTTTAATTCTTCCAGACTCGTGGCATTTTTAATTTCCTTTATAACTTGTTTGTTCATTATATATTATACACCGATAAATTTCAATTTACAAAATTGAATTATTTATATTATTCGTAAAATAATAATATAAACTGTCACCAATTATTTTATAAAATGCAGACCCGTTCTTTTTCTAAAACACATCAAATCTCCAAGACTGACATAACTAAGCAATATAATGAAAATATTGTTGCACAAATCTTGGACCAAGGTCAATATTCTGTTGACATCGACTTTGACGAAGCCAGTAAAGAATGGTCAGCCAATAAAAAACGAGTAGGACAAATGTACTTATATGTTTGTGGTACAAAATTAGCATCTGGAAAACGTTGTCAAAATAAACCCAGTAATAACTTGGACAGGTGTTGTAAAAAACATACTGATAATAAGTTTGACCCTGATACATTGGTTAATTTTCACACATCTTATTAATCGACCTTTATTTGCGATGAAGTATTATAAACTAAATAATTTACATATTTTTCTAAACTATTAAAATGCATATCACCTTTCTTAATTCCAACAAAAAATAAATCGTGCGTTTCATCATTATAGTATGAATCCCATACTATAAATAATTCATTTAGGTTTAATGCTTCATTCAAGTCAAATACTGTAAGATTTTTATAATAATCTACCATATCTTCTACATTTCCAATTGTTCCGTAAGAATCACATGGAGATGTTCTTCTAGTACCATGTTCAGGTCTTCCAGTAGAAGCACATGTAAAACAAAACAATCCATTTGGTTTTAACATTTTATAAATTTTGTTAAACGATTCCTTATATTCTGGATCATGTTCAAAACATTCTGTAGATATAATCGTATCAAATGTATTGTCTTCAAATGGTAAATTCATTGTTTTTGATACAATAGTTACATTATTTGCGGCTATTACATCATTTCCATCATATTCACAATTTTCAAATAAAAATCGATTATTTCCGTTAATATCTCCAGAACCAACATCTAAAACTCTCTTATTTATAAAATATTTTTCCAATATGTTTTTCACAAATAAAGTAAAACTTCTGGCTTGGTCATGCATTATATTATTATATTATAATAATCGTATTTATATATTATTTATTGTAAATATTATATAAATTTTATTATATTAATTTATATAAATAATATACAATGTTAAATAAATTTTATTATAATTCGATGAATACTTCAACTACAAAAAAAGCAATAACTACTAATGTAGAAATATCCCCTATTATCGAAGCAGAGCTTAATAAATTAGACTTTTTAATATATTCAACGCATAAAACATCCACACAAACTGTAACTAATACATTATTATCTAATAATATACGTGCAAAACATATTCATATATTAGACGATTTATACAATAATCAATCTAATCTTCAGTTATTTACCAATCATTTAAAATCTTATCAAGCAAAAAATGGTCGTCGATTAAAAGTAGTTACAATTATTCGAAATCCATTTGAACGGTTAATTTCATCATATTTTCAATATTGCCATAATAGACAAAACTCACGTACTAAATGTGGTGAGAAAAATACATTGATTATGACAAATAGTGTTGACAAATTACGACATATTTTTTTAAATAAATTAAATAATAAAGAAACCGAATTACACTACTATTTAGAAAGCATGAATGAAATGTCGCAAATATTTAAAACAGATATTATTCGTAATTTAGTAAACAAAGGAGACCATTTTACTTATGAAAATGATTTAATGCAACTTTATGTACTAGATTTTACCAAGATTATCGGTAGTCCAAATGCATCTAGTATTTGTGGTATTGAATATATTAATAATGTATTAGGTACACATTTTCAAAATTTAGTACCTGAAAATTTAACAAAAAATAAAATTACATATACAAAATATGTGAAGTTTAAAGAACTTTTAGAAAATGACCAAGAAATCAAAGATAAAATTCAATCATTCTATTTGGAGAAAGATATCCCTTTTTTTTATCAATTCAACATTGCATCTGGCCCGCAGTCTGATGTATCAAATTGATATTTGCTGTTTCCAAAATATGACTGCGACATTTGATTATAAATTCATCATCATCCAAGATTTCAGGTTCTTCATATTTACTCCTCAACAATGCTACTACAATTTGAGTTAATTCATCTGTAGTTGCTTCTAACCGCAAACGTTCTCCAGTGCGAACATTCAATATTTTATACTGTTTTTTATGATTAGGGTCATCATTATTATTCGCATCTAATCCTCGACTTATCCAAGCATACAAAACTACCTGCATCAAATGCTCTAATGTTATTTTGCTAGTACATTTCAACTCCCATAAAGTGCTTGGAGTATCTAAATCTATTCTCGCATTAAATCTAAACCGTTTATCATAACTGAAATACGGATACAATAAAGCATCTAATGCCACATGTTCTTGGTCCATAGAGCTATGTATCAATGTTTTTTCTATTTCAGGAATATATTGGTCCAATTGTTGAAACTCGTGTCCAAGATTTTTTTCCATTTGATGACAACATTTTTCTACGATTTCTGGTGTTATCCAATCATATTCATCTTGGCGAATTTGTTTCAATTTTGAATATAGTTTTTCTTGGACAGCTGCATACACATTCGCCAAATACATATATTGTTCAGGAGTTTCACATTTTTCGGGCAATGTACTAATAGCGCGTTTTAAGAATAAATGGTCATTCGGTTTCATTTCTTGGACACTTTCATTAATCATTTCAAATAATTTAGCAGAACCAGGTCTACTATTACTTTGTCCAAGATTATCCATATCCGCATAAATGCGGTCAAAATACATGGCAGGTATAGCAATACCATTCAAATCACTGACTTCTTCATATAGTCCATTTGTTTTGGTCTTAATAATGGTCGGAATATTTATCGTATTTTCAGGAGTAGCTTCACATTCTGTAACAAATATACGCTCCAAGATAGGAGTTATTTCCTCCAAGATGTCTTCTTGGACAAACTTTATTAAATTCGTCGGAGTAACATGATGTGTTGGAATTGTAACTATCGATTTATCCGGGTCTTGGACAATCCTAAAATATGTTTGTGGCATACCTTTAAAATCAATGTAATCACACTGTTTCATTATTGGCTGTGTTTGTTTCAAGAAATTCAATGGTCTTGACCGGTCATCCTCCAGCAAATAAAGGCAATGTGTGGCTCGAGTACACGCCACGTACAATGTATTGGGGCATCGGGTTGGGTCAATATTAGGACTATTATAAAAATAACCTTGGTCAAATCCGACGACAAATACATATTTACGTTGCCTGCCTTTTACCGTATGAAATGTGGAAAACACGACTTTTCCATCAATGACACGGTCGTCAGGACTGTCGACTTCATTCATAGGTACATAACATGGTATATCATGCTCAGTCAGCACATTTTCCATACGCCTGATATTGCTTTTTTGACCTCTCACACTTCCTCCCAAAACAAAAATATCAGATGGACTTTCGCCTTCATCCAAGAGCCTGCGAATAATTGATACCACGATTTTCTCGATTTGTTGTCTTGGTCTGCGAATATATATGACTGGTACACCATCTCGGCATGCTTTTAATCGCTCTTCACCTAACATATCGCGATTAACAAACTTGGCCATTTGATGCGTTATTCTATATGAGGTTTGGAGAGTGCATTTTTTGAAATTGGGAGACTGCAAATATGGTAATACGGACCATATTTGGTCAGCCTTGGTCAAATACCGAATGTCTGCTCCTTTAAATTCATACAAGCCTTGCATATAATCACCCAAGACCAACAATTGGAAGGACTTTGATAAGTTGTTAGTGATACTCTTATGATTAATATTATTACTGATAATATCCTTAGTTAAACTTACTGCATTATTAGTTAAACTTACTATATCCTTATTTACCATATCCTTAGCCATTTTCACTACCAATTGAAAATATAAATACGTCATATCTTGTGCCTCGTCCAAGACAATAATATCAGCAAATGGAATGGGTATTTTGGGAGCTATATTATCTCGAATAACTTGGCGAATTCCCGTATCCGTATGTGCTCCCGCCGAATAATATTTGACCGCAAAACTATGATATGTATGTACTTGGAGATTGTCTAAACCCAATTCTTGGATTTTTTCTTTAACTTCATGCCGGAGCATAGCATTATATGTAAACTGTCGAATTTTACGACCAGTTAATTCTTGGGCAATAGACAAAATAGTGGTGGATTTACCACTACCCGCACAAGCATCGACCACCACATTATATCCTGCCCGAATAAAGTCCAAGACAGTGCGTTGTTCAGAACTCATTTCATGCATTTATAAGGTACTTAAAGTAAATATTATTTGATAGATTTATAAATATATATTATAAATCAATCGGTTTATGTGTATTTATTTGTAGAAATTAAATTAAAATCTTGGCAGGTCCATATGCTAGTAATCCTCCTCACATTTTCCTACTTTTGCGACTAGTATTTGGCACAAACTTTTTGTTATATTGAATAGCACGTAATAGTCTCAATTGTTTTTCGGCATTTTTTCTACTCGCGCATTTAGACATGACACGTTTGGTCTGACTATTTGTCACACGATAACATCGCTTCTTGGATACTTTGCGCATAGAATACGGCATTTATATTATAAGAATATAAAAATGGTTTAGTTCATAAATTCAGATAAACTAGACATCTCAGCCAATTCGAATAATTGTTGTGGTGTATTTACACCCATTATTTCATATTGTCTGTGCTTGGGTACCTCGACCATTTCAACATCGATACCTTCGTTTTGGCGAATAATCGAAATCAAGTCCGTCAAATAATACTCCTTTTGCGAATTATCATTTTTCAAATAAGGCAAATATTTGCACAGGAAATAATTGGAGAATGCATAAATACCGCAATTGATTGTTTTTATTTCACGCTCTTCATCGGTGCAGTCTTTTTCTTCAACTATTTCTTGGAATTTGGTTGTTGTCGGGTCGACTACTATACGTCCATATCCTGTCTGATTATCCAAAATAGTGGTCATTATTCTGACTGGACAAGTCGCCGGAGACATATCTTGGACCATCTGTTGCATAGTGGATGCTTTTAATAGTGGTACGTCACCGGATAATATCAAGACGCGAGAAGATGGTTGTATTCCCGTATTGGATCCTGCAAATTGAAGAAATGGTCGGCAACATTGAATTGCGTGTCCAGTACCTAAAGCTACTTCTTGGTACACATATTTGATATTATAGTCGCCAGTATTATTATCAATGACTGTCGGAATAAATTGCTCTACAGTGGTTTTGATAATCTGATGATATTGTCCGACGACTATTAATATTTGTGCGGGTTCAAAAGTGAGAGCTTCTTTAACAATTTTGACCAACATTGGTTCGCCGTTAATAGAGTGCAATACTTTGGGCAATACTGAATTCATTCGCTTCCCCAGCCCGCCGGCCATAATAATAACTATTAAGTCGTTCATTATTATTATGATAGGTTTTATTTTTATTATTTTTACTCCTCTACTGATTCTTTCTCTTCTTCTTCTGCCATTACAGTTACAGGTACTGAACTTTCTGATAGTCCTTCTGCTGCTACCGTTGATGAACTAGCTAATCTAGCTACTTTAACTTTATCTGCTCTAGCTTTTTTATCTGCTCTAGTTTTTTCACGTCGGCGTTTTGTTGCTGCTGCTTCTTTTTGCTTTTTCTCTCTTTGCGCCTTCGCTACTCTCATACTGTGCCCAAATATCGTTCCACCCCGTATTTTACGTGAACTCCGGCGTTTGCTATATTTGCGTTTTGTAGCCATTTATATTACACTGATATAATTCATTTTCTCCTTTTTTTAACACTTTTCTTTCCTCTCTTATTTTTCCGACCCTTTTTTGACCGACTTTTACCCATAAACCCCTTTCGCATATTAGTAATAATAAATGGCACATTGTTATTTCGCCCCTCAATCAAATACCGAGTTTTATTCTTCTTCCGTTCTTGGAATGAATTGACGGCAATATCTTTTACGACTTGACCATTTTCTATTATTGTTTCGTGAAACGCACCTTTCGATACTAAAGACATAAATACTTCAAATATATAATATAAAATGATTATATTATAATATATTATTCAAATGCTTATCATTTCTTGCCCACATTGTAATCAGTCTATTGAAGTAATTGAAATCAATTGCCGTATATTTCGATGTGGAATTCTGAAATCGAACTTTACACAAATTCACCCTCATTTGCCTAAATCTGAATGCGACCGACTATTCAATGAACAATTGATTTATGGGTGTGGAAAACCATTCAAATTAGTAAAACCCGTAAATAATGATGTACCTATTGGTACAAATAATGATTACCCACCAGATCCAACAATTAAATTAGACCAATCTTGGACTGTCGAAATATGTGATTATGAATAACCCTATTATCTATTCTTTCGAGTACTTAGTCTTTTGACTACCCGTTTCATTTTAGACCCAATAAATCGCCGTATTTTAGGTGCATCGGCCAAGAATTTAGCCACCATTTCTTGGTAAAACTCCCGAAATTCTCCCTTTCGTCTACGCATATCTTCTAGAGAAAACCATTGGATTTCAATCTTCTCGAACAATTTGGTCTTATTCAATACTTCTTTATCCATTTTATCCCATAAAAATCGGTGATTTTGATTATAATACTTGGGCAAATTCTCATCATATTCCATCGCAAAAATATGTACATGATAAGTGTCAACTGTGATTGGATATACACCCCCATTCTTCTCAACTAAAGCCCGAACTTCTTTTTCCCCACCTAAAAAACCAGTCAATTCTTCTCCGCCTTCACGCATAGCCGCATCATAAGGTGTCTCTTGTCCATCCGCACGTCCTCCAAAATCGGAAAATCCTTTGGCACTATCCTCCATCGAATTTTCTTTTCCAAACAAAAAATACAGTTTATTTTTATGTAAAGCCACGGGTAATATACTACCTGCAACCATAGTATCTATAATATAGATATCGATAATATCTATATTATGTGGATATTTTTACCATGTGTCCAAGAATTGAATGACCAAATCTAAACAATATATAACTATAGATTTATGAAAGTAGCACTTTGTTTTTGGGGACTGACCAGAAGTCTAAAGTTTACTCACAAAAGTATCCAAGACAAAATCCTCAATGTTCTCAAAAATGCATCGATAAATTATACCATTTTCCTACATACTTATAAATTCAAATCAAAATATTACAATCCGAGAGCCAAAGAAGTTGGACTAACATTAGATTTCGACGACTATAAGTTATTAAATGCCAACTTTGTACAAATAGATGACCAAGATGAAATAAAAAAACAACTCAATTTACAACAATATCGGTATCAGCACGACCCTTGGAATACGAATTATATATGTGTCGACAATTTCATCTGTGCCATGTACTCTAAAAAACAATTGGGTAAAATGGTGGAAAACAGTGGCCAAGAATTCGACCGAATAATATTTTTGCGACCAGACGTCAAATTTTTGAATAATTTCGACGTTTCTTGGCTTTCTTTAGTAAATAACAATAACGTCATTATACCCGGATTTGCTTTATTTTCAGAATTTAATGACCGGTTTTGCATTGCTAACTGTAAAAATGCGCAAATATATTGCAATTTATTTGATAATATGTTAGAATATAGCAAAGCTCATCCTTTACATTCTGAGACATTTCAATCATTTTATTTACGTAAAGTATATCGATTATCTATTCAATATATCTTATTTTTTTTTAATCGTGTTCGGTCAAATGGTCATGAAGAATATGATAGTTATGCTCCAGAAAGTAGACCTTCTGGACCCATAATGTCTTTAGTAATTCCGAATACAAACATACAAGAAAATAAACCTTCGAATAATTATGATAAAAAACAAAATAATCTCATTAAAATTCTGCCAAAACAAAATCGACCCAAAAAAGTATTATCAAAACAAAATAGGCCAAGTAAAATGCTATTAAATATATTATAATCGAATAATTTTGACATCGGGATTAGATACCGGCTGGCCGTACAATACTTTTTGCACAACTTTGATGTGATTATAAGTTATTCTCGCCGACACATTTTCTTTGACCATTGCCAATGACGTATTTCCCGAAACATCAAATACTGCTTTAATTTCATTGAATTCATCTTGGCTCATTAATCTTTCGACCGATATCTGGTCATGCGGCATATTCGAAACAATGTGTTCAAATATGGTATTGTTTTTCAGATTGCGAATGATGGCAATTTCATCAATCGACTTGCCTCCGATAAAGAGACCCAACGATACCTTATCTGTAGCCTCTTTTTTAGCCGGTAATACAGTTTTTGATATATTTATAATGGGTTCTTCTATTCCAAGTTCTTCAGATAAAGCAAAGTTCGAAAATGGATTACCCGTCATCTTGTCCAATTCAACCTCGTAATTGGGTATTGTCTCCGGTCCCATCATGACCCTATAAAATTCGGTTACTCGTTCATTTGCCTTAATCCGCTGTGCATGAAATGCGGTCAAATATAATCCATCGAGTGATTGTACGCGTGATAGTGCAACATAGGTTTGACCAAATTCGAATATTTGACCTCCGACATCAATATCAGCCATTGCCAAGGTCGCACCTTGGATTTTATGTATTGTCAATGCCCAAGCCAAACACAATGGTATTTGACCGACGGCAATTGCAGGATACTCTTCAGACTGCCGATAATGTGGCGTGATGGTTTTCACATGTCCATTGGTAAAACGTACAACAGGACACGGCCCTAAATATGTATTTGCATTAGACACTGCTTTATTTGAACCAGGTGTCAATATATCGACAACTATTCCCTGTGCACCATTGCAAATCCCATTGTCCATATCCAAATTCACTGTACACATGACTACAGCTCCAACTTTTAGAGATAGCGTTTCTTGGAAAGATGAGTTTGACATCAATTGCTGGACTTCATAATCCATTTCTTGGCTAGACAAATGCGTTGAACGGACCATTTGCTCCAAAGACAAGGCAGCATTTGTTTCCAATATGGTTCGACAAGTCGTCTTTTTATCGCAATTAAACATATGTTCTTGACCTTCTAAACGGTTAAACATCATATTATTCAAATAGTCCGTCTTGGCTCTCGTCGGAAAGAGTTTAGTTGGAACACATCCATTGTGTTTAGCTGGGTCAAATTCACGCTTCACATATCCCTGCAAAATTTGTTTATTTTCCTCAGACAAAGTGGCAGTGCGAATTTGCAGCAAAATCTCCTTGTATTTGGGGTCCGTTTGGCGGAAAATGGTGCGCAATTCGACGTGATTGGCTTTTGGAAAAACGCTGGTCCATACCGGACTTTCAAAACAAAACAGCTCAGAACCGGGTTCACCCGCATTACCAACCGGCGGCAATTGATAAAAGTCGCCCGTGAAAATCACCTGAATATTGCCAAAAGGCTGGGAATTTTTCCGGACTATTCTGGCGACTTCTTCCAAGATTTCGAAGATTTTCAGTGACATCATACTGACCTCATCAATAATGAGGACTTTGACTTTGCGCCAAGCTGCACATGCAGCGCGATTTTTAATGACATTTCCAACGACCAGATGTTTAGACCCTTTGGCCAACTTAATTCCACTCCATGAATGCAATGTTCGCGCATTATTATTCAGCAAAATCGTAGCACATCCCGTCATTGCACAAACTTGGACAACTTGTCCCTCACTTTTACAATGATTGACCAAGTGTTCTATAAGCTTGGTTTTACCCGTTCCACCAGGTCCTGTTATGAATAAATTTTGTTTTTGTTTGAATTTTTCGAAAGCATAGCGTTGCTCTAAACCCAATTGTGGAGTTGTCTTGGAGAATTCAGTCATTTTATAGATATTGGTATTTGATAATATATTCGGATTACTAATATATTATATTATGTTTGATACTATTCAATTTTGTAATATTACTCATGTTCAAATTCCATACAAAACGAAAAATCCATACCATTCAAATCCATGGCAACTCCGCGTTCATTTACCAATTGGATATTCATGCGTAATAAATCATTCTTTTCAGTATAAATGCGGTATGAAGACATCAATAGTCCATTTGAACAACTATTTGCTGGCATTATAGTGCCAAATGGATAATCATAAGGAGACATCGATATTCTTGCTAAAACATTTTTATTGACCTCTGACGTTTTAATCAGTGATACAAATGCTTGTGGATTATAATTTTGAAATTCATCCATGATTAAATATAGATACCGTGGTCCATGTAAATCCAAAAAATACAATGCTGATAAAATAGTCAAGGGTGGTACTACATAAGACGGTTCGCGAAATCCTAAAATCCATCCTAATTTAAATGATAAATTCTGCATATCAAATGTACCTTGGTTATTGACATCAAAATCGATATAATAATTATTATTCGACTCTATATTTTCAAATATGCAATAGTTATTTTCTACTAAAAATTGAATATTCGTATAAGGTACGCCTATTTCTGAAATAACTTGATTAACCGTTGTCACTAAACTATCCGTATCATATTGCCCATCAGGTATTAAAACCGTCCGAACTTCTCCAATAACAGTTATGTTAAAACAATTATTTCCCAAATTGGCGGAAATATTATAAAAAGTAATGGGTATTTCGATATTTGTAACACGAACCGTTTTGACTTCGCGAATACGTTCGGGAAGTGATATATTATAATTTGCAGGACGTTTTGGGTCGTAATCATCTCTAAATCGTGTATCAATATTCACATACTGTTTTTTAGTTGGTTTTGATACATTTGTCATTACCATATGACTACCATATTGTGTAACAGTTGGTTCCATAAATAATGCATTTTTATTATCAAAATAATTACTATTACTCATTTGGTCAAATATATTATATTATAGTATATAATATTTTGCGCATCATAACAAAATTGATTATTATTCATGCTATAAAACGTATCCTATAAAACGTATCCTATAAATCTATGCTATAAATTATCCTTATAACTAATAATGACTTCCCCACATTCAAATATAACTGCTGAAAGTAATCTATGCAATAGTTTTGTCAGTATGAGCAATAACTTTTGCATGTATTGTAATCGCCATTTTCATTTCAAAGATTTATATGACCAACATGTTACCACTTGTGAATTCTTTTATCGAACTCGTAGACAAAAAGACCGTGATGCCGATTTGCATGAGCAATTACCAAGCCCTCAGGAGCAATACAAACTTATTCAATATTTGATGATACAAGTCGCCAAATTGCAAAAGGAAAATATTCAGCTAAAGGGTGCGGCCAATACCAAAAAACGAAAGGTTATTATGGAATGGTTGCAAAGTTCTGGTAGTCCAAAACCGTCTATGCATTTTGGTGAATGGATAAACACTGTTCCAATCAGCATTGATAATTTGTTTCAAGTATTTGATGGAGATTTGGTCGAGGGAATGAAACATTGTTTAGAGACCTATTTTGCTGCGACAAAATCAACTAATACCAATTTACCGATTTATGCTTTTGTTCAAAAACCGGGGTCGATATATATTTATGCGAATGAACCTATATTCATATCGTCAAATACTTCTGCAAATAATACTGATAGTTCATCCGCTAAATGGATTATTTTATCACCTGAAATATTCGATGGTTGGATGAATCGTCTTGCGCACCGATTTCTCCAAGAATTTATCAAATGGCAACTGGCAAATTCAGCGCAAATTTATGCAACTGACGAAAGCAAAGAGAAAAATGTAGACAATTTACGCAAAGTAAATGGTCTAATGGGAAAGGCATATGAAGAGCGCCGACGTGCCGAATTGCGAAAGTGGTTGTTTAATAAATTAGCCCAAGATTTTACGCATTTATTAGTTGAATATGAGTAGGGAACCTACGGTTCCCCTACGACCCCTCCCTCTTACGGTTCCCCTACGACCCTCCCTCTTACGGTTCCCTTATATAATGTATGGAGGTGGTATCCTTACGGGTTTACATATATTTTTTAAAATATGTCAATATCGCTAAAATTCCAACCAATAAATTCAAATAATGATGATTAAATGGAACGTGATGTTTTTGTGTTTGAAATAAAGAGCTTAGGCCGAATGAAGACAATGCCAATACTAAAATAGCTAAATTTGGAATACCCAAATGTTTGTATGCCTGTAAATACAATATGTACACTATAAACGCGGTTTTAGCCAACATGCTAATTACTCCAATTGAATTTTCGGTCGTGTTTGAAAACATTTTTTATATATTATATAAACAATATAATCTATAAAATTGAAATGATTATTTAAACGAATATAAATAATATAAACCAAATCATGTCCAAGTCTAAGCAAACAACTATTATGGCGGCTTTTAATCAATGCTCTACTACTAGCTCTGCTCTGACTAGCTCAGCACCGAGTAAAGTCCCCGCTCCAGGCAAAATCATACCCGACTTCCTAGCCAAAAAAAATGCACATCCTCGCGACGAATTCATCACTTTTGATGAAGGTCCGCACATATATACTGTCAATGGCCAAGGCGGAAATACATCAGTGACCACCTGGGTACATCATCATTTCCCCGAATTTGACGCCGATAAAATCATTGATGGAATGATGAGAGGTAAACGAATGAAAGATCCAACCTATAAATATTATGGAATGACCAAGGCTCAAATAAAAGCAGATTGGGATCATAATCGGGATAGCGCGGCCGGTGCAGGTACACAAATGCATTATGACATCGAGTGTTATTTCAATGAATTAGAAGTGCAAAATACAAGCATTGAGTTCGAATGGTTCTTGCGATTTGTTCGCGACTTCCCCGAACTAAAACCATACCGCACTGAGTGGATGGTATATTATGAAGAGCTCAAATTGACGGGTTCAATTGATATGATTTTCGAAAACCCGGATGGAACTATCCAAATATATGACTGGAAACGGTGCAAGGAAATCGCATATGAGAATGGATTTGGTAAATGTGCATTAACACCGGCGATTTCCGATATGCCCGATACCAACTTTTGGCATTATACTCTGCAACTGAATACATACAAGACCATATTGGAGGCCAAATATGGGAAAAAGGTTACTGGCTTATATTTGATATGCTTACATCCCGATAATCCATATAAAACATATGACCGAATTGAAGTGCCAATTATTGAAGATACAATGGCAATATTATTTGAAGACCGACGATTAGAAATTCAAAAAAAATAAAAATTGGGTCAGTCTATTTTCGTCAAATTATTTGTACAATAATATTAATAATATGGTATTTTTATCATTAATTGTAAGATATTTTAATGAACCTTTTTTAGATGAATTTGTAGACTATTATTTCGCAGAAGGAGTGAATATGATTTATATTTTATTTGATACTAAATCTACTATTCCTATTTCCGATAAAGTTAAAAATAATCCACTTGTTGTGATAATACCATCTGAAACAAATGATACGATACATGAAAATTTGTGGAAAAATACAAACATTTTGTATTCTAAAATTCGCCATACATCAGAATGGTTTATGTATATTGATTGCGATGAATTTATCACAACTCGGAAACATTCTCAATTAACCATATGCGATGAATTAAAGACAACATTTAAAGATACTGATTGTATCAAAATTCCTTGGATAATGATGTCATGCAATAAAAGAGATAAGGACCCGCCAAATATCTTGCAACATATTATACATCGATGGAACCATGATAAAAAACACCCACATCCGACAAATTGGTTTAAGGGCAGATGTAGATATAATACGATTCAAGTCAAATGTATTTTTAAAAGCAAAATATTTAACCATATTACAGACCATTGCCCAAGTATTCCATCAAATGGCGGTTCGTTTAGATGTGTAGATGGAGTATATAATAGACCTTATAAGTTAGACTCTTTATACGTAAATTTACGTGAGCATGATATTAATAATGCATTACTAATTTGTCATCATTATCGTGTAGTTTCGCGCGACTCATGTAAGCGAAAATTTTTAAATAGCGGGTTTTCTGCATATCAAGGCGATTGGAAAAAATTATGGCTATGTGATTACAGTGAAATTGTAGATAAAACATTGCTAATCAAATCTAGAAATCGACAAAAATTATTAGAAAATACTATAACTCCTGAGAAAAAATAATATAAATGATACTTTATCAATATAATAATAACTTTATCAATATCATAACTTTATCAATATCATAACTTTATCATGTGGAATTTTTCAAATATAACTGGACAAACTAATATAAATCCCATCTCAACTTTTGATAAAATAATATTTAGGTCATTTTTATATATTTCAATCACCTGGTTTTCAGTAAAATGGGTTCATCAATTTTTTACAAATCAAAAATTATTATTGGATGAAAGCCTCATAGTGCCAACTCTGCCTATATTATCTCCCGACGAACTCTTTAAACAAAATTTATTGAAAAGATTTCTAGCTATATTTGGACAAAATCAAAATGCATATAATTCAAACATAGAAAGCGTTTTTTACGTAAAAGATGATTATATTTTAGCCATTAAAGAAAAAGATAATTCCCTAGAAAAAACGTGGAAGTCGCGCATATTAATGGTAATGGTACCTAGCCGTGGTAATGTAATCGTGTATTTTGATGCATACAAAGGCGGATTTGCATATTATTCCGACCAATCTATACCATATCCATTACTGAATGCAGTTGCGATGAAATATGTCATTACATATCGATGTCGCGATTTTTTCTTAGATGAGCAAATTATACCCGAAAATGGTTCATCGCCATTATTGTCCATTTTAACGGAAGAGAATAAACCGACAGCATCATCCGATAATGATGAATTGCAAAATAAAAAAATGGATATTAAAACGGGACCTTTTGCAAAACTCAAACAATATTCGGTAAAACCCAATTCATTACCAGTAACATCTACTAATTCATCTAAGAATGTACAAATCGACCCGAAAGTCTTGGCGAATATTACCGACGAATTTAAAAAATCACCGACATCTATGGAACCCCCAAAATACGTAAATAAAAACAAATTCATTTATCTTGGAAAAATTCGGAATTTTGCATTATTATCAAAACCGGTAAAGATATTGCATACTGTCAAAACTGCAGACTTACCTGTGACATCTAAACCGATTGTTAAATATAGCGATTTTAAATTTTGGAGGTCTCCCGACGTATCCAATGCCAAAGTACCCGATAATGATTTTGTTCATATATAACGTTATAGTCTACTTTTCCATTGAACAAAACCCACACTTTTACTCAAATCGAATGACGACCCTAAATGCGTTTTGGCTATCATGTATGCCCTCAGCTCTTTTTCAGAGAGGGTTTTTATATATAAATCCAACAATTGATGAGTATCAATCATAGGAGTTCTAGGTACCGGTAATAGTCCATTCATATCTGTATCCATTTTATGTATTTATTGTAGCTGTATTTATTATGTCAATTATATTATTTAAATAATATTTGTATATTATTTCAATTTTATCATGTTCAAAGGTGTATTACAAGTTTGCTATAGTTATTCATTCGTTATTTTGACTATTCATTCGTTATTTTGACTATTCATTCGTTATTTTGACTATTCATTCGTTATTTTGACTAATCATTCGTTATTTTGACTATTCATTCGTTATTTTGACTATTCATTCGTTATTTTGACTATTCATTCGTTATTTTGACTAATCATTCGTTATTTTGACTAATCATTCGTTATTTTGACTATTCATTCGTTATTTTGACTAATAACTGCTCGCAATAGTCGACGGTATTTTGAAACCGAAATGTTTTCTGAAAAAGCGCTAAACAATTTGCTATCATTTGCTCACATTCGGCTGTATGACTTTCGCACCATTTAAACCGTTCTTGGATATCCGAAAAATCGTCGGCCACAGGAATATAATGTGTCCAAGGGTGAAACTCGTTATAATACCATTGTCGCCAACCACTATCCGTTTTAAATATGACTGACCCCGAATTCAATTTCCAAGCCATAGCGTCCCATGTGCTTGCCCATCCATCAATGTCCAAGATATACTTATAATCAACCATTGTTTTACTATCTATCCAACTATTCGCCGGGCAATAAATGTTATCTTTAGGGACCGCATCGCTCCATAAATAATGACGTTGATTGATTTCGATATCTCGTCGTTTTGTGTAATTATATTTAGAACCACGTTCACCTCTTCCGCCAAATATAATTTGGTTTCGTTTAGTGTGAAAAGGGATACCGCGATGAAATGAACGAAATGGATTATACAAATTACACATGAAATAATGTCGGTCAGGTATACCGTAAGCAAATGGCAAATTCAATGGCTGTGATTGTGTTAATACATATTTGTTTTTATGGAAAACGGCATATTCATTCGGGTCATCTAATGTAAATTGAGGATTATTTTGATGCTCAGTTTCGCCGATTATTTTGGGGATAGTTCGAGTAGTCGAATGATAATTGCCTTCTAAGTATCCATCTCCTCCCCATAATATAAAATACCAAGGTTTGGTAGTTTGGGGTTTCTTGGTCAATAGTACACTAATTAAATGTTTAATTTGGTGTATAAGTTCATTATAATATCCGTAATATTCATTGTACATATAAAATGTGTTGTCCTTTAGTCCGAATGCATACATCATGGCTGGTAAAACTACAATATCAGTCTCGAATATTTCATTAAATTGGGTTCGAGGAATAGCAATGGGTTCGGGTGCTGTAATTGTTTGATATCTTGGCAATCTAGTTAGCGGAGTTATATCCGGAAATATTTCTAATTCAGTTGAGATTGAGATTGTAATTTCGGCCAAGTCGGTCGGACCAACGTCGATTATTTTATGCATTTGCTCTCTACCTGGTTGAAAATCGCATGCTAAAACTTGGAGATTGATATTCCATCCCATATTTTGGTCTAAACGTCTTATAATGACAATATAATTGTGGGGGTCGACATATTCTGCTAAAATTTGGAAATCATATTTTGTATGGTCGAAATGCTGGATAGAGTTATAAAGGTCGATATGAAGGTCGGATACTATGAACTGATTTGGATTATTCATTGAATTATTTATTTGGTCTATTTAGTCGTATTTTTTATATAGTTACACATTTTTAATATTATTTATACGGGATATTTTTATCAATAAAATAGTAAGTATATATATATTCTAAATTAAATGGGTTATTCTAATAAGGGAAATCGGCCAAGTAAGTCCAGAAAACATACCACTTTTAAAAATAAAAAAATGATGGGTGGAGGTCCATGCGGGGCTGATATTGTTTCTTATTCTGGAAAAAATTGGTTATATGCAAAATTAATGGACCTTGTAGTTCATAATAAAAATGAAGAATTTATGGGCCTATTTAACTGTTATTCGACAAAGCAAAATGTGCAGATGATAGCATGGAAGTCTGTCGAAAATTTACAAAGTACTGCAATAAACACTTTTGCAACAGTATGTTTAATGCAAAAATATTTTAAAACAGACGGTACTTTTATTGGTAATGTTACACTTGCAGCAGGGTATGGTACATTTTATAACTCTTTTGATAAAATTCCTGACGCATATAAATATTATTCTATATTAGATATTGCCATATGTCAAGGTAATTTTGAAATTGTGGACAAAATTATTGAATGGACAAAAATATCTAACTTGGATGCTACATTATTATTATCATTATATGATAAAGTCAAAGGTTTTGCTGGAATAGATGCCGTATTTCACAAAGGATTATTAGTTGAACCTGCACATCATATTTTTATACCATTTGGATATGAATTTGATAAGGAAAATTTTAAATATAAACTTGATGACTTAGTTTTTGATAGGTTTGAGAAATTAAAAGGCAAAATTAAAGAAGTTAATGAGAAATATGATGAGATAGCAAATGGCAATTTATTTGGCTCAGTCAAGCCAGACTATACAGAAATTGAGAAATTATTTTCCAAATTGGAGTTAACAATTGATGCTTCTGCTGCTGATGCTGCTGCTGCTCGTGATGCTGCTACTGCAAGGCGTTCTGCATTTTTAAGTGATAGTAATCCTAATGATGGTACTACAATACAGGCTCCTGCAGAAGCAATAACTAATGATGATGCTCTTGCTGCTGCTGCTGCTCCTGCTGCTGCTGCTCCTGCTGCTCTTGCTCCTGCTGCTGCTTTAGTTGCTACAAAAACTATATACGATGAATATAATAAATTCAAATCAAAAGTTGCTCGAAATATACCATATCAAGCAGTTAGTTATGAAAAATTCGATAGTCAGGGAAAATCAGTAGTCAATCCAGATGCTAAAAATAGTTGGCCAGAAATAGAAGGAACTACATATAGACTTGTAATGCCTTTATTTTCAAAAGAACAATTCGAATTTTTACAAGAAGTTAATCCTTGTATCGGTGTTAATTATTTATATATGGCTAGCCAATATGCAGCAACGCCAGCCATTAATACTGCTGCTACTGCTGAAACATTTGGTTTATTTACTAGTGCAGAAATTCCGAAAAAGGTTCAAACTGTAATTGACACCTTTTTTTTCCAATTTAAAATGACATATGATACGGCATTAATGTATGATTCTCGAGGTAAATATGTAGTTAAGAATTGTAAAGATGGTTCTGCCTCTAGTAGTCTTATTACTACTGCTGCTGCTGCTGGTGGTGGTGGTAGTGGTAGTGGTGGTGGTGGTGGTGGTGGTAGTGGTAGTGGTGGTGGTCCTCCTCCTCCTACCTCTGGAAAAACTGTATGTGCAAAAGGTATAAGTTATATATTAAGAAATGGGACTGAAAATGGTCAGACATATAAAAATGTTCCAGAAATAATACTTGATATGGATAATGTCGGCACGCAAGAATTTACGGGTAAAAATAAAAATAGAGAAGATATCAAGTTAAACGGGTATATATTATCAATAAAAATGGTTAAAAATGGAACTATACAAGCTCACAAATTAGAATTTTTGGGTTAAATTACACATATTTACGTAGTTTTATTGACATTACTGTAATGTCAATAAAATAAACCAAGTATTCATCTTATGACCATTTTAGTGATAAATTTTTAGTCATAAATTTTTAATCATAAATTTTTAGTCATAAATTTTTAATCATAAATTTTTCGTCATAAATTTTTAATCCGATATTCCACAAGCAAAAGAACTACCACAATTCGTCGTATGATTATTCTGGTCTTGAAATTGAATATCTTTATTAACAAAACAAGATTGACCAGTCAATTGCGTCAAATATTCACCTTCACTTATTGCTACCGGTAGTTGATATACCGATTTTGTGGTAGGATTAGGATAAGGTTCGCTAAATGATTGTGCACTATTTGACACATTTTTAAACATTAATGGTGTCACTGTACATGAATTGCACGCTAGTGGTACTGGAGGATTTGTAATGGGTTTCTCTGAATTCACACAGCTAATTGTTTGGCGATTTATTCGCCATATATAATCTCCTTGGTCATTCAAATTATGATTATTATCCGGTTTTACTGATGTGAATGGTTGAGGTCGGCCTATCCATCGAAACTGGGTAGCCAACATTCCATCATTACTTAAAACCGACGACTTCATTACTTTGTTATTATTTGTCGATTGAATATCCGACGTGATTTGTGGCGTGATTTTGTACTCACCACAACACCCGCCATATCCTCTTAATGTATCTCCTCGCATATATGTCTGTGGTAAAGACCTAGATATATTTGATTGTCCGACCCAGCCTTGGTTGCGATATCCACCATTCAATGAAAAATGTTTTTGATTAACGCTATTATTATTATATTTTGCAGCCGTTTTACGTTTCAAAGTAGCAATTGACATTTTATTTTCGAAATAATCAAAATAATCAATATTGGTACTAATATATAATGTATAAATATTTTTATTATATGTGTAAAATATCAAGTAATACCGATAAAATCCTACGGATTTTATTTGGTATTATGAAGGTTAACTATTATAATCAATCATCAGAATTCAACAGTAAATCGCGTATATAATTAAGTTCTTCAGTTTCTACATCATTATTGTATTGATAATTGTCATATTGATAATTGTCATATTGATGTGGACTACGATGTGTCTTATTTAATATATACATATTTTGCGTAAGTTTTGGAATAGTATGTTCAGTATGATTATCTAAATTAGATGTAATATTTACAAGTGGATTATGTGCGGATTTATTCGACGTATGGTTTAATAATGATATTTTTGGAGGTAATTTTGCATTATGCTCTATTGGTACTATTGATGGATATGCCATTTTTTGTGTAAACCGTTTACTTTTATTTTTGATTTTGAAATCTCTAATTTCCTCATTTAGTTCGGTAGATTTATTCACATCATCTTGTATCTTCAACTCATTTTGTGGTGCGGTCGGCTTGTTTCGATGTCGCGTAGACCTTTGCATTTTTGCAAAATGTTTTCCGTAATTAACTCGTTTATCACAATTTAATAATAATGTATTTGCAATTTCTTCTGCATCATATTCCAATTGGTCATTTACCATATTATGATAATATATTTCATCATGTCTTGGCTCGACATTATGTCTCGACAAATCGATTTTTAATTGCGACTGTCTTGGCTCTGTATTATATAATAATGGTATATCATTTCTCTTATGCACATTGTCAACTGGTGTAGTATCTATCAATTCTTGTCCTTTTATATTACGCGAAGGCATACTTGCCAATAATACATATTCATCATTGGTTTGATTATTTGATACTGGTATTTCTCGGACAATATCTTGTAATAAATCATTTTTTTTTCGATTGTGTGTACTTGGTAATAGGTTGATTTGTGTTGCATCATCAACTAGTTGTACTGGCTCATTCTCAATATTTATCTTAATAGTATGTTCGCTATTAAATAATGGAAATGTTGGTACTGGTTTCTTAGTAGTATTTGGTTTAAAATAATCAATCGGATTAGTGTTTGTTACCATATTGTAAATATCATTGTTATTCATTTCATCTATCATATTGTTTTTCTCAGTCATCAAGTCCGGAAATTCGGGTAATATGAAATTCATATCCGTATTCGAAATATCTGTAGCATTTTGTTTATATGTAGTTGATACTGTCGATACTGTTGATGCAGTAAAAAAATGAGAAAATTGTCGCATGTATGCCGTCATTTTTTGAAAATCTTCGTATAAAATCTTATATTTTTCCAAGTCGGCTTCTAATATGGCTACTTTCAATTGTAATTGACTAGTATCAGCAATAAATCGGTCCGTATTTTCTAAAAAATTAAGTAATGGAACAGTTCCATCCGGTCCAGGATTAGATATTTCTTTTAATAAATTAGTATGTTGGCCGTTTATATAAACTGTTTCTCTTAATTTTCGACTACGCCGCGACTGAATGGGTGACATTTATATAGAATATACATCCTTTAATATTTAAAATGGGACGCCTAAAAAGCGTCTCAATAACAATAATTTATTCACGAGTAATCGTATATAAATATTCGCATACTAATGAAAAAGACCAATTTGCTCCATTTAAATTCATAATATCGCCGTGGTCATTTACTAATTGGATTGTAACACGAGTAATATTTACTGGACCGAAAAATTTACGGTCATTATCTTGTAACATACCACCGGCCTCCATATATGTTTGACCCGGCTTTAATCCATTTAATTTTAGTGGTACTAATGCAAACATATCTTTCAAATATGGTGGTAATGAATATGATGGTGGCGGTGGATTATTATTATTTATGATTTCACTCGCGGCATATGTTTGCGCTTGTGTAATTAACATATAAGGATTATCCGAATCATTTAATGATGGAATTAACATATTTTGATTAGTATAATTGGCAGGTACATTATAAGTAGCCGGATTTGCATATGTTGAAGGTATCACAACATTATGTGGGGTGGCTGCCGTAATCAATCCATCATTCAAATGATTTTGCGTATAATCATTTAATATTATATAAAAATTATTGAATATATTCAAATTTAATGCAGAGTCGGCTGTCAATGTTATTATATTAGTGCTAGGGTCATACGTATAAGCATTTTGCGAAACATAATTTGCATTATTAGGATTATTCGGCGATAGTCCATATGTCTGATAACTATGAAATCCCAATTGCCATCCTATAGTCACATCCCACATTGTCGGTTTTAATGATAAATTCCCATTAACATCGGTTTGATGTAAAGGAAACATGGATGACGTGAAATTCTGTAGCGTAAAATCTTGGGCAGTGTATATTTTATTTATATTGATTTGAAATAAAGCATATTCTTGGTCATTAGCGTCAAAATAACTGCTGATTATACTCCCATTTGTCAATGGATTAAGTGATAATTCATAATTAATTGCCGAATATAGCTCGTATTTTGTATATGACCCCGGAGTAATTTCAATAACTATATTTTCACTATACAATCCTTTTGCTGTAGGTAATGGCGAGAATTCAAATACATTATTTGGATATGCACCAGCTGTTATATTAATGTAATGGTCATCATATACCAATTGTAGTCCATTAATTTCGGCATATCCAAAATCAGTAGAATATAATGCATTATTCAATACATAACCAGTATTTGTAATGCCTAAATAATAATCCCAAGATGTATTTGTAGGATAAATTGATGATTCATATGCATCTTGGAACGTGACAGTATAATCATTTTCTGTAAGTTGATTTGTAATGAGATATGTAAATGTTCCATAAACATTTCCACAATCATCCAATGTTATTTGAACTGTCGTATATTCCATATTTAATCCATTTAATGGATTACCTTGTTTATCTACCGTCCCCTGAATAGACACAAAAGTATTATTTATCATGGTTTGCAGTCGTGAAATTGAGTAAGTACCTACAGGAAAATATATTGTATATGGCGGAACATTCACATTACCATAACAAACCGGTGAAGTTTTGGGATATACTATCAATTTATTATTCGATGATGTAATAGTAACTGTATATAGAGGGGCTTCAACACAAAATAATATATCAAATACATTCGTCATGCATGGACAATCTATATCAATTGATGCTATATCAATGGGTGATGTAAGTCCAAAAATTGTGGATAAAAAACATTGACTGATGTCCAAGATATATGTACTTTGGTCGAAGCTTTGCAAAATATCGACCGTAGCATGTACCGTATTATCTGACAAACTATAAAACATTTCGGCAATTATATAGCTGCCATAACTACCATTTGGAAAAGGAATGTAGGCCAATGCTTCATTAACTGCCGAATTTTTATATTGATTTGGATTTGCTGAATTGATTGTTTTAACTCCGATATAAGAATTTAAAGTGTATCCATCTGGATAACCTGACTCAATTGAATTTGGTATAATTACTAATGCATTATTATATTTAGTATAATATGGTTTAGTGCATTTAAATGTGATTACTGGATTAGAGTCTACTATATATAATGTCTCTGCAGGACTAGTTTCAGATATCACGTTATTCAATCCACATAATATGGCATTTTGATTAAACATAAAACATGACCCTTGTCCAGTCCATATTTTGGGAAATATACAATCTTCATTTGGAAAGACCACTATTTGTTTCATATTTGCCATTTTATGCGTTGTGTCGCGATTTAATTCGACGACCATTTCATATCGCTGCATAGTTATTTGATTATTACTATTGTCGGTATACGTAATATCCGTGGACTGTATATAGGATTCCGACGTCAAATATGGGTTTGATTTTAAAGCCGAATTTACATTTGATACGATTTGTGACCGCGAATATTGACCGGATATGTCCAAGAATGACACTACAATTGTATCCAAAATAGTCGAATTTGATACGTCAAAATCTTGAAGTCCTAAGTAATTATAAATCGTGAAATAATTATTACCTTGAATGTCATTATTTGCGTCATTAATAACTACACTAAATTTACTATTTGCATTGAATGGATTATATATTAATGGTGCAGGACTAGGTCCATTTATGACACCAGTAGCTAAATAGGCATCCTCAAAATTAGAATAAATCGATGTTAATGAGTATGTAGAATTAGAAAATCCTAAAAAACTGGGAATATTTTGCGGTTGAATAGTCGAATTAAATGGATTTATCGGATTATTCGGAAAGTTCAGATAATAATTACATTCATTATACACTATTTGAATATCTATTGTGAATATTGGTTTTAATATATATGGCGAATTCGTAGCATTAGTTTGCTCTAATGCAATATTAGTAGTTCCGAAATTGACATCCGGATTATCAACGATAACTTGACTGATTGATAGTTGCAGAGCGGTTATTAATCCATTTATATCATATGTTCCAACTGGCACTTCAAATTTAAAATTATATGTGCTTTGTACCTCTGGACTACTGCCAATTAAATAGAAATAATTTGCATTATATACATTGCTTACGTTATACCAAGTATACGGAATATTGACAGAATGTAATTTTAATGAAACTGCATTTAATAAAGGGTCGGATAAATTAATTGTATAATTGGTCGATGATGGATAAACGGGTACATTTCGATACTGACTATCTAAATGTACTACTCGTTTTTGGGTTTCTTTTAATAATGGGTTCAATTTACTCGGACCATATGTTAATTGAGTTGTTTGTGCAGGTTTATTCGTATTTTGCAACATTGTATTTTGCAAACTTACCGGATTGCGCGATTTTTTACTTTTATTTTCACCTTTTGTTAATGTGGGTGCTTCACTACCTTGTGCTAAACTTAATGTAACTGTATCTGCTCCGGTAAATCCTTCGACCAAGTTATTTTGATTATCATTCTCACTACTAGTATCACTAATATATTCATCGTTATCATCCTCTTCTGTTTCAAAAAAATGACTATATACATCTTCGAAAAAGGCTTCTAATTTTGAACCAGATGGTTCCTCCGAATATCGTTTTATCATCATTATTATCTTGGCTTCTAATTCATGGTCTGTAGGATTTGTTAAATCGAGCATGTCAAATAATTCATTATCCGAATAGTCATCTACATTATATATTGATTTGTCTTGATTTTTTTGCATTAAAAATTATATAATTAGTCGTTATAAATAACATTTATATTTTTACATCCTTTAATATTTAAAATAGGAAGGTTAAAATGCGTATAAGATTATTATGCGTATAAGATTATGTTTATTGGTTTTGTTGCTCCTGCAATCGTCGTTTAAACATTTGACTAATAAAATCGACCAAATCCAAGATTTTACTACATCGATATAACATGTCGATTGGAAATGCCTTTATTCCTTGTAACCGTTTCATATGCCTTGACCCCGTAAAACATAATATATCAAATACTTTCATTATCCGCTCTTCCTCTGGTGTCATAGAAGAGCGGTCAATCCGATTTTTCCCCAAATAAGCATATCGGTTATAACTCTCATTCGAATATACTCGGTGTTTCTTGGCAATGGCATGATTTCTCACCATACCTATTCCCATAATTTGATTAGTGTCATTATTCATTTCTAGTACGAAAAGGATTGCATTTTCAACTATTTTTTTGCTGTTTTCTTCGGGTGTTGGATATATACATGCTATGTTCGGAATTTTGGTGAGATAATTCGTATTTTCATTCCACGTTTCATTATTAAAACGCGTCGTTGTCAATATGTTTTTCTTGGATGAATGATATTGTTGTAAACTGCTATTTAGACGATATTGCATTCGGCGTCTTCGTTTTGATGATAATTCGTATTCATTATTTGGGTCCAGTAATGGTTGGGTATCTTGGTCCATTTTGATTGATTGGTAAATATATTATTATCTGTCCAAGAATTCAAACAATCAATTTTATAGTAGTATAGTAATTTGATACTATTGATTTTTATCTGTTTACTATATTATAAATGTCGCATCAAATCGAGATTTCATCATTAGAGCAAAATCCATTAGACGTATCGGATGAAACATTAGATAACCATTTTATTGAACGTCTTAATACAAACTTGGATAAAATTCGAGAAATTTCGATTGATATTCATAATCAAAATGGTAATTATCAAAATGGCAATTATCCAAATAATTATCAAAATAATCACGATTATCATAACAATAGTCCATTAACATTATCGAATGATAATAGTGACCAAGATGATTTAGAAGAGGAAAACCAACAATTGGACCAGGTAGACCTATATAAACCGCACAAAAAGAAAAGAGTAGCAAAATTTCGCAATTTAACACATAAAGAAGTTGAACAATCCTTGGACAAATATTATGATGATACGTCGGCTAAATCTTTTACCAAGTATTCGAATGAATTAGACATTATGACTACGTATTTGAAAGGCCAAAAAAATCTTTATATAAAATCGATGCTTGTTAGTCGGTTTAAATTACATGCATTGCTAATATCATCATTATTATTAAGTGCAGCCGTAGCCATTTTTGCTCCATTTATCCAAGAATATTATTGGAGTGGTGGATTTATTTCCGGGTTAAATGCTACTATTATTTTGCTCATCTCTTTGGCCAGTTATTTGAAATTGGAAACTACGGTTGAAACCTTTCAACATACGGCAAAACAATATGATAAAATGGAAATGGCGATGGAATTTACGTATAGTAAAATGATGTTTATCCAAGATAATGACGAAAAATCGCAGATAATCTTGGAGAAAATCCAAGAAACAGAGCGAAATATTAGTTATGTTAAAGAATGGAACCAATTGTTTATTCCGGAAGAAGTACGTCGACGATTTCCTATCATTTGCAGTATCAATATTTTTGCCTATATTAAACGGACGGAAATGCAAAAACAGACATTAGTGGCCAAGTTTAAAGATGTAAAAAATGAGATCCGATATATTAAACATGTATTATTGAAAAATAATGGTGATATTGACCATAGTCGATTAGAAAAACGTCTGGATTTTCTATTGGGAATTAAAGACAAGATTAAGGCTGATTTGTTTCAATGTAAAAATGCATATAGCCAGATTGATGAAATATTTACGCAAGAAATTATTAAGGGAACCTACGGTTCCCTTAAGATCCCTCCCTCATTAAAGGAACCTACGCAATAGTCAGTTCGTAGTTTCCATTGATTAAGGAGGGGTCTTAGGTCTGTACTGCCTAGTGCACTGCGTAGTGCACTGCGTAGTGCACTGCGTAGTGCAGAGCAATCCTTCGGTTCCCCTAATTAGTCTCCAATACCACGGTCCATTATGTACCAATTTTACACTTTTACCATCTTGTAACCTATTCAAAATGTAATTGTTGTTATTGGACCAAGATACATAAATCATTATCCTTTTATAATTGTGGTCATTATGTAATGGTATTTCGACTACTCTTCGAATAGCTCCTATACCCAATTTATCGATTGTTTTGCGAATGTAATCGAGTGATACATCGATTTCCATTCTTGGGATACAAATAAATGTTTTTGACATGTTTATTTATTGCTTGTAATTGGGTTTGTAATTGGAGTGATATAAGAATTAGTATCACTTCAATTTTGTTTGCTTCTACGCTTTGGTCATTGGACTACCCCTTTTTGCAAATATTTTGCATAATTGCTTGAACCTTCTTGGTCATTGGACTACCCCTTTTTGGACTGTTTGGTCCATCTATATTTGCTATCCAAATATTATAATATTATAATATGCTGTATCACGTAAAAATCTCTATTTTTAATAATATTAGTAATAATGTTATTTTTGCTAATTATGCCAAATCGGCAAATTATATACAATTAGTACGAGTGCTGTAGTGATACAAAGTATATCCGTTTAATTTCTTTAAACTGTTTAGATAGTTAATATAAATAATATGAATAATAACTCAGATACAGACCATTTAGACTTATCTTGGACAGAGCAATATATTCGTACGACAGAAAGTCAAACAGTCTATAATAAAGAACCCATGTCCAAGATTAACATTCAATTTATATATGTAAATACTCGCTCTGAAATTTGTAATACGATAACTGAAAGTTATCCATTAAAACTAAATGGTGGTGATGATGGTAGTAGCATATTATCTGAGCAAATTATTATTCCATTAACTAAATCAAAAGGTGTTATAACTGGTTCAAATGGACTATTAATGCGATATCAATTAGATGATATTTTGCTATATTGTGTTACCTTGGATCCGACCAATCTATTCGATTATATAAATAAACCAAATGATAGATTAGTAGACGATGGTTCCTCTTTTATGAAAAAGATGTCGATTATTGATGATATTATCGTACCTCCATCCTTATTTATTTTTCATCCATTAAATACTATTTATTTTATTTTCAGAGAAATGGTTCTTGTCCAAGATATTATATCTCGTAAAAGTACATTAAAATCGGCAATCATGACAAAAACTGGGGCGAATAAAGCGACCAAACGTGTACGTATTGCTAACAATTTACCAAAATATCGTGGTCAAGATACGGATAATAATCATAATAAAACGGCCAAGATACGCATTTTATGATAAAAATCATAATTTAGTTCGCATTAATTTTGTGTTGTATATCTCGTTCAGCAGTTATATCTTTCAAATTTCTACGTAATTGATTTGCCTTTATGGTTTCAATATTTTTAGGTTGTAAAATTTTAACATTTAATAATTTAACCAACTTTGCAAATACCGCTCGGTCTATGCGTTTAAAAATGGGTTTTATTTGTGTAGATGTGTCTAGTGGTGCGGGTCTAGACATTGGCTCTGTTAATATGATATTTTTCATCAGTGTAGTATATTCGATTAAAAAATGAAATCCTTTACGTTGTTCACTCGTAGCACCGGTCACTACATTTGAAATTGTATTCCATACATTATTTTTATTAGGCAATTGTGATGGACTACGTAAAATAAAGTCTAATATTCCAGTATCTTGGAAAATCTGTAAAAACATAACAGCTAAACTATAATTATCCCATGATTTATTAAAACTTAATATAGTTGTCCAGATTTCTCGCATTGTTTTCCCTTTAAATCCGTCTATCCATTTATGCAATTTCGTTTCCATCGTCTTTCTGTCTGTTTCTGTAAAAATAGACATTTGAAACACCTCATTTTTAGTGACATATAATGTACAATGTCGTTTCATTTCATGTAATTGCGTCTCACTAATTTTAGACTGAAATTTTTCTAAATCTACGACACTGGCATTTACATCCGCTATACTATTATTGGTTTTGATTTGTTTTGCAATGTAAGAAAGCATAACAATATCAATTGCCCAAGGAGGATATGTTTCGACTAATACACCAAACCGTCTTTTACTATATTTTTGATAATTAGTTGCTTCCATATCTTTTATTTGTTTAGATAATCCAAAATCAATGATGATAAACACATCATTATCTTTATCATGAATAATATTATTTAATTTTAAATCTAGATGGACGATGCCGTTTTCATTCAATAATTTGATACTGTTCAATAAATATAAATGTGTTTCAACTACTTTGCTTAATAAATTTATTATATTTTTTGTTTTTTTTAAATGAGATAAGCATTTTACAAGTGACGAATTATTGCATTCCGCGATTAATATATGATACAAATATGCATTCAAATCTTGGTTTCCTACATATCGTATTTTATTCGATACGAATTTTGGAATAGTACTTCCAGTTAATGAGTTTGCATATGAGTTTGTATATGATTTTGTGATTACATCGCATTTTTCAATTTGGGAATGGTCAATAGTTGACACATTTATATCGCAACTTTCTAAAATGGGAGCGAAAAAAAAATGAAAGTTCGGAATTGATTTAATTATTTTTCCAATTGATATTTCTGTCATTGAAAATGTATTTTGCAATGAAATCTTGGATAAATAGTCATTCGAACCAGGCAATTGAGTATGACAATTAATGTCTGGGCGAAATACACATCCATATGTTCCTTGGCCGATTATTTGTGCAGGTTTAGATTTGGGTTTTCTTTTAGTTTTTATTTTTTTCGTTATTTTTAATAATGGCATTATAATGTATAACTATATTTATGTACGGATAATTTGTCGAAATGGGAAATAATTTGTCGAAATAGATTGATTAGTGGATTGATTAGCTGATTTGATTATTTGTCCACTTTTGTCGCAAATTATAGAACCGATTTTTGTATGTTTTTTTCATCTTGGCTGAAATGTTATCCGGGATTGTACCATATTTGTTTCGCATAGCCACAAATTCCGTGTAAATTTGTGTTTTGTAATTTTGGCAAAACACTTCATAAGCCTTTGATTGTTGTAAACTTAATTGGATTGTTTTCTCAGATGGGTCTTGGTCATTGATGGTTATATGACTGTTAATCTGCTGTAAAATCTCATCATCAATCATTTTTAAGAAAGTTGAACTAAATCCTGCGTATATTTGGTCTGGTTCTGGTTCTGGTTCTAATGTAGTCATTTTCTCAGATTTGTTCAGATTTTTACGATAATAGTATCGTACACTTTTGAACATCTTGTCTAATGCATCTCCATTAAATCCATTTGTTTCCAATATATCGATTTCTTGGCCAATCAATTCTGCGATTTCAGGTGTTTTTATCCAATTAGTCCACGCATCTTTGAATGCATGTCGGTCATCATATCTATGAATTTTAGCAAAATTTTGCAGATGACTTTGCATTTCATCTGTAAAATCGAAACGGTAATTCTTACACTTTTTCTCATTTTCTGCGCAATCAATTGGCAAAGTAATTGGCTTTTTTGTTGATAATTGTTGCTCCATTATTATAATTGATGAAATATTGGTTGTAAATAAGTATTTGATTTATGGTTAATTAATAGTTATAAAAACCAATCAATTTTATTACACCTTTTCGCATTACTACGCACTATGCAGTGAAGTAAATGCGCAAAATGCAACGTTACATTTAACTCATTTATCGTTCTTAGGCGTTATAAATGAGAAAAAGGTGTAAACAATTTAAAAATAATCATATAAAAACATTAATTATATAAATTATATATCATGTTGATTTTATTATCTGACTTAGTTCAAAAATATAATATTCAATTCAAAGGCGTTTTACATGTTGGGGCACATGAATGTGAAGAAATACATGAATATGAAAAATATTTGCCCCGAAATAATATATTATGGATTGAAGCGATGGGAGATAAAGTTGATTTATGTAAACAACGATTTCCTAATGTATTAATTGAAAAAGCGGTTGTATCTGATGTTAATGAAACTGTTAAATTTAATCGTTCAAATAATGGACAATCATCATCTATATTAGAATTTGGTATTCATAAAATACATCATCCTCAAGTACATTATATTGATACTTATCTCGTCGAAACAAAATTATTAAAAGATATTATTTGCAATTATAATATTGAATACAACTTTTTAAATTTGGATATTCAAGGTGTTGAATTAAAAGCATTAAAAGGAATGGCCGAATATTTACCTAAGGTAGATTATATTTATACGGAAGTTAATGATGACTATGTATATAAAGATTGTGCATTAGTTTCAGATATTGATACATTTTTAGCTCAATATGGATTTATTAGAGTTGAAACTTCATGGGCAGGTAATTGTCATTGGGGAGATGCATTTTATATTCGAAAGTGATTTATATTATAAAAATAATGATAATATAAATAAACGCTTCATGCAGGACTTGAACCTGCGACCTTTCGGTTAACAGCCGAACGCACTACCAACTGTGCTAACAAAGCATTTAGACTAATCAAGATGTGATTGTCCAAATAATAAAATGGAATAGTCTTTAAGTATATTTATTAATTATATTATAATATAAGAGTTATTATAATATAAAGTTTATTATATTAAAATACTAATATGAATTTATTACAAGATAAATCATTTTATGTTGATAACTCAGTTACATACCCACCATTTAAAAATGGTCTTTATATGGAAGAATATTTTTTAAAATTTATGACTGATAATAATCTACAACATGATAAAAATGGACGACTATATATTCCTATATTATGGACCAATTTTCAAATTGAGGGATGGTTTAATGGTGAAAAAAACAAAATGCAAAATATATTAAATGATTGGATTAGTCAAAATTCATGTGAAAATGGATATTTTACAGTAGTTCAGTATGATGATGGTCCATTATTACAATTGCCGCAAAATACAATTGTCTATGGTGCATGTAGCGGTACTACTCCAATTCCATTAATATATGAAGACAATACAAATTCACTTGTTTCTATTCGAATTAATAATAATCTTACATTTAATAATAAGCCAATTTTATGTTCATTTGTTGGAACTATTACACATAATGTTCGGGCACGATGCATTGATGCATTGCAACATTCATCAAATTTTAAATTCATCGTAAATAACAATTGGACGTCAAACGTCAATTCTGATTTACAACACAATTTTATAAATGCTACAATTCAATCCAAATTTGCTCTTGCACCGCGAGGATATGGTCGGTCTAGTTTTCGTTTTTTTGAAATATTTCAATTAGGTTCAATACCAGTATATATTTGGGATGATATTGAATGGTTACCATTCAAAGATATTATTGATTATTCCAAAATATGTGTTTCTATTAATATAAATGAAATATCAAATCTAGAAAATAAATTATTAAATATAGATGAAAATGCTTATAATAATTTATGGTCCGAATATTATAACATTAAATACTTGTTTGAATTAAATGGTATGTGTAAATATATTTGTGAGTAATTTGATATAAATGTATAATTATATTTTATAATATAATTATATTTGGTTTTATTTGATGTCGGTAAAAATATCCTTATGTATACCTACTAAAAATCGGTTTGATAATTTTTTAACCAGATATATTGACGATTATTTGACATATTTGAAACAAGGTATAATAGATGAAATTGTGATTTGTGATGAAACTGGAAGTGATTTTGATAAAATTAATAATAAATATAGCGATTATATTCAAAATAATACTAATTTTAAAATTATTAAAAATGATAATATTTTAGGTGTGTTTGAAAATAAATTGAAAGTTTGTAGTTATGCTTCAAATGAATATATTGCATTAATTGATTCAGACAATTTTGCAGATGAGAATTATTTCAATACTGTTACCAATTATATAATGAATAATTCTAATAATTTTTCAAAAAATCTTATATTAGCTCCATCATTTGCCAAGCCGAGATTTAATTATAAAGAATTTGAAACCAATATTGTCGACAAAACAAATATCAAAAATTATGCATATAATAATTTGTTTCAAGTAGTTTTAAATACCGGAAATTATGTTTTAACCAAATCTATAATTAATACATTACAATATGATAACACTATAATGAATGTAATAAGTGCGTGTGACGTATTATATTTTAATTTATTGGCATTTCAGCAATATCCGGATTTACAATTTCATATTGTTACAAATTTAGAGTACCTGCATGTAGTCCATGATGATAGTGAATATTTAAAAACTCATCATAATTGTGATAATTATCGTGATACGTATATTATTCCAAAATATAAAGAATTATAAATATACACCTTTTACATTTATCGTACAACTGCGCAGAATGTCTCATTTTACTGCACTGCGTAGTGCACTGCGTAGTGCACTACGATAAAGGTGTATTATGAAATATATAGATGAATATATAAATATATAAATATATAATATTAATTATATTTATTAATATTATTTAACTTTGTACTATGATTTATTGTGCATTAATGGGCGGATTGGGTAACCAATTATTTCAAATATTTGCAACGATTGCATATGGATTACAGCATGACCAACCTTTTGCATTTCCCAAAAAAGATTATTTGATTAGAGTTGATAGACCGACTTATTGGCAAAGTTTTTTGGTAAAATTGCAACCATATCTAGTTGAGAAATTACCGGATATTTCATTTTCGGAGAATGGTTTTGAATATAATGCATTTCCACTAGTTGAATGTAATGTTCCAATGTGTATTGAAGGTTATTTTCAAAGTGAACTTTATTTTAAACCGTATTTTTCTGATATTTGTGAAATGATTGGTCTCGGTCAATTTCAAACAGAGTGTTTATTGAAATATCCCGACTATAGTAATATGATTTCAATGCACTTTCGCATTGGTGATTATGCTGACATAACGGATTGTCATCCCATTATGCCAATTCAATATTATAAAAATGCATTGCAACATATATTATCGGTTTCAGAGCAAACCCATGATGTATTATATTTTTGCGAAGAAAAAGATAATGAGTGTGCGTTACAAATGATTTCTCAATTGCGGAGTGAACCGCAGTTTAGTCATGTCAAATTTCATAAGGCACCAGAAGTAGCGGCTTGGGAACAAATGATAATGATGAGCATATGCAAACATCACATTATTGCGAATAGTACATTTTCTTGGTGGGGAGCTTATTTTCACAGAAATTTGCAAAATGTTGGGGCATGCTCTGGTCAATATGTAAATTCTTGCCAGTATGTATGTTATCCGGATAAATGGTTTGGTTATCTATTAAGTCATAAAAATATTAAAGATTTGCATCCGAAAGAATGGACTGTAATAACATTATAAGTATATTATGATGAATAAGTATTTATGATAAAACTAATATTAAAAATTATGCATATAATCATTTATTTTCAGTAGCTTTACACCGATGAAGATTTAAAATGGGACAAACCTCTATAGAAGGTTTGCCTTTTAATTCATTTATCGGGCTGAGGTCGCTGCGCGACCTCTCTTGCTGCGCAGAGGATAGCCCTAGCTTCGCAACGGGGCAATTAGTAACTTTGCCCTTAACCTTTATAATACCAAATAAAATCCTACGGATTTTATTGGTATTACTTGATATTTTATGACCACGCATTGGTCATAAAATATTAAATGTATTATAAATGATGATAGTGAGTGGGTAAAAACACATCATAATTGCGATAACTATCGTGATACTTATATTATGCCACAATATAAAGAATTATAGATATAAATATAATAGATTATGAATATTATTTCGTTTAAACAAGTTTCATTTATATATGTAAATAATTCAAATACTCATTGGTGTAAAAATATATCTGGAGAAACGCCGTCAAAACGAGATTGTGGATATAGTATAATCAATGATGTTTGTTTAATTGGAAGAAATAATTATTATCCAAACGTATTATTATATAGTACGAATGATAATATAATCATATCTCCATATGATGAAAAAATTATGTCTTTAAATAAAGATTGTTTTTATGAAAATAATCAATATGAATTATCAAATTACGATGTTCCGAATAATAGTGTAAACATACCTGTATTTTTTTTCATTTATAATTTTGATAATTATTATCATTTTTTGTATGATACAATACCATATTTGTACATGTTTTTATATCTTAAAAAAATATATCCCGATATAAAATTATTAATTCAATATCCAAATCCATATATGAGAGAGTTTTATAAATTTAATATTGAAATAATTGAAAAAATTGTAGATAAAGCAGATATTATTATACATGATGTGAATAATAAATATGAAACTATATTTGTTTCTACTTCATTTACTCATGGAGGATTATCAAATGACCCACCAGAGAAATACATATATAATTTATATAATGCATTACAACCTATGATAAATACAAATAACCAACAATGTAATAATGAATATATTTACATTTCACGCAGAACTTGGATAAATAAAGATCATTCTAATATTGGTACGAATTATACAACTCGACGAAAAATGATGAATGAAGATTTATTGGTAGAAGAATTATCAAAATTTGGTGTCAAAGAGATTTTTGCTGAAAATTTATCAACTGACGAAAAAATACAATTATTTCAAAATGCAAAATTAGTTATTGGTAGCATTGGAGGTGGAATGTCTAATTTATTATTTTCATCGGAAACTACACGGTCATTAATTATAGTAACGCCATTTTTTTTGGATATTAATTATCGTTTTAAATATTCTATGGAGCATACCAATATAACTTATTTTAATGATGTTCAGATTTTTAGTGCATTAGATAATATAATACCAATGTATTGCAGGTGTAAAATATTGACTGGTGATTATATTGATAAAGTTGGAGAAATTATAAATTGGAGATTATCTGATAGTAATATAAACGAGTATTTGATTAATATTTCAAAAAATGATATAGCTGGATTTAATAATACAGTCATATTTGAAAATGCTTGGTTTACAGAAGATATGTTTCAATTATTAGATAATGGATTAAATAGTCCTTATGTAGTGGATATTGATAAACTTATAAAGAATGTTCAATTGTTAATGTAATATAATTAAAAATAATTTTACACATTTGGATATTTTACACAGATGAAAATTATAAACTGCTTTGACGGTTCAGTTTTCAAGGGCAACGTTACTAATAGCCCCCTTTGGGGGGAAGGGGGCTATCAAGTGAGATGTCGCAAAGCAACCTCAGCTCAATAAATGAATTAAAACGCACCCACAGGGTGCGAAATTAAATTTTCATCGGTGTAAATGTTGAAAGGTGTAATATAATAATAAATATTTACCATTTTATAGTTATCATAATATGTTAAACCATAAACTATATAATTAGAAAAAATATTATAAAATTATATACTATGCAGTCATATAACATAATAAATACAACACAAAATAAAGAGTATAATTTAGATATTAATAATATTATTGAATTAATTCGAACATATCCAAATGATAACTTTATTAAATTTATTGATGGAAAACAAGTACAAATATGTAATCAACTTGCATTGAATACTTTATTCATATGTCATCGAATTAATACAATTGATGAATTATCGCATATTCCCAATATGTTTGGATTAGAAATAGATATTCGTGATGACCCTAATACAAACGAACTACATTTATCGCACGACCCATTCAATCTAGGTGTATCATTGGATGAATATTTACAATATAATAATAGCAATAATCATAATACAATTATATTAAATATAAAATCTGAAAGAACTGAATTAAAATGCATTGAATTGATGCAAAAATATAATATTGAAAATTATTTTTTTCTAGATACAAATATGCCAATGACGTATTTATTAAATAATAAATATAATAATACAAAAATTGCATGTCGTTTTTCGGAATTTGAACCGATTGAAAATTATATTAAAATTAAAAATATGATTACTTGGATTTGGGTAGATTGTTTTACAATCCAGCCATTGACAAATGACATTTATCATATTATGAAATGTGATGGGAAACGAGTTTGTATAGTATCACCAGAACTGCAAGGTTCAATCGAAAAGATTGAACCATATCGACAGCAATTTATTAATAACAATATTATTCCAGATGCAATTTGTTGTAAACTATATAATATAATAAAATGGATATAAATAATATAATAACGTGGATTATTGTATTATTATATTAGTAATAAATGATAAAAGGTATTATATTTGATTTTGATAATACATTATATGATTATGAAACTGCCAATACTTATGCATTAATACAATTATTTAATACAATTTCAATTGAACAAAATATAGATTGTGGTTTGATTAAAACTATGTATAATAAAATAAATAATAATATTAAAATATCGAATAATTCAAACAACAAATTTAATAAATTGATTTATTTTAAACAGTTACTAGAAACTGCTAATATTCCATTGCATTTTTTAGAAACATATAATAATTTATATCATCTTCATTTTTTTGAAAAATTTGCATTATATGATGGTGTACTTGAACTATTTATGATATTAAAAACAAAAAATATTAAAATTGGTATTTTATCAAATAACATTTTTTCACAACAATATGAAAAGTTGGTAAAATCAAGATTGATTGAGTATATAGATGTAATTCAAACGAGTGATGAATTTGGTGAAGAAAAACCGAGTATAAATTTATTTTATTCTATTCAAAATAAGATGAAATTGTCTTATGACCAACTCGCATATATTGGTGATAATTACTTGCACGATATTGAACCAGCTATATCTTTAAATATACTAACATTTTGGTTTAATTTGAGCTATTCATTGCAAGTAGTCAATAATATTATTCAATTTGGAAATTACAGTGAATTATTGGTATTTTTTAATAAATATTTTAATACCATAACTGAATTAATATTTTTATCAAAATATTTTGGTCAATCTGTGATTAATATACAAGGTCCTGGTGGAAATATTTCAGTCAAATTAGATAATGATATATTATTTATAAAATCATCTGGGTTTATTCTTGGCAATCTTTCATATAATGAAGGATATTGTTTAGTTGATATAAATAAATGCAATACATTAGTAAAAACAAATACTAATAAAATAAAAGATACCAAAATATTTGGATATAAACTGCCATCTATGGAAACATATTTTCATTCATTCATGAAAAAATATACTGTACATTTACATTTTGTACTTTCAAATATAGTATTTTGTACATGTGATTATTCTATTATGTCAGCATTTCAGTATAATTATATGATTATTGATTATTTTACACCAGGATTAGAGTTGGCAATCGAAATTTATAAAAAATATGATACAACTTGTGATATTTATTTTTTGAAAAATCATGGTATTATCATAACATCAGATCGGGTTGATGATATTATAAAATATTATGAGTATATTTTTACCTTTTTTGCACCATTGGATAATAAATATGAGAATGAATTGATATCTAATAAAATGATGCAAATTTATGATAAAAATCAATACAGTAAAGTTGTTAAATATCTAGAATTACCAGTAGAAATATTTAGAAATATGATCATATGTTTTCCAGACTTAGCTGTTTTTTTGCAGAAACAATTATCCATATCTGCATTAATTGAGTTAGAACACAATTTTGATGAGTATGATATGATATTATACGATCATAAAGTGTTTTTAATAGCTGATAATATTACAAAATTATATTCATTGATTGAAATCGTCAATTCATATGCCATTTTACAATTAAATAGTAATTCGTTAGTATCTATTGATAATATTACAAAATTACAAAATATGGAAGAAGAAAAAAATAGAAAATTATAACATTAAATTTACATTTTCAATTATTTCGTCTACATTGACACTAAATGATGAATTCCAATAATTTAACGGATCTGTACCTATCGAATTATATCTAAATGTTTTATAATTAATATTTGAGTTATTTAATTTACATGAAATATTAGTATAATAATCATGACCAAAATTTCGGTCATTTGATACAATTATCATATGTTTTGGTGAATTTGAAAATATTAAATTCATACAATTTGCTCCTAATGGTGTAACAATAATTAAACAGTTATTTAATAAATCGCACTTTTCAGTAATACTTTTATTACCTAACGTAATTATTTCAAACCCATTTTCAATAAGTTTATCAATTAAATCTTTTTCATTTATAATTTGTCTTAGTATACCGGTTTCATCATTACCATAGTCAATATTTGAAATATTATCACGTTTTAAATATATTTTTTTGTAGGGTGTCGAATTTTCATAAATATTTAATTTTTCGCGTATTTTTCTATAAATCCATAAATGGTTTTCAGTAAAATTTGATGGTGGTGCTTCATAATGTTTTATTTGTACACAATCAGTTATATTGTAAATTGTATTGTCTTCTAATAATTCAACATTAGATATAGATATATTACATAACTCCAATATATCTTTACATAAATTATTATAAAAATGCTTCGGTATAAGTAATTTATAATCTTTATAAGAATTAATATAATCGCATAGTTTTGGAACATTATTTGTTAAATAATGAACAAAGCTTTTTTGGTAAGGAAATGAATAAAATAAAAATCCTTTGGGTAAATTTACAATATTATTTGTTTTATATATTTGAGAAATAATATCATTTAAATCATCTTGATTTATAGGATATATATTTGTATAAAATGTAGTATTTTGTATGATATTATTATCAGAATCTAGCGCAAAAATAGTTTCATCTATATATTCATTTGTATTATATCGAATTTTTATTCCTTGTTTAATATATAATAATTTCATAATTATATATTAAAAGATATAAATTTTAAATATAATTTAAACGTATACTATGAAAATTGCACTTAATTATTATGGACTACCTAGAATTTTAGATAATATGTTAGATATATACAATAAATTTATCAAGTGTGAAAATATAGAATATCATATTTTATATACGACATGGAATACTGAAAACATAGAAAGATTTGTTGAAATATTTCCAAATGCTTTTATAAAACAGTATGATATTCCAGATATGTCAGAATATAATGATATTATTAATAATTATTCACTTGATAATACTAATCCAAATAAAACTATTGATCATTATGTTAAAGGATTATTTATTAAACAAAAATCAATTGATACTATTAATGATTACGAAAAAGAAAAATCTATAGAATTTGATTTTATAATAACATTGCGAACTGATACTTATATATATGATAATCATTTGAACCATTTTTATGATCAAATTATCAATAATTTACAAAATAATGTGTATTTGGCACATGGTCCTAAATTTGATGTTCACTCTCAAGGTGCATATCCTGATACGTTATTTATAGCAAATAAAATTTGTACTATAAAAATGTTGTCACAATTGAATAATATAAAACAATGTGTATTAAATGATACATTTGTATTTCATCCAGAAACTTCATTTGGAAAACATGTAACAAATATGAATTTACAACCTATAATTTTGAATATAAGAGCATTTCCACAGCAATTATGATAATTATTTTTTTATCATAAATGCTGTAGGAGCCATAAAATTTGTACTTTGTAAATCATATGGAATATTAAATTCTTTTAAAAATTTATCAACTCCAATACTTTCGCTGAATTTATGATATTCATATTCATCAAATAATATAACTCCACCAGGTAATATTCTATCCCATAAATATTTTAATGCAGCATAAGTTGGACGTTCAATATCGACATCAATGTATAATAATGATATTTTTAAACCAGGATTTTCTATTAAAAATTGTGGAATAGTTTGTTCAACGTCACCTTCAACTAATATGTAATTTTTATTAATATTCATATTATTTAATCTAGATTTAACTGCATTTAATGTAAGTTGATTTTCATCTACTTTTGAATATACTGTACTCATTGTATCTTTATCAAACATGCCATCTTTATTAAGTATGTTAGTTGCATTTGTCACATTAAATATATCAAATCCTATTATTTTTTTATTTGAGTTTGGGCAAGATATTTCTATGAATTTAGAAAATGAAGCAATTCCAGAACCCTTAAATACACCAATTTCTACAATATCACCAGGAAGATGTTTTATTTTATTAAAAAATTCGTGTCTTAATAGTAATTTTCCTAATAATTTAATATCATTTGAAAATATAAACCGATTAAATGCATCATATGTTTCATCTGATGGCATATTTTTTGCATTTGAATTGCAAATGCAAAAAAGTTTGTTGTCCATATTAATTTATTATATAAATAAATTAAATACTTTATTACATTTATATAATAAATATTATATAAATAAATTAAATATTTTATTATATTTATTATATTACTACAATGCACATAATTATTCCATTATCTGGCATAGGAAAACGATTTATTGATGCAGGCTATTCTGTGCCAAAGCCATTAATTATCGTTGAAGATAAACCAATTATACAACACGTGACAGAATTGTTTCCAAATGAAACTAAATTTACATTTATTTGTAATGATGATCATTTAAATAATACAAATATGCAACAAATATTAAAAACAATTCAACCAGATTGCACAATAATTGAAGTAAGTGTAAATAATCGAAAAGGACCTGTTGATGCAGTGTTACAGGCACAAGATATAATATTAGATGATGAACCAGTTATAATATCATATTGTGACTATGGAACAAAATGGGACTATGCTAATTTCAAGCAAGATATTGCTAATACAAATGCGGATGGTGCTATTGCGTGTTATACTGGGTTCCATCCTCATATGTTGGGTAGTGATAATTATGCATTTGTAAAAGAAACAGGTATGTGGATGGATGAAATACAGGAGAAAAAACCATTTACAGATAATAAAATAAATGAATATGCATCGAATGGAACATATTATTTCAAAACTGGCAAAATACTCAAAACTTATTTCCAAGAATTAATTGATAAGAATATTTCAATAAATAATGAATTTTATGTTAGTATGGTTTATAATTTAATGCAAATAGCTGGATTAAGGACGCGTATTTTTAAAATTGAAAAAATGTTACAATGGGGAACACCAAAAGATTTGGAAGAATATATGGTTTGGTCTAATTATTTTTTAAATCGACGAACTCATTTTTTTGAACAATTTAGTGAAGATAAAATGAATACTACATTAATTTTACCTATGGCTGGTGCGGGCAGTCGATTTTTTAATGTGGGATATAATATTCCAAAGCCTCTTTTAGATATTGAAGGGTTGCCTATGGTAATTCAAGCAGTAAAATGTTTGCCACCAAGTACACACAAAATATTTGTATGTCAAAATGAACACTTGGCAACTTATAATATTCAAGAAACAATTGAAACATATTTTACAGATACTCAGATTTTAGGCATAGATTATGTAACAGAGGGTCAAGCATGTACCTGTGATTTAGCATTTCAAAATAATATATCAATGCAAGACCCACTACTAATATCTGCGTGTGATAATGGTGTTTATTATGATATTGATAAATATAATACATTATTGAATGATCCAGAAACTGACATTATAATCTGGTCATTCTCAAATAATCCAACTAGTAAATTGTATCCACATATGTATGCGTGGTTAGATGTAGATGAAAATAATTTAATCAAACGCGTTTCAATCAAAAAACCGTTTAATGATTGTGAAAATAAATATGCAATCATTGGTACAATGCATTTTAAGAAAGGTAAATATTTTAAAGAAGGATTAGAACAAATATACGCAAATAATTTGAGAACTAATGGTGAATTTTATGTAGATAATATGATTGAACCTCTGATACAAATGGGTTATAAGTGTAAAATTTTTGATGTTACTAATTATTTATGTTGGGGAACTCCCAATGATTATAAAACATATAATTATTGGTTTGATTATTTTAATTATACACCCTTGAATATTTAAATCCGCACGCCAAAGGCGTACTATTTATTTTTTTCAAAGGCAACGTTGATAATAGCCCATTTGGGGCTATCCTCTGAGCAGCAAGAGAGGTCGCTGCGCGACCTCAGCCCGATAAATGAATTAAAACGTGCACCTACTTTTGGTTGGTGTGCTATTTATATGTTTTAATTGCAACGTTAACGATATATCAATTACACCTTTGCGCATTGATTACATAGTCAATGCGCAAAGTAACGTTTCATTTTAACTCATTTACGCCTCGTTGCACAGAAAAGTGGGTAAGAGACCCGTAGGGTCTCCATCTTGAACGGCTACGCCGTTCTTAGGCGTTTACTACGTAGTAATGAGAAAAGGTGTAAAACGTGCACTCACCTTTTGTGGGTGTGCGGATTTAAATGTTCATCGGTGTAAATGTTCATCGGTGTAAATGTTCATCGGTGTAAATGTTCATCGGTGTAAATGTTCATCGGTGTAAATGTGAATTTATATTATTTTATTATTATAAAATGAAAATATGTTTTTTAATATGTGGATTACCCAGATCTACTAATATTGTAATTTCAAATATTAAGGAATTATTTAAACATTATGATAATACGTTTTATATTTCTACCACGCATTTAAACAATACTGTATGCGATAATGTATATTTTAATAAATATAATTATTGTGATTTATATAATGATGTTACAATTAAAAATATATTATCTATTAAAAATGAGCCAACCAATTCATATCGAAATTCATTAAATTATATTAAAAAAATATCATATGGAATAAAAATTATTGACGAAGAATTTGATTTATTTTTTGTAATAAGGAGTGATTGTATTTTGAATAATATCGATTTTTTAACTTCAATTATTCAAGATAGTGATAATATGTTTTATATGCCATCTTTAAATAAAAATGCATTTTCAATACCAGGATTAAATAAAATAAATGAACATATTATTATAACAAAAAAATATGAATATTTAACACACTTACTTGATTTATATAATTTTGCAACTTTAAGTGAAACTTATTCTGACATAGTATTGTACAATTATTTACATAGTCAAAATATCAATTATAAATTGATTGATATTGATTACAAATTAATATTATCACATTGCAATATAATTGCTATATCTGGTGACTCCGGTTCTGGTAAGAGTACATTATTACAAATGTTAATGCATATTTTTATGAAAGATACTGCTATGCAATTTGAAACAGATAGATATCATAAATGGGAAAGAGGTGATATTAATTATAATAAATATACTCATTTAAACCCATATTCTAATCATTTAGAGCTTATGTCACAAGATGTGTTTAATTTAAAAATTGGAAATGAAATTTATCAAGTAGATTATGATCATCATACTGGAAAATTTACACATAAAGATAAAATTAAATCTAATCAAAATATTTTGTTGTGTGGACTACATACATTATATGTTGATAAAATAAATGAAATTATTGATATTAAAATCTTTATGGATACTGACCGTGATTTAATTAAAAAATGGAAAATACAGAGAGATACTACACACAGAAATTACTCATTGGAAAAAATATTAACACAAATTGAACATCGTAATCAAGATTATTATGATTATATTTATTGTCAAAAACAAAATGCCGATATTGTTATTAATTTTTATGAAATCGAAGAAGATTTATTATGTAATTTTATTATCAAACAAAATAAGTTTTTTAATAAAATTAGTAAATATGTTATAAAATACAATTATAATACGACAATTATTGATAACAGTATTATAATTCAATTGAAAAATAATATACAAGACATTTACATTAATGAAAACATACAAAAATATTATACTATTAATACTGAAATACTATCAACATATTACGATGAAATATTAATTTTTTTGATATTATATATATACGGATGAATATATAAGTAATAAGTATTTGAATTTTATGTTCATAAATAAACATAAAATTGTGTTATCTTAATCATATTTGTCATTTTAATCATAATCACCCAATGAGGGGCTCGAACCCTCGACCACCAGATTAAAAGTCTGGCGCTCTACCAACTGAGCTAACTAGGTATTGTACTTTATTTTGATTGTTTTGTTTTTGCAAGATGTGGGGGTCGAACCCACGCGATAAAAATCAACAGGTCTTAAGTCTGTCCCCTTAGACCACTCGGGCAATCTTGCTTAAGGGAACCTACGGTTCCCTTAAAATCCCTCCCTAATTACACTGATACAGGTTTATACCCTTAAAATCCCTCCCTAATTACACTGATACAGGTTTATACCCTTAAAATCCCTCCCTAATTACACTGATACAGGTTTATACCCTTAAAATCCCTCCATAATTACACTGATACAGGTTTATACCCTTAAAATCCCTCCCTAATTACACTGATACAGGTTTATACCCTTAAAATCCCTCCATAATTACACTGATACAGGTTTATACCCTTAAAATCCCTCCCTAATTACACTGATACAGTTGTATATATTCATTGGTATAAATGGGCTTTAATATTAGTACTATTGATGTTACTTTGGCCGATGTTCGTTGCGTTTTCCGGGAATTGAACCCGGGGATACACATTGGAAGTGTGCAATGTTACCACTACATCAAAAACGCAATACGGGAAGTTTCAAATGTGGTCAGTTTGAAACTTTGTGCACACAGTGGGAGTTGAACCCACGACCTTTGGCTCATAAGACCAATGCTCTAACCAACTGAGCTAGGCGTGCTTACTATCCCTCCTTTAAGACCTCTTCTTATAATAACTCCTGCTTATAATATTTGGCACGAGGTTTTCAGGGCATTACCTTATACAATAATTGAATATTGTAAGAACCCTTACTTTTTTGATGCTTGTATCTATAATATTATTTTTTGCTGTAAGATACTTATGGGACATTATCCCCCCCTTTGCTAACCTATTTATGTAAAACAAATTAGTGAGGACATTCCCACATTATATATTTGTATTGTCTTTATATTATATTCTATAATTATATTAGTTCTGATATTAGTTATAAAACACAATCATTATGCATCGACGTATGGGAGACATTTGCAAAACAACTAATAAAATGGGTAATGGAGTTGGAAGTGGAAGTGGAAGTGGAAGTGGTGGTCATGATAATATTGGTCACAATACCGGTGAAAGTCCTTTTTACAATGATGGCGGCGGTCATAAACATAGTGGTTCATTTGTACTTTATTTAGAACCAATTTTAAACTCTTATTACCAATCTTACCAAAACATTATTACTGTAAGTATAATGCCTCCGGGTCCTTTATCTAGACTAGTGTCCAAGATTGATATGCCAAAACTATCTCCATATCAACAAGCTGCTGCATATACCTCGCCATTTTATAATGGTTGTAATTGCGTCCTTGCTCTGATGCGATATCCTTGCGATGGATATGGAGGTAGATGTAGTGGCAATGGCGTGTTTAAAAATGCGGATGCGTTTATGGGAGCTGATGATATTCCAGCCGTGTTTTCTTATTTGATGAATAATGGATATACTATTGATACTTCTATTAGCAAAATGATGTTCCAAAGTCGTGCGATGGTTGGAGGCGTCTCTGACCGTCGACTTTCGGGAGACCGGAAAATGATTGCACTCATTAGTTGGAAATTATAATAAAATATATGGTTTATTCACTTGTGTAATCCAATTTTCTTTAAATGCATGATTAAATCTTTTTGTTATAAATAAATTTCCAGTAGAAATAATGGAACCTATTGCTGAAAACCCACCACAATGAAGTAATAAATTACTTGCATTTGACATAAGACTTAAATGAATATCTGCTATATCCAAATGAATATATATATTTGTATTTAAACTTAATATTTTATTTATATCTGTATAAAATTTATCAATTGATTCGTTATGGGATTTTGCAGATGTGGCTGAATGAACTCCTGATAATAAAATAATATAATCGAACTTTGTGGAACATTCGTATATTACATTAATAAATTTTTCATTTAAAAAATCGGTATCTCCACTTCTAATATGTATACACATACATTTGGGGTTTTTAACAAAATTGTGTATGTCTATATAATTATTTTTGTATTTATTAGTAAATTCATTTACACTATGAATTATTCTTGGAATATTTGGTACAATTTCGTTGACTGGTTTACTTTCTTCATAAAAATTTACTATTGTTTTATCATAAATGGCATCTTTTGTTATAATTTTTTTTGATAAAATTGTTTTTTCTGGCCAGAAATTATTTAAATATGGCATGTTAAATATATCACCAATATTATATGATTGATGATTGAATAGATGTTTGTTATGATTCCAGCATCCATATATATTAGAATCGCATAATACTATATCTTCTTTTTTTAAAATCCGTTTTATACCTTTGATTTTTTCGAGTGTATGGTAATTATCTATGTTCATAATATATATAATATATAGTATTTACCAAATAAATATCTTTGTTTGTACTTAGAAAATTGAAAGGTCTTTTTAAATAAATTATATAGTATTCTATTTTCGGTCTAACTTTAAACTATTATTAATTTTAACTTTGTTGTTAAACTTAATATGGAATTTACTGCTGAGCAAATGTTGGATAGTGGTCCAGTTACTACTGTTGATGTTAAACTTGACAGTGCTCTTTGCAATCAAGGGAAAAAACAAGACTTCTTGTATGTGGGCCGAGGATTTGTTGAGGGCAAGGGCGAGTGCGAAATTGGGGCGGTGTTTGATGGCCATGGTGAAGTTTCTGGCTATGGTAAAAGGCATTTCATTGAATATGTTCGTAGGGCACCTCTTGATACTTTGCTTGTCCAAGCCAGACCTATCAATGCGCTTGTATCGTATTTCAAGGAATTTGAGCCAAACTATGACTTTAGTACTGGGAGTACTTGTACTGTCGTGCGCTTATTTCCTGAAATTAGACTGATTGAGTGGTGGTCGGTTGGCGACTCGTCTGTCTGCATATTCAAGCAAGGAGTTTTATTAGCGTCCAGTCCGCATCATACTCCCCACAATGTCGACGAGTTGCGACGACTGAATGACCAGTTCGGAGTGCATAATTGTCACCCGACTAATTGGCAAAAACCCGAAATCATTAACAGTACTGATATTACTTTGGGGTGGGGATATTACATGTCGTTTCCGCCGAAAGATCCCAAAAATCCCAGGAACTATTTGAGAATGGCATTGACGCAATCTTTGGGCCATCATGACAATACTGGCTATACTAAGGATGAATTTGGTGAATTGGGAGACCACGGATCGATTGAGTATGAAGCCTGTGATGACATTAAAGTTGTCCTTTGCTCTGATGGTGTGACTGATGTTTTGCAACAAAGTCCAAGATTGCGACTACTTTCTGAACCCTTGGACCAAGTTCCAGAAGATTGGCAATGGTTAGGAGCGGAGGGGTCTAATGCTACTGTCATTATGGAAGAGGCTGTTCGGCGATGGAAACAAGAGTGGAATTATTTATTGTATGGATACAAACCGGTCATTCATCAATTTGAGGATGGCGATGATGTGAGCGTAGTGACGATGTTTGTTAAGGGTGACCCGTCGGTACCATCTCGGTTCTTTGGATAGACGTTATAAAAATATTGACTGTTGTTGACTGCATTGTTGTTGTTGTTGTTGTTGTTGTTGTTGTTGTTGTTGACTGCATTGTTGTTGTTGTTGTTGTTGTTGTTGTTGTTGTTGTTGTTGACCGCTTTGCATTGATTGTTGTTGTTGCGTTGACTGCTTTGCATTGATTGTTGTTGTTGCGTTGACTGCTTTACATTGATTGTTGTTGTTGTTGTTGTTTTGACTGCTTTGATTGTTGTTGTAATTTCGTTAAATAAATAAAAGGATGCTTAGTGTATCTTTTTTATGTTATCTTTGTATATTAGTTAAACATTTGGTGTATATAATATAACAGTGTCCAAGATTGGGTTAATGGTTTTTGATAGATTATGGGTGTTTATCTTGGTATATTAGTTAAACTAATATTGTTGTCCAAGATGGGGTTAATGGTTTTTGATAGATTATGGGTGTTTATCTTGGTATATTAGTTAAACTAATATTGTGTATAAACAATATTTGACTAGTGGTTGTTCTATTCTGGGTCTTCTAAGAATAGATTTATCCAGCGTTATCCTGGCGCCTCGACCCTTTAAACCCCTATAATATTATATAGTGTCCAAGATTGACAGTATATAAATGTACTATGGAAATGAGGGTTTATAGTTGTCGGGAAATGAGTGGGATATCGGCGTTCGAGCCATAGCATAGTATAAGGGTTTACTGCATAATATGGTGTAATGGTCTAGTGTAATGGTCTAGTGTAATGGTCTAGTGTAATGGTCTAGTGTAATGGTTTAGTGTAATGGTCTAGTGTAATGGTTTAGTGTAATGGTCTAGTGTAATGGTTTAGTGTAATGGTCTAGTGTAATGGTCTAGTGTAATGGTCTAGTGTAATGGTCTAGTGTAATGTTTTGGACAATGGTCTAGTGTAATGTTTTGGACAATGGTCTAGTGTAATGTTTTGGACAATGGTCTAGTGTAATGTTTTGGACAATGGTCTAGTGTAATGGTTTGGACATTGGTCTAGTGTAATGGTTTGGTACATTGGTCCTGCGTTATCTTGGCTACCTGTTCATAATATGTAATATAATGTCCAAGATTTACAAAATATAAATGTATAAAAAACGGTGATAATATGGCCGACGGGAAATGGGTCGGATATCGGCTTTCGAGCCAGAGCATAATCTTGGACAAAATGTAATAAAATTGATTTGAAATACTTTTATATAAGTATTTCAAAAATCAAAATAAAATATCAAAATGGCAGAGGTAAAACGTTATTATAATGCGACGGGCATGTTGGTTGCTTATACGTATAAATGTGTGGTGTATGCGGGACCATTTCCGGAAGAGTGGGCGAAGGACCATATGGTAAATACGGGTCCTAATGAATGTGGTAATTGTGCGTGTTATGGGTCGACGTATCACGGTGGGCGGTTGGAGGGCAAAATGTTTCTTGGATATTGTGCCAATTGTGCGAAAAATTATGGGGGGAAACGGGGTCGCGGGTTAGTGGGATTTGGCGAGGAAAATCCGGATCCGGATATTGAGGATTATCCTAGCATTTATGATATGTATATGAAAGGGGTCGATGTGGCGAGCTTGGACACGATCGAGGTGTCGAGTGATGCAAAGGGGTCGGAATTTGATATGTGGTATTGTCATATTGATGCGTGGTATTGTAAATCGGATATGGTTGTGGCTGAGAGATAACCGAGTAATTGTACACCGATGAAGATTGATGTGGTGTTGTATGGGAGTAGTCAGAGTATAATGAATACAATATATTATATGTACATCAAGTTCTGACGGGTGAAAATTTAACTAAAAATATACAATATGTCCAAGATTTTACAATATTTTACAATATTTTTTATGTAAGGGTGGGGGATCATAATGTATACGAAGCCCCCTTAAAAATTGAAAGGCTTTTTCCTTAAACATTCAAAGGTATTCTCTAACGAGCCATTTATTATACCAACTACAAGCGACTAACTAATCGAACTATTTAAACGAACTATCAATAATGTCGGGATTTCGAAAAACCAATGGACAAGGAACGGGACTAAGTCAAGGAACGGGACTAAGTCAAGGAACGGGACTAAGTCAAGGAACGGGACTAAGTCAAGGAACGGGACCAAGACAAGGAGGTGGGTCCAAGTTTCAGCCAAAGTGTCCGCACTGCATTCACCTGAACCAGTCGTTGCCATCAGACCAGCAGTTGCGTACAGACCACCATATGCGCGAAAGTCCGGACAAGAGCAGTCGATTTATATGCCAAGTATTGAAGTCAACTATTTGCGAGAATTGTGGAGCGAAAGGCCACAGTGCCTTCTTGTGCAAGAGTGACGATACTAGACATTCGCAATTCTTGGCGAAGATGCGTCGAGAGCGCGAATACAATGATGAGCGAGAGCAGCCCAAGAGAGTGGAGAAGGTGGCGAAAGTGTCCAAGAACAACGCCTTTGCCTTATTGAATACAGATGAGAGCAGTGATGATGAAGTCGCCGACACTCGGCTTCAGGTACGAAAGCAGGAGAAGGCTAGGGCTACTCAGCAGCAAGAACTTCTACGCGCACTAGACACTCCAGTTGCGGAGATTGTCGTTGTGTTAGAGAGCAAGTCTTGGCCATTAGCTGGACAAAAGGCATCTGCAATGAATTGGGCTGATTGGTCGGATGATGAGGATGAGGAGGAAAGCCATGCTGATATGACTGAGGAGTTGAAGGGATGGCAACAAGTATCCAACTATTTAGCCAATGGAGGCAGACCTGAAGATTGGTTAAGGGTTTACGAAGTCAGCCCTACGGTTCCCTTATAATCCCTCCCTTTCCATCAAAAATATACAATAATCTAAACATAAAAACTATACGAAATACATTGTAAGAAACTAACTCTTAAATCTAAACAAGACAAAAACTAAAAAGAGAAAAACGGAAAAAATAAAAAGGGTAAAAGCGGAAACTAAACTAAATATTCATTTGTGGTTGCCTTGTTTTGATGATTGTGTAATTTTATTAAATAAATTAAAAGGTGCTTTAGTGTATCTTTTTTTAGGATTGTTTCGCGCTGCGCAGCACCTACGACCCCCCATTCAACGATAGTGGCAGAATGGGTTCTTTATAATACTAAACAATCTTGGTAGGGGGCTATCGCTTTCACTTCGTATACCCTAAGACCCCCATCAACAATGATGGTATAATATGGTGTTTATAATACTAAACAATCTTGGACACTACTATAAAATTTAGAGACTAATACCCCAAAATAATATGATAGTGTCCAAGATTGATGTTTTGCGAATGTACCCCAAAAAGCGTGAAATTATAGCCGACGGGAAATCGGTCGGATATCGGCTACCAAGCCATTTAGTTCATTCTATAAAGACTATGGATGAGTAGGGGATCATAAGGGGACGACAGTCCCCTTAAATAATATGATAGTGTCCAAGATTGATGTTTTGCGAATGTACCCCAAAAAGCGTGAAATTATAGCCGACGGGAAATCGGTCGGATATCGGCTACCAAGCCATTTAGTTCATTCTATAAAGACTATGGATGAGTAGGGGGTCATAAGGGGACGACAGTCCCCTTAAATAATATGATAGTGTCCAAGATTGATGTTTTGTAAATGTACCCCAAAAAGCGTGAAAATATGGTCGACGGGAAATCGGTCGGATATCGGCTACCGAGCCATTTAGTTCATTCTATAAAGACTATGGATGAGTAGGGGATCATAAGGGGACGACAGTCCCCTTAAATCGGTAGGATATCGGCTACCAAGCCATACCACTCTCCCATATCCAAGACCATTGTTGGAGGGAGGGGTCATAGGGGAACCGTAGGTTCCCTATAAAATTGAAAGGCCTTTTTTTAAAATAATCAAAGGTATTCTTTCGAGACCCAAAGCCTTTAACGTTCCAATTGTTTACTATATTTTCCAAAATGTCCGCCGAATTATCCTCTGAAATGCCCATTGAGAATACCGTTGTTTCGACCGAAACTGCTGGTAAGAAGACCCGTGTCAAGAAGCCCGTTTTAGCTGTCAAACTGCTGAAATATCTTGACTTTGGGTTCCAAGTTGTCCAAAACTTGCATTCCGCAGGACTATTGGATGACGAGGGATTGGACCTTGCATTTGCCCAGATTAAATTACTTTCATCTGTTGAAGACCAAACTGCATTTTATTCCAATTTCTTGGACCAATCCAATGACACTGCCAAGATTTTGCGCAAATTCGTTGCAGCCAAGCTCAAGCCCGTTCCTGTCAAGAAACCTAGAGCCAAGAAAGTAGGGAACCTACGGATTGCTCTGCAGACCTACGACCCCTCCCTTCCGACAACTGATAAGCCTGCCAAAGCCCCTCGTGTTACCAAGTCCAAGAAAACCACTCGTACTGTCGCTGACGCCGATGACGATATCATTGGGGCTTTGGCTCAAGCTGCCCGAGGGGAACCTACGGGTAGGGAACCTACGGGTAGGGAACCTACGGTTCCCCTACGACCCCTCCCTTCTGTCAATACCACTGTCAATACCACTGTCAATACCACTGTCAATACCACTGACAATACCACTGAACCTGTATCTGATACCAAGACTAAAAAGCCTCGGAAGAAGCCTGAACCCAAGGCTAAAGTTGCTACTGAAGTTACTCCTACAGAACTTGCGGTTGAACTCGCTACTCCTATCACTCCTGTAGTTACCACTGAACATGTATCTGATACCAAGACTAAAAAACCTCGGAAGAAGCCTGAACCCAAGGCTAAAGTTGCTACTGAAGTTACTCCTACCGAACTTGCGGTTGAACTCGCTACTCCTATCACTGATGAGCACTACGCACTGCAGGGGGTCGTAGGACTGCACTGCGCTACGCAGTCCCCTACCAAGAAGCCTGAACCCAAGGCTAAAGTTACTGCTGAAGTTCCTCCTACTGAACTTCCGGTTGAACTCGCTACTCCTATCACTCCTGTAGTTGCCACTGAACCTCTATCTGATACCAAGACTAAAAAGCCTCGGAACAAGCCTGAACCCAAGGCTAAAGCTAAAGCTACTACTGCTACTACTCAACCTCCGGCTATTGCTCTTCCTTCTCCTCTTCACTACGCTACGCACACTACCGATGACGACATCCAAGCTACCGAAATCACCATCGACAACCGCCTTTTCCTCATTGACCTACACAACCAACTTTATGACCCTTTCTCTTTCAACCTCATCGCTCACTTCTCTCCTACTGATCACTCTGTCTTATTCATTTAATTAAGGGAACCTACGGTTCCCTTATAATCCCTCCCTTCTAACAAAGCTTTAACAAAAATGTAATTATTACACCTTTGCACATTTACACCATGCGCATTTTCATTTAACAAATATGTAAATCAATAAAAATCTAAATATTAAATAAAATTATACACCTTTGGACAATTAAACTGCCGAGTAGTAGACGTTTTAATTAGTCACAAAGGCAACGTTACCTAGGTCATTTTAAATGACCAAAGGTGTAAAATATTTGTAACAATTGTATATTTGTTTTTTTCTGTAGTTATCAAAAAAAACTTATAGTACGCTACTAAATAATATGTATAATTATAGTTTCAACAGAACATATTTATTTTGAAATATGAATGATATAAATAAAATAATAATATTATATAAATGTCAAATAACGCATCATCATTATTATTAAAATCATCGCAAAATAATAATAAAAAACATATTGAGGTATCAATCAATGATGGTGCAGATCCATATTCTATATTTGGGGAATATCTAGAAAATTCACCAAGTCCATTTAGAGAATGGTTTAACGAATATTTACATCAATGGAAAACAAACCAATCATCAAAATCTAGTACAAAACAATTGCATTTTCTTGGAAAACTTTTGAAAATAAATGGTCATGAACAATTATCAAAACTAGAGTTACTTAAAAAAATAAATAATAATTTGGACCAACATATAAAATTTCCGATATGGTTTCAACATATAAATGCAAAAAAGAATAATATAGATGACCAAACACCAAATATTATTAATTTACATTATCCTAAAGGTCAAAACCCACACACATTGTGTTTTGAAAATACGGTATTAGACCCAAAAGAACAAGCATTTGATACACATGGAATAGCTACTCCAGAATTAACTGGTAAACCTACACCATTTAGACCAACTCCGCAGAAAAATTGGCGTGATTTTAGTATTTATGAAATAGCACTTGCTTTCCGCAATCACGGATTTCCAATGGAAGCATTAAGTTATCCAATTACTCCATTAGGATTGCATTATACATTAATACATTTTGATATTCCGACACATTTAAAGGCGCAAAATTATACAATAAGCATTGGCGGACAAGTTAATCATCCATTTACAATTAGTTTAGAAGAATTAATGCAAGGACCGATTGTTGAACAAGTGGTTACAATGCAATGTGCTGGAGTAGGTAGAGGTTTAGTAAATCCTCGTCCAGTATATGTGCCTTGGTCAAAAGAATGCGTTGGAACATATAAATGGACAGGAACTCCATTAAAATATGTACTTGAACGAGCAGGACTATTAAATACTGCAGTTGAAGTCGTATTTACCGGTAATGATACGGGCGTTGATTTAGGAGTAGAGCATTCATATGAAAAAGCAATTCCATTAGATGAAGCAATTAATGGAGATGTCATGTTATGTTGGGCTAACAATGATGTGCCATTATTACCTCAACATGGATTTCCATTACGAGTTATCGTACCAAATTATTATGGTTCATATTCAGTGAAATGGTTAAGAGCTATTACGGTTGTAGATAAAAAATTTGATGGTGTACAACAAAATGTATATTCACAGAGAAGAACATTTGATGGTAATGATAAAGGTGTACATTTTACTAAAAAACAAGTAGATAGTTTAATATTACCACCGGGTATATCCGATTTATTAACGAGACATCGTTTTTTAGCACCAGGTAAAACTACACTTAAAGGTACAGCTTGGTCAGGTGTAGATGTAATTGATAGAGTTGAAATTAGTGTAGACGATTTAAAAACATGGACTGATGCGAAAATAGTTCATAGATTTAAAAATAAATATGGTTGGGTACAATGGGAGTATGAATGGAACCCTATAAAAGAAGGTGATTATGTAATTGCATCTCGTGCATATGATAAAGCCGGAAATAGTCAATTACTAAATCCAGAATGTGATTGGAATAGAACTGGTATGGGAATTACATCGGTTGAACGACTAGTAATTACTGTTAAGAAAGATATTGGATGTTCAAAAGACTATATACCAAGTAATCCACAATTAATTGTAAAAGGAGCTATTGTTCCAAAACCTCCAAGTGAAATCGTATTAGCCAAATTCAGAGAAATAATAACTAAATATGCAAAATTAAAGAAAAGTAAATCAAAAACTATGAAACACAATAAATAAATTTATGTAATAGTTTTATTGGTCTAAATATTATTTTCCAATGATATAAAATTGAAAGGCTTTTTTGATATAATCTAAATGATTATATCAAGTCAATTACCAACTTTAAAGTAATATAAACTCTTCAGAAAACAAGTAATCTATTAAAATGGCACTCAATTTGCAAGCAGTATTCGACGCAGAAGTGGAATTACCAGAAGGACCCGAATGTTGTATTTGTTATGAAACTATTGGCAAAACAAACAATTGCACTACTCCATGTGGTCACAGTTTCTGTTTCAAGTGTATGGTCAAGTGTTTGGGGCAAAATAGCGCATGTCCATATTGTCGTACAGCATTAGTAGAGGACGATGAAGACATTGAAGGTTCGGATGATGAAGGGTCTGATAGTGACGATGAAAGTGATACAAGTGACACATCGAGCAATTATATTACACAAAATACAGAAGCAACCGCAGAAAAGATTAGCGAACAATTAGCAGCATTAGGGTACACAATGACAGACATGATTTCCATCTATCTTGGCCGAGTAGATACAAGCATTCCAAGAAACACTCCGACATTTATCAAAAAAATGCACGAAGATTTTGACGACATTATCGAACGTTTAGACCAAGAAAAAACACGAGAGTTCGAAGAAAGAGAAATGTTTATGGAAGAAGATGTACGCCGACATAATCGCACTGTAAAATCAACAATTGATGAAATGGACCAGAATGAACCCGCAATCTTGGACTTGCTATTTGTATAAACCTATAAAAATAATAGATTAGATTTATTGTTTGCCATTGTTTGATTGTTTTGTAATTATATTTAAATAAACCTCTTTTTTATAGAATGTTGTCGCATATAAAAAAAATATTCGAAGAACTCAAATCAATATTTAGCAAATTTTACAATGAATTCTCACAGCCCGACCACTTTGCACATTATGCCGACATAGTAGCAATTCCATTCTTCTTTTTTCTATTTTTATATTTTTATCAAAAAAGTTATACAACACATTTAGAGAATATATTGATGATGTTTAGTTTTATTGGACTATTAGTCGACATTTATTTGACTTGGCAATTTCTAACAAAAATGGGAATAATTTCCAAAAAAATGTAATAATCATTAAATTTTACACCCTTGAAGATTTAAAATGGGACTCCTTCTACGAAGTGTAGGCGTCTCAATAGAGATTTAAGGGCAACGTTACCGATAAATCAATTAAAATGCAAACCGCTACAGGCGATTTGTCCCATTTTAAATGTTCATCGGTGTAAACATATTATACGGTAATTATAATGATAAATACATATTATACGTATTATAATATATATTTAATTAATATTATCATATATAATGCACTATAATTTAACACATGAAATTATAAATAGTATTCAGTTTGACGATACATTTAGACCATTATTAGAGACTACACCAGACCATGATAAATGTGAAATACTAAACATATCTGGTATAGAGCATTACAGACTATTAGCTTATATATCAACTTTATTTAACAACACTACAATATTGGATATTGGAACATCTTGCGGAAATTCAGCATTGGCATTATCATATAATAAATCAAATATTGTACATTCATTTGATATAGTAAATAATGTGGTTGATAATAATATCAAAAATATAAATAATATAAAATTCCATATAGACAATTTATTTGAACCAGCCAGTCAAGACCATTGGAAAGATATTATTTTACAAAGTCCATTCATATTTTTAGATGTAGACCCTCATAATGGAAAAATGGAAATCGAGTTTTATAACTATTTAAAACAAATTAATTACCAAGGATTTGTAATATGTGATGATATTTGGTATTTTAAAGAGATGCGCGATAATTTTTGGTATAATATTCCATCTCAATATAAATACGATTTGACAGATATTGGTCATTGGTCCGGGACTGGAATTTTCACATTCAATGAGCAAATTACATTTGACAAAAACGATAATTCAAATTGGACTCTAGTTACAGCATATTTTAATTTGACAAAATGTCCCGATGCAAGTGAAGAAATTAATAAACGTGATATTCACTATTATATGGACCATGCAACATCAACATTATCATTGCCATATAATTTGATAATATATTGTGACCCTGAAAGTTACTATCAAATATATAAACTACGACCTAAATTTTTAAAAGATAAAACAAAATATATTATATGTGAATTTGATGATTTTAAATTTAAAAAACAAGATGAATATTTAGATAAAAATTTTGCTCAATATAGAGAACAAATTAATAACAATCGTATAAACAATCCATATAAATTTGATAATCGTAACACTGCAAGTTATTATTTGTTTTGTATGTCCCGATATATAATGTTAAAAGAAACCATAAAAACAAATCCATTTAATAGTACACATTTTGCATGGATAAATTTTTGCATTGAAAGAATGGGGTATAAAAATGTATTACGATTAGATGAAGCATTGGCAGTTAAACGTGACCGTTTTTCAACATGTTATATTGATTATATTCCCGAAAATTTGGTAAATAATACAGCCGAGTATTTTAAATGGGGTAGATGTAGCATGTGTAGTGGATTTTTCACAGGAAACTCAGAATATATGTATAAGGTATGTGATTTGATTGAAAATCAATTTTTAGATTATATAGATCAAGGGTATGGACATGCTGATGAACAGTTATATAGTCCAGTGTATTTTAAAAATCCCGAGTTATTTGAACATTATTATGGCGATTATTCACAAATGATAACAAATTATAAATATATATATGATGCACCTGAACCGCCAATTAAAAATTTTATAATAAATAGTTTCCAAAATCAAAATATAAAAAAATGCATTGAAGCCTGTGAATTCGTATTAAACTCACACAAATTAAAAAAATGTGATATAAATAGTGAGTGGTTAAATATTATAAATAATATATATAATTTATGCAAACATGTGTTTAATTTAACTCGTATAATTTCACCATAATCACTATATTGTTATGCAAAAATTAGTTTATATTAACTGTAATCGAATTTTGCGTTTGCATTGGTCTTCATCTTCAAACAAAAACATCCTGAAATTGAGTAATTGATAATTTGGCAAATCTTGTGAAATAGTGATACGATTTAGCATTTTCAACTTTTCCAAATAAACCATATAAGTTATCATTCCCGACCCATCATTCTTGCATACTTTATCAAAAATAATGCCTTTATGTAGTTCAGACATTATTTCAGGATTAGTGGTACATTTATACAAAACATCACAATCCGTTTGTATTTTCCGAATAGATCTCATTGATGCATTCAAATAATCCAATTGACCTAACCATTTTGTTAAAAATGCAAATGCATCATTTGAAATCCGTATACCCATCAATTCTTTAACAAATATCATTTGATTTAACAAATCTACCAATCGACGAATAGGACTAGTGATATGAATATATGATTTTTTATCCATGATTTCATGGCTTAAAATGGCATTTGATGAAAATGCAATATATTGCCCGGACGTATTATTCCACATATTAATAACACGTTTAGTTTCCATATTTTCTACAACATTATCCAAATTTTGCAGAGGACCAGTAAAAGAAACTGCTCTGAAAATACCGACTTGTTTCTTGGCCAAATATTGCGCACATATAGTATTCATTTGTATCATCCAAAACGACACTACATCATGACTATTAATTACGGTTTTATCCATTTTATTAGTAATCACGGCTAATTCTTGGTAATATGGGTCATATAATAATTCTCGGTCTTCATATCGATAATTTTTAGCAACACGAATAAGTGTATTTGAAAATCGCGTTTCATCAAATAATATCTCACCAGTTTCGAAAATCACAGTTAAATCCATGGTAAATGCAAAACGGTCTCTATCTGCTTGTAAACTGCATAAATCATCGGATAAAATGGTCGGAAGCATTGGGCGTCTATGGTCTGGTAAATAAATCGTAGCTACGCGTTGGCTGAATGAATTCCACAGACCCATTGCCTCTAACCAAACATATACATTTGCAATGTACACACTAATGATGCGATATTCCGAATTAGTAGAATGGGGTCGAATACTAAATCCATCATCGAAATCTAAACTATTTGGTGGGTCGATTGTAAAAATATTCCTATCTGTCATTATGCGGTCATTAATTGAATATACTGGATTTTGTCTAATTTGTTCGATATATGATTGAATAGGACTTCGTTTCAATGCAACTTTAGCATTATTCGTAATTTCAGTAATAGATATATGCAGACTTTTGCAATATAATTGATATTCATAAAATGCATCCAAACAACTTACATCACCAATGACTTCTACCAGTTTTCCGTGTGGATGTGTATCTGTCCATTGGTCAAACCTAAAAACCACATATTTATTCGATAATACTTTTGAAAATCCTACTTTAGGTTCATATGGAACTAAAAATGCGGGCAATCGTTTGTCATCCGGAATGCATTTATACAAAAGTCGTTTTTTATTTTCCGACCGGCCATATGTTTTATTTGCACTTAATTGCAATACTCCAGCTAACATAGTTGCATTGCGAATAGGCGAATTCGTAATTTCACATATAGGTAAATTATCTGTTCCTGATATAGTAAAAATATCTCCTGTAAATAATCGATTTTTGGCAGGATGTATTTCAGATAATACGTCTATTGATAATAAATCCGAACTTGTAATTGGATTTCGAAAAGACCATATATTATAATTACGGTCATCAATTAATATTCTATATGTGGTCATTTTGGTCAGATATTAACACCAAATATATTTATATCTTTATCTAAATATTATATCAATTTAGTATAGCGTAATTCTCTAGCCACATCATTAAATACATAAAAATACAACCATATCATGATTGAAGTTATTAATAATGTGATTATATATGTAGTGACTAAATGGTATTTGAGTTTTGGGTATAGTGTAAGTGCAGTGAAAGAATATGCTAATGACGGGGCTGAAACGGCAGAAAATGCAATCATCAACATGATAACAATAAATATATTCAATGATTGAAATAGTATTCTATGAACACTACTATTTAAAAAGTTATGAAAAGTTGTATTAAAAAAATATACCATAAAATATGATACAGATGCTGCAATAATTCCTCCAACAATGTATTCATAATATGACATTGCTCCTATAATTACATCAAAAATACCGGGAATTAAATGTAAAAATGAAGTAGTCAAATAACCATATGTATTTGAAAAATAATCTAATAAAAACTGTAGCGAAATAATAATTAAGAAAAAAATAATTAGATGATTTTTAATAACAGTTGATTTGATTTTGTCAAAAAAATTTTGTTGTACTGTGTTTGCGGCAGACATTTGCGCTTGTCTTGGCTGTTCGCCTGAAGTTTGATATGAAATATTGGTTGTATTATTTGATGTCATATTTATATTTTATTGATATATTATTATCAATAAAATATTTGAATTGTCCAAGAATGTATAAACATATTAAACGCATCTTGGTAATATTATTATCCTAATATCTAGAAATAATAATTCATGCCACCTAAACAATATTATAAGAAAAAGATTGGACCTTCTAGTAAAACAAAACCCACATTTAATTTATCGCAATATTCCGGAGCTAAATACTTGGTCATAGTCGAATCGCCATCGAAATGTAATAAAATCGAACATTATCTTGGACACGACTATCGATGTATAGCATCAAAGGGTCATATTCGAGAAATAGAAGGCCTTAAAAACATTGATACTAAACACAATTTTCATCCCACATTTACGATTATTCCTGAAAAATCAGAGCACGTAGATCAAATGCGCCAAATCATTGACCAATTTTCCAAATCCGATATATTAGTGGCATCGGATGATGACCGAGAGGGTGAGGCTATTGCATGGCATATTTGTCAAGTGTTTGGACTACCGATTGAAACCACTAAACGCATCATATTTCACGAAATAACGCAACCTGCCATATTGACAGCAGTGGCCAATCCGGTGCGAATAAATATGAATTTGGTATTTGCACAACATGCCAGGCAAGTACTAGATATGGTTGTCGGGTTTAAAGTGTCGCCATTATTATGGAGACATGTATGTGGAGGGTCTAAACAAGCATTATCTGCGGGTCGATGTCAAACGCCGGCTTTGAGATTAGTTTATGAGAATGACCAAGAGAAAAATGGGTCCGATAAAACCTTGGATATGCGATACAAAACCGTGGGTCATTTTTTTCCGTCAAACTTAATGGATTTCGAATTAAACCATGAATTTGAGGAGCAGACTGACGTTCAATCATTCTTGGACAAATCTAAAACGCATTCCCATGAATTAACAATTGACCCACCTAAACCAACAATTAAATCGCCACCTAAGCCATTCAATACTTCGCGTCTGCTTCAAGTTGCGAGTAATGTGTTGCATAGTTCGCCTAAACATACAATGATGACGTGTCAAAATCTATATCAGAATGGACATATTACTTATATGCGTACAGAAAATACTAAATATGCTCCTACATTCTTGGACATTATGCGGAAATTTATACCCACTGAATATGGTTCAGAAGAATATCTTGGACAGAATATAGATAGTTTATCGAATGTATCGTCCGATAGTGGTGGCGATAATCCACACGAAGCCATTCGAGTGACTAATATACATACGTCTAAATTGCCCGATAATGCAGACCCAGGAGATGGAGCAATGTACCGACTTATTTGGAGAAATACGGTGGAAAGTTGTATGGCGGATGCCCGATATAATTCGACTAAAGCCAAGATAACTAGTCCTATTCAAAAAGAAGATGGAAAACCAATAATATATTCGCATATCTTGGAAATACCTGTATTTTTAGGATGGAAGAAAGTGCAATCGAAACTACAGGCGGACAATATTAGTCCAAAAACGAATGAAACTAGCAATAATCCAGAAGCACAACTACTGTTTTTAAAGTCATTGTCCAAGGCGACCATTGCAAATGTGCCATATTCTAGTATAGAAAGCACGGTTGTAGTAAGAAACAAACATTCACATTATACCGAGGCAAGTTTGATCCAAGCATTGGAAGAGTTGGGTATTGGCAGACCATCTACGTTTGCATCTTTGGTAGATACTGTCCAAGATAGAGGTTATGTAAAATGTACAGATGTCAAAGGAACTACCTATAATTGCACGGATTTTAAACTATTAGCGGGAGGCATCTTGGACACAGTGTCTATACAAAAGGTATTCGGTCAAGAGAAAAACAAATTAGTTATTCAACCAATCGGAACATTATCCGTGGAATTCCTAATCGCAAATTTTAATCGGCTATTTTCCTATGATTATACCAAAAAAATGGAGGATGACTTGGACAAGATAGCACAATTCGCAGGACCAGATAGTAATAATCCTTGGTATGAACTATGCCGGTCTTGTTATTTAGAAATCCAGGATTTAGCCAAAGATGTAAGTGATATTAAAAAACCGGCATACAAAATAGACGATGAACACGATTTATTGATACAAAAATTCGGACCTACTATTAAACATACTAATCCAACGGATGGAACAATCACATATAAACCCGTGAAACAGGGCTTGGACATTGACTTGGAAAAAGCCAAGGCGGGGCAATATGTTTTGGATGAACTATTGGCATTTGATAATGAAATCTTGGGATTATATCAAGGAAATCCGGTCAAATTGAAAATAGGTAAATTCGGACCATTTTTGGAAGTAAATTCCCAGAATTACGGACTAAAGGATACCAATATACCATTGAATTTGATTGATATTAAATTCGCAACAGATTATTTAGACCAAATAATGGCACCCAATGTCCAAGATACTGGTAGTGAACCAACTCGTAGTCCTCCTCCACCACCAAATCAAAACAAGGCTATTTTGAGAGTTATTAATTCTGATATGAGTGTACGTTCAGGTAAATTCGGACCATATGTATACTATAAAACAGCTGAAATGAAATCACCAAAATTTTTGGCATTAAAGAAATTTCCACAAAAATATGATACATGTAATATTGAAATCTTGGAAAAATGGGTACAGACTACATATTTCGATAAAGTATAAAATTGAAAAGCCTTTTACACCTCTTCACAATAATACAGCGATAACATTATTATATAAATATGGAACACGTAACAAATATTGCCGCAAGAAAGGGGGTAGATGTAGGTTATCATAGTTCAAACATTGACCCAATAAATCGGGAAGGTTGTCTTGGCAAAACTGGCATTGATAAATCGTATACATTTGAGATGGTTTTAGACCTAGCATATAAAATAGAGATTAAACCAAATATTATAATTAAGGCTGGACCAAATGCAAAATGGTATTTGAAACGTTTTCCGAAAGAAGTAATAGATGATGAGATATCTGAACAAACATGGAGAGACACTAGTCGTTGCACAATGTATATTATTGATTGGAATGAATAGCTACAATTGAATAATGATAAAATAAAATTTATGTAAAACAGTAAAAAATCCCCTTATAATATAAATCGTAGAATTATATTATAGCAAAAAATGGCCACATGTTTCCCATTTATCAAATATTTATATGTATTCGTATTGTTTATTTTTTCATTTATGTGCCTCTTTAGTCAAACCATAGAAATTGTCGGATTTGGGTCATTATTTGCAGTTCAATGCATATATACAATTATGATATTGATGGAAATACTCGGAGATGGTCCAGCAAAACGTCAAATAAAATCATTAAGTATTCCATTATTGAAAAATCCATTCAATGTTAATCAAAAAGCATCATTTGATATTCCCCTATTTTGGATATTATTAGCCGGAGTTTCACTACAATTTGCATCAGTTACATTGATGATAATTACATGCGCATATTTATATAAAAAATACCAAGCGCTACAATTATCACGTACAAATAGATGGAGAGCTCAATCATATAAAGTCATGTTTATTATAGTGACAGTATTGATGATGATTATTACATATTCTTATGTAAGCGATTTCAATAATGGACTAAATACATCAAATACATTTTCAGGAGCATATCGCATGATATTTATTATGTGTATTTTTGGTATTCTTGGACTTTCCAGTATTAATGTCTATTATGCCAACCAATTATCCAAATTAATTAGTACATCGACCGATGGATAGTAGTCGCGACAATACTGATCGTGATCTAAGTCTTTCGTTCCATTCATCCCACATCAATTGTTTAAATTGGACAAAATCCATATCAGAGTCGGGTTCGTATTGTTGTTTATCGCCATTGGCATCAATATAGTCAAAATAATCGTAATGACTTTTATTTTCATCATCATACATATAACATTGAACCGTAATACATGTATCCACGATTGATGTATTAGTAAGTTGATGCACTTGGTTTAAAGTTGGACTTATCCAAGTAATGTCATCTTTTACAAATTCGGCAGTATTGAATGGTTTATCGCATGATAAATGCGCAAATAATCCAACATCGATTTTACCATGCAATACCCGAATAATAGCATGTGACCCAGCATGACTATGTATTGGCGAAAAATGACCCATTGGCCAGATTTCCATTACATATGGAATACCTGGCGACTCGCCATTATTTTGCCCCATTGTAATTCGCAAATACGTTTCTAAAATATTCGGCTTATCCTTATTAAATTCCGTACTTTTTTCGGCCAATCGCTTATTACACCAAAGACCGGGGGTAGCAATACTGTATTCAATCGCTTTAGAAAAATCAGGAAAATCAGGACTATCCAATACGAAATTTTTACCAGAAACACAGTCAAACAATATCTGAGATGTCGGAGATAAATTCGATTTTGGCAGAAATTGTCCTTTGGCAATATCATTCATAGTCAAGCGGTCCGTATTTTTAACTTTCAAAGGAATTATTTGAGTAATAGGGTCCCGCAATAATTTAATGGGTTTTATATGATGGTGCTTATCTTGACAATTTTTATCAATAAAATGGATAGCCACCATACTTTCCAAAAATGCCTTTGTTTTTTTACGTAAATCGTCATCAGATGCCGGATACTTATATTGATATACACATGTTTCTAGTCGCGCTTCTCCAACTCCAGCATATAATGTTTGGTTCTGACTATCTATGCTAAACCAATAATATGCTCCAGATTTGCTAGATAATCCACTATTATTGCTGACATCAATTAATGTGACATCATTTTTGATATGTTTTACAATAATTTCATTATGTTTAAATTGAACATTTAATCCATCATCAAACTTGTTATATAGAGAAAATGAACAATGTTTTTCATTTGTCGCATCAGTTATTACATCAGCATTATGATTATATTCAAAAATAAAAACTCCTTGACCATGTACAATTAAATTTGCAATAGATTGGGTTGCATTAACATCTTGTCTAGTTGGCGATGTAAATAATAATGATTTTGGGCGATTGCTCATTCTATATATTATAACAGAATAAAATCGTATAAAAATATACTCATCATTTTATTCAAAATAGATTTTATTCAAAATAGATTTTGAATGAAATTTCACGAAACCCACTTTGAAGAATATATTAATGCAGTTAAACGATTTGATATGCATCCTGAAATGGCAGAATTAGTAAACATATTTCCTCAAAAATTATCGCAATTTGGTAATTTAATAGTATATGGTCCGTCCGGAGTGGGTAAATATTCGCAAATATTGAGACTTCTCAAAAAATATAGTCCAAGTCATCTAAAATATGATAAACAGATGACTATGCAAAACGAAAAACAGCAATACATATATCGGATTAGTGACATCCATTATGAAATCGATATGGCATTATTAGGATGTAATTCCAAGATTGTTTGGCATGAAGTCTTTACACAAATCGTGGATATTGTTTCGATGAAGTCGGAAAAAAACGGTATTATATTATGCAAAAATTTTCATATGATCCATAACGAACTCTTGGAAATATTTTATAGTTATATGCAACAGTATAATCATCCACAGTTAAATATTCAAATCAAATTCATATTGATGACAGAACATATCAGTTTTCTGCCGAATAGTGTAATAAACAATTGCCGAATTATTTCAGTTAAACGTCCAGCCGCTAATAATTACGATAATCTATTATTATATCAAAATCGTAATAAACCGGCAAATACATTGGATGGAATATTGCCAAGTGATATTTTGAATATTAAAGAAGTACATTCATTTTCATTAGTTCGGACTGACAATACTAATACACTTGAACTTAACAATATAGTTGAACCTACCAATATAGTTGAACTTACCAATAAAGGTGAACTTACCAATATAGTTGAATTTAACAATAAAGGTGAACTTAACAATACAGGTGAACTTAACAATACAGTTGAACCCAATAACCAAGCTAATACTACATCATTACCCAAAGAGTTATTTAATATCGTATGCGACTCAATTATTCAAACTATGCAACATCCAAAAAAAATAGTGATAACTGAATTTCGCGACACTATATATGATATTTTAGTGTATAACTTGGATGTGGCCGATTGTGTTTGGTATATTTTAACATATTTTATTAATGCTAATAGATTAAGTGACCAAGATACATCATATATCTTGGACAAAACCTTTACTTTTTTCAAATATTATAACAATAATTATCGTCCGATTTACCATTTAGAGAATATATTCGTATTTATACTAAACAGATTATACGGATATCGAGTAATATAATGAATACAAATAAAAATGATATTAATTATGAAAAATATATTAGTGCGTGTAAAATCTTGGGGATTGAGCCATCAGAATTAGAAAATTATGAAGATAATGAAGGGAGGAGTAATGAAGGGAGGGATAATGAAGGGAGGAGTAATGAAGGGAGGGATAATGAAGGGAGGGATCTTAAGGGCATACGAAGTGGGCCCGTAGGTTCCCTTACCCTTAAACTTAAAAATCGGTACCGACGACTAGCATTAATATATCATCCAGACAAGAATAAAGCACCAGATGCGGCAGATAAGTTTCGCGAAGTACAAGAGGCATATGAATTTTTGATGAAATATGAAGGATTTGCAGATGATGATGAATTTGAAGATATAGCAGAAGACCAATCAGAACCTCAATATACTTGGACAAATGACCCGTCGACCGGTTATAACAATATTCTATTTTCATTTTTGAACCCCATTTTTGGCAGTGATATATTCCAAGATATTACGTCCAGACTTTTAAGAACAATCTTGGACAAAATATCGCAAAAATGCGAAGAAAAAGCCTTTCAACTTTTTCGTCAATTAGATAAACGAATATTCAGTAAAATTATACAAATTCTACATAAATACAGTGATATTTTTCATTTATCCGGAGAATTCTTGGACAAACTCGATAATATATTCGAAAAGCAATATCAAGGAGATGAATGTATTATTTTGAGCCCATTTTTAGATGATTTATTCGAGGACAAATTATATCGACTTACACATAATGGCAATACCTATTTTATTCCATTATGGCATACTGAATTAGTATATGATAATTCTGGGGCCGACTTATATGTTCAATGTACACCGATTTTGCCAGATAATGTCATAATAGATGAGAATAATAATATAATGGTGGAATTGGAATATACAGTCGAAGATATTTGGAATAAAAAAGAAGTCGATGTTATTTTGGGAAAAAAACGATATCATATTATGCGAAACCAATTGAAATTGACTAATGAGCAATTAATTGTATTGCAAGGTAAGGGAATATCCAAGATAAATACGGATGAAATATACGACGTCTCTAAGAAATCAGATATATATGTCCATATTAAAATAACATCCTAATAAAAATAGTGCATAATATTATGCACTATTTTTATATTATTGTTTTATTGTTTTATTGTTTTTATAATTGTTATTTTTGATAAATTGGCGTTTTTAGAATTGGTGTTTATTGTTTTTATAATTGTTATTTTTGATAAATTGTCTGGTTAAACTGCCTTCTTCTTGACTACCTTCTTTGCAGCAGTGGGTGCGGGTTCAGCGGCCGATACAAGAACTGGTGCCGGTGCAGGAACTGGTACTGGTGCAGCCTTCTTAATCACCTTCTTTGCTGCTACAGGTGCAGATGCTACTACTGGTGCAGGCTCTTCGACTGCTTCCTCCTCTGGCTCATCTGCTGTCGGCTCATCTACTACCGCCTCATCTACTGCTGCCTCATCATCACTGTCAGCTGCAGATGTATCAAAGGCCTTAGCTACAGTTGCTGGAGCAAGAGAAGGTGTAGGTACAGGTGCAGAGGCAGCCTTTGCAACAGGCTTATCTACAACATGCTCCTCCTCAACATCTACATCCTCATTGATTTGCTGACCCTCAATCAAGCCACGTTCGTCTTCAGACAACTGAATATGACACTTTCCATAAATGCTGACCACTTCGCGAGGCTTGACGACACATTGGATAAGCTTCCATGTCACACCCCATCCCTTGCCACCAATCCAAATTCCACCGCACTGCAACACACAGGCAACATTGCTTTGCTTGGGTATAAAATCAATCGGGGTCAAATTTTCATTTTCGCAAGGAAAGATTTGCTTGTTTGTCGTATCGTAAATTTCTACATTCCACTTACCACCATAATTGGGAACCTTTGCGCGAATAGAAGGAGCTTTAGTAGGGTCAATCTTCTTAGTCTCCTTATTCTTCGAATACTTGAGAGAAGGGAATGAAGTATGCTTGCACACTTCGCGAGACATTTCCTCACCCCACCAGAGTTCCGAATTCTTGACCGCATCATCCAGGATTTGATTTTCGAAATCCTTCAACTTTTGAAGGAACGCATCCGTCGAAGGCTTGCGGTATTCGTCATTTGGGAAATTCAACGAAATACTGAACTTGCCATCAGATTCGCCATTGTCACCAATGAAGTCAGAAACACCCCATGTCATCATCATCGGGGTCGAAATTGCCAATGCACGATTGGTCTGTGCACTGATAATATTGATTGATTTTCCTCCACGCTCATTTACCTTGGGAGGCATGTACTTAATCTTGGGGACGACCCAATCAGCAACAGATAGAACAACGGGTTTAGAAGCCATTTTTGAGTGTGAGTTTGAAGAGTAAATATGAAAGAGTATAAGATGCTTGTTGGAATGATATAATAATACTGCTTCAATCTTTAAATCAATTTTATAGAACATATTTCCAAAGTGTACTCAATAATCAAGTACATTTTGATAAAAGTATTTTAATTTTTCAAATCATAATAAATATCAATAAATCATTTTTCAAACTATTCATTATTCAAAAATTCTCTCCAAAGAAATCCAACTCTAATAGTCGATTGAATTTGGCAACACGTTCGCCTCGGCAAGGACTACCAATCTTCAAATACTTGGCACCAATACCGACCGCAATATCCACAATATAAGCATGATTGGTCTCTCCTGACCTATGCGAAACAATCACATTATTTCCTTCAGCAAACATCAATTTTGCACTTTCGACCGCCTCACTCACTGTACCAATTTGATTAACCTTAAGCAATAATGTATTTGCCCATTTTTCAGATAGACCACGTGTTATCAGCGCACTATTTGTTGTAAAAAGGTCATCACCCACAATCATAATATTATCGCGATGTAATGCCGTAAATTTGGTCCAAGAAGCATAATCCGTCTCGTGAAATCCATCTTCAATACTCTTCAACGCTGGATGTTTTGCCATAATTGTCGAATAATATTCAATCAATTGGTCACCTGTCAAAAACATGCCTTTTTCGACTTCATACATCTTGGTCTCCTCATTATAGTATTCGCTGGCAGCACAATCCAATGCCAAAAATACATCTTCACCTACAATATAATTTGCCGCGACTATGGCCTCCTCAATCACTTGAAATGCCTCATCACATGTGTAAATCGGTGGACAAAACCCGCCTTCATCGCCAATACTTGTCGCTCCATGACCATATTTCTTGGCCAAGATTTTCTTCAATGCATAATACACTTCACATACAACACGGTTTTGTGTAAGTGCCGGCATGTTTTCATTCGGAAAAATCATAAATTCTTGGATTTTCAAATCCCCTGTCACACTATGTTTACCTCCATTGATAATATTCACCATTGGTGTAGGCAATGATTTCTGATTGATTTCAGTACCATAAACTTGCGAAATATATTGATATAATTCCAATCCTTTACTATGTGCTCCAACATCGGCCAAACAAAAACTGACAGCAGTCGTCGTATTTCCACCTAAATTCGATTTATTGTCAGTTCCATCAATTGCTTTCAATTGCTTATCACACTCAATCAAATCGCCAATATTCCAACTGTTCAAAATCATCTGTTGATTTATCTTAGCAACTTGACCTATCGCATTATATACTGATTTACCATTATACAGTCCAACATTTCCATCGCGCATTTCCAACACCTCATTCGAACCACATGATGCACCACTTGGACTAGACCCACGACCCAAAGACTTCTTTGTATGTCTCGCTAAACATTTAACTTCAATGGTTGGATATCCACGACTGTCCAAGATTTGATATGCAGCCAATTCATACTCATTTTCATAACTGAATGTTTTATTTTGACCATCAATTTGAATAGGAACACCTGTAGCAATCTCGAATGTCTCGACTGATTGGCGAGTTTTCAATCCTAAATGCACAAATAATGCACGCAAAGTATTACCGTGACTGACTATCAATACATTTTTCCCAGCTTCCAATTGTGGTCGAATTGTCGTATCGAAATATTGACCTACACGGAGAACAACATCATGTAAATTTTCACCATTGGGTGGATATTCATAATAAGACCTTCGCCAACCATTCATTTGTACTTGTCCAAATTCAGCCGTCAATTCAGCCTTATTTTTCCCCGTTAAATTTCCATAATCACGCTCCTTCAATTCCACTGCTTGGACAACTATAGGACCCTCTTCATTATAGTCTCTAGTTGTATTTTCCTTTATAATAATTTTGGCAGTATCGATAGTTCTCATCAAATCGCTCGTATAAATTGCATCAAACTTATAATCGTTTAAAATGTAACCCGCTATTTCTGCCTCCAACTGTCCTTCTATACTGAGACCAATATCAGTCCATCCGGTGAAACGGTTTTCTTGGTTCCATTGAGATGAGCCATGACGCAAAACAATCAATACCATATTATCGATTTGATTACTTACTATCTAAACAACCATTTAATATATTTTACAATAAAATATATTAGACCAAATAATTTTGATTAGCAAATTTATAGTCCAAGGTTCTTAATCGTTTTCAATGCACAATCAGGTGTGACTGAAATACTGTCTATACCCTCTCCGATTAAAAATTGGCAAAACTCGATGCTATCCGATGGCTGTTGTCCGCAAAACCCTATTTTCACACCATTTGCCTTGTACGTTTTAATCGCCATACTAATCATTCTGCGATAACTCAAATTCTGGTCATCCGATAAATAAGTTATGCGTTCACTATCACGGTCCACGCCCAAGGTCAATTGTAGCAAATCATTACCACCAATAGAGACACCATCAACTAATGGACTGAACATATCTGCCTCAATCACATTCGACGGTATTTCACACATCAAGTACACTTGCAGTCCATTGACACCCCTGGATAGTCCATATTTCGCCATAGTGTCCAAGACTTGCTGACATTCTTTTGGTGTTCTGCAAAAAGGGATCATGACAATCACATTGGTCATTTTCATCGTCTCTCTCGCATACTGAATGGCTCGGCATTCTAATTCGAACGCTTGTTCGTAATCGGCCGAATAATATCGTGATGCACCACGCCACCCAATCATAGGGTTTTCCTCGGTCGGTTCATACAATTCTCCGCCGACCAAGTTCTTATATTCATTCGACTTGAAATCAGACAAACGCACAATCACATCATTCGGATAAAAAGTGGATGCAATCTTGGCAATTCCTCTCGCCAATTTGGTAATGAAATACTTTTTACCATCAGTACGTTCTTTCAAAATATGAGAGACTTTTTCCAAGATATGCTCCGGTAAATTCGGATAATTACACAACGCTAAAGGATGAACTTTGATATAATTGTTGATAATAAATTCAAGACGTGCTAAACCCACTCCACTATTGGGAATGATGGCATTATGAAAACAACTTTCGGGGTTTCCAACATTCAACATCATTTTAATGGGCAATTTCAAATTATTATCCACTTTGATTTTATCCACAGAAAACGGCAAAACACCATTATAGACTTTACCAACTTCACCATCCGCACATGAAATAGTAACGGGGAAATCTTGGTCAGCTGATACTAATTTTTCAAATATTGCAGTCGCATTACTCGTACCGACCACAGCATTGAGACCCAATTCCCTTGCAACAATGGCAGCGTGGCACGTCCGACCACCTTTATTGGTAATAATTCCAGCCGATATTTTCATGAGGGGTTCCCAATCAGGTGTCGTCATTTCAGTGACCAATATATCACCTGCCATGAATGTGTCGTGTTCATCCATACTTTTCAAAATACGGACATTACCCGTACTAATCTTGTCACCTACTGCTACACCTTGGACCAAACAAGTCGTCGATGAAGTAAAGGCGATTGATTTGTCTAAGATATATTTGCATATTTCCAAGCTATGACCCGCATTGTCTTGGCTATGAATAGTTTCAGGACGTGTTTGGATAATATAGATCAGTCCATCTTCACCATCGACTGCCCATTCTACATCCACGCCCAATTTTTTGCCAAACATCTTGGAATATTCGTCTTCTAAACGCAAAACGTGTTTCCCTAATAATATAGCATTATCATTGGACAAACTATAGCTTTCCAATTCTTTTTCACTGGTCTCAACTTCATGCGTTCCATTTGCAATTTCGGTTTGCAATGCATTTATTTTGGTTGTCATATACACAATCTTGGACCGTTTATCTCCACGGACTTTCATTAACAAAGGGTCAACTAATGTATTTTTACTATCTTTATTAACATCTATCATTTGTCTTAGCACCCGTTTATCGATAATGTATTCATCGGGTTTTACACCTCCACTGACAACCAATTCGCCAAGACCAAAAGCAGAATTAATGACAATCGCTCGGTCATATCCTGTCTCAGGGTCAATCGAAAATGCCACACCGGCCGACCCAATATCTGACCTGACCATTTTCTGAATAGCGACTGATATTTTGACATCAGACATCTGAATATTATGTGTTTTACGATATGAAATCGCACGACTATTAAACAAAGACGCAAAACAATTTATGATGGATTTAAACAATTTGCTCTCTCCACGAACATTCAAATATGTGTCTTGTTGACCTGCAAAAGATGCATTGTCCAAGTCTTCCGCAATAGCACTCGAGCGTACTGCGACGGCCATTGAACCAATGTCATATTGAATACATAAATCATCATAAGCATCCGTAATCATTTCAATATGTTCGTCCGAAAAATCGATGTGTTTTAAACTGAAAAGTTTTTTGATTTGACTAGAAACATGGTTTAGTTCGTCGATATTATCACAATCCACACTTGCAATCATTTGTTCAATCGGTTCAGTCAAAAGATTGTATTCCAAGAATTGGTCATACAGCTTGGTCGTAATCGCAAAACCATCGGCTATTTCAAACCCAATATTTTCAGATAATCGGAATAATTCGCCCAAAGAACTACATTTACCACCGACTAAATGTTTATTTTGATAAGAACAATCTTTGAACCAAACGATGTGGTCATTTGACTGACCATACTTACTAGCCTTCATTTTGTATTATTAAACTTGGCAAAATGAATATATATAAGGTTTAACAAAATATATCCAAGCCGGGAACTAATTTGCCATAAAGTACTTTATTTTGCAAATATTCAAGTAAAGCTCCGCCACCAGTCGATACATAAATATGTTTATTATCAACGGATGTCATATTTTGAAATAATGACGCTGTTTCACCTCCGCCGATGATAACCAGTTTATTCTTGGACATTTGCAAATATTCGACGACTTGTTTACTCCCTCGACTATATTCTTCATGTTCAATGACGCCTAATGACCCATTCCAAAAAATAATATCCGATTGGTCAATCATCTCTTTCAATTTGGTTAAACTCTTGGTTCCAATATCGTAAAAATGAAATATACTTTCGATTGTCGAAACATATTCGGGTAACTTGTCTAAAGAAATATTTCCAAACCCATCGTTCATAACTACAACATTTTGATAAGCATTTTGAGAATTTATTTCTTGGACATTACTTTGCTCTAATAAGTGATATTGTTTAGCAATCCCGCCGGTAATAAATAGCTGAGAATTCGATATTTTGCGGATAGAATTAATCAAAGGCATTTTATCTTTGATTTTATTTCCACCAATTATGCCTAAAATTTTGCGACTATCTTGGCCATTATTGACCAATAAATTCAGAGCATCCATTTCCGTTTTAATTAAATGTCCATATCCATACATTTTACCCGAATGTTTCATATCACAAATGCTCATATGATTGCGATGAACACAGCCAAAGGCATCTGAAATAAATACGTCGCCCATTTGTCGATATATTTTGATAGTTTCCGAGTCAAACTCCAAGATTTCATCATATTCCGTTTCATCTGGATGAAATCGCAGATTTTCCAATAAAAATACGACCGTCTGCTCTTGGCAACTATCCAACTCCTTCTTAATCGTATCTAAAGTCGTTTTACTAATACCATCTTCCAAGAACCGTACATGTTTCCCAAGTAAGTCGCGTAAAACAGGTACCATAAATCGCATCGAATTCTCTTCATCCTTCTTGGACGGTCTACCAAAATGGGATGCTAAAATAACATATTTAGGCATCTTGGACAATATTGTTTTAATAGTGGGAATAGCGGATCTAATACGGAAATCATCGACGATGATTTTACTAGTTGGATTTGTCGAACCAGATGTTGGTACATTAAAATCTAACCGGACAACCACACCTTTATCAATCATATCCAAGTTTTCCAAATAATATTTCGGCTTCACTGTATTATTGTATGAAAACATGTGTTGAGCTAAACGTATCATTTGCGCAGAATACGACCATTCATTGTCATACCATACCATCAATTTGAATTTTCTAGGTCCCATTAACATGGATGCATTCATATCCAATATGGTTGGTGTAGTAGTCGTACAAAAATCAGAACTGACCAAGTTTTTATCAACTACCCTAAACACAATATTATATAGAGGATGGTTTAGCAATACATTTACGATTTGGCCTAAAGTCATAAATGGACTGTCGAATTCCACATTAATGTCCAAGAGAGAGCAATTGGCTACTGGAACGCGAACACTTGTCCCTGCGATTTTCCCCTGCATATTAGGCAAAACACTTATAACTGATGCGGATGCACCTGTAGTATGTGGAATAATATTTCCTAAAATAGAACGGCTAGTTCGGCTAGAATTGCTCAAAACGTCGACTGCTACTTGGGATGCCGTAGTTGCATGAATGGTTGTAAAACTGCAATGATTAATTGTAAAAGCGTCATCCAATATTCGCAAAATGGGCGCTAGTCCATTCGTTGTACAAGAAGATGCCGACACTATTTGTTCACCGCAATATCGCTCTTCATTTGCCCCAACAATATATGTGGGAGTGGTATCTTTAGCCGGTGCGGACATAATTACATATTTAACAGCATGTTCTTGGCATTTTGTAGTCGTTAAATATGAACCTGTTGCATCAAACAAATATTCACAACCATATTGTTTCCAAGATAAATTTTCGGCTTTTCTGTCCGAAAAAAGACGTATATTATGTCTGCCGATTCGGATTTCTTGGTCACTTATTATTTCAACTTTGAACTGAGGATTAGTTGTTGCCGCCGTCATTTTATGCACACTATCATATTTCAAATAATCTTCGATATGTTTGGCGGAAATATTTGTGGCATTTAATGCGCAGATTTGAAATTGAGGATTATCCAATAGTTGCAAAAGAATACATTTTCCAATACGACCAAAACCATTGATACCAATTTTTAGCATTTGTCCAAGATATGGGGTATTAAATATATTAATAGTTATAATATATTTAATAAATTATTACGTATAATGTATTATGTCCGATATACCACCAATTATATCTTGTAAAAAAAGATACAATGTATTACATGTAAAGGGTGTGGGTTTGTCAAATACGGAGCGATAAGATGTAATGGTACTAAATGTGTAATGTATTATGTGTAATTCGAGTGGCTTAGTTAGAATGCCATATGATACGTTTTGTGATGGAGCTGGAGAGTTTGAGTTTTCATAATTATATAGGTGTTTCAAATTCGTTGTCCAAGACTTTTTTAATAAATTGTAATACATCCCACGAAACACGTTTATTCTCTTCAAATTGATAATATGTTGATTGAGATGGACCGTCCCTATAAGACCAATTATCGTCCCATTCGGTAGTCGTTTGGATAAATTTCCCTAATTTGATGGGTAATTTAGATGTACTATATATCGCATAATTAGACATTGTGTCCGATTGTTTAAATGCTCGTTCAGGTTCATCTGGAATTGTATATATTTTTGGCATTTCTTTTACATATTGTTCGCCACCAGTTCCAATAGCACCGTGTTCAAATATATAGGTAAAATACCCTTTTTTTATATACATGTCTTCCAATTGTGGCTCTCTGTCCTTATATTTTCCAAGATACCTTTTACTAGTTGGCTGGGTTGTGTCATTTTGTTGATATTCATATTCGGCGTTTTGAATAAACTGGGTCATTTTGATAATAACTTTTGGTAAAATTGTATCATAAATTACTAACGAAATAATCAATTCAATTTTATAGAAAAAATAATGATAAAATTGAATGACTTATTGTTTATAATATTAATAGTATTCAAACTATTCATATTATTAAAATGGACGCAAAATCTACTAAAATAACTGCTGGCCCTGATACTACGGCAAAACACTCCCAAGAAATTCATATAGATGAAGAAACGCGTGCTAAAATGGTTACAGCTATGAAAATGCTGGAGGATATGATGAAGGCTGAGGCAGATAAATTCAAGGAGGAAAAAGGGCGGCATATGACGTATAGTGAAATTAGAGAGCGGTTTGGCTAAGGGAACCTACGGTTCCCTTAAGAACCCTCCCTTCCAATAAATACCTTAAGATCCCTCCCTTCCAATAAATACCTTAAGATCCCTCCCTTCCAATAAATACCTCAAGATCCCTTCCTTCCAATAAATACCTTAAGATCCCTCCCTTTCAATAAATACCTTAAGATTCCTCCCTTCCAATAAATACCTTAAGACCCCTCCCTTTCAATCATACATTAATAACACTCCCTAAAAACTATATTACCCCGTATTATCGAAACAACAATAATATATAAATGTATTTAAATATTATCCCAATTTAGTATATAATATTTTGACCAATCAATATTTTTACATAATGTTAAATATAAATCCAAGACGAATAATTATCGAAACCTCTACAAATATTATAATAAATAATGACATCCAAACAAATGACCAAGACAATAATATCATTACTATCGATAATCAAATCGAAAATGTCTTTATCGACCCTTCATGTATTCAGCAAAAACCAAATAAGCCAGACACTATGATTATTATCAAACCCGCTGAATATTTCAATAATCCTGAAATCTTGGACACATACAAAATACCTGAACTACGAAATATTTTAAAGTTCTACAAAGAGCAGATTAATATAAATATAACCTGTATTAAAATGCGAAACTCGCAAGAAACAAATTCAGCAAAACGTCAAATCAAAGAATTATATGATTTTGCTCTAGTTGGAACACGGCAGAAATTGGCCGATCGTGTTATCCATTTTTTCAATCAGAATAAAGCAGTCGTTCCTATTCAAAAGAGAGCAAGAGGTATATTTGTACGAACTACATATCGACTTCGTGGTCCAGCCGTTAAATTGGCTGACCGTAAAAAATGTGTAAATGATACCGACTTTTATTCATTAGAGCCCCTAGAAAATATACCAGTAAATGAATTTTATAGTTTCACTGGAGCCCATGGATTTATATATGGATGTGAATTAGAATCGATGATAAAATATATAAATAATCGATGCAGACGCGTTAATAATCCATACACACGCGAATCAATAGACGTATTATTGCCCGAAATAAATCAATTACATAAATTAGCGAAAATTATACAAAAACCGGCTGCAAAAGAATTCGTGCAATGTTATGAGAAAAAAAGTCCAAGACCAACCAATTATTCGACGAATGTTAGACCACAAACACCGCCATTATTAGTTAGTGCCATTAATAGACATAGTGCGATAAATCAAGACCAACTTTATATGCCAGCAACTCAAATTGCATATTTGTCTCCAGACTATAATATGTCTCAAATGATAGCCAAAATGAGAGAATTAAGAGCAAAACCATTTGCTGATAGAGTTCAAGGATTATTTATGGAGGTGGACCAATTGGGACATTATACTCAAGCTCAATGGTTTATGCAGTTAGAACGTCGGGATTATGTACGATATTTTCGTACTTTGCAAGATATTTGGAGATATCGCGCGCAATTATCATTTTCAGTTAAACAGAAAATATGTCCTTTATGGGACCCATTTATTGCACAATCAACTGAACATGCGAATTATATAACAATGCCTGAGAACCAATTGCAGAATTTGTGTATAACTGTTATGGAAGATATGGTGTGTACGGGAATAGATAATGATAGTCGTATGTTGGGAGCATTTCACGTATTATCGGCGTTGACTATTGTATCGCCTGCCGCTAGAGCAAGTATGATGTGGTTGTATGAGAGCTTAGTCTACTAGGTTAAGGGAACCGTAGGTGTTCGCGTAGCATACTTAAGACCCCTCCCTATTAAAATCCTTCCCTATTAAAATCCCTCCCTATTACACTATTTTTATTTGCCGCTTCTCAAGAAACGCATATAATATATATTATATATTATATATATTATATCGTATGGCAGGCAAAAAAAGGTCTGGTTTAGCAAGCGATAGAAGAGCGTATGGGTGTTGTACATATTATCCAGTTACGCAAAGGAAACCAGTTGTTTTAACTTACACAGTTACGTATAATGGTAATACCAACACGAGTGGAAATGCTCCAATAGATGCTTCTTCTCCATACGTATCTAGTTCACTAGTTACTGTTTTAGGAAATTCTGGTTCTCCCGTATTAGAAAAATCAGGGTTCGCCTTTGCTAGATGGAATACGGCAGCAGATGGCTCTGGTGCATCTTATTCAGAAGGAGAACAATTTACAATTAATGCTAATACAACACTTTATGCTCAATGGACACCAACTTACACAGTTACTTATGATGGTAATACCAACACGAGTGGAAATACTCCAATAGATGTTTCTTCTCCATATCTATCTGCTTCATTAGTTACGGTTTTAGGAAATTCTGGTTCTCCTGTATTAGAAAAATCAGGATTTGCCTTTGCTGGATGGAATACAGAAGCAAATGGCTCTGGAACATCTTATTCACCGGCAAGTACATTTACAATTAATGCTAATACAACACTGTATGCTCAATGGACACCAACTTACACAGTTACTTATGATGGTAATACCAACACGAGTGGAAATGCTCCAATAGATGTTTCTTCTCCATATCTATCTGCTTCATTAGTTACTGTTTTAGGAAATTCTGGTTCTCCTGTATTAGCAAAAACAGGGTTCGGCTTTTCTGGGTGGAATACAGAAGCAAATGGCTCTGGAACATCTTATTCACCGGCAAGTACATTTACAATTAATGCTAATACAACACTGTATGCTCAATGGACACCAACTTACACAGTTACTTATAATGGTAATACCAACACAAGTGGAAATCCTCCAATAGATGGTTCTTCTCCATACGTATCTACTTCATTAGTTACTGTTTTAGGAAATTCTGGTTCTCCCGTATTAGCAAAAACAGGGTCCACCTTTGCTGGGTGGAATACACAAGCAAATGGCTCTGGAACATCTTATTCACCGGCAAGTACATTTACAATTAATGCTAATACAACACTTTACGCTCAATGGACACTGCCTCCTCCATCCGCACCAACAGCATTATCGAGTGTCGGGGGGAATACAGAAGCATATATTTTGTTCACGCAAAGTGGTACTATAACAAACTACGAATATTCTACCGACAATGGCGCTACCTTCTTAGCGTTTAACCCGGCACAAATTTATAGTCCTGTAAACATAACCACGTTGTCAGCAGATGGAGTAACTCCTTTGACAAATGGAACCACATATACCGTCAAATTAAAAGCAGTAAAATCTGGAGTATCAAGTAGTGAATCTCTTTCTGTTGATGTCACTCCCACAGTAACAAGTTTATTAACTTCGAACCGCATAATATACCTAGATGCAAATAACTCAAGCTCTTACCCAGGAAGTGGAACTACTTGGACAAATCTTGCGTCAAGTGGGGCTTATAGTGCAACACTCAATGGGTCGCCAACATTTGATAGCACAACAGATCCAGGAAATAAATATTTTGGGTTTAATCCCGGAGCAGTTACGGGTCAATTTGCTCAAATTAATCAAGCTGCTGCAATTAATCCAGTTATAAATCAGCCATTTACTATACAAATGTGGGTTAGAATTAATAATGTAGGTTCACAAGGTTCTTTAGTAAGTAAGGTATTTGGAGCTCCATCATATGATGGGTATGCGTTAGGATATAAGGCAGATACCACATTACAATTGCATGAAAATGGTTCGTCGCAAGTGAACTATTTTAGTTCAGTTACTGGAGTTTTAAGCAGTGGATGGATACTCTATACAGCAAATATTCAATTCGGAAATGGAGGAGGAAGGCAAAACAAGATATTTGTAAATGGTCGCCAAGTTGCTACCGCAACAAGTAATGAATCGGGTATTCCATCTCCTACTCAAAATATGACATTTCCAACCGGATTTTATGGAGAGGGAGAATGCGACATTGGACAATTGTATTATTATAACACAGAATTAACAACAACACAAATCATACAAAATTTTGATGCAACAAAACATACATATATTTAGTCTTTGACTAAGACACTTTATGACATCCTAATTTTTATAACTAAATAATCCATTTAGTTATAAAACTTAAAAATTAGAAATTAGAATCCAGGCTCTTGAAAAAGAACCGGAACATTTGAATAATAATATGGAGAATAATAAGAATATTCTTCTTCTGGGTCATACCAAAATGGATACCACCACCACCACCATCCTCCTGAAGTAGAACTGCCTCCATAATCACCTACACCTCTGCCATATCCCCAGTTTGCCCAATGACCACGATTACCATGACCATGACCATGACCGCCCCAATTATTACCATTATTACCATGTCCTTCCCAATTATGACCACCTCCGCCGCCCATATGACCACCACCACCTCCACCTCCACCACCGTGACCACCTCCACCATGACCGCCCCCACCATGACCACCACCATGACCACCACCACCTCCACCACTGTGACCACCTCCACCATGACCACCACCACCATATCCCTCAACCGCTGGCATCATTCGCATGAACATGCTAAATATAAACGCAGTTATTATGGCGAATAATATCCACCATCCAATATTTATACGTCGGCTCATTATATATTTAGCCAATATTATAACAATCCGATAAGCAGTCTAAATATTTAGGCATTTTCAATTTATACGTTAAAATACAAAATAATAACTTGTACAAAAATACCAAAATAAATATTTAGGAATATGCTCGACACCTCAAGCAAATATTTAGCAAAATATAATAAAATATATAAGTGCGTTAAACCATATAAAAAAAGACCTATATACTCTGTATATCACAGCAAGAATGGTACGAGCATCTAAATCCGCTACTCCCGCATCTGTTTCCGCCGCCCCTGTCGCCCCCGCTGCCCCTGTTGCTCCTGCACAGGAGGCCTCTGCCGCCCCTGCCAAGAAGGCAGCGAAGAAGGCTGCAAAGTCCTCAACTGAGGCGGCTGCCCCCGTTGCTGCCCCTGCCGTTGTTACTACATCAGAGGAGGCTGCCCCCCTTACCAACGAGGTCGTTGCCACTGAGGATGTTTCTTCCGTCAGCCAGAAGATGATGGAGTTTGGCGCCAAGCTCCAGCAACTCAACTCCATCTTCAGCACCATCAAGGGTGATTTCAAGACCCTTGAGAAGACGATTACCCGTGAGATGAAGGTCGCACAGAAGTCTTCCTCGAAGAAGGGAAAGCGTGCGGGAAACCGCCAGCCTTCCGGCTTCGTCAAGCCCACTCGCATCAGCGATGAGCTTGCGGCTTTCCTCGGCAAGTCCGTTGGCAGTGAGATGGCGCGCACGGTTGTTAGCAAGGAGATTAACAACTACATCCGCACCAACCAGCTCCAGGACAAGACCAATGGTCGCAAGATCATCCCCGATGCCAAGCTCGCGGCTCTCCTCAAGACCCAGGCGTCTGATGAGCTCACATACTTCAACCTCCAGAGATTTATGAAGCACCACTTCATCAAGGCTGAGGTTGTTGCCGCTGCCACTGCATAAGTATAAGAATACTTCAAAAATACAATAATATACAATGCAAAATATACTAGTAAAATAGATACAATAAAAATAACGTAGATAGAATAATAAAATAGACAATAAAATAAAAAAATAAATACACAATAAAATGATAAAAATAAATCCAATAAAATACTATTTTTTTATTATCTTGGCCAAGATAATAAAAAATCAATACCTAATATAATAGGTAAATACTAATATAGGTAAAATAAATGCTACATTTTGATTGGATATCCACATTATTAGTCACACTATTATGGGGTATTATGCCCATTTTAGGTAAAATCATATTACAGACAATTCATCCGACCACATTTGTTATGGCTACATCATTTATAGCATTTATATTTAGTGCAATATGCGGACTGTATTATTACAAAACTACACAATCCGATTTAACTAAAATATTAGCAATAGAAATGAATGTACCTTATACCAAAAATATATTATTACTAACACTCATTTTTGGTGCAACTATATTCACCTCGACTTATTTATACAATACTGTTTTGAGTAAAAATGAACCTCATATTGTAGCGGTTTTAACCGCTTGTTATCCATTAATCACTTTTTCAATTGCTTATTTTTGGTTAAATGAAAAAATGACGGGACTTAGAGCACTAGCATTTGCATTAGTGATGGCAGGTATAATATGCTTTGCCTTAGACCCTTAGATTATACATTGACCATTATAAACCATTATAACCCATTATAAACCATTATACAAAGATAAATCCATCTTTTGCCAGCATATCATTCAGTTTATTTGGGTCCGGTAAATAAACAGACGCATAATTTGCAATATTATCTATATTCGGATTATCGATGCAAAACATATCATATATTTTGTACAATTCAGATAAATTCGAAATATATTTGGTATTTATATTTAACCATTCATAAAAGTCCGGTTTCAATGAACTATTTTGAATATTTGACATACGTTTAATATATTCATTGTACCAGCACATAGTTTCATGTAATGAATGTACAGTTGTATTGCTAACCAAATTGTAATCAGTTCCGGATATAACAGCAATCTGCCTAAATGTTTTCATATCCATATCCAATCCTGCTAAAATCTGGTTCAAATCATAAAACACCACATTACAATTCATCAAACTTAAATGTCGCATTACACGAGGACAGCCATATACCAACATATCCATATCATCACTTAAACACGCCCATGCTTTTCCGGTCATTACCATTTCAACACATAATCGGTCTGATTCGCCCGATGCATTATAATATACTAGTCCATAAGACTGGATTAATTGTTTGACGGTTTGGATATCCGACCAATTCAATCGCACAAACTGTTTTTTCAAACAGTCCATTTCGATAACTAGTTCATTTTTCATTTCATTTGTCATATTATTGTTTTTCTCAATATCAGCTTTGATTTCATTATATTTGGTTTCAGCCGTCCGTTTCAATTCACTACGCTCTTTTAATAATTCGCGTTTTTCAGGCGGAGGTTTGCCATCGAATACAAATAATGGAGTGATTTTGTATTCTTTAAACAAAGTCATCATGAAATAGAAATTCTCGATTAAAGCATTTTGAGCTACATATTTGTACATATAAATACTGGTATCAATAACCACTGTTTTATTTTCAAAATATTTCAAAGATTTTTTACAAACAGTTTGACGCTTACAGTTGTCTAAAATAAATCGGTTAAGGTTTTTAATTCCCATATGGTTTGATTAGTGTTATTTTGATGTAATATATTGATAAATACAATATATTATATAATAATAATCAATTTTATATTCGGTCTTCTCTATAATTATTTATATATAGTGCGAATACTAACTCTATGAATAATTATTTTTAAAATATTTTAGGATATTTTAGGATATTTTAGGATATTTTAGGATATTTTAATATATTTTAATATAATATAATGTCTACAGTTACTTCAAGTTTTACATTAAACCAAGCATTTGTAAATACAAATGCTTGGCCAGTGACATTAATTGGTATTGCATCGATTACTATAACAGTTAGTGGAACCATTACATTCACTAGCGCAAATAATTATTTCATTATAGGTTCTAATAATGTAGTGATTGAAGGTGCTAATAATGTTATTGATGTATCTGGTGTAACTAATTATCATGGACTTGCATTAAATGTCTCCACTTTATCTTATAACTTAACTATTCGAAATTTAGGAATAACTACAAGCGGGGGTAGCACATTAACCAATGCTTATACTTATAACGCAGGTTGGTTTGTAAGTGGCGAAAATTACGCAAATGGTTCACATGCAGATGTATCCAATTGTTATAGCACTGGTGTTATAATACAAATTGGTGGTGGTATTTTTGGGCAAAATTGTCAAGGAACTGCAACTAATTGTTATAGCACTGGTAGTATAGGCGGTAGTAGTGGTGGTATTTTTGGTGCAGATTGTTCGGGGAATACAACAAATTGTTATAGCACAGGTGGTATTGGAGCGAGTGCTGGTGGTATTTTTGGTGCAAATTCTAGAGGAACTGCAACTAATTGTTATAGCACAGGTAGTATCAGTGGTTTAAAAGCCGGTGGTATTTTTGGTCCATATGATTCAAGTGCGAATAATACTTCATCGGCAACCAAATGTTTTAGCACTGGAAATATAACTGGTACACAAGCCGGTGGTATTTTTGCATATATTAATGGACATGTTGGAGAATTCCCCAGCCATATAATAAATATAAGTGCTACAAATTGTTTTAGCACTGGACTAATTTCAAGTGTAAATGGTGGTGGAATAGTAGGAACAGCAGTAGATGGTGGGACATATACAGCCACAAATTGTTATAGTACTGGAAATGGATTACCCGGAGATTATGGAAATGGACAAATATTTGGAATAACTGGAAGTAATGCTAATATATATGCAATAAATTGCTATGGTGCAGGAACAAGTCCAAATGGAATATGTGGAAATAATTATTCAGGAAATCCATTAACTATAACCAATTGTTATAATGCAAATGGATCATGGTCAGACACAACTGCAAATGCGAATTTAACTGGCACTGGCGGTTCATTAGGTGTCATTGGAACCACATGGACCAGTGTTTTATCCGCAAATACTCCTTATAAATTAACAGCATTTAACGCATCACAATATAACCCAACTTCCGCATCTATATTGATAGGTGCATCATATATATCATCATCCGGTAGTGCATTATTCAATAATTTTTATAAAATTTATAACAGTGGTTCTGCTACAGTAGCAATAAATTCATCTATTGGCACATTAACATATTCAAATACAGTAAATACTGGTATTAATAGAGTAAATGTATATGCGACTGCACCAAGTGGCTATTATAGTTTATCTCAGTTTAATTTAACAATAACAGACCGACCATGTTTCAAAGAAGGAACTAAAATATTATGTATGAATGAATTTGAACAAACCGTATATATGCCTATTCAAAATATTAGACCAGGAATGCTAGTAAAAACAATAAATCATGGATTTGTTCCAGTTAATATGATTGGCACCTCAAAACTATATAATTCTGGAAGTAGTGAACGTACCAAAGAGAAATTGTATAAATGTGCAAAATCACAATATTCGGAATTGTTCGAAGACCTTTATATTACGGGAAATCATGCGATATTAGTCAAAGACATAACCGATAAACAACGCAAAGCGTCTCTTGAAATGTTCGGACAAATATATGTAACTGACCGTCATTATCGATTAATGGCGTGCATAGATGACCGAACAACGCCATATGAAAAAGAGGGTACATTCAATATTTACCATTTGGCTCTTGATAATGATGATTATTATATGAATTATGGTATATATGCCAATGGACTATTAGTCGAAACATGCTCTAAACGATATATGAATGAATATTCTGGTATGAAATTGTTAAGATAAATATATTCACAGTAGATATATTCACAGTAGATATATTCACAATAATAGAATAAATATATATTTATTATAAATATATATTTGTATACTAACATGGTCATAATTCAAATAATGTCATTCTTAATGTCTGGCCCTCGACCTCCTGTTTTATAGCCGAATTTCCAGGGTCCTTAAACCACTCTTCTATGATACGTACGTAAATCTCGGTAAACCAAGGGTCTTTATATAATAAGGCAACTAATTCGCAATAATCCAAGAGATTTTGCGGCGTTTTCTTAAAATCCAAGGTTCGTCCATTATGGTCTATACACCAATCGATGAATTTGCTAGGTTGTGTCATTAAAATTGATTTTATAACAAAATACGATAAAACATATGTATTTTCCTTATATTGTTTAGCCCTTACATTCTTGGCCAAAGGACAATTTGTATCCGTCAATTGACTATAAGATAAATGATAATGATTAAGTACTTTCATACATTGAAATGCTGACCATATCGCCTCATATTTCAACAATTCATCTATTTTATTAAACACTAATGTCCAATTACGATGATGTCGAACTTGTGTCGAAAAAAACGCCAAGAATATGCAATGTATTGTTTCAGCCCATGTTTCACAATATGTCTCAAATAATCGTACTTCTTTATTGATCGGAAACATTTCTAAAATACGCCTATTGCAAGCCATATTATCCATTGCCGAGAAGTCCAAACCTAAATTATGAAATGTTTCGTGAATAAATACTTTGAACCATTCTTCTTCTCTAAATAAATGAATATCCGTTGATGGACTGCAGGATGTGGTGAATGCGGTATTTGCGTGGATTTCATCCAAAGGTTCCATTTTACCCTTGGCCAAGACTTTTAAATGGTCTGTAAAATAGAGATGAATATTCATATTTTTAGAGCATTCTGGTGATGCATAATGTTCGGCTACATATAACCATAAATAGACTTTATAAAGAGCCGTCTCAAAAAAACGGTTAATCGATTTAACGGTAGTCAGTTCGCTGTTTGACTGTGGATAAACCATAACTATTTGGTACTCATCCGAATTGATTTTGAATTGAATGGTTTTTTCATATTTGACCGATTTGACCATAATTGATTTTATTTCTGCGGGTAAATATGAATATGCCGGACCTTTTTGAAAATCGTCCGAATTTGCAGGAATTTGTCGAAGTGGGGTTTCTTGGATATTATGTGTATTTTTTTGCCAAGACCGGTCAGCTTTCAGAACCCGTTCATATAATGTACGCAAAAAAGTCCGCGATTTTAATGATATTATAGGTGTGTTTAATACTGTTTTTAATTTTTGTTTAAAATGTGTTTTTATAAAACGAAGTAATCGTTTTGATATTTCTTTCATAGTATGTAATTTATAGATTATATATTATGTCTATGTAAAAATACACGTGATTTCACTTATCTATCCAGTAAAATCATCAGTATTCATCGTATTTTGACCATTTGGGCCAGTTAAACCTGTAATACAACCATCATCATGTGTATGTCCATCATCCAAATAAATGCGATATACTACCTTAGCTGGAACAGGATAAATGGGAATGAAAAATGTGCGATTATTTGATATAAATTCGCGTAAAGTGACTGAAATATATTTTGGTATATGTAAACGTTTTCCCGAACCTCCCGACCCTCCCGACTCGTCTAATACATATAAATCCAATTTGGTCGTATTTGACCATTCATATGCCACGTTTTGATAAAACTCAGCCAAGGTATATTTGTTGGAATATGTTTGAAATTGACTATATCCACAACACTTGGTCAATTCAACAATTATTCGGTCATTTGTTACACCATCTAAATATTGTTGTAATTTTCGATTATATAGGTCAATGCTCATATTTTGATAAATTTAATAGGTTTTAATATAGTTTGATATAGTTGGTATAATCATCAAATACTTATATGGTTTACAGATTTATCATAAATATGTCCATTATGAATATGTCCATTATGAATTTATTTGGCACTCACTAAATCTCGGCGTACCGTCATCAAAATATGGTCAGCTTCAGCAGGTGCACCTCGAATAAAATGCAATAGTTTGGCTTTCTTGGTTAATAACAGCATTTGTTTCAAATCGGCATTTTGGGAAAATTTGGCCCGAACCGCATCTAAACGTTCATTTTCACTCCTTGCTCCATAAAAATCGGGGTCAATCTGAACATTGGACGGGCGTAAATTTGTTCCAGCTTTAACTTTACCTTTGCCCTTTCCTTCAGGTTTTCCGGTTTTACTTCCAGCAGCACGAGCTAAATCTGCATCTTTAGAAATCTCGCTATCACTATCCAATGAAAATTGCAATGTAAAATCGGGATAATGTTTCTTAAACTTGGAACCTTGGTAATAATGTTCGACTGAAGCCCATCGATGCCCATCCAATTTAAATGGTGCTTCAGTCCAATCATCGTCCAATTTTCGGCGCCAATTATCGATTTTACCTAAAGCTACGAAATCCGACCGTTTGTCCAAGGGTATTTTCTCATTTGTTCCTTTACCTGGTTTTGCCGTTTTTGCAGAGCTGGCATAAAATTCAAACACAATCTTGGGATTATATTCACTGGTTTCTGGACTAGTTGAATTTCCTCCATTTTCTCCAATTTCTTCATCCTCCTCTTTCGGTTTTCCCTCATCTTCATCAATTCCCATCCTCGCTTTCAAATTGCGGAAATCTTGGATAATGTAAAATGGTCCGGATGCGCGTTCCATACATTTATTCAAAATAAGCATTTTAACGTGGAATGGAATTTCGCTGTATTCGAATATTCGTTTGTTTTTATAAGTAATTAGACGGAAATGGTCCCCGCTAAATGTCGTCATAATATAAAATCGAGGTTCAAATCGTCCTTCTCGCTGTATTTGCGGGTCAATTTCGCCACATGTCATCACACCATCCAAATCGCCGTCTAAATATGCACGTTGAGACAAAATAATCATCTTAATATTTAATGTGCGTTCCAAGAGTGAGATTGCCCACGAATCAGCCCAAAATTGCGGAGTTTGCACATATTCGCGGAAATTCTCTAAACTATCTATTTTGGAAAAACTACCTACAGTCTCGGCAATTAATGCTTCGACCTCGCGTTTTTGTACTTGTATTTCTTTATATTCTCCTTTGACTTTGTCCATTTCGGCCAAGATTTTGGTCAATGTCGATTTATCATCGCATGCTTTTTCGGCGCGTTTTTTCAATACATTCTCCAAAATATCCTTTTTAGTCTTTAAATCGTGGTCGTATTCTCGCACAGTAGCAGTTAAATCTAAATATAATTTGCGGTGTTCTTGGAATATATCATCTGTAGCTTCTTTAGCTAAGATAGCGCGCAATTTAGCCACAGTTGTAATTTGACCAATTTGTTTGAAAGCATCGCGAATAACTGCGAAAAAACAATCGCCATTATTCTCGACTTCTGCAATATCATAATGGTTGTTTTTCATGAATTTTTCAATCCATGTATTTTTACTGGCTTCTTTGTATTCTTTTTTGGTCGTCTTGGCTTCTTCTTCCGTTTCTTCATGTAATGCGGGCAGTTTTTTGACATTTGGGTCGACTTCAAAGACGCCTTTTTTCAGGGTTTCCGTCGCTTTTTCTGCTTCCTTGGACGCTTTTCCTGGATGTACTTTCACTTTCATGACTTCATCATCGGACCCTTCGGACCCTTCGGACCCTTCGGCCTCTTCGGCCCCTTCCAATTGCCGAGGTTCTTTATCTTCTGTACCGTCTAAACCTGCAGTAGCTGCACTACTTACTGCAGAAACTGCCGCTAATTTTTCACGTTCTGCCATAAATAATTCGGCATCGGACCCCGAGCGGTCGATAAACAATTCATTCACAAATCCATACAATAATGGAGGACTGAGTTTAGACACATCAACATCGCCATCTTCATCCAATATTTCAATGGCTTTATTTTTCGGCATTTCGACAATTCCGATTTGCGATTTGACCTTGCCATTTGCCACTAAATAAATAGGATAAAACACCACATTGCGTTCAATAAATGAATGTTTTGCCTTTCCCAAAACAATGAGCACTGTTTTACCCAAGACGTCCATTTCAAATAGGGTTGATGAATATCCTACATCTTCTGGATCGACAGAGGGAGTTTCTTTATAAAAGACCGCTGAATTGAGATTTGAATAAACCATTGTCCAAGATTTACAAAATAATGTATATAATATACTATTTAATAGTATTTTATATACTTTGGCGAACATCTTGGCGAACATCAATTTTGACTATCCGAATAATATCCTTTTTGCTGGTTAATAAAGTACCAGTATATGCATCATTTAGTATCACTAAGTGTGGCGTATTTGTATTCGAATAAATCAAATCATCAATTAATGGTTTATATTTGTATTGAAAAACACCCTTTGTCCATTGTCCGTTTTCATAAATAGTTATAGCAGGACTAGTTTGCAATAGTAATTGATCATATCTTCTGCGCAATTGTAATAATTCTTGATTAGTTTGTTCATCGTCACTGTCCATGGTTGTCCAAGAACATTTGCACATTTTTCCGACTTGTATGGGTAAATCAATGCTACAAACATTATTATTACCATATTCGATTTTCAATTGTTTTCTAATATAATAATCCATGAACTATAATATTTGTACATACAAATATTTGTATAATATATAAACATTATACAAACATAATGCAAAGTTCAAACATCGGTCCAGCGATTGGATTGGGAGCAGGAGTAGGTTTAGCAGCAAGTGCAGGAGGTACTACCGTAACTATTTGCAATGGAGCAAATGCGTCGTCATTTTATTGCAAATTCACCGAATTTTTCAATATATTCAAAATGTTTATTTATTTTATTGCGGTTTGTGCAATTATTGTATATTTACTATATTCATTTAGCATGGGAACCATTGGTGGAAGAAAAGGAGGACGCAAGAAAATGATAGGAGGCTGAGGACAATCCGCATCTAATCATATTGACCGTAATGATAAATGGAGTTGGTAAATTAGGTGCGTTAAAGTCGAATTATATTCATATGTCATAATTATTATGACCGATAAAAATCAGATGTCTTATTCTTATGCAAAATATGTAAAACATATGTCTACGTATTATTATGAGCAATATTCAGAATGCATAAAACAAAATCATATGGTCGATAAACGTAATATCAGCCAATGTAATAATTTGTATAAAGAATTTGTGAAATACGATACAATATATAAAACAGATTACGATGAATGTTTTACACAAAATATATATGGTTTAGATAAAAGTGATAAAAATGATTATAATTCTGGTAAAAATTAGTGGAATGACTGATTACATAATAATGTACTTTTGTAATTACGAAAAAACTAATAATATATTTATATAATATATTATGAGTGCATCTTCAAAGTCCAGAACATATCCAATAAGTGCAACTGCGTCATCTTCTTTGCATCCAACAACGTCTAGGTATCCATATAAGACTTTAAAGAAACGATCACCAAAATCTCCAAGTGAAGTTAATATTCGTCCAGTAAATATTGATGTTCGACCAAAAAAATTCAAACAAAAAGACAAAATGCCCTTTGAAGAGTATCTTCACGAACTCGATAAACAAGAGGCAAAACGATTATTAGTTGCTTTACCTAAAGAGCTTGATACAAGGTCTGAACGTAGAAAAGCCGAAGAAGAGCGTTGGAATAAATTAGCAAAAGAAAGAGAAGCAAAAATACAGAAAATATTAGATAAACGAGAAAATATAGAAGAAATGGCTAGAGGATTTGTAGGAGACCCGGATGAACAAACAGAAGCCGCAGTTGAACATATTGCACAAATGAAAAAGGAAAGATTAAGAGGAATGAGTTTAACTGGAAAAAGAAAAAGATTGGGAAGATGGTTCACAAAACGAGTTACTATAGGTGGGCGTAAACGTGGGAATAAAAGAAAAACAATGCGGAAATAATAGGTAGTGAAACATAAGGGTGCGGAAGCCCCCTTACATATATTTAAATACAGCTCGACTAGATAAACTCTTGTGCTCTTTTGCTTTCATTCCCACCATTTTCTTAATATTTGGTCCAATTTTAGATATCCAAATCGGATGTTCTGATAAAGTCGATTTACACATTGTCAACAATAGTACAACATTTTCAGTAATCTCATCCACCTCATTTGTTTTATTATCAATATCAATATAACTAAATGTCAAATTTTGGAATTCAACAATCGTATTTAATACTAAGTCGGGTCCAATTAATCCTCTAACCATTAAATTCACTATAAATGTAGCCATAGCTTTTCTCATATCATTCGTTTTATTATAATTGCAAAACCCGTCATAATCAACATTAGCATCAATATAATTTATTTCATACAAAGTAGCTTTATATTTTGTTATTATATCGACCAATATTTCACTAAAAATAGAAGATTGTACTACCAATTCAGCGTATAAATTCGCATATAATTCAGACAAAAATTTATTCGAACTAGCAATATCAAAAATCGCAGTAGCTATTCTAATCCGTGTCGATTGAATATTATTCTCAGTTTCATTATCAATGTCACTGTCCGGTTCATCTCCCAAAATTTCGAGAATTTGATTAATAACGGTATCCTTTTGTGTATCGTAATTTTTAGCAGAAAGTTTATTTAATAATACTCGAATATCATTCAATTGTTTTTCGACACCTTCCTTGGTGACAATTTTAGTAGCTTTAAATGTTATCGAACTATTATCTGATGAATTATTTCCGGTTGAATTATTGCGATAATTCCGGTCCTTACCTCGCACGTCTGACCAAGAACTATTATTGGTGCGTTTATCATAGATGTGATTATTTGACTTACGTTTATCGGTCGAACGGTCTGCGCGATTATTTCTGCCATTACTACTAAATATATCTGTTTTGCGAATTTGTGGTACAGCTACGGATTCCGGAACTTCAACTGGAACCACCACATTTTCTTCCAAATATTTAATTACTGATAATATATCTGCCGGCAATGCACAATTTCCTTCAAACATGATTTGTTGGAAATCATCTAATGTATAATATCCTTGTACCATTGCCATAATTTATAAATATTATTAGATATCTATTTGCAGTCTATATAAATATAAGAGAGCTATTTATATTATTTTTTAAAAACAAATATAAACCTATCATCGTATATTTTGTATAAGGTTTATAATGTCTGAACAATTACAAATAAATAAGGAAAAGAAAAATAAAGAAAATATTACATTGCGTGTAAATGTTGAGCCAAATCTGGAGGAAGGTCAATCAGAAGGGAGGGGTCCGGGTCAATCAGAAGGGAGGGGTCCGGGTCAATCTGGAAGGAGGGAACCAGGTCAATCTGGAGGGAGGCAACCAGGTCAATCTGGAGGGAGGCAACCAGGTCAATCTGGAGGGAGGCAACCAGGTCAATCTGGAGGGAGGGATCTTAAGGGAACCGTAGGTTCCCTTGATACCGTAGGTTCCCTTGATACCGTAGGTTCCCTTGATACCGTAGGTTCCCTTGATACCGTAGGTTCCCTTAACCTTGATAAGTGGGACGCCTTCGACTTTTGCCCAGAATTACTCCGAGGAATTTATGCCCATGGATTTGAAAAACCCAGTCAAATTCAACAATTGGCTATTAAGCCTTTAATGGACGGTCGACATATGATTGCCCAAGCTCAATCGGGTACTGGAAAAACGGGAGCATTTACTATTGGACTATTGCATCGCCTAGATTTGTCCCAAAATACAACTCAAGCTATTATTTTAGCTCCCACCCATGAATTGGTAACACAAATTACCAATGTACTTACTGCAATTGGACAAATGATGCCGGGTTTAGTTGTTCAAACACTGGTTGGTGGTACCTCCACGGCTGAAGATGCTGAAAAATTACGCAAAACACCACCACATGTAATTGTTGGAACTGCTGGTCGTACATATGATATGATACGCAGGCGAAATATACAAATGCGTACTGTAAAATTATTCATCATGGATGAGGCCGATGAAATGTTATCGCGAGGATTTAGAGATCAAATTGATGATATATTTAAATGTTTTAATCCAGAGCCCGGATTTAATAAAAATAGTCGAAATGACGGTATTAGTCCAAATAAAGGATTTGGTCGTTCTAACAGTTTTAATAGGACCGGCAGTTTTAATCGAGTTGATAGTTTTAATCGAATTGATAGTTTTAATCGAACGGATAGTTTTAATCGAACGGGTAGTTTTAATCGAATTGATAGTTCTGATAATTTGGCAAATGCTACAAATTCAGACACTTCTAAATCACAAGTTCAAGTAGTATTATTCAGTGCCACTATGCCTCTTAGTATTTTGCAAATGACTAATACATATATGCAAGACCCACTGCATATTACAGTTGAGCCTGAAAAACTCAATTTGGATGGAATTGAACAATATTATGTGGCGCTTGAAAATGATTCCGCCAAATTTAATACTCTAAAGGACTTGTTTGGACTACTATCCATAGAGCAATGTATTATTTATTGCAATAGTGTACCCAGAGTAGTCGACTTATATGATGCAATGATTGCCGAAGGATATTCAGTTTGTTGTATTCATAGCTCAATGAACCATGACCAACGAAAGAAAACCATGACGGACTTTCGTACAGGAACATTTCGCGTACTGATTTCATCTGATATAACATCGCGCGGTATTGATGTTCAACAAGTCAGTATGGTCATTAATTTCGATGTGCCGTCTGATATACATAATTATTTGCATCGTATTGGCAGAAGTGGAAGATGGGGTCGAAAGGGTCGGGCGATTAATTTTGTGACGAGGCGAGATGTTGATAATTTGCGCAATATTGAGCGTTATTATAAATCGACAATAGTTGAACTCCCGGCATCTATTGTTGAAAATAAAGCATAAATTGTATATGAATTTGATAAAATAAAACAATAATCATAATATTGTTTTATTATTAGTTAATTTTAATATCGTTCCTTGGCCTTGTTCTTTAGTTCATACCTGAACATCATTCTTTAGCCCCGCTCTTTATCAACTTTTTTAGTAGCTAAAAACTCATTCAACGTCGTTTTAATGCGTTTTAATTTAGCATCGGGTGCGGGAATACATTCACGGCATGAAAAATCAACAATATTTATGGTATGAAATCCAATACGGTGTAAATGGCGAACTAAGAATTTTAAATCAATGTGATTTCCATTACTAGCTAAATGTTCTAAAAACGGACCATTAACACGTCGAGTAGATGTCAATAGATTATCATCTACCTTAATCGTGGTTGTAGCATTACATACGTCCATAACGTGAATTCCAAATGGATAATGTCTCAATGCATCATCCTTTAATAAATAGTCTTTATTAATAACTGGTGTATGTAATCGGTTCGTTAATCTAGACGCAGCATCTTCCATCATCAATTTATTTGGACGAACACGACTGTCTGGATGGTCTAATACGAATAATTTTGCTCTATAATTATCTGCGACAAGACCTTTTGCTAGATTATCTTGTAAAAATTGAAAAGTACTATAAGGCCGAACTTCTTCGGTTCCTACAAATTCAAAATTCGGTATTTTTTCGCATCGGTTTGCATTAGGAAATCGACGATATAATTCGGCCAAATATTTTCGCTTACCTTGTTTATTTACACTGGCAACATAAGCATCGTGTTTTGCTTCAAATAACGTTTTGATTTTATGATAATCATCCGGAGCTCCAGAATAAACTGTTCCAGACCGCCCAGCTAAACTAACCATTCGAACTGATGGGTCGCTAAATGGTTCATCCTGTAAATCGACACCATGTGCAACAATTGCAATAGTTATTGACGAATGTGGACTAGTTGCTAATTGTTTAGGCGAATTTATTGCTTTTTCTTCAGCTACTTGAGAAGGAGTTTTAGACTTTTTGCGAGTATCATTTTTAGGACTGGACCCAGCAGCAGCACCAGTACCAGTTAATTCCGTCATATCAACTTCTTCCGTAATATCAATTTCGGCCAAAAGTGGTGGATATATTTTCTTGCGAGTATTACGTTTAGACCCAGCTTTCTTGGGCATATGAATACGATTTATTCTTATAATATTCATAGATAAAGATAGTACATTTCACTCGTTTAATAATATGTCGTTTTTTATCTGTAAAATATATTACTATTACGATGTTTTCTTGGGCAGATAAAATAATGGATGATGCAAAACAGCAGGTCAAAACAATGGTGGCCGAAGTATCCGGAGTTGACCCAACATTAGATGATTGTACTAATTCAAAATGTGAACCCGATAATAAACTGCCATTGCACTATCCGTTTCAACTCCCTATTAAATATTTACCTAAAGACGATTTACATCCATTATCTCCAATTGTTGTCCAAGATTTAGAACTAGTCGACACTAAAAGTGCAAAATCGATGTACACTATGTTATTTAAACCATCACATCCTTTCGCCGAAGCAATGGTTCATGAATGGAAACAGAATTTTACTACAAATACCCAATATTTAGAAGACACTCAGAGAGTTATCCAAGAAACTGTACCAATAAAAACGAGCAAACATGACACAATAAACCACGCAATTTTGATGCAAATTTGGAAAGACACCAAGTTAGACGACTATTTCTTGGAAAAATATTGTTATGTTGAATGGGATGTGTTGATGTCGCTTAATCGCTCTCCCGGATTTATGCAAATTCTATCTATGATAAATATTTTTTCACCCATATTGAGTTTAGTCATTCCAATAATGTTTTTAATATTCCCATTTATTTTGCTTAAACTCAAAGGTATTCCCATTTCATTTTCCACATATATCGATGTTTTGAAAGAAATCGCCAAACATCATTTCATTGGTAAAACTCTGGCGAATTTGTCTTCCATTTCCATAGACAAATTACTATATATCGTCTTGGCTGCCGGAATGTATTTCTATCAGATTTATCAAAACGTATTATTATGTCAACGATTTTACAAAAATATTCAGAAAATCAATGACCAATTATGCGAAATGCATAATTATCTTGGACAAACTACGGAAAATATGGAGGATTTTATTACAGCTCACCAAGAAAAACCATCTTATACGGCATTTTGCCATACATTAAGCGAACATAGCGCGGTTTTGCGTGAATTTCGAACTATGTTAGACCCTATTCATCCGGACCATAGTTTTGTAGCCAAGATTGGAAATGTCGGATATTTGCTAAAATGCTATTATGAATTGCATTCGAATGAGAGATATGAAACCAGTATTCGATATTCGTTTGGGTTCGAAGGTTTCTTAGACAATTTACGCGGTGTAAATGTGCATTGGAGATTAAATAATGTGTCTATGATAGAATTTGACACGGACTCTAAAAGTACATGCAATTTCAATGACCAGTATTATCCATTGCATTTATCAGATGCAGAGCATGAATGTGTCAAAAATACGTGCAAATTAGACCGGAAAATTATTATTACTGGGCCAAATGCATCGGGTAAAACAACGCTATTGAAAACCACGACAATTAATGTGATTTTTTCGCAACAATTCGGATGCGGGTTTTATGGAGAGGAAAGCACGCTAAATCCCTATACACATATTCATTCTTATTTGAACATTCCAGATACGTCGGAGCGTGATAGTTTATTCCAAGCTGAATCGCGTCGATGCAAAGAAATTATCGATGTGATTTTGAAAAATCCGGAGACAGAAGGGTATCGTCATTATTGCATCTTCGATGAATTATATTCTGGCACAAATCCTTTGGAGGCTACTAAGTCGGCCTATGCCTTTTTGAAATATTTGACCAAGTTTGACCACGTAGATTTTATTTTGACGACGCATTATGTATCGATTTGTTCTAAATTGAAGAAATGTAAACAGATACGAAACTACAAAATGGATGTAGTTGTCCAAGATAATGGGTCGATTAAATATACTTATAAGATGAAACGCGGTATTTCGAAAATCCAAGGAGCTGTGCGTATCTTGGAAGATATGAATTATCCGGCCGAAATTATTAATAGTGTGCGAGATGTAGAGCCGAACAAGTCCAAGAAATCAGAATAAATCGATTAGAAATTATGGATTACTCGGAATTTATCACCGGGTTCCATTAATCCGAATACTTGGTCAAATACTTTAGTCGATTGTTTAGTATATTTGGGTAATGGAGGTACCGGAACTGCTCGCTCTTGTACAACCACATGATCTGGAAGTGGATTTTCATATGGTTTGGAATTCACCATTCCTTCTTGTAAATTGATAGGACTATTTGTACTGGGGCTTGTACTAATTAACATTGGTATACCGCTTAAAATGAGCGAAAGAAAAAGTGTAGCCAATAAAAACATAATGGACACTATTTTTCGCGATGAAATTCCTAAACTCGCTTTCATTTTACGAATGAATTGCTCTATAAATATACAAAATATATAATTTTACTCGAAACAATATAAATAATTGACGATAGATTACATCATAACCGAATAGAATGTCCTGCTCAGATAAAACGACCAAATGCTCTAGCGAATGTATGGCTCCTTGCAGTCAGAGATTGACTGGAATGGTCAAGTGGTTTAACAACAAGTCCGGTTTTGGGTTCATCACCGTGTCTGGAACAGGTGAGTTTGGTGGAAAGGACATCTTTGTCCATTATTCGTCAATTCGTGTCACTAACTCACAGTACAAGTATTTGGTTCAGGGTGAGTATGTTGAGTTTAACTTGGTGAAGTCCGAAAACGAGAAGCACGAGTACCATGCTACTGATATTACTGGAATTCAGGGTGGTGCGATTATGTGCGAGACGAGACGCATTTCAATGGCACAATCTGACCGCATCGAGAGAGACGGAAGAGATGAAAAGACCGGCTCTGCTCCTCAAACTGAAAAGCCCAAGGTAAAGCGTCAGTATAAGACGCGCCCTGCAGATGAACCTGCTACTCCAAGAGCAGCACCGCCAGCTCAACCCTCAGCCGATACTGATGGATTTGTCACACAAAAGAAGCGTGGACCTCCTCGTAAGACGAAGGTTGATACTAAGTAAATGTGCAGAAATAAATGTGCAGAAGTAAATATACAAATACCATAAATCAATCAAAATATATTTTATTGTAAATAGTGTACAATAAAATATTCACACAATAAGTTATTCATTTGCTGCATACAAAATGATGTGAAGTGCATTTCGCATATGCTCAATTACAGTTTGAATAAAATTATTATTCATAACAAAACGCGTCGATACTTGTTTTTCAGAACCCTCAATTTGATCCTTCATATTCTTATATGTTTCAGTATATGCATGTTTAACCGCATTGCCAAAGACTTCATTTTCAGCATTAAGTAAATTACACGCCAATATAGATGTTGACATTGAGCCCATATTTTCGGGTAAATTCACATTTCCAACTATTCCTGCAATTTTTGCAATAATTGGACTTGAACTATCCATCAAAATTTGCATAACTGCTGATAATATTTTATTTAATAAATCATTTTCGCTGTCATTTAATCTGGCTGATAATTTTTCAAATAATTCTTCCGTATATTCTCCCAAATATTGTTGTGCATTGGGGTCTGGCATAACACATTCTTGGCCCATGCTTTGACCTGTACTTTGACCCTGACCTTGACCCTGTGATTGATTTGCAGTCGATTGATGTTGTTGTTGTCTATAACGTTGTTGTCGGTTCGCCTCTAATTTTGCAGCTAATACAGCATTTTTTGTAGTTAGTTTTTCATTTACAGGGGTCGGTTTGGGTTTTAATGCTGATTTGGCATTTGCAAGGTCACGCAATTTAGGAGCGAGTTCTTGTGTATGCGTTCGCAATAAATTTTCATGCTCTTGGTTATGCGACTTTAGTAAATTTGTTTTTTCAAGTTCATGTTGAGCTTTTTTTGCAGGGTCGGTTTCATTTGCAATTTTAGCATCAATAGCTGATATAGCTCCATTATGTTTAGTCTTCATATCAGCAATTGCAGTTTGATGTCGTTGAGACATTTCAGAATGCGATTCTGCGGCTAAACGAGCATTTGTTTCTAATTTATTTTTAGCATCACTGAATGATTTATCAATATCGGTAAGATGCTTTGGGTCCAAATCAGCAATAGATTTTAATAGTGTTTTATGTTTACTTGGGTCAAGTTCGGCTGCATTATGCGCTTCAATTTCGGCATTTACCTCCTTTAATTTTTTTTGTGTTTCTACTGATTTATTTGTATTTAGGTCATCGATATTTTTTGGGTTGGCAATAACTACGGGTTCTGGTGCTGACGCAAATTTTACTATTGCATTTTTTGCATCACTCAAATTTTTAGATCTTGCATTACTTGCTCTATGCATATAATCGGATAACCCATGTTGATATACATCGTTGCCTTCTTTCGCACTTGCATAGAGTGCCTGTCCTGTTTTATTCACACCATATTTTCCCGCTCTATACAACCCATACGACGGTAGCGCAATAGCCCCTGCAGTTAATGCAATAGGAGCCCCTGCAGTTAATGCAATAGGAGCCACAATACCATATTTAGCAGTATTCCACAATCCTTTCCCTATTGCCGACCCCATTTTATTTTGTGAAGCAGTTCGTTTAGCCTTTCTATGTTGTATTGCCTCTGGTGATGTATCATCATTACTATATATTTTAGCTTTTTCAGTCGCATCATCCGCATCAGCATTTATAGCAACAGTACCAGTCCCGCCAACTTGACGTATTTTCTGACTTTTGACCTTTCGGTTTTTAACAAAATTGCCTTTATATTTCCTAGATTTCTTTCTTAAAACCATGTGCTTATGATATTTTTTATTTGAAGATTTGCGCGTTTTATTCTTTTTTCGCATATGCGATTGACGGTGTGTTCTTCTTACATTGCCGCCTCTTTGTTGCATTGTTTGCTGTCCCTGTAATTCAGGTAAAACATCTATCGGATTTTGTACAGTTATCATTACTTGGGACAAAAAAGATGCCATAAAATTATCTTTGCTATTAGAAAATAATGATTGCATAAACCCAGTTTCATCTGGAGTATTTGGGTCAGTTGCTTTATCATATGCAATTCCAAAAACAATGGTTAAAGCATTACTAATTAATCCGGTCTCTTCATTTTCCAAAATCATTGAATATAATAAAACCGTATTTCCAGATAATTTATTAAAAATCGAAGCAACTCCTTCAATGATTGCATTCTTTAATTTTTCAGGTCCATCTGGAGCATTTTGGTCATCGCCTTCAAATATATCATGCAATTTGGTTTCGACTAATCCGATAATTTTTGTTTCTAAATTAGCTCCTGAATTACTATATCCAGGACTGCTAATCATTGTATTACAAATATAACTAACTAATAATTCGGCTACTTGGGTTATAAGTTTATTCTTGTCTCGATTTGTAAAATAATTTGTAGCAGGGTCTACTCTATCTACTACATCTTGTCCGACTGACCCAATTGCACTTGCAGTATTACTTGCCACATTCATTGCTCCTTCACCAATACTTCCTATACCTCTTAGAACACCTTTAAATTTATCTTTTATTGGACTGGATGAGCCTTCTAATCCTTCTTCTAATCCTGGTCCTTCACTTAATCCTTTACTCATAATAGCCTCTCCTCCACCAGATTCTAATGCCGCTAATGCTTCTGGTGCTGCTAACATCGCCATTTATTACTATTATTATTAAACCTATCTTATATTATAATTATAAAATAATATACTGACAAAATAATATACTGACAAAATAATATACTGACAAAATAATATACTGATAAACGGTATAAAATTGAAGAGATATAATAATATTAGTATAAACGACATAAACAACAGAAACAATTATAAATCGAATATGAATAGCAGTAAAACTAAAAAGAAGAAGACCCTACTAACAAATGTCGAAAAGAAACAATTATGGAACATTTTCGACACCGATACTACAGAATTACCAGATAATCCAAAAAATATAGAATGTATATATGACAATCAAACTGGTGGTCAAAATGGTCAAAATCAATCTAAACAATCATTATGTTCGTTATGTTCTTGTCCATTGATGATTATGGATGATGGATTTCCAACATGTACAAGTAAATCCTGCGGTTTGATGTATACTGACACGCTCGATTATTCACCCGAATGGCGGTTTTACGGAGCTGAAGACAAAAATTCGACGGACCCAACCCGTTGTGGTAATCCAATCAACCCGCTACTACAAGAGTCGTCATTCGGTTGTAAAATTCTATGTGGACCGAATGCATCATATGAAATGAAACGAATTCGTAAATGGACTGAATGGGGAGCAATGCCTCATCGCGAAAAATCGCTATATGACGAATTCCAATTTATTACGATTATGGCTCAAAATGCCGGTATTCCACGCATATTTATCGATGATGCAATGGCTATTCATAAAGACATTTCAGAGCAAAAGATGTTTCGCGGAATGAATAGAGATGGTATTAAATCGGCGTCGATTTATATATCATGTCGCCTAAATGGATGTCCGAGAACCGCACACGAGATTGCCGAAATATTTAGACTAGACAAAACGAGTGCTACAAATGGATGCTCTATGGCAGTCAATATTATGTGTAACATTGACCGAAATGGCGGAGGAGCAAATAGTCAGTCAGCCGAATTGTGTGCTACTACCCCGAGCTCATTTATCGAACGATATTGTAGTCGATTAAATATGAATGCTGAGCTGACGTCACTGTCCAAATTCATTGCAAATAAAGTTGAACAACAGGGAAGTATTAGCGATAATACGCCACATTCGATTGCTGCCGGAATTGTATATTTCATCGCACAAACTTGTAATTTACAAATTAGCAAAACAGATGTTAAACAAGTATGTGGCGTAAGCGAAGTTACTATTAACAAATGTTTTAAGAAACTGGAAAATATGAAGGATAAATTGGTACCGCAATGTATTTTAGATAAATACTAGGGTAGGGGGCTTCGCATTCGCTAGTTACACAACGCATACCTACGACCCCCCTCTATGGTAAGGTAGAGTAGGGGGCAAAGCATTCGCTAGTTACACAACGCATACCTACGACCCCCTCTATGGTAAGGTAGAGTAGGGGGCAAAGCATTCGCTAGTTACACAACGCATACCTACGACCCCCGATTTTATTCAGGGTGAGGCTTCGCCCATACCATAGGGGTGGGTCGTAGGGGGCTTCGCCCATATTAACCCTGATATTCCGTGGGATTTTGGAAATCCTATTTTTATATTTTATTAAAAATATAAAAATGATACCACATATAGTACTGAAAAATATAAAGATTTATTAAATTATTTGTAAATTATGGTAAACCCCGCGGAATACCAGGGACTACGCCCATACCATAGAGGGGGGTCGTAGGGGGGCTTCGCCCCCTACTAGTTTAATCATCATATTCTTTTTCTAAATAAAAAGAATATAATATATAAAATGGCCAATATCCAATTTCACATAGATGAAATTCCGCCACAAACTATTATAAATACTAATCAATCTATAAAATCAACACAATCGATAACCACCATAAGCGACAAAATACCAAAACTTATTTTTATTATACCATACAGAGATAGAGAGCAGCATCTCATCTTTTTCAAACGCCAAATGAAATATGTATTAGAGGATTTAGATGAATCTGATTATAAAGTACATTATGTACATCAATGCGATAAACGTTCATTTAATCGCGGAGCATTGAAAAACATCGGGTTTTTAGCAATGCGACAAAAATATCCCCAACATTATAAATCGATAACATTTGTATTTAACGATATAGATACTATGCCATACAGTAAAAATTTCCTCAATTATGAGACAACCAAAGGAAATGTTAAACATTTTTACGGATTTACTTTCACATTGGGTGGAATTGTGTCAATCACAGGTCTAGACTTTGAACAGATACACGGATTTCCCAATTTTTGGGCATGGGGGTTCGAAGATAATATGTTAAATGACCGCGTCAACCGAGCAAAACTCAAGGTTGACCGCAGTCATTTTTTCCCATATCTTGACCAAAATATTTTGCATTTAAATGACGGATATTTAAAACCGGTTAATCGCACTGAATTTAATCGATATGCTAGTAAAACCAATGAAGGTTGGTCGTCTATTAAAGATTTAAAATACACGATTGATGAAGATACTGGGTTCATTAATGTTACACATTTTTCAACCGGTATAGTCGAAAATTTGGCTACATCATCGACACACGATTTGCGAAAAGGTCCGTCGCCATTCAATATGAGGTCTAGAGGTGCAATACAAATGTTTATTCCACCGCCCAAATAATTATGCTAACGATTAATATACATTTCCAAAAATTTATAGGTAATACCAATTGTAGTATCTGCTTCCCAAATTCCCGATATTTTAATTACATAATGCACTTCATTCGGCGAATGACGATTTAATGTATTTTCATTCAAATCTCGATAAAATTTGGCACTTCCACTCAACAATTGAGTTTGCAATAAATACACCGGTTTCTTTGTACAAAATGTATATTGTTTATAATAATCCAATAAGTGTTTTTCAAATAATGAAAATTGATGTATAACTGGTATATTTGATGGATAGTTTGGTTGAAATGATATAATATTTTTTATACGTTCTGTTCGGCGATACATATCAACCTCATTATCTACAGATACACTATCTACTTTAGGTTCAATTGTACTTGTTACCACTTGCGAATTTTCAGACAATATATCATTTCCCGATTTTGCACCATTATATTTTTCAGATATCAAATTGTGATTTTTATTACTCAAAATTATGGGAGGTTTATTCGGATTAAATGAATAAGTAGCAGTTTCGGTAGTTAATCGTCTTATTGAATATTCTTGAAAAGTTGGTAGTAAAAATAACGGGCAAAATAAATATATTCCATTTAATGTTACAAAATCGTCTGAATACATAACTTTTGTAAATTCACCCTTCATCATATTGTTGCATTTTGTATCTAGAAATTTAATATAATGCTCAAATATATGCGGTTCCAATTGAACTGAATTATCTAAAATAGAATTCATTTCATTATTGGACTTTGTTTTAATTATTGATGGATTTTGGGTTGAATGGGGTTTATATAAATCGGATAAAGTTAAAATGATATTCATATTATGTATTATTTATTTGACTATAATACATAAATTAATTGTATTTATATGCATTCAAAATACTAACTGTTTTGCAGAGTTTGTAGTGGGTACAGGAATATTTACTGTGGTTCCAATGGTATTATTACCATATGGATATTGTATTATTGATGGATAATTAGAACGACGTGGAATACCTTTGGGTAATGTTGGTAATGAAGGCTCAAATAATCCAAATATTATTAATGAAATATTATTCGGCAAATTATTTATATTTAAATTTTTATTATATTTAAAAGTACATATAAAATTACCAGTATCAGTGACAGTACATTGACCGGCAAAATTTTTAGGTATTCTTGAACTTAATGTATTTCCATAATATATTCCCAAATTCATTTTTGCCGGTGCATTCCCAATTACTGTTATATTTTGCGTTTTAATATCAATTGTTGCTTGTGTTATTATTATCTGTGAATTCAATTCTTTCGGTGTAAGATTTTCATATAAATTGTTATAATACAAATAAATAATACCAATAAATAATCCTAAAAATATGAATAAATTGATTTTCCAATATTTTTGTATTGTGGTTTTCATTATATATAATAATAACATATCATTGTTAACCTTTATCATACTACTACGAAGTGAAATGACACATGTGTCATTTACTGCGCAGTAGTATGATAGATGTATACCTTCAATATTTTATGACGACGCAGTGGTCATAACATATCATAGTTATTGAGAAAACTGATATTTTGAAGTAGATGCATCAAAATTTAATACATTATTGCAAGTCTGAACTTTACCAGGCATTGGCAGATTTGATTTAAGTAATGTCGTAATTGAAGTATCTTTTAACATATTCATTATATTTGGTTTAGTAGTTGGGTTTGAATTATTATTATTATTAGTATTGTCATTTGTTGACATGGTAGGCGTTGGTGTATTATTTTGTTGACTATTAATAGTTACATCGACTGGAATTGGCGATGAATTTAATATATTGTCATTATGTGAATTAACATTAATATAAACACTATAAGTGGTTTTACTTGGTTGCACTACAGTTGGAGTAAAGCTTGATACAATTTTTCCACTTGGCCATGGACCTTTCATAGTTCCAATTGTATTATTATTTTTATCAAGAACAGTAATATTTTTGATAGATTTAATATACCGTCTATTTATTATTCCGCGTATAGTTAATGTACCATTGATATAATTACCGGATAGATTTGTAATAATTGTTTTTGGTTTGTCAGTTGTACTTACGGGACCAGTTGTACTTACGGGTTTAGTTGTACTTACGGGACCAGTTGTAGTTATGGGACCAGTTGTATTTACTGGATTAGTTGTAGTTACGGGACCAGTTGTACTTATGGGATTAGTTAATCCTTCAGATGTTGACATCAATGCATAATTTATAATTAAATATATAAAAAAAATGCCTATTAATAATAGTCCAATTTTTGCTAAATACATTGTTTTAAATGAACTAATTATATATAATAACAGATTAATTAATATGTCAATGATGTTGTCGACTGTATCACTTTACTATTTTGTAGAGAATTAGAGCTGGGTTGATTATTTGAATTCATCTGATTATTAGACCCAGCATTAGACCTGGCATTAGACCCGGTATTTACATTAATCTGCTTATTAGTTCCTGAATTATTGGGTATTTCAACTATAAATCTTCCTGATAAAAGTGTTTTCGAATTTGTATTATATTGTGAACCATTCATAATAACTACTGCAAATTTATATAATCCCGGAGGATAGTCGGCGCCATCAATCGTATTCCATACGAGCGAAAAATGGCCATCAGCTGAAACT